>LNAP01004540.1_pt1 | contig 12773 bp, 10 predicted proteins | sample 602601 | NCBI WGS metagenome assembly LNAP01 (sample SAMN02440304, study PRJNA202911) | soil metagenome | biome: Subtropical and temperate rainforests or woodlands; isolation source: soil samples (1 kg each in a 20% v/v slurry with milli Q water) were... ...
TGCCGCTGGTTCCCATCATGATTGCCTTGACGCTGCTGATTATCATTGTCCAGGTGCGTTCTATCTCGGCAATGATCATGGTGTTCTTCACCTCGCCGCTGGGATTGATTGGCGTGGTGCCAACGCTGCTGATCTTCCAGCAGCCGTTTGGTATCAACGCCCTGGTCGGGCTGATCGCGCTGTCGGGCATTTTGATGCGCAATACGCTCATTCTGATTGGGCAAATTCATCACAACGCGCAAGAAGGGCTGGACCCGTTTCACGCAGTGGTCGAAGCCACGGTACAGCGTGCCCGCCCGGTACTGCTGACAGCACTCGCGGCAATCCTGGCGTTTATTCCGCTGACCCATTCCGTCTTCTGGGGGACGCTGGCCTACACGCTGATCGGAGGTACGTTCGTCGGCACCATCATGACGCTGGTGTTCCTGCCTGCGATGTACGCCATCTGGTTCAAGATCCGTCCAGACAATACGGGTCAAACTGAAACAGCGAGTAAGCAAGCAAACCTGGTGGATAGGACACCACCGCGTCCTCTCGCCGTTCACCTCACCACAAAGCTTTAGCCATAGGCCATAGCGTGGGCGTCGACTGAAAAATGAAGAGGGTTCAATGATTAATCTCGAAGGTCAAAAGCGAATCGTGGTCACGGGCGTCGGAATTGTCGGGCCTCTGGGGTGCGGAGTAGAAGAAGTCTGGAAGAGACTGCTGGCTGGGCGCTCTGGCATCCGTAAGCTGCCCGACGATATTACTGAGGGTACGGGCGTTGCAGTAGGCGGCCAGGTGCCGTCTCTGGAAGATGATGCCATCGCGGGTTACGACCCGGAGCGCATCATCTCGGCCAAGGATCGCAAGAAGATGGATCGCTTCATCGAGTTTGCACTTGTGGCAGCGCACGAAGCTCTGGAGCATGCAGGCTGGCATCCGACAGAAGTCACAGACCAGGAGCGGACCGCCACGATCATTTCATCGGGCGTGGGTGGCTTTGGCGCGATAGCCGACGCTGTCCGCACTACCGATGCGCGTGGTCCTCGCCGATTGTCGCCATTCACTGCGCCGTCTTTTCTCGCCAACATGGCGGCCGGGCACGTATCCATTCGGAACGGATTCAAAGGCCCGCTCGGCGCTCCGGTAACAGCCTGTGCTGCTGGAGTACAAGCCATCGGCGATGCGGCCAGAATCATCAGAAGTGGTGAGGCGGATATCGCCATATGCGGCGGTACCGAAGCCGCGATAGACCGTGTAACCCTGGGTTGTTTTGCGGCGGCCCGCGCGCTATCAACAGGCTTTGCCGAGTACCCACAGCAGGCTTCACGTCCCTTTGATCGCGACCGTGACGGCTTCGTCATGTCCGAAGGTGCCGGGTTACTGGTGATCGAGTCACTGGAGCATGCGTTGGCTCGTGGAGCCAAACCACTGGCGGAACTGGTCGGTTACGGCACCAGCGCCGATGCCTATCACTTGACGGCGGGCCCGGAGGACGGCAGCGGTGCACGCCGCGCCATGGAACAGGCACTGCGCCAGGCGGCTGTGAGTCCTGCCGATGTTCAGCATATCAATGCACATGCGACCTCTACGCAGGTCGGTGACAAAGGCGAACTGGCAGCGATTCGTTCGATATTCGGGAGCGACTCAAGCGTCGCGATCAGCTCGACCAAGTCCGCCACCGGGCATCTGCTTGGAGCGGCTGGAGGCATTGAAGCTGTGTTCACCGTACTAGCGCTTCGCGACCAGGTGGTGCCGCCCACACTGAATCTCGATCATCCCGATGAGGCGGCCGGCGGCCTTGACCTGGTCGCACTCAACGCTCGGCAGTTGTCGATCACGCATGCGCTATCAAATGGGTTCGGTTTCGGCGGTGTTAACGCCAGCGTGCTGTTTCGCCGTTGGGAGCCTGAGTCTGAAGTGTGACGCTCAAATGACGACAACCGGAGCTGAGCAGTGGGTGCAGGGGATCCAGACCGCTTTACTGCATCAATTATTGGGCTGATGACAGCTTATGTTCGTATTACGGCGATCTGGTTTGGCTCCATGTGCATTCTGTCGCACACACACACAAATCCGACCTCAACGGGTATTGAACATCTCGCGAATCAGGTTGGGCGTGCTGCCGGTCCAGCGTTTGAAGGAGCGCCGGAAGTTAGCTGCATCGTTGAATCTCAGATAGTCCGCCACTTGTTCATTACTGAATCCCTTGATCTGATACAGGTAAAGCGCCACGTGCTTGCGCACCAAATCCACCTGCTGTTGAAATCCGGTGTCGTGTTTTTGCAGTTTGCGCTTGAGCGTGGCGGGACTCATGGCGAAGGCCTGGGCGGCTTGTTCGAGGTTGGGAGCTTGGCGCACGTGGCTTTGCAGGTAGCGGTTAACACAATCGATGAAGCTTGAGGCAAAGCCCAATTGTTCGATTTGTCGGTGGGCTTCCTGACGGGCGACCTGGCCCGCGGTGGCCGAGGCGTCGGGCCAGGATTGGGCGAGAAATTCCCGGGGGATGCGCATGAGGTCCAGCGGGCGTTTGAACTGTGTGTGCTCGCCCAGGTGCACCCAGTACTGCTCGACATAACGCGGTTCGGCATGGCTGAAGCTGCATTCCCACGGCAGGCGCTGGCCGCTTTGTGACCGGCTCATGGCAACGATTGAGGTCATGCTCGCCTCCAGCAAAAAACGCCATTGCTCGCCCGCGCCGCAGCTGTCCAGCCAGTAGAAATAGGCATGCTTTTCGTCCAGCACCAGCCGCGGCGTGGCCAGCGGGCAGAGCACCGCCTGCTGTTGCACCAGAGTGTCGAGGGCCTGGTGCAGGTTTTGCGCGTGGCGCAGGGCGTGGCTGGCAGGGCCGTAATGCCCCGGCAGCAAGCGCTGGCCGAACAAAAAACTGCTGTCATCGGCATCCAGCAAGCGCCGGCTATTGCCGATCAACCCTAGAAATTGTTGCGGGCTGAGACGAGTCTGGCCGGCCAGGATGTCCTCATGAAACAGTCCAGTCCCGCGCAGCAGGCGATGGCTGTCAATGTCCCGGGACAGCGCCAGATCAATCAGGGTTGCGGGTTGGTAATGCCCGGGAATGAAACGGCTGTCAGCTTCGAACCAGGTATTTTTCAGGGTCATGAGCGGGCCTCAGGCAATTTTTGCCAAGGGCTGTTTGGCCCGGGCCAGTGCCAGGTTGAGGCGTTTGAGCAGGGCGTCCGGCGCTTCTTCCACGGCCATGACCACCGCCGTGCTGGCCGACAGGTGTATGCGTTCGCCGTGTTGTCGGGTTTTGTGGGCCAACCCTTGTACTGCTTGTTGCAGTTCCAGCGCCAGCAGGCGTGCCTGGCTCTCGCCGGTGTTGGGCAACAACACCACGAAACGATCGCCGGCCAGTCGGCAGAGCAGGTCCTGGCGGCGCAGGTTGAGCAGCAGCAAATGACTGAGCGCCTGCAATACGGCATCGCCTTCGGCATGCCCGAACGCCTGATTGATCGCCGCGAAGTTATCGATGTCCAGCGCCAGCAATGACAAGGGTTGCGCTTGACCCTGGCTGTCCTCAAGGCTGCTGATCAACTGGCGTTTGAGGTAATCGGCACCGCCCAAAGGGGTGAGTTTGTCGAACAGCCGGTGTTCGCGAAAGAGCCTTTCACGCTTCTCCATTTGCGCGCTGATCGCCAGTTGTTCGCGGTGCCAGTGATAGATGCCGAGTGTCAGCAGAATCATGCCCACCGGCATCGGCCCGGACTCCAGCCAGTGGTCCCAGGTGATGCTGTCGGGCAGGCGGATGAACTCGTCAAGGCTGTCGATCCACCAGGAAAAAAAGATGCAACTCAAGCCCAGTGCCAGGTAATTGGTGACGCGCCCGGCCGGGCGACTCTTGAGCACCAGGCCCAGCCAGACCAGCGCGAGCAGCGCGGAACCCCCTTCGCCTATGATGTCCAGCCAGACCCATTCGCTGACACTTTTCAGCTCACCGCAGGCCAGGTGCAGCAGCAATCCCATGTTCGCCGCCAACAGCAGCAGCGCGAGTTTCCAACGATGGGGTTTGAGCACTGAAAACATGGCCGTGATCCTTTGGCGAAGAGGTAATGCGCGTCAGCACAGCAGATGTTTGTGACAGCGATGTGACCGGGGTTTGAGGTCGAATCAGCTCATGGCCCTGCGCAGTTTTCTGTCTGCCGATGCCCTGAATACCCTCACGCAGCTTTCGGCAGGTGCGGGGAGTTGAGTGGTGGCTGCCGGTGACAGGTCAAATCAGCTCAATGTGTGCCGCAATACCGTTAAAACCCCCGGTTTAAAGCGCTTCCCGCCAACCTGTGTCACAGGACTGTCATCCGTCGACCCTAGCGTGCCCTCCCAGTTGCCGGGCCACTTGCCTGGCGTTTACAGGACTCTGGGGAGGACCACCATGTACCAGCGCAGCAGCACCGCCGGGATCGTCAGCTTTACGCTCACCGCCTTGGCCATGGCAATGGCCAGCGAACGCCTGAGCGCCGCTGAAACCGCACCCAACACTGAACACGTCGAAGTGGTCGGGCAGGCTGCGAGCATCGATCAGGCGCTGAAAGAACAGCGCAACTCCGACAGCATCAAGAGCGTGGTGCATGCTGACGGCGTGGCTCAATTGCCGGACGAAAACGTCGCCGAAGCGGTGCAGCGGTTGCCGGGAGTCAGCGTCGAGCGTGATCAGGGCGAAGGACGGTTTGTCAGCGTGCGCGGTCTGGGGCCGGACCTCAACAGCGTGACCATCAATGGCACGCTGGTGCCGTCGCCGGAAAGCGAACGCCGCGCCGTGGCCCTCGATGTGTTGCCCTCGGAACTGGTGCAGTCCTTGTCGGTGATCAAAACCCTGACCCCGGACATGGATGCCAACTCGCTGGGCGGCACCGTTGATGTGAAAAGCCTCTCGGCCTTCGATCACACGGGCCTGTTCTACACCGGCAGCAGCGAAGCCAGTTATGACAAGAACACCCACCAGACCAGCCCGAAGTTTTCCGGCGCCGTCAGTGATCGTTTCAGTCTCGGCGATGGCATCGACAACTTCGGTGTCGCCGCCGCGCTGAGCTGGCAGAAGCGCGACTTCGGCTCGGACAACGTCGAAACCGGCGGTGCCTGGGATTTCGAGCAGGGCGCCAAACTTGAGGAGTTCGAGCAACGTGACTACGACATCAGCCGCGAACGTGCTGGCGGTGGCCTGAACTTCGATTACAAGCCCGATGACTTCAGCAGCTATTACCTGCGCACGCTTTACAGCCGCTACAAGGACAGCGAAACGCGTAACTCCACCAGCTTCGAATTCGCCGATCCACAGGCCGCAGGCGAATTGGGTGACGCCGAAGGTTCGCGCAAACTCAAGCAGCGCGAAGAGACCCAGGAAATCCAGTCCTACGTTTTCGGTGGCGAGCGCATGTTCGGCCTCTGGACTGTCAGCAGCCAGGCCGGTTACAGCCGCTCCAGCGAAGACAGCCCGGGCCACATCGCCAATGCCAAATTCGCCGGGATTGATGACTTCACCGACAGCGGTTTCTACGACAACGACAAGCCACGGCCGATCATTGGCCAGGCCTTCTACGACCCGAGCAATTTCAGCCTCGACAAAGTCGACTGGGAAAAACAGAAAACCACCGACACCGAGAAAAACCTGCGCCTGGATCTCGCTCGCGACTACGACTTCAAAGGCTATGCGTCCCAGGTCAAATTCGGTGGCAAGGTCAGCCGGCGCAACAAGGACAACAACCTCGACGCCTGGGTCTATGAAGACTTCGACGATCTCGGATTCAGTGATGACCAACTCAATCTGACGCAATTCAAGAAGGGCAATGTCGACTACCGTCTCGGCCAGTTCGGGCCGGGTATCAGTGGCAGTGCGGTCAAGCAGTTGATCGGCGGCCTCAATCAAGCGGATTTCTATGACGAGACCGAATCGCGGGTCAACGACTTCAAGATCAGCGAGGACATCAACTCCGGCTACCTGATGAACACCCTCGATATCGACGACTGGCGCTTTATCGCCGGTCTACGCTACGAGGGCACCGAGTTCGAAGCCAAGGGCACCGGCGTGACCGACGGTGAGTTCCAGTCCACCGAGACCAAGCGCCGTTATCACCACTGGTTGCCGGGGCTGCACGCACGCTATCAACTGGACAAGAACACTCAGGTCCGTGCGGCCTGGACCAAATCCGTGGTGCGCCCGACTTTCGGCCAGCTCGCGCCCGGGTTTGTCATCGACGATGACGAGGCCACGTTTGGCAACCCGGAACTCAAACCGCTGGAGTCGAGCAATCTCGACCTCGGTATCGAGCACTACATGGGCCGCGCCGGCACCGTCTCGGCGTTCGTGTTCTACAAGGACATCAAGAACTTCGTCTACAACACCGACCTGGCAGGCTCGGGTGCCTGGGTCGATTTCTCCGAAGCCCACACGTTCGCCAATGGCGACAGCGCCAAACTCTATGGCCTGGAGCTGGCGTACTCACAGAAATTCGACTGGCTGCCGGCGCCCTGGAACGGCCTGCTGGTTGGCGCCAACACCACCTTCAGCCGATCGGATGCCGAGATCAAAGGCTTCGACGCTGCCAGCGGTATCAATCGCAAGCGCAGCATCGATTTGCCCAATCAGGCCGATACGGTCGGCAACCTGATGCTCGGTTGGGAGGACGACAAGCTGAGCCTGCGCCTGTCGGCCAACTACAAGTCGGATTACCTCTTTGAGCTCGCCTCGATCAATGACAAGGCCCACGACCTGCACGTCGATGCCCAGACCTTTGTCGACTTCAGCGCTCGTTACTCGCTGACCAAAAACCTCCAGGTCAGCTTCGAGGCGCAGAACCTCACCGACGAGCCCTATTTCGTTTACACCGGCAACCGCTCCTACAACGGCCAGTACGAAGAATACGGCCCGACCTACAAGCTCGGCCTGACCTTCACCCACTTCTAAGCCCCGTTGCAGCTCTCTTACGACAAGGACTTTGCCTGTTCATGAGTATTTCGTTTCTACCCAAGCGCCACGTGCTGGCTGCATTGATTTGCCTGACCACCGGCCAGGTGCTGGCGGCTGCGCCGACCCTGTCTCTCAAACCCTGGGCACCGAACCTGTCGGTCGATGCCGTGGCGTTTCTGCCCGCCAGCCCCGACGGCGAACGCCTCGCCGCCAGCGAGCGTGACGGCTTGCTCTTGCTGGATGCGCAAGGCAAGGAACAGCTGCGTTTGAAGGGCTCGTTCAATGGCGTGGACAGCCGCGCCGCCGGCCAACAAGTGTTGGTCGCGAGCCTCGACAACAATCGTCAGCAAGCACTGTTGGTCAGCCTTGATCCGCGTAAGCGCACATGGGGTCAACCGGTTTATCTGCCGCCGCGCGATTACCCGGTCAATGGTCTGTGCCTGTACCGCGACGATGCGAGCAACCTGTTCCTGTTTCTAGTGGGCGAGGAGGGCAAGGGCGAGCAATGGCTGGTGGGCAATGGCGCGACGCTCAACTCCCAGCCACAACGAGTGCGCGGTTTGCCGCTGCCGCCTTCGGCAACGGATTGCCAGGTCGACGATGGCGTCAATCAGTTGCTGGTCAACGAGGAAAACGTCGGATGGTGGGCCTACCCGGCGCATCCCGAAGCCGATGTCACGCGCAGCCCGGTGGCCATGCGTGAACCGTTCGGCGAGATCAAAAAAACCGCAGGCGCCATGGCGTTGGTGCCGGGTGGCATTGTCGCGCTCGACCCGAAAGCGGCGCAATTGCACCTCTATCAGCAGCAGGGTGAACGCTGGTCAGCTCAGGCAATCCTGGCGCTGCCAGGCTTGAACGAACCGGAAAGCCTCGCCCTGCGCCCAACCGATAAAGGCCTGCAAATACTGCTGCGTGACGATGACGACGGCCGACTGTATCAAGGCGTGCTCGACTGGCAGCCTACGCCGATGCCGTTGACGCCAGTGCTGCCAAGCGTAAAAGCGCTGAGTCAAAGTGATCCGGTCGGGCGCCAGGGCGATGCGGCGGACGATCCGGCGATCTGGATTCACCCCCAGCAACCCTCCCTGAGCCGTGTGCTGGGCACCAATAAAAAGCAGGGGCTGCTGGCGTACGACCTGCAAGGCAAGTTGCTGCAGGACCTGCCGGTCGGACGCCTGAACAACGTCGACGTGCGACCGAATTTCAAGCTCGGCCAGCAGACGGTCGACCTCGCCGTGGCCAGCAATCGCGATCGCAACAGCCTTAGCCTGTTCAGCATCGACCGTCATAGCGGCGAGCTGCGCGAAGCTGGCGAGATCCCCACGCCACTCAAGGACATCTACGGCATCTGCCTGTTTCAGCCAGCGAGTGGCGAGCTCTACGCCATTGCCAATGACAAGGACGGCACCTTCCTGCAATACCGCCTGAACGCGCCGAACGGCACGGTGCATGGTGAGTTGGTGCGTCAGTTCAAGGTCGATAGCCAACCCGAAGGGTGCGTGGCCGACGACCAGCGCCAACGACTGTTTCTCGGTGAAGAAGACGTCGGCGTCTGGGCGGTGGATGCCCGCGCCGATCAACCGGCGACATTGAGCAGCGTAATCAAGGTCGGGCCGCAACTGCAGGCCGATGTGGAAGGACTGGCGCTCTATCAAAGTGCGGCTCACGACTACTTGGTGATCTCCAGCCAAGGCAACGACAGCTACCTGGTGCTGGATGCCGAGCCACCGTTTGCTTCGCGCGGCGCCTTTCGCGTCGGTTTGAACGCCGAGCTCGGCATCGACGGCGCGGCGGAAACCGACGGCCTGGAGGTCACTTCGGTGAACCTCGGCGGACCTTGGAGTCAAGGCCTGTTGGTGGTGCAGGACGGCCGCAAACGCATGCCCGAGCAAACGCAGAACTTCAAATTTGTGCCGTGGGCCGAAGTCACCCAGGCCCTGAAGTTGCCTTGACCCGAGCTGTCATCAACCCGTCATCCGTTTTTCATCGAATAGCTCAACAGCCGTCGCGCGCCGGCGGCCCGCGAGCATCAGACAAGGAGTTTCACCATGCAGGCCACACTCGAACACATGACGATCTGGGGGCTGATCAGCGACGCCAGTCTGTTGGTCAAAGCGGTCATGCTTACCCTGTTGCTGGCCTCGTTGCTCAGTTGGTACTTGATCATCCAGCGCAGTCGCGTGCTGCAACAGCGCGAACGGCAGATGAACGCTTTTGTGCAGCGCTTTCGCGATACGACGGATCTGCTGCCGCTGTACCGGGAAACGGCTGACAGCGAGAACGGCGTCGAGCCGATATTTCACGCCGGGCTTCACGAGTTCAATCATCTTCATCAGCACACGGGCAATGCCGCCGACGTGGTGCTCGAAGGAGTGGAGCGCGCGTTGTACGTCGCCATCAGCGAGCAGGAAGTGCAGTTGGAGAAAAGCTTGCAGTTTCTCGCGACGGTCGGTTCGGTCAGCCCTTACATCGGCCTGTTCGGTACCGTTTGGGGAATCATGAACTCGTTTCTCGGCTTGTCTCAGGTGCAGCAAGCAACGCTGTCGACCGTGGCACCGGGCATCGCCGAAGCGCTGATCGCCACGGCCATCGGCCTGTTTGCGGCGATTCCGGCGGTGATTGCCTACAACCGTTTTTCCTCCCGCAGCCAGACCTTGCTCACCCGTTACTACGCCTTCGGCAATGAGCTTCAAGTGCGCTTGCATCGCACGTTGCACGGCAAGTCGTTGAACCTGGCCGCCGCAGCCTGAGAGGAGAATGAAGATGTTGGTCAGACCGCAACGCAAGCACGGGCCGAAGGCCGAAATGAACGTCGTGCCGTACATCGATGTGATGTTGGTGCTGCTGGTGATTTTCATGGTCACCGCACCGATGCTGACTCAGGGAGTGAAGATCGACCTGCCCAAGGTGGCCAGTGAAGCCCTCGCCACTGACACGCGTCAGCAAATCCTGACCCTGTCGGTGAAGGCCGAGGGCGGTTACTACTGGAACCTCGGCGGTGAACTCGATACCCAGCACCAGACCGACAGCGCCGTGACACTCGACGACATGCGGGCAAAGGTCGCGCAGATTGTCAGTGAGCGGCATGACACACAGGTCTTTATCCGCGCCGACAAGGACGCCGGTTATGGCAGTGTGGTCTCGGCGATGGCGGCGTTGCAGCAGGGCGGGGTCAGCAACCTCGGGCTGGTGACCGAGGCTCTGCAATGACGGCGATGATCATGCACACTTCGACCATTTCGCTGCAGCGCAGTGTTCGCAGCGGGTTCTGGCAAAACAGTTTGGCGGCGGGGCTGGCCGGGGCGCTGCACGTCATTGTCCTGGCCTTGTTGGTACACGGCTGGTCGCTGGAAAAAACGCCAGCCACGCAGCCGACTGTGTTGAGAACCCAATTGGTGATGTTGCCGCCGCAGCCGCAGGCACCCGAACCGGTTCCAGCTTCAGCGGAGCCAGCTCCACCCGAGCCCGTTGCTGCCGCCCCCGTCGAGTCGATCAAACCTGCTGTCGATCCGCAGCTCCAGATACAAAAAAAACTCGAACAGGCAGCCTTGGCGCGCAAACGGGTCGACGATAAAAAACGCGAGCAGCAAGCCGAGCAACAGCGCGAGCGTCAGGAGACGCAACGACGTAACCGTGAGGCCGAACAACAGCAACGCGAACTCGCCCAGCAGCAAGCACAACGCGCCGAGCAGGCCAGACTGGCGGCCGAACGCTCGCGCCAACTGGCCGCACAGAAGGCGGCCGACAGTCGTCAATATTTGCCTTTGAGCAAGGAAGCGCCGGACTATCCGCAGCGGGCTCTGGACAAGAACATAGAGGGTGATTGCTCTGTGGAATACACCGTCAACCCGCAGGGCAAAGTCGAGAGTCCCAGAGTGCTTGAGGGTTGCCATCCGCTGTTTATTCGTCCATCGCTGGCCGCCGCCAACACCTTCCGTTACCAACCGCGAATCGTCGACGGTCAAGCAGTTCCGGTGCCGGCCGTGCGCAATACGTTTCATTATCGGATCAAATAAGAAGGGCGCCGCATCAACGCCATGTCATGCGCCATGGCTGGACCCTGTTTCTGGCTTTTATTAGTCCGCTCGGCAGGGTCAGGTCCCTTTAACGGATCAATCTGCCGCTGAGTCTTTACCTGATATACGATAAATCATATATTCGGAAAGCCGTATATGAGCTGAGACTTCCTGTTCAGGTAGATCCGCCTTCCGTCACACCCTTCACGAAATTCATGAGCGCATCAAGATGTTCGTCCAGGTCAAAAACAAACACTGAGAAACGATATGGCTGACCATCTGACACCGACCACTGTTTTCAAATGCCTGGCTGACGACACTCGGGTGCGCACCATGATGCTCATCACTCGTGAAGGAGAGCTTTGTGTTTGTGAGCTGACCTGTGCGTTGAATGAAAGTCAGCCAAAAGTCTCCAGACACCTGGCACAGCTGCGTAATTGCGGTTTGCTGTCGGACCGTCGGCAAGGCCAATGGGTGTATTACCGACTGCACCCGAATCTTCCTGATTGGGTCCATCAAGTGCTGACCACTGTGCTCGAAAGCAATAAGCGTTGGTTGAGCCCTGACGCCAAACGCCTTGATGAAATGGGCGACCGTCCTGAGCGGGCACTCGCCTGCTGTAAAAGCTAGATCGTTGAAGTGGTTTCACCTGCCGGTAGAAGACGATCAATCTCCCGGCGAAGCATTCAAAACCGCATGGGCGCAGCACCATCCGCGTCTCAGGCAATTCATCGGCCAGTTCGACACCCAGGCGAACTCTCACTGACTACAGATACGGAGCACAACAACATGACCATCAAAGTTGGAATCAATGGCTTTGGTCGGATCGGTCGCCTAGCCCTGCGAGCAGCCTGGAACTGGCCGGAATTCGAGTTCGTACAGATCAACGATCCGGCAGGCGATGCGGTAACCCATGCGCACCTGATCAACTTCGACTCGGTGCATGGTCGTTGGCACAGCGAAGCCAGCGCCGAAGGCGATAGCGTCGTCATCGACAGTAAGCGGATCAAAGTAACGGCGAACAAAGCGATTGCCGACACCGACTGGTCGGGTTGCGATCTGGTGATCGAGGCCAGCGGCAAGATGAAAACCGTGGCGGTATTGCAGGCCTACCTGGATCAGGGCGTCAAGCGTGTGGTGGTCTGCGCTCCAGTAAAGGAAAAAGGCGCGTTGAACGTCGTCATGGGCGTCAACCATCAGCTGTTCAAACCGGATGAACATCGCATCGTCACGGCCGCTTCGTGCACCACCAACTGCCTGGCGCCAGTGGTAAAAGTGATCCACGAAAAGCTGGGCATTCGCCACGGCTCGATCACCACCATCCATGACCTGACCAACACCCAGAGCATCCTCGATCAGCCGCACAAGGATCTGCGTCGTGCGCGTGCCTCCGGTATGAGTCTGATCCCAACCAGCACGGGTTCGGCCACCGCTATTGCCGAAATCTTTCCGGAGCTGCGTGGGCGCCTCAATGGTCACGCCGTACGCGTACCGCTGGCCAACGCTTCGCTGACTGACTGTGTCTTTGAAGTCGAGCGAGCCACCACTGTCGAAGAGGTAAATCAGTTCCTCAAGGACGCTTCCGAGAACGAGCTGAAAGACATTCTCGGTTTCGAGGAGCGTCCATTGGTGTCCATCGATTACCGTACTGATCCGCGTTCATCGATCATCGATGCGTTGTCGACCATGGTCATCAATGGCACCCAGGTCAAACTCTATGCCTGGTATGACAACGAATGGGGTTATGCCAACCGCACCGTCGAACTGGCCAAAATGGTCGGTCTGGCAGTCTAAGGAGCGGTCATGAAAGCGTTGTCAGCCCTCGCTCCGGAAGTGCGGCAGTACCTGCTCGT
>LNAP01004542.1_pt1 | contig 12771 bp, 8 predicted proteins | sample 602601 | NCBI WGS metagenome assembly LNAP01 (sample SAMN02440304, study PRJNA202911) | soil metagenome | biome: Subtropical and temperate rainforests or woodlands; isolation source: soil samples (1 kg each in a 20% v/v slurry with milli Q water) were... ...
CCGCGGGGCCCGAGCCGACGACGGCGACGCGCTTGCCGGTGCCGCGCGGCGACATCTGCGGCTTGATCCAGCCTTCCTGCCAGCCGCGGTCGACGATCTCGCACTCGATCGTCTTGATGGTGACCGGGGTGTCGATGATGTTCAGGGTGCAGGACGCCTCGCACGGGGCGGGGCAGACGCGGCCGGTGAACTCAGGGAAGTTGTTGGTGGACTGGAGGTTTTCCAGCGCCGCCTTCCAGTGCTCCCGATAGACCAGGTTGTTGAAGTCCGGGATCTGGTTGTTCACCGGGCAGCCCTGGTGACAGAACGGGATCCCGCAGTCCATGCACCGCGAGGCCTGGCGCGAGACGTCCTGCGCCGGCATCGGGCGGACGAACTCCTTGTAGTTCTTCACGCGCTCCTGCGGAGCCTCGTAGGTGCGCTCCTGGCGCTCGATCTCAAGAAAGCCGGTAGGCTTACCCATAGTCTGATCCTCCCCGACTTATTCGGCCGCGACGGCCGCAGCCGCCTGGCGCTCAGCCGCCATGTCCTGCAGGGCGCGGCGGTAATCCTTGGGCATCACCTTCACGAACGAGCCGAGGGTTTCGTCCCAGTTCTCCAGGATCTCGCGGGCGCGATCGGAGCCCGTGTAGAGATGATGGCGCTCGATCAGGATACGCAGGCGTTCGGCGTCGAAGCGAAGCACGTCGCCCATGCCGTTGTTGTCCACCGACAGCGACCGCTGGCTGGGACGATAGGGCTCGTCCTCGCGGGTGGCCGGAGCCGAGGGCTCGATCTTCTCGAGATCGACCATGGCCTTGTTGCACAGGTCGGCGAAGCGGCCCTTGGGGTCGTAGACATAGGCCACGCCGCCGGACATGCCGGCCGCGAAGTTGCGGCCGGTGTCGCCCAGCACCACGACCACGCCGCCGGTCATATATTCGCAACCGTGGTCGCCCACGCCCTCGACCACCGTGACCGCACCCGAGTTGCGGACGGCGAAACGCTCGCCGGCCACGCCCTGGATATAGGCCTCGCCGGCGATAGCCCCGTAGAGCACGGTGTTGCCGGCGATGATGTTCTTGGTCGGGTCGCGGCGCGCCTCGGCCGGCTGGCGCAGGACCACGCGGCCGCCGGACAGGCCCTTGCCCACATAGTCGTTGCCGTCGCCGGTCAGCTCCAGTGTGACGCCGCGGGCGGTGAAGGCGCCGAAGCTCTGGCCCGCCTGGCCGCGGAACTTGATGGTGATGGTGTCCTCGGGCAGGCCGGCATGGCCGTAGCGCCTGGCCACCTCGCCCGAGAGCATCGCGCCGGCGGTGCGGTTGATGTTCTTGATGGCGTATTCGAGCAGGACCGGCTCGCCCTTCTCAAGCGCCGGAGCGGCGTCGGCGATGAGGGTGTTGTCCAGCGCCTTGCCCAGGCCATGGTCCTGGCGGTCCATGTTCCAGAGGCCCTTGGCGCCTTCCGGGGCGGCCGCGAACAGCAGCTTGGAAAGATCCACGCCCTCGGCCTTCCAGTGGTCGACCGCCTTACGGGCGTCGAGCCGGTCGACGCGGCCGACCATCTCGTTGATCGTGCGGAAGCCCAGAGCGGCCATGATCTCGCGCAGCTCTTCGGCGACGAAGAAGAAGTAGTTGATCACGTGCTCGGGCTGGCCGTTGAAGCGCGCCCGCAGCACCGGGTCCTGGGTCGCCACGCCCACCGGGCAGGTGTTCAGGTGACACTTGCGCATCATGATGCAGCCGGCGGCGATCAGCGGCGCGGTGGCGAAGCCGAACTCGTCGGCGCCCAGGAGGGCGGCGATGGCCACGTCACGGCCGGTGCGCAGGCCGCCGTCCGCCTGGACCGCAACGCGGGTGCGCAGGCCGTTGAGCAGCAGGGTCTGCTGGGTCTCGGCCAGGCCGATCTCCCACGGCGAACCGGCATGGACCAGCGAGGTCAGCGGCGAAGCGCCGGTGCCGCCCTCGAAGCCCGAGATGGTGATGTGGTCGGCGCGCGCCTTGGCCACGCCCGCCGCGACCGTGCCGACGCCCACTTCGGACACCAGCTTCACGGAGATGCGGGCGCGGGAGTTGACGTTCTTCAGGTCGTGGATGAGCTGGGCCAGATCCTCGATCGAATAGATGTCGTGGTGCGGTGGCGGCGAGATCAGGCCAACGCCCGGGGTCGAGTGCCGGACGCGGGCGATGTTCTTGTCGACCTTGTGGCCCGGAAGCTGACCGCCCTCGCCGGGCTTGGCGCCCTGAGCCATCTTGATCTGGATGTCGTCGGCGTTGACCAGGTACTCGGCGGTGACGCCGAAGCGGCCGGACGCCACCTGCTTGATGGCCGAGCGCATCGAGTCGCCGTTCGGCAGTGGCTTGAAACGGTCGGACTCTTCGCCGCCCTCACCGGTGTTGGACTTGCCGCCGATGCGGTTCATGGCGACCGCGAGGGTCGTGTGGGCCTCGCGGCTGATGGAGCCGAAGCTCATGGCGCCGGTGGCGAAGCGCTTGACGATCTCGCTGGCCGGCTCGACCTCGTCGATCGAAACCGGCGGCGCGGAATAGTTGAAGCGCATCAGGCCGCGGATGGTCAGCAGGCGCTCGGACTGTTCGTTGATGCCCTCGGCGAAGGCGCGATAGTCGTCCGAACGGCCGCCGCGGACCGCGTGCTGCAGCTTGGAGACCGTCTCCGGCGTCCAGGCGTGCTGCTCGCCGCGCAGGCGGAAGGCGTACTGGCCGCCGACGTCCAGCATGTTGGCGTAGATCGGATTGTCGCCATAGGCGTCGCGGTGACGGCGCACCGACTCCTCGGCGATCTGGGTCAGGCCGATGCCTTCGATGGTGGTCGCAGTGCCGGTGAAGAACTTCTCGATCAGCTCGGACGACAGGCCGACAGCGTCGAAGATCTGGGCGCCGCAATAGGACTGGTAGGTCGAGATGCCCATCTTGGACATGACCTTCAGGACGCCCTTGCCGATGGCCTTGATGTAGTTCTTGCGGACCTCATAGGCCGAGAGCTCGACGCCCTGGCGGACGCGGATGTTCTCCAGGGTCTCGAAGGCGAGATACGGGTTCACCGCCTCGGCGCCGTAGCCGGCCAGGACGCAGAAGTGGTGCACTTCGCGCGCTTCGCCGGTCTCGATGACGAGGCCGGTCTGCATGCGCAGGCCCTGACGGATCAGGTGGTGGTGGACCGCGGCCGTGGCCAGGGCGGCCGGGATCGGGATGCGGTCGGAACCGACGCGGCGATCCGACAGGATCAGGATGTTCTTGTCGGCCAGGACGTGCTCGGTCGCCTCGCGGCAGATGCGGTCGATGGCGCGCTCAAGGCCCGCAGCGCCCTCCTCGGCCGCCCAGGTGACGTCGATGGTGGCGGTGCGGAAGGAGCCGTCCAGCAGTTCGCTGATCGAGCGGATCTTCGCCAGGTCCTCGTTGGTGAGGATCGGCTGGGAGACTTCCAGGCGCTTGTGGGTGCCGGCGTGACGGCCGAGCAGGTTCGGACGCGGGCCGATCATCGAGACCAGGCTCATGACCAGCTCTTCGCGGATCGGGTCGATCGGCGGGTTGGTGACCTGGGCGAAGTTCTGCTTGAAGTACTCGTAGAGCAGCTTCGAGCGCTTGGAGAGCACGGCGATCGGGAAATCGGCGCCCATGGAGCCGATCGGGTCTTCGCCGGTCCGCGCCATCGGCTCGAGGAAGAACTGCTCGTCCTCCTGGGTGTAGCCGAAGGCCTGCTGGCGATCGAGAAGCTGGTCGGCGTCGGTGGCCTGGGCTTCGCTGTAGGCGATCTCCGGCAGTTCCTCGAGCTTGAACTGGGTCTCGGCCAGCCACTCGGCGTAGGGCTCGGCCCCGGCGAGGGTGCGCTTGATCTCCTCGTCCTCGATGATCCGGCCTTCCTCCATGTCGATGAGGAGCATCTTGCCGGGCTGCAGGCGCCACTTGCGGACGATGCGCTCTTCCGGAACGGTCAGGACGCCGACCTCGGAGGCCATGATCACATGGTCCTGGTCGGTGATGATGAAGCGGGCCGGGCGCAGGCCGTTGCGGTCGAGGGTCGCGCCGATCTGGCGGCCGTCGGTGAAGGCCACGGCGGCCGGACCGTCCCACGGCTCCATCAGGGCGGCGTGGTACTCGTAGAAAGCCTTGCGCTTGGCGTCCATGAGCGGGTTGCCGGCCCAGGCTTCCGGGATCAGCATCATCACCGCGTGGGCCAGCGGATAGCCGCCGGCGACCAGCAACTCGAGCGCGTTGTCGAGGCAGGCGGTGTCGGACTGGCCGTGCGGAATCAGCGGCCACATCTTGTTGAGGTCGGGCCCCAGCAGGTCGCTTTCCAGGGTGCGCCGGCGAGCGTTCATCCAGTTCACGTTGCCGCGGACGGTGTTGATCTCGCCGTTGTGGGCGATGAACCGGTAGGGGTGGGCCAGCTTCCAGGACGGGAAGGTGTTGGTCGAGAAGCGCTGGTGGACCAGGGCCAGGGCCGATTCCGTGATCGGGTTGGCGAGGTCCTCGTAGAAGGTCCCCACCTGGTCGGCGAGCAGCAGGCCCTTATAGACCACCGTCCGGGTCGAGAAGGACGGCATGTAGAGGTTGGCGATGCTGGGCAGGCCATGCTTGGCCGCCAGCTCGGCCAGCGGGTTCTGGGTCTGCTTGCGGACCGCCAGCAGCTTGCGCTCGTGAGCGTCCTGGCTGCGGATGTTGGGGCCGCGGCCGACGATGGCCTGGCGGATCACCGGCATCTCGGCGAGCACCGCCTCGCCCAGGCCGTTGGTGTTCACCGGCACGTCGCGCCAGCCGATGAGCGGCTGGTGCTCGACCTTCAGGAAGTGCTCGAACTGGCTGACGGTGATCTGGCGAGCGGCCTCGTCACGCGGCAGGAAACACATGGCGACCGCATATTCGCCGGCCGGGGGCAGATCGAGCCCTTCCTTGCCGGCCCAGTCGCGCAGCAGGGCGTCCGGAATCTGAATCAGAATCCCGGCGCCGTCGCCCACCAACGGGTCGGCGCCGACTGCGCCGCGGTGATCGAGGTTGATGAGAATCTCGAGACCAGCAGCCACGACTTCGTGCGATTTGCGGCCTTTGATATTGGCCACGAAACCTACACCGCACGCATCATGTTCGTTGCGCGGGTCGTAAAGACCTTGCCGTCCCGGAGCTCCCATCGGGATACCTCGCTCTCAACTAGCGGGCGCACATAAGATCGGCTTTCAACACCGATGTCGCACCCAAATCGGCGCGCATTTACTCGGCAAGATCATCCCTTGTCGATGGGCCACAAGGCTTGAAAACGAAAAGTTTTTCTAAGACGCGACATCTAGTAGCGATTTCTCGGCGTCTCGCGCGACTTTACAGCCTGTAAGGATCATTGCAGTCGCCAGTTCGGCACGCATCGTGCCCAACATCTTGGAGATCATGGGCTGGCCGCCGGCCCCCAGCGCATAGGCCCAGGCGCGGCCGACGAAACAGGCCTTCGCGCCAAGGCTGAGCGCCTTCAGCACGTCGAGGCCGGAGCGCACGCCGCCGTCAAGGAACACCTCAAGGTCGCCGCCTACCGCATCGACCACCGCCGGAAGGGCGGAAACCGAGGAACGCACGCCGTCGAGCTGGCGCCCGCCGTGGTTGGAGACCACCACGCCTTGCGCCCCGGCCTTGACCGCGTCGCGCGCGTCTTCGGGATCGAGCACGCCCTTGATGACGATCGGACCGTCCCAGACCTGGCGCACGAAGTCGAGGTCGGCCCAGGTGACGGAACGGTCGAAGTTCCTGGCGATCCAGCTCAGGAAGTCGGTGACGCTGCGGCCCTGGGGAATCGCGCCGCTGACCGAGCCGAGGGTGTGCGGCCGACCGTTCAGCCAGACGTCCCAGGTCCATTCCGGATGGCTGATCCCCTGCCAGGCGGTGTTGAGCGCGCCCGAGACGCCACTGGAGCCGGTGAAGCCCGAGCGGACGTCGCGATAGCGGGCGCCGGGAATCGGCAGGTCGACGGTGAAGACCAGCACCGGGCAGCCGGCGTCCTTGGCCCTGGCCAGCAGCTCGCGCATGTAGCCGCGGTCCTTGAGCATGTAGAGCTGGAACCAGGGCGGCGTTCCGGCGGCCGCCACCTCCTCGATCGAGCAGACCCCGACCGTGGAGAGGCAGAAGGGCACGCCGGCCTCGGCGGCGGCCTTGGCGGCCTGAACCTCACCGCGGCGGCCGTACATGCCGGCCATCCCGACCGGCGCCAGACCCAGCGGCATGGTCATCTTCTGGCCGAAGACCTCGACCGACATGTCGAGGGAGGTCATGTCGCGCATCACACGCTGGCGCAGGGCCAAGGCCTCAAGGTCGGAGACGTTGCGGCCGAGGGTCACCTCCGCATAGGAGCCGCCGTCGATGTATTCGAAGAACATCTTCGGCAGCCTGCGCCGCGCAAGCTCGCGATAATCGTTGACCGATGCCGGTTTCACCCCGCCCTCCTCCTTGGCCTTTGAGGCTATTGGTAGCGGCGGCGCGCCACCTCGGCTAGGCAAGGCGCATGAGAGAGCTTCGTCCCTGGATGGCGGCGGCGGCCGTCGTAGGTTTCCTGGCCGTCGGCTTCGGCGCCTTCGCTGCGCACGGGATCACCGACCCCAAGGCCAAGGAGTGGATGCACACCGGCGCCAACTACGCCATCGTGCACGGGCTGGGCGTCTTCGCGGCGGCCTTCGCCGTGAGCCAGGGCGCGCGCGGGGCGCGGCTGGTCCCTCCCCTGTTCCTGGCGGGCGTGGCGATCTTTTCCGGCTCCCTGTTCGCCATGGCGCTGGGCGGCCCGCGCTGGCTGGGCGCGATCACCCCGATCGGCGGGACGCTGTTCCTGGTCGGCTGGGCGGCGCTGGCGGTGGCGCTGATGCGGAAGAGCCGGTTCTGATCGCGCCTTAAGGCGCGGCTTGCCTTCCCTGCGAGGCAACCTGTCAGAGTGACCTTCCAACCAGGAGGACGCTCGATGTCTCAGGCTCTCGAACGCCAGATGCCGCCGGTCAAGCACGCCCAGGTGAACGGGATCGACATGGCCTATTACGAGGTCGGTCCGCGGGGCGAAGGCGCGCCGATCATCTTCTGCCACGGCTTCCCGGAACTGGCGTTCTCTTGGCGCCACCAGCTCAAGGCCTGCGAGGCGGCCGGGCGCTGGGCGATCGCGCCGGACCAGCGGGGCTATGGCCTGACTTCGCGGCCGGAGGCGATCGCCGACTACGACATGGAGCACCTGACCGGCGACATGGTCGGGCTGCTGGACCATCTGGGTGTCGAGAAGGCGATCTTCTGCGGCCACGACTGGGGCGGGATCGTCGTCTGGCAGATGCCGCTGATGCATCCAGGCCGCGTGGCCGGGGTGATCGGCCTAAACACGCCCTTCCTGCGCCGCGCCCCGCTCGACCCGATCGAAGGCATGCGCCATGCCTTCGGCGAGGACATGTACATCGTCTGGTTCCAGAAGCCGGGGGTGGCCGACGCGACCCTGGCGAAGGATGCGGACAAGACCATGCGCTTCTTCATGCGCAAGCCCGCGGCCATCACCGCAGAGGCGACGGCCTCGGCCGCGGCCACAGGATCGACCTTCGCCTTCGGCCAGGCGCTGGAGGCCTGGGACAAGCGCGACACCGCCAACCAACTGCTGTCGCCGGACGAGCTGGCGGCCTTCGTCGAGACCTTCGAGGCGACCGGGTTCACTGGCGGGATCAACTGGTATCGGAACTTCAGCCGCAACTGGGAGCGGTCGGCGAACCTGCCGACGCGGATCGACGGCATCCCCTGCCTGATGATCATGGCCGAGAAGGACGTGGTGCTGTCGCCGGCCATGGCCGATGGGATGGAGGACGTCGTCGCCGACCTGGAAAAGAAGCTGATCAAGGATTCCGGCCACTGGACGCAGCAGGAGAAGCCGCAGGAGGTCAATCACCTCATCCTTGACTGGATGGACCGCCGCTTCCCGAAGTAGACTCGCCAGCGATGGAACAGAACGCCCCGCCGATCCACGTGTCGACCACCGCCCATCGCAGGGGCCTGTTTCCCGACAATGAGCCCTTCACCTATGGCTGGCTGCCGACCGGCGGACCGCACGAGATCTTCTACGAGGAGTGCGGGAACCCGAAGGGCAAGCCCTGCGTGATCCTGCACGGCGGCCCGGGCGGGGCGATCAACCCGACCATGCGCCGGTTCTTCAACCCCGCGAAATGGCGGATGGCGCTGTTCGACCAGCGCGGCTGCGGCAAGTCGCGGCCGAACGCCAGCCTGGACGACAACACCACCTGGTCGCTGATCGAGGACATCGAGCGGCTGCGGGTCCATCTGGGCGTCGAGAAATGGACGGTGTTCGGCGGGTCCTGGGGGTCCACCCTGGCGCTGGCCTACGCCATCACCCACCCGGAGCGAGTCGAGGCCCTGGTGCTGCGGGGGATATTCCTGCTGACCCAGAGGGAGCTGCGCTGGTTCTATCAGGAAGGCGCCTCGATGCTGTTCCCCGACGCCTGGGAGCGGTTCTGCGCGCCGATCCCGGAGGCCGAGCGCGGGGACATGATGGCCGCGTTCCACAAGCGGCTGACCCATCCGGACCGCCGGGTCCAGGCCGAGGCCGCAAGCGCCTGGAGCCAGTGGGAAGGCGACACCATCTCCATCCGCGGACCGGCGGCGCGCCCCTCGAAGTTCAACGAGGTGGACTTCGCCATCGCCTTCGCGCGGATCGAGTGCCACTTCTTCGTCAATGGCGGCTTCTTCGGCGAGGACGGCTGGATCCTGAAGAACATCGAGAAGATCCGGAAGATTCCTGGCTGGATCGTTCAGGGCCGCTTCGACGTAGTGACCCCGCTGGACAGCGCCTGGGCGCTGAAGCGGGCCTGGCCGGAGGTGGACTTCAACATCGTCTGGGACGCCGGCCACGCCTCGACCGAGCCGGGCGTGGTGGACGGCCTGGTGCGGGCGACCGACGCGGCGCTGAAACTGTAGGTCAGAATCGAGTTCACCCCCTCCTGGGCGCCCCTCAGTCGGCCGTTCGGCCGACAGCTCCCCGATGGAGGAGCCTCTTGGGCCTACATGAACGCGCCCTTGCCGCTGGTGACTTCGGAGTAGCGGTGGACGCGGACGGCCTGGACGAGGCCAAAGCCGATCATGACCGTCAGCATGACGGTGCCGCCGTAGGAGAGCAGCGGCATGGGGACGCCGACGACCGGCGCGAGACCCATGACCATGCCGCCGTTGATCAACACATAGAGGGCGAAGGTGGCGGTGGTCCCGGCGGCCGAGAGGCGGCCGAAGTGCGAGTGGGCCAGGGCCGAGGTGCGCAGGGCCATGAAGATCACCGCGCCGTAGAGGAAAAGGATCGAGAAGCAGCCCAGGAAGCCGAACTCCTCGGCCAGGGTCGCGAAGATGAAGTCGGTCTGCTTTTCGGGCAGGAAGTTGAGCTGGCTCTGGGAGCCGAGGCCGTAGCCCTTGCCGAAGAAGCCGCCCGAGCCCAGGGCGATCTTGGACTGGAGGATGTGATAGCCCGAGCCGGAGGGGTCGCTCTCCGGGTCGAGGAAGGTGAGCACGCGCTTTCGCTGGTAGTCGTGCAGCACGAACATCACCACCGGCGGGATGGCGACGACGAAGGCGGCCAGCCCTGCGAAGATGACCCGCCAGGAAAGCCCGGCGAGCACGACGATGGCGGCGCCGGTCATGGCGATCAGCATGGCGGTGCCGAGATCCGGCTGGTGCATGACCAGGATGACGGGCGCGCCGATCATGGCCGCGGGGATCAGGAGCCACCAGGAGAGACGTGCCCGGTCGGCCGATATGCCGTGATAGAACCGCGCCAGGGCCAGCACGATGCCCAGCTTCATGATCTCCGACGGCTGGAAGCTGAACGGGCCGAGCGCCAACCAGCGCTGCGCGCCCATGCGCACGTCGCCCACCGCCTCGACCGCCACCAGCAGCAAGAGGCCTATGCCGTAGATCGGATAGGCCATGGCGAACCAGACCCGCAGGTCGATCATCGCCAGACCGATCATCAGCGCGAGGCACAGGCCGAAGCGGATGAGGTGCTTGGCCGCCCACGGCTCCCATGAGGAACCGGCGATGGAGAACATCATCAGGGCCCCCGCCCCGGCGATGAGGCAGAGGACGAGGGCGAACAGCCAATCGACCTCGGACAGCTTGACGACGAGGCGGTCGCGCTCGCCGGGACGGGTCAGGGCGCTGACGGTCATGTCGGGCCTCCGGCGGCGGTCGAGCCAGGAGCTGCGGCCACGTCGATGGGATCGTCCGGAACGCCGCCCTCGGTCTCGGTCTCCGGCGGCAACTCGGGCATGGGAAGCGGCTGCTCGATCCGGGAACGCAGCTCGGGGTCCTTCAGCAGGGCCACGCGCATGATCTCGCGCGCCTTGGGCGCGGCGTTCACCGCGCCGCCGAGGCCGTGCTGGACGATCACCGACATGGCGTAGCGCGGCGAGTCGATGGGCGCGAAGCAGATGAAGAGGCCGTGGTCTCGATAGCGCCAGGGCATGCCGACACCTCCGCGCGGCCCGCCCTTGGCGTAGGAGCGCACCTGGGCGGTGCCGGTCTTGCCGGCCATCAGGATGTCGCCGAGGCCGAGCTGGCTGGCGCGATAGCCGGTGCCCCCCGCCTCGGTCACCGCGGCCATGCCCTCACGGACGTATTGGATGTGCTCGGCGGCGAAGGGCAGGTCCGGCACGGCCGCGCCGGACTTAAGCTCCTTGCCCCCGATGGCGCGGATGAGGCGCGGATTGAGCGCCTTCCGGCCGTTGGCCAGGCGCGCGGCCATGACCGCGAGCTGCAGGGCGTTCACGGTCAGCATCCCCTGCCCGATCCCGTAGCTGAGGGATTCGCCGGGGTGCCACTTGGGATCGCGCGGGCGGTGCTTGCGGACCCATTCAGTGGAGGGCACGACGCCCTTCTTCTGGCCCGGAATGCCGATGTCGAAGGTCTGGCCGAGGCCGAACGCTTCGGCCGCCCTGGCGATGCGATCGGGGCCGATCCGCGCGGCGACGGTGTAGAAATAGACGTCGCAGGAGTTCTTGAGGGCGTCGCGCATGGTCTGCATGCCGTGCCCGCCGCGCTTGTGGCAGTGGAAGTAGCGGTTGCCGAAGTACATGCCGCCCGAGCAGCCGATGCGGACCTCTGGATCGACGCCCGCCTCGAGCGCGGCCATGGCGGTCATGGTCTTGAAGGTCGAGCCCGGCGGATAGGTGCCGGTGATCGCCTTGTCGAGCAGCGGCCGGCGCTCGTAGTTGGCCAGGGCGCGGTATTCCGAGCCGGTCATGCCGCGGACGAAGCGGTTGGCGTCGAAGGACGGCGCCGAGGACATGCAGAGGACGTCGCCGGTCCGGCAGTCCAGCATCACCGCCGCGCCGCTTTCGTCGCCGAACACCTCCAGGGCGCGGTTCTGGACATCGACGTCGAGGGAGAGCTGGATGGTCTTGCCGGCGGTGGCGGCGATGTCGCCGGCCTCGTCGCGGCTGACCTCGCGGCCGTTGGCGTCCACCTCCACCTTGCGGGCGCCGGGCTTGCCGCGCAGGTCGAGGTCGAAGGCCTTCTCCACCCCCTGGCGGCCGATGCGGAAGCCCGGGTGGAGGAGGATGGGATCGGAGTTCGGGCCGGTCGGGGTCAGGTCCTCCTGATTGACCTTGGCCACGTAGCCGATGACGTGGGCGAAGGCTCCGCCGTAGGGATAGACCCGCACCTCGCCCATGTCGGCGGTGACGCCGGGCAATTCCGGCGCGCGGATGTTGATGGCGGAAAACTCCTCCCAGGTCATGTCCTCGGCCACCGAGACCGGGACGCGCTTGGGGGTCTGCTTGATGTCCTTGACCAGCCGGGCCTGGCGCGCCTCGTCCAGAGGGACGAAGTTGGCCAGGGTCTTCAGGGTGGCCGCCGTGTCGATGTCTTCGTCGCGGGAGACCAGCAGGCGGAAGTTCGGGCGGTTCGACGCCAGGATCGCGCCGTTGCGGTCGACGATCAGGCCACGCGGCGGCGGCACCAGTCGGAAGTTGAACTGGTTCGAGGCCGACATCTTCTCATAGCGCTGGGTCTCGATGATCTGCAGGTGCGCCAGGCGTGCGCCCAGCGCCGCAAGGCCCAGGCCCGCGATGCCGCCCATGAGGAACATGCGGCGGTGGAACACCCCCTGCCGCTCGTTGACCTCGGAAAAGAAAATTGAGGGCTCTGCCATCCCCTGACGCCTAACGGAAACGCACGTCTGCGTCCTCGAACCGATCGATGAGCAGATGTGCGAAGGGGAACAATATGACGGTGGCGAGGAATTGCCAGGCGACCGCGAGCGGATGGGCCGTGGCATGTGCGCTCACCGCGCTGAGGAGATAGGCCGAGCCGAGGGCAAGGCCTGTGGCCAGGGCGAACCAGCCCCACATGACCGGAAAAGCCTGACCGGCCATGATGCTGCGTCCGATCAGGGCCGCCCCGTAGACCAGCAGCAGAGAGACCGCCCAGAGGCCCATGGGCGCACTCCAGAGGATGTCCAGGAACAGGCCCATGGCCAGCACCGCCAGCGGCGCGAGCATGGAGGGGCGGATGATCGCCCAGGCGAAGGCCGGGACCATCGGGAAGATCGGCTCTGGAAGCGCCAGGCCGAACAGCCGGAACGGCAGCGAGAACAGGACCGTCAGGATGAGGCACTGGACCAGCGGCACCCCGATCCAGCGCCATGGAGCCAGGGGACGGGCGCCGGCCATCTAGAACGGCACCTCTGACACCGACGGCTGGGCCGGAGGCGGAGACGGCGCGGGCGCCGGCGTCGGGGACGCCTGAGGACGGGGGGCCGCCGGCTTGGGAGCCGGCGGGC
>LNAP01005423.1_pt1 | contig 12767 bp, 8 predicted proteins | sample 602601 | NCBI WGS metagenome assembly LNAP01 (sample SAMN02440304, study PRJNA202911) | soil metagenome | biome: Subtropical and temperate rainforests or woodlands; isolation source: soil samples (1 kg each in a 20% v/v slurry with milli Q water) were... ...
CTTACTCATGTTGCGCGCTCCTAACGACTGTTGTTGTTGGTGTTCGAAGGCAGTGCAGCAAAATCTAGCTAATATGTTTTTTTTTCGAAATTAAGACTGCAAAAGTTATATGTCAACGCTTTTTTCGTCAGGGAGCGGTGTTCTTGTTGGGCATCGGCCGCTATGGCATAAGGTGGCCCAGCACTCGATTGCAGGGATTACAGGCTTGAGCAGCAGCAACGAAAAAAAACCACGGGGCAACCATCTGGAGCTGGCCCGGCGCATTCTTGACCATGTGCAGGAGAGCGGCCTGGCGGTCGGTTCAGCCGTGTCTGAGCAGGCGCTGGCGCGCGCCTTTCAGGTGTCGCGCACGCTGGTGCGGGCGGCGCTCAAGTTGTTGTTGGAAGAACACCTGCTCAGCCATGAAGCCGGCAAGGGCTATAGCGTGTTAGCGCTGCCGGCCAATCAGGCGTTAAGCGTGGCGCTGCCGCAAGCCGAGGAAGAAGCCTTGGCGACCTCGGCGCTGCGTGACCGCATGGCCGGGCGGCTGGGCAATAGCATCAGCGTTAGCGAGCTGATGCGCCGCTACAACATCGCCCGCCCGGCGGCGCAGAAAGTCATCACCCAACTCAGTGAAAGTCAGGTGCTAGAGCGTGGCCCTGGGCAGTCGTGGTTGTTTCGCCCGCTGCTCAATAACCTTGCTGCACTGGAAGACAGCCTGCATTACCGCCTGATCATGGAGCCGCAAGCGTTGCTCAGCCATGGCTTTGAAGCGGACTTGGCGCGTCTGGCGTTGCTGCGTGAAAGCATGGAATTACTGCTCGGACAGAGCATCGGCAGCTTTGATATTCAGCAGTTTCGCGAGCTCGATATCAGCTTTCACGAATGCATCGCGCAGAGCTGCGGCAACCAATTTATCCGCGATGCGTTGCTCCATCACCAGGCCCTGCGGCGCTTGCCCAATCTGCTGCCGATGGTCAGCGTGCACCGCCTGCAAGAGGCGCTGCGCGAGCATTTGCGCATCATCGAATGCATTGAGCGCGGGCAGATGGAGATCGCCGCTGACCTGATGCGTCTGCACCTGCGCTTATCTTCGGCGCAGCGGCCGCAGACGGCTAACCGCGGTGTGCCGCAGGTGGGCGCGCTGCGCCGTTGAAGCAATTTGCTCCACGCCTGGTTTTTTTGTGCTAAAAAATACCGCATAGCTAAAACCCTCTATCACCGTCATTCCCGCGCAGTCGGGAATCCAGGGGCGCGAAGGGCTCACCGTTGGCCAGGTGACTTTCGTACCTGGGCCCCCGCCTACGCGGTGGCGACGGTGGCTCTCCGATGAAGTGTGGAATTTCCTGCATGCCCAAAGAACCGCTAATCGCCTTTTTCCCTGAAGCCAGCTTTGGTGCCGCGCTGAACTGCATTGGCATTGCCCAGGTGCTCAAGGGCTTGGGCGCTAAGCCGGTGTTTATTTGCCATGCGCATTTTCAGGGGATTTTCGCCGAGTACGGCTTTGCCGAGTTCCCGATTCCGGCGCAGAACAAGCTGTCGGCCGCTGAACATCAGCATTACTGGGAAAACTTTATTGAGAAGAACATTCCCTACTTCGACCAAACGCCCCTGGAGCAAATCGACAGCTACGTAGCACCAGCCTGGGAAGCCATCATCGACACTGCCATTGAGGCGGAAAAACCACTGCAGCAACTGCTGGCGCGCTTGCGCCCGGATGTGGTCGTGCTCGACAACGTGGTGACCTTTCCCGCCATCAGCAAAGCGGGTTGCCCGTGGGTGCGGATGGTTTCCTGCGCGGAAACCGAATTGCCCGACGCCGCTGTGCCGCCGTATTTATCGGGTTGTGCCGCCAGCGATAAGGCCGCGCGCAAGGCGTTTGTCAGCCGCTACAACGCGGCAGTGGCGCCCGCCCATGCACGCTTTTCGCGCTTTTTGGAAAGCTGCCAACACCCGCTTTGCCCACCGGGGCAATTTCTCGACGACTCGCCGTATTTGAACCTGCTGCTGTCGCCCACCCCGGTTCGTTACAACCGTGAACAGCCGTTAACACCTGAGCGTTATGTGTATCTGGATGGCTGCGTGCGCTCGGAGGCGCCCTATGTGGTGCCGGAGTTTCCCGCCCATAACGATGCACCGCTGATCTACGTGAGTTTTGGCAGTTTGGGCGCGGCCGATGTGCAGATGATGAAGCAGTTGATCGCCACCGTGGCCGGCTTGCCATACCGCTTTTTGATCAACGTTGGCGCCTACCGCGAGATGTACGAAAGCGTGCCGGATAACGTCTACCTCGACAGCTGGTTTCCCCAGCCAGCGGTGCTACGCGAGTGCAGGCTATTCGTGCATCACGGCGGAAATAACAGCTTTTGCGAGGCGCTGTATTTTGGCCTGCCGTCGGTTGTAATTCCTTACTGCTGGGACGGTCACGACAACGCGCGGCGAGCCGAAGAAGTGGCCGTTGGCGCCTATTTGCCGCGCTCCGCCGAACCGCTAAAAGCGCTGCCAAACGTGCTGCAGCGGTTGCTCGCCGATCAGCCTTTGGCGCACCGTTTGCGCGGTATTAGCAACGCCATGCAAAGCAATCCGGGCAGCGAAGTGGCGGCGCGGGCGATTTTGGCGCTGACCGAATAGTCGCTACTGCACGGCTAAAACGCTCTGCGCCAGGCTGCTTGGCGCGCTACTTGCGGTCGTAAAAGTCGATTTCGCAATGGACGCAAATGCCATCATTGAGCCATTATTGGCGCGCTCGAGTGGCTGATTACGGCGTAGTACGAGCGCGAAGAGAAACCTGGCTATGCCTTCAATTCCCCTTCTGGTGTGTGATGACTCAAGCATGGCGCGCAAGCAGTTGCTGCGTGCGCTGCCGCCTGAGTGGGCGGTGTCGGTCACCGAAGTGAACAACGGCCAGGCCGGCCTTGAAGCCATCCGCAATGGTTTGGGCCGCGTGGTGTTGCTCGACCTGACCATGCCGGTGATGGATGGTTACCAAGTACTCAACGCGGTACGCGAAGAAGGCCTGCAAGCGCACATCATCGTGATTTCCGCCGACGTGCAGGAAGAAGCGGTGCGCCGCGTGCTCGACCTAGGCGCCCTGGCGTTTTTGCGCAAACCCTTCAACCCCGAAGAATTCCGCGCCACCCTGCATACCCACGGCCTGTTGGCCGTACCGCAGCAAGACATCGCCGCCAACGCCCCGGCTATCGACGGCCCGACCAGCTTTCGTGATGTGCTGCAAGAAACCGTCAACGTCGCCATTGGCCGTGCCGGTGCGCTGCTGGCGCGGGTGCTGGATGTGTTTGTGCAACTGCCAGTGCCCAACGTCAATCTGCTGGAAGTGGGCGAGCTGCAAATGGCTCTGGCCGACGTGCAGCGCGGCGACGAACGCCTGACTGCCATTTGCCAGGGCTATATCGGCAGCGGTATTGCCGGCGAGGCGCTGCTGATTTTCCATGACTCGGAAATTGCCGATATGGCCACGCTGCTGCACCGCGACGGCAACGACGGCGGCGACCTGGAAATGCTCCTCGACCTCTCCACACTGGTGATTGGCGCCTGCCTGGCCGGCATTGCCGAGCAGATAGACGTGGTGTTTTCCCAGAGCCATCCGCAGATTCTTGGCGAGCACCTGGCCATTGACGAGCTGATTCAAGTGAACAGCCGGCGTAACCAGAAAACCCTGGCGGTGGAGATCAGCTACAGCCTGGAAGGCCACAATATTCACTTCGACCTGTTGATGTTGTTTAGCGAAGACTCGGTGCAGTTGCTGAACAAAAAACTCGCGTACTTGATGAACTAGGCGGCCACCATGAACGAGCCGATCGACCTCAACGAATTTCACTGGCTGCTCGCTATCGTGCAGAGCATTGATGTCGGCGTGGTGGTATTCGATGAGGACTACCGGGTACTGGTGTGGAACACCTTTATGGAAAACCGCTCTGGCGTGCAGCCGGCGGTGGCCAACGGCAGTTCGTTCTTTGAACTGTTTCCGGAAGTGGACAGCAAATGGTTTCGCAAAAAGGTTGAAGGCGTAGCGGCTCTTGGCACCCCGGCGTTTACCGTGTGGGAGCAACGGCCTTATCTGCTGCGCTTTAAGAACTACCAGCCGATCACCGGCCGCGAAGATTTTATGTACCAGAACACCACGTTGTTTCCCCTGCGTTCGACCAATAACAAAATTGGTCAGATTTGCCTGGTGATTTACGACGTGACCGACGTGGCCAACAACCGTAGGCAGCTGCTTTCGGCTAACGCCGAGCTGCAAAAACTCTCCAGTACCGATCGCCTCACCGGCTTGTACAACCGCGGTCACTGGGAAGAAAGCCTGCAAAAAGAACATGCCCGCCATCGCCGCTACGACACCAAGGCGACGTTGATCATGCTCGACATCGACCACTTCAAGCGCATCAACGACACCTATGGCCATCAGGCGGGTGACAAGGCGATTCAACGGGTATCCGACGCCATTCGTGAGCTTATTCGCGACGTGGATGTGGCCGGCCGTTATGGCGGTGAAGAGTTTGTGATTCTGCTGCCCGACACCGCCAAAGAAGGTGGCCGGGTGTTTGCCGAGCGCCTGCGCCAGCATGTGGCGGCGCTGCGTATCGAACATGCCGGTGAAACCCTGCGCATGACCATCAGCTTGGGCGTGGCCGACCTGTCGATCAGCTCTGACCACCATGAAGAATGGATTCGTTGGGCGGACGAGGCGCTGTATGCCTCGAAAGAAGATGGCCGTAATCGGGTGACGGTTTACGGCTAACCAGGGTGCACTAGCGAACGGCTAACGCCGCTCAAACTCCCGTCGTCCCCGCGCAGGCGCAGACCCGGAATGTTGGGGGCGGCGAGTTTCTGAATACGCCACAGCGTTCTGGATTGCGTATCGCCGCGCCGACGCTGACGCGGCAATGAGCGAAGTGTGCAGGCCATCATCGATCTGCGGCCAAACCTTCGATATGGCGGTAATCAGCGCCCAACTGCTCGGCCAATAACCTCGCCCGCCCAAGCCGAATCGGCCCGCTTTCGATATCCACCAACACCGTCGGGCAAGCCATCGGCGCCAAGGCCGGCCATTCGCGCAAGCGCCCATCGGTAATCACCAGCAAACGCTGTTGCTCCGACGGTTTGCTGCGTTGGCGCTTCACCAGCCATTCCCCAGCGTTTAGCAACCCTTCGATCAACGGCGTACCGCCGCCAGCCCCCAGCTCGTTTAACCAAGCGAGCATTGCTGCCGAGCTTTTCTGCCCCTGAAACGACCACTGCGCTTGCACGCCCGTGGCATGCATAACCGCCACCCGTGCGCGCTGTTGATAGGCCTGTTGCAGCACTGTGCCGAGCAGCCCCTTGGCTTGGCTTAAGGCGCCATGCCGACGGGTTGAGGCCGAGGCATCCACCACCATTACCCACAGCTCGCTGGGACGATGACTGCGGGGTTTGCGTTGCAGCTCGCTGGCCCGTTTCGGCCGGCCGTGCAGCAGCGTGGCCAGCCAATCGATAGCGCCCGTTTGCCCCACACGGGCAGCACCATGACGGCCGCCGCTAAGCCGGCCGGGTCGGGGTTTGGCATCCGCGCCAGTGACCTGTCGCGGGCGGATGCTTAAGGCTTTTTTGGCCAGCGCGGCAGTTCGCGCGCCGCCCCGGTTGGCATGGCTTGCGCTGGCAGTTCGCCCCACTGGCCTTCACCGCTGGTGCTGCCGGCCGGTGGCGACGACTGCGGCTTGGACTGCGGTGGCTGCGCGGCTGGCGGCGGTGGTGTCTGGCGGCGCCGGTGTTCCAGGGCGAACGCCTCAACGGCGTCGATATCCGTGGTGGTTATTCCGCTGCCACCCCGCCACGCGGCATGGGCACGGGCAGCGCGCAGCCAGACCAGGTCCGCGCGCAGGCCATCGACACCCGCGGCAAAACAACGCTCGGCAATCTGGTTAACGCTGGCATCGTCCAGGGCAATCTGGCTGAGCAGTGTACGTGCCGCCAGGCAACGCTCACGCAGGGCCTGCTGCTGCGGTTCCCACTGTTGCGCGAACGCCTGCGGGTCAGCATCAAAGGCCAGGCGGCGGCGGACGATTTCCGCGCGCGCGGCCGGCTGCGGCTGGGCGTCCAGAATCACCTTAAGGCCAAAGCGATCCAGCAGCTGCGGGCGCAATTGGCCTTCTTCCGGGTTCATGGTGCCGATCAGCACAAAGCGTGCGGCATGCTGGTGGGAGATACCGTCGCGCTCGACATGGTTGACGCCGCTGGCGGCCACATCCAGCAGCAAATCCACCAGGTGGTCGGGTAGCAGATTCACTTCATCCACATACAAAACGCCGCCATCGGCTTTGGCCAACAGGCCTGGGGAAAACTGCGCCCGGCCTTCACCCAGTGCGGCATCCAGATCGAGGGTGCCGACGATGCGTTCCTCACTGGCGCCCAGCGGCAACGTGACGAACTGAGCGCCTGGCAGCAACTGCGCCACGCCGCGCGCCAGGGTCGACTTGGCCATGCCTCGCGGCCCTTCAATCAACACCCCGCCAATAGCTGGGTCGATGGCAGCCAGGCATAGCGCCAGTTTCAGCGAGTCAGCGGCAACGACGGCGGCGAGGGGAAATTGAGGTGTCATGGTGGCGCTCGGGCAGTAGGCGTGGGCGCAAGTGTAACGGCTGAAAGTTAGGGGGAGGAGGCTTTCGCTCTGGGCTTTTCAAGCGTCACACCAGATGTGCGCCGCAAAGCCAGAAAAGAAATTGGTTGCTGCAGCGGTTGCTGCAATCCCGCGCCTTGCGCCATTGGCAGCGTGGGTCTACCACAGCAGAAGCCGGGTTCACGCAAGCGCAAACCCGGCCAGAACCTGCCTATTTACCAGCTGTAGCCGGCGCCGACACCCGTGGTGACTTGGCCTTGGGAGACCCCCACCGATGCTTTAACCGCCAAGTTAGGGCTAATCCGCGCTTGCGCACCCACGGCAATAGACTGAGCCCCTTTGAAGTTACCAACACCCACGCCCACGCCGAAATTTGCGCCGGCTTGAAGCTCTGGCAAGCTGGTCATAGCGGCAATTGCGGCAATACCAGAGTAGGCGTCATTAATATCGCTAGTGAGCTTATGCTCCACGCGATTAAGTTGATTCAAGTTAACGGCATCCGTTCCCTCAATGGCCTCACCAATACCCTGAAGTCTGTTGCCATTGAAAGACATTGTAGAGTTGCCCGAAGCCGAGCCGAGAATAATACTCGAGCCACTTCCATTACCGACGCTAACGGCGTTCTGATCAACCGTGAGGCTGTTATTACCAGACTGGATTGTTACGTTGCCAGCAGATGCCGACGAATTACCAATAGTCGTTGTGCTTGAGCCTGTCGTATTGATAGTGGTATTGCCAGTCTGATTCAAGTTGCCAGTGTTATTGATGCCCGCTGTACTGGTTGCCCCAGAAACATTCAAGTCGCCGCCGACAGTGGCATTGCCGGTGGAGGTAATGGAGCCAGTTGCAATGTTGCCGGCGTTGGTAATGCCGTTAGTGTTAGAAGCGCCCTGCACATTCAAGTCGCCGCCGACAGTGGCATTGCCAGTGGAGGTAATGGAGTCAGTTGCAATATTGCCGGTGTTGGTAATGCCGTTAGTGTTGGAGGCGCCCTGCACATTCAAGTCGCCGCCGACAGTGGCATTGCCAGTGGAGGTAATGGAGTCAGTTGCAATATTACCGGTGTTGGTAATGCCGTTAGTGTTGGAGGCGCCCTGCACATTTAAGTCGCCGCCAATGTTGGCATTGCCCGTGGTGTTGGTATCGCCATTATTGGTAATGCTGGAGGCGATAATTCCTCCGGTTACATTCAGATCGCCGCCAACGGTGGCATTGCCAGTGGAGGTAATGGAGTCAGTTGCAATGTTGCCGGTGTTGGTAATGCCGTTGGTGTTAGAAGCGCCCTGCACATTCAAGTCGCCGCCGACAGTGGCATTGCCAGTGGAGGTAATGGAGTCAGTTGCAATGTTGCCGGTGTTGGTGATGCCGTTGGTGTTAGAGGCGCCCTGCACATTCAAGTCGCCGCCGACAGTGGCATTGCCAGTGGAGGTAATAGAGTCAGTTGCAATGTTGCCGGTGTTGGTAATGCCGTTGGTGTTAGAGGCGCCCTGCACATTCAAGTCGCCGTCGACAGTGGCATTGCCAGTGGAGGTAATAGAGTCAGTTGCAATGTTGCCGGTGTTGGTAATGCCGTTGGTGTTAGAGGCGCCCTGTACATTCAAGTCGCCGCCGATATCGGCATTGCCATTGGAGGTAATGGTGCCAGTTGCAATATTGCCAGTATTGGTAATGTCGCCGGTGTTGGTGATGCCTGCAGTAGTGGTGTCACCGTGAACAATCAAGCCGCCGCCTATATCGGCATCGCCGGTGGTGGTAATCGTGTCAGTTCTAACGTCGCCCGTATTGTTGATGCCGTTGGTGGTGGCCACATCTGTTACATCCAGCGACCCGGCGATATTAGTAGAACTTGAGGCATCACCAATGGTAATGGCCGAGCCCAAAAGAGAGTCCGCATTATTGCCAATGGCATCTACGGCGGGTGCTGCAAAGGCGTTACCAGAAATCGCCATTATGACGCCAGCAGCAATTTTGCCAAAATTTAGATTTTTCATATATGTACAGAGGCCCCATCCAATTAATTTGAGATGGGGATTTTTGTATAGCCGATAGCTAAATAATGTAGGTCTGTGTGATGCGCGAACTTTGAAATTTCCTACAGGCTGTATGATTAATGTCTGAGGCTTGTAGGGTCGTTCTTGTGGCACCGTAAATGTACTAATGAGTTCAGCGAGTTAGAGCATCTACGGGGGCAAGATTATGAAATAGGATCTATCACGATGATCAGCGGAGGGTGCGTCGCTAGCTTCGGCGTTATTCCTGCTTTTTTCGGACTGCGGACATCTGTGTTGTATTTCCGTCCAGCGAATTTCCCATAGACGGCGATCCGGATTCCGAAACGCATTAGTGCGCCTGGGGTGCCAGGTGGAGATAGCCTGTGCCCGGCTACGACTCTTCGCTATCGATCAGCAGATTTTCCAACGCATCTCGGTACGTTCCTGGCTCCTGCCACAAGCCGCGCTGTTGGGCTTCCAGCAGGCGTTCGGTGATATCGCGCAGGGCACCGGGGTTGTGCTGCTGGATAAACTCGCGGGTGTCTGTGTCGAGCAGATAAGCATCGGTGAGCAGCTGGTATTGGTGGTCGTCGATCAGTTCGCTGGTGGCGTCGAAGGCGCACAAATAGTCCACGGTGGCGGCCAGTTCAAAGGCGCCTTTGTAGCCGTGGCGCTTCATGCCTTCGATCCACTTGGGGTTGGCCGCGCGGGCACGCACCACGCGGTTGAGTTCTTCTTTCAGGGTGCGAATGCGCGGGTTGTCCGGTTGGCTGTTATCGCCGTGGTAACTGGCCACGCTGCTGCCGCGCAAGGTTTCCACGGCGGCGAGCATGCCGCCTTGGAATTGGTAGTAATCGTTGGAGTCGAGGATGTCGTGCTCGCGGTTGTCCTGGTTATGCAGCACCGCCTGTAAACGCTCCAAGCGCTGCACAAACTGCTCGCGCGCCGGCGTGCCGCTATCGCCGGCGCCATAGGCGTAGCTGCCCCAGTTCAGATAGACCTCGGCCAGGTCGGCACGGGTTTGCCATAGGCGCTCTTCGATCGCATTTTGAATGCCCGCGCCATAAGCCCCCGGCTTGCTGCCAAACACCCGCCAACCGGCTTCGCGACGTGCCTGTTCGGCGGCGATGCCTTGGGCGTGGAGGCGTTGACTCTCAAGGCGAACGCGGGCCGCCAGCGGGTTCATATCGTCCGGTTCGTCGAGCTCGGCGACCGCTTGTACGGCGGCATCGAACAGGCGGATCAGGTTGCTAAAGGCGTCGCGGAAAAACCCGGACACCCGCAGGGTGACGTCCACCCGTGGCCGGTCGAGCAAGGACAACGGCAAGATTTCGAAATCTTCCACACGCTGGCTACCGGCTTGCCACACCGGGCGCACGCCCATCAGTGCCATGGCCTGGGCCATATCATCGCCGCCGGTACGCATGGTGGCGGTGCCCCATACCGAGAGGCCGAGCTGACGCAAGTGGTCGCCATGGTCTTGTAGATGGCGCTCCAGCAGCAGGCTGGCGGATTGGAAGCCAATGCGCCAGGCGGTGGGCGTGGGCAAATTGCGTACATCTACCGAATAGAAATTGCGCCCGGTAGGCAGTACATCCAGGCGCCCGCGACTTGGCGCGCCGCTCGGCCCGGCCGGCACAAAGGCGCCGTGCAGGGCGCTGAGCAGGCCGTGCATTTCCGCTGGGCCGCAGGCGTCCAGGGTTGGCGCTACCTGTTCCTGTAGCGCTTGGAGCACGGCTTGGGTGTGCTCGCCATCAATCGGCGCTAAGCCGTTCAAGGCCGTTTCGATCAATTGCACCGCATGCAGCTCCAGGCGTTCACGGGTATCGCCGTGGGTGCGCCAGCTGTCGCTGCTGACTGCCTGCAATGCCGCAGGCCGTGGCCCTTGCCAGAGCGCTGCCATCTCGCAGTTGAGCGGGTTGAAGCCCAGCTCAAGATCTTTGGCCAACGCCTGCAACAGGCTGGCGTTGCGGCCTTTGCCATCGCCACGGGGAATGCGTAGCAGCGCCAGCAACGTGTCCAAACGCAGGCGGCCGGCGGGTGATTCACCGAACACATGCAGGCCATCGCGGATCTGCGATTCCTTTAAATCGCAGAGGTAGGCGTCCAGTTGCGGCAGCCAGGAATTAGGGTCTTCGTTGATCTGCAGCTTCAGCTCCCGGTCGAGCTGAGTGACGCGCACCAGGTCAAGAATCTCAGTGCGTAGCTCGAGGGCGCGGCGTTCGTCGAGCAGCGAGGCGTCGTAGTACTCGTCGGCCAAACGCTCGATATCGCGCAGCGGGCCGTAGCTTTCGGCACGGGTTAGCGGCGGCATCAGGTGGTCGATGATCACCGCCTGGGTACGCCGTTTGGCCTGCGCGCCTTCGCCGGGGTCGTTGACGATAAACGGGTACACGTTGGGCGTGGGGCCAAGGATTGCGTCGGGCCAGCAGGTGTCCGACAGGCCCACGCTTTTGCCCGGCAGCCATTCCAGGTTGCCGTGTTTGCCGACATGCACCACGGCGTTCATGGCGAAGGTGTGGCGCAGCCAGAAGTAGAACGCCAGGTAACCGTGGGGCGGTACCAGGTCGGGGTCGTGGTACACGGCGCTGGCGTCGAGCTGATAGCCACGTGCGGGTTGGATACCGACAAACGTCAGGCCATAACGCAGACCGGCAATCATCATGCGGCCGCTGCGGAACATCGGGTCTTGCTGCGGTTCGCCCCAGCGTTCGCTAACGGCTTGCCGGTTGGCCTCGGGCAACTGGGCGGGTAGTCGTCCAGGGCCAGGCTTTGCGCGCAGGGGCGTAGGTCAAGGTTGTCGAGGTCGTTGGTGACGCCGCCTAGCAGCTCATGGATCAGCGCCGTGCCGGTGTTAGGCAACCCTTCGACCGGGTAACCCTCTGCTTGCAGCGCGCGCAAAATATTCAGCGCGGCGGCTGGGGTGTCCAGACCGACGCCATTGCCGATGCGGCCGTCGCGGGTCGGGTAGTTGGCCAGCACCAGAGCGATGCGTTTATCCGCATTCGGTACGCGCGCCAGCTCGACCCAGCGGCGGGCCAGTTCGGCGACAAAATTCATTCGTCCCAGGTCGGCTTCGTAACACACCACATCGCTCTGACTGCGCTCGCTACGCCAGGCCAGGCCTTTAAAGCTGATGGGGCGGGTGATGATCCGTCCGTCCAGCTCCGGCAGGGCGATATGCATAGCCAAATCGCGCGAACCGAGGCCTTGCGGGTTGGCCAGCCACAGCGGTTGGTTATCCAGGGCGCAGATGGCTTGCAGCACCGGCACATCGCGGCGGAACGGGCGCAGGTTAGGCTGCTCGGGGTTGGACTGGGCAAAGCCGGTGGTGTTGATGATCAGGCTGGCGGCGCTTTCATCGAGCAAATCTTCCACCACGGCAAAGCACGCCGCTTCTTTCAAACTGGCGACGGCGATAGGCAGCGGGTTAAGCCCCTGGGCGCTCAGGCGCTCGCAGAAGCTGTGGATAAACGCGGTGTTCGCGGACTGCACATGGGTGCGGTAGAACAGCAGGCCGACTACGGGTTGGTCTTTTACCCAACTCGCTTGCCAGTCGGCCAGCGACGCATTGGCGCTGCTCGGGTGGTAAACGCCCACGCGCGCCAACGGCTTGGGCTCAACCCAGGGGTAGTCACCCTTGAGCCAGGTGCTGGCTAAGTAATGGAACAGCTGCTGGGCGTTATCCACACCGCCTTGGCGCAGGTACTGCCACAGGCGTTCGGCCTGCTCGGCCGGCACATTGCCTAAGCGGGTCAGTTCGGGGTCGGGGCTGTCATCGCCGGGCACCAGAATCAGCGTGGCGCCCCGTTCGGCCAACTCGATCAGGCGCTCAATGCCGTAGCGCCAATAGCTCAAGCCGCCATGCACCGACACCAGAATTACCTTGGCGTGTTGCAGCACCTCTTCGACGTAGAGGTCCACCGAGGCGTGGTTTTGCAACTGTGCGGGGCTGGCCAGGCGCAGGCTGGGGTAGTGCTCCGGCAGGTTTTGCGCGGCGGCGGCGAGTAGGGATAAGTGCGAATCGCCGGTGCACAGAATCACCACATCCGCAGGGGTTTGCGCCAGATGGGCAATGCCATCAGCGGGAACGAAACCACCGGGTTGGGTGCGCAGGAGATGCAAAACAGAGTCAGCCGCTGTGCATCCCTCTCCCGCTTGCGGGAGAGGGACCGAGGGTGAGG
>LNAP01004543.1_pt1 | contig 12765 bp, 12 predicted proteins | sample 602601 | NCBI WGS metagenome assembly LNAP01 (sample SAMN02440304, study PRJNA202911) | soil metagenome | biome: Subtropical and temperate rainforests or woodlands; isolation source: soil samples (1 kg each in a 20% v/v slurry with milli Q water) were... ...
TGAGACTCCTCCTCCCCGGAGAGCTCTCCAAGCACGCCGTGTCCGAGGGCACCAAGGCCGTGACCAAGTTCACCTCCTCCACTGCTTAAATGCCTTGTAGGGAAGGAAGCTTCTTCGCGTAGCAACAACAACCAACAAAACCAAAACCAAACCAATAGGTGTTTTTTAACACCACTATTTTTCGTTGGAAGTTCTTTTATTCCGAGATGCACAAGCTTTTGAATCCAAGGCGTTAGTTCTATATAAACAATTTGCTCTTCATACTGTCGAAACTAAGTCTTATATTCGCAAAGATTGAGGGAAGCACAAAGTGGAGTTGGTTAGCTCAACCCTCCTTCTCTTTTGATTTTCACACCCAGTGTCCTGGACCTGCGTCTGTAGCACTGCCATAAACCCATAAACAGTAATACATGTCACACTTGTCAGTGTGCCATTAACATCCCATAAATGTACGTGTTGTCCATATGATATTTCCATACGTCCGAATGGTGTACAATATTGTATTGTAGTGCGATTCGTGCGCTTTTGCTCATGCACACAACTGCCAGGGAAAAGATCAATCACGACCATTTCTTATACGCTCGCCTGCATATCACGCCAATTATACATCCCTCGAGCGCCAACATCATGTTCACATTTGCAAGCAGCGGCGGGCGCTACACATAACAAGTTCGCAAGTACTTACGATATAATAGTTTGAAACCTTAAATACAATATCGGTAACTTCAAATTCAAGCAGCATCGTGATTGTGAGCAAAAGATTTGGGCCGCCCACTGCTATCTTTCTTTCCTCTCTCGTTATTAATGGCAATTTTCCAGTCTTCAGCTAGGGTAGGATGCTGTGAAAAGGCTTGTTACGGCTTTAGTACTATCAATCTTCAACTAATAAATCTGGTTGACTTCTTAGCGGGGTCCATGTTCATTACGTTCGCTATTTATTTGTACACTAAAATGGGAGAAGAAAACTCAACAAGTGAATCTGCATGGATGTGTTGGTCCTGTGGAATATTGGGGACTTTGTTACTTGTGGTGTCATTTTTCAGTTTTTGTGCAATTGTCCATCGGGGATGTCGGTGCTTGATGTGGATGTCGAGCCATCTAGCACTTCTGCTCGCCGCATTGAATCTAGGAGCGGGAATAGTTGCGTTAACCTTGCAAAGTAAGTTCTTCAGCTACCTCGACAAACACGGTAATGAAGACGGAATCACAGACAGTGATATTACGGTGATCAAGGACTGGTACACAGTAATTGCTTGTGTCCTCATGGGTTCGTGCATCCTGGAACTGGTACGATTTCAGATATCCAGAGGCTTTCACGAGTCTGCGGAGCGTATTGACGGCGAGTTTAATGCTTTGCTGATGGAGGACGACTTGGAATGGCGGAAGGAATTGCAGAATAACAACAACACACGGAGTGAGAAATACCGGGACCTCCGCTCACACTACAAGACAAAGTACGCACATTATGGTCGAAGCTCGGACGATAGAACCACAAATTTGTAGTTCTTATATATTTTTTTATTCGCTAAGACCTGATTGATTGCTTGCTTGCGACGAGACTATAAGTGCAGTTTTGCATATTTTGATGTATCATAAGTTAACGTCAAGAGTAAATATTCATATTTTCTCATTTATTTCATCTATTATGGCAGGCTCGAATAGTTCAACAACGTGCAATATCTGTATTTCACCAAACAGAATTGGCATTTTTTCAAAAACAGCAAGCAGTGGAAGGCATGCAAAAATGCTCCTCATAGCTTAGGTCTCCATATGCTGCACTCTACCTCCGCGCTTGGTAAGTGGACGCTTGGTTTTGTAACCTTTTACTGACGCCGACGGCTGTAGTGGAGCTGTGGAGCTGCGTGCATCAGCAGTACTCGTCTCTGTCTTGCCCATGTGCGGAGCGCTGGCAGTGCGGTAGAGTTCCCTTGGATAGTCCGCCCCTATCTTCACCCCATACAAACGCTGTTCATCCGGAGTCAGCTTGGACGGCTGATATAGCTGCGGCACCGGCACATTCGCCAGCTCGGGCAACCAGTGGCGAATGTACGAACCCTCCGGGTCATAATCCCCGCTCTGCTTGACACAGTTGAACTTGTTGACCCGCCCTCCGGTGAGGCCCGCCGCGGCATTCCAGTTGCCGTAGTTGCTGCACACGTCGTGGTCGAGGAGGTAGCTCTCGAAATGGTCCGCACCGATGCGCCAGTCGACACCCAATTCCAGCACGAGATAGGAGGCTACATTCTGCCGCCCACGGTTGCTCATCCAGCCTATAATAATTAGATGTCATTATGTAAATAAAAATAATACTGGATAATTTCACTCATCCGGCTTACCAGTGAGCATCAGCTCTCTCATATTAGCATCCACCAATGGCTGGCCGGTCATTCCAGTCTTCCATCGCGCAATTTTATCCACGTCGGTGCTCCACTTGCGCGGGGCTGACCCACGGCTCCCCTCTGCTCCATCTTGAAAAAAGATCTTGTTTCCATGCTTGGTACACAAGAAGCGAAAGAAATCACGACACAAGAGCTCAAATGTAATCCAATACGTGCTCTTGTTGCTGATACCGCGCTCAACTTCATAGCGCTTCGATTCATGGTAAATGAGCCTGAAGTAAATGCAAAAGAACGAAAAAAATTACTCAGTGGCCTTTGCATCAGCATGCGTCGAAAAGATCTTTGCAAACCTCGGAGAAATGCAGCCTGCAGACAGCCATGGACTGAGTTTGGTGCTGTAACCTTCACCCAGCATTCCGTTCCGTATGTCAAAGTAGTGTTGCAAGCGATCATCGGTGAACATCCACTGCTGCAGACGTGCCAGTCCTGCGTCTTCTCCCCCAGTGAACGGCATGACACCTTTAGGATGCGAGTCGCAAGTCCCTTCGGACACAGCAATGGACTCATTCAAGCGCTGTATCTCTTCGTCGCTGAATCCCAATGTGGCTAAGGCGGGAAGATAATCTACACCAGAAAAATTTGAATCGGGAAGCGCAACAGTAGGAGGCAACATTCCTTTCTTCAATGTAGGCAACAAGCTTCGAACTCTGCTATGACTCTCAACCTTGTTCCGGAACGTTGTAAACAAATTGGGCACATTTGAACAGTTCTTCTCAAATGGAATGTCGTCTGGGTGGAAAAGCGAAAAGCCTCCCTCCATGCGTTGTAAAGTTGAACCGCTCACGGCAAGGCCCTTTTCGACCTTCTTCTCAACATTGGTCTCTTCAGACGTCACTTCTGCCTGTACAATTACTTCAGTGAGTAATGTTGGGTGCACGAGTCCTGGTAGAATTAGCTCTGGTCTCTCCAAAGCTACAAATAAATCGCAACCCAATCTACGCAAGTTTAAACGGAGGTTTGCAACACTTTCGATAAGGAACTTTGATCTATAAATCCCCGTCTTGTGAGCCGAGTGCGCAGTAGGTTTGTAATGCCTAGGATCAAAGCAGTAGACACAAACCATATCTGAACCAGTTAGCTTTGCCGCAGCAGCTGCCGCGGTGAGCAGTGGATTATCATGGATCCTCAGATCGTTTCGAAACCACACAATAATACGCTTTGCCATTGAGAATTTGCGGACTTTATGATACCAACCAGAGATGTTGATGGCAGCCAGAGTGAAAATTTGTACAAAGCGTTCCAAAAAAGAAGAAAAAGAGAGCATGAGCTGAGTCAGATCGATCGTTTGCTCTCCACGTCATTCACTTCGTTCCCGCTTTCCCCACCCACAAGTTTCCTGGAGACAATTTTGAAAGTTGCTCGAGCGTGTACTGCAGCTTTACAATAGGAAGCAGACTAAATCTTGTCTGATACACAATACTAGAACATCATGGTGTGCAAGAATTCTTACCGATTTGAAACAACTTTGAATTCGACATCTACTCTGTGCACACAACGTTTTCAGTGCACCAGCACCTCCTGTAGACAACTTTTCTGTGCTGACGAAAAACAAATAAAGGAAACAGACATATCAAATGAACTTTTTATATAGTACTCTCAACTTCTTGATAATGCAAGTAAGTTTAGTACAGTATTCATAGTATACACATCTTCAACTGCCGTTCCGGAATGAAATCCGGAACTGTTGTGCCGTCGATTTCATTGAAACAGCTTCTCAGCAAGCACCATTCTAGAACAACCCCCATTAAAATTCTTGCGAACATCGTTTTTCACGTATCCTTGTCAGTTCATCAACAATCAAAATGGCCAATACCCCTGCTGCCGGAAAGAAAGCCGCCAAGACCCCTAAGAAGGCGTCCACTGGCAGAAAGACCAAGAAGGTCGAGTCCTACGCTTCTTACATCTACAAGGTGTTGAAACAGGTGCACCCCAACTCGGAGATTTCCAAGAGAGGCATGTCCATCCTGGACTCCTTCATGAACGACATCTTCGAGCGCCTGGCTCTGGAGTCTTCTCGCTTTGCCAAGTCTATCGAGAAGCCAACCCTATCTGCACGTGAAGTCGAGTCTGCTGCCAAGCTCCTCCTCCCCGGAGAGCTCTCCAAGCACGCCAGGTGCGAGGGCGTTAAAGCCATGACCAAGTTCACCTCCTCCACTGCCTAAATGCCAAAGTGGACCATAGCTTACAATCACATGAGCATTTCTAGATTGTATTTGGTATTCGTTCACTGTAAGGTTTACTAACGTTGGTAATTATTAACAGAGATAATCTCACACCTTCAATAGTTATGCTTAACAAACCAGAAATCAAACAACTATACCGCGTTGAAGCAAATTACGGTAGGAAGACTTGCATATAATAATGTAAAGGTTGTTGCGTATTATAGTAGGTGGTTTTCAATGCATTGAAAACACCTTCATAGCACTGCAATATGCACATAAAAATAATCAGATCATCAATTATGTAGTTCATAGATATATTAAATCTGCTTCCGGCTCCTCATCACACAAAATCGGCGGGAAGGTGGTGATTTCTCCCTCACCTTCTTCATATGCATAATTATTCGGCCGCACAGGGGAGTGCCCTATCCGCGCATACGACGAATCTTGCATATTGTTGGATTCATCGCATATCATCGGATTGTACGAAGAGCTTCGACTGTGTAGTTCTATAAACATGCCATCCTTGTGCGAAATGACTTCTTTTGCATCCAAGGATGCAAGTTCTAGGTCACTTGACACCTTTGTTGGCTGGCTCCGCGCCTGGGCTAAAGAAGTAACCACCAGACCCAACACGATCAACAAGCCTCCCAATATCTCCGGTATTGTCATTACGGCACCTAAGAGCGTAGCAGACAGGATAATGGTACCGACAGGCTGAAAGGTACAGAACACCGTGGTGACCGTAGGCGGAAGATGCTTGCCTCCCCAATTGATCGCACTGAACGAATACATCGTCGAGAAGATAGCCACATAGCCTACTGCCAACCAAGGCAACAGTAAACTGTCAAAAGCAAAATCGCTTAGTGGTATTTGGTCGAGCCGACATACTATGACAATTAATATTGCCGCTGTACTGACTGAGAAATACGTGGCACTTACTACTGCGGAGTCATACTTATTTAACAACGGTTTAACGACGACCATTATGCACGCCATCGCGGTGACATTCACAATCGAGCAAAATATACCCAGTGGTACATTAACTTCTTCGGTTGGTTTTTGCTTGCCTACTTTCCAAAGTTCAGCCACGAACGCCCCCGCCACGGCGAAGGCGATTCCAGCCAATTTCATCGTACTGACGCTTTCCAGCTTGAACATAATAGAAATGGCTGCGACTATGCACGGGGTAGTGGGTTGAAATATAGCAAACCTGGACGGTGCTATTAGAGTCAACGCAACGGATCCTGAGAGCACATTTGCAAATGACAGAAGCCCGACAACAAACATACGTTTGTAATCCGACTGATCGATGTGTCGATTTAGTTTATAATACTCGATATACAGCTGCATCAAGGATGTACCGAATAACAATCGATACATTAGAAAAACGAGAGGATTGGCTCCAGCACGAAAAGCAATTGAGCCGAGGATGTGCCAGCCGGAGAAGCACAGCTGAGCCGACATTACGGCAAGACTGGCTTTAGCCTGAATAGGCAAACCATTTTGTAAGACATTACGTATCATTTGGGCATTCATATTTGATGCCCTCTAGAGTCACGAGAGGAGAGAGAAGTGAAAAATGGTGTGCGGGCGCTGCTGAAAGAAAGGGCTAAATTGTTATTGAGGTAGAATATTGTTTAATTAACGAGTTCACATGCGACGACAGCTGCCACCTATTTCACCACCTCGAAGTTCGAAGTTTACCACAAAAAATGGTTCTATTTGATGTACCCATCCAAGTTAAAGCCAGTTTGGCGGTACTATCCGCTCAATTTTGTTTCTCTGGATGGCACATAGTTGGTTCCGTTGCTTTCAAGGGAGGAACAAATCCGTTTGTCTTCATCTTGTACAGACTTCTGATAGGAACATCCCTAATGCACTTATACATCAGAGTAAATAAGCTGAGTATCACTATCGAAAAAGTGGATTATAACAGAATGTATTTGTGTGGGTTTCTATCCTTCTTTCAAATCATTTCTGGGTCCTTGGCACTGTCTGTAATAGCACCATCCAGGTTTGCTATTTTCCAACCATGTATTCCATGTGTGGTGACGGCAATTTCGATGATATTTCGGTTAGAACAGATTAGCCCTGTGAAGTTATGTGGTATTGCGCTAGCCGTGGTTGGCGCTTTTGTGGCGGAGCTGTGGAAAGTGAATGGACAGGAAAACCATGCGGACGAAACCAATATTCCATTGGGTGTGTTTTTATCGATTATGCAAGTGGTGGGCATGGCGAGTCTCATGGTGGTAGTCAAACCACTTTTAGGTAAGTACGATCCCGCCGTGGTGAGTGGAATGTACTTTGTTGTATCCACTATCGCGATTGTCATAGTGGTGATCTGTCGAATCGATTTGATCTCTTTCGACGAGTTTATCTTCGAGGGCAAGTTGTTGCCCTGGCTGGCTATCTGGTATGTGGCTATCTTTGCAACTATGTATTCGTTCAGCGCGATTAACTGGGGAGGCAAACATCTGCCGCCTACGGTCACCACGGTGTTCTTCACTTTCCAGCCTGTCGGCACCATTATTTTATCTGCTACGTTATTAGGAGCAGTCGTGACGATACCGGAAATATTGGGAGGCTTGTTGATCGTGTTGGGTCTGGTGGTTACCTCTTTTGCACAGAGCACTGTGGGGAAGAATGAAGCCATTCAAACGGAGGATGGAACCAATGTCTCGAAACTAGCGTTAGAAACAGAAGACACCCTTGAATTGACACACAGTCCTGTGACATGTAGTCCGCTGCACAGCAAAGATTCTCCCCTAACGGTGAGTACCGGTTTGAGTAGTTTTAGCAGCGACGCTAGCAATGTTAGCAACAGTAGTAAAAAGAACAATGGAGAATTTGGAGTGTCAGCAAAATATGAGCGTATAATATACGATGCCGACATAGATGTGTGATTTATGTTCATGGATCCTGCTACTTTTCAATACTTCAACTTTGTCAGTTGCTGTATGTGTACTTTATGACTACGCTTTTGAATAAAATAATAACTAAAAGAATAGTTCTTTTTGACACTTATGGAGTTTCATTTTACAACCGATTTTCAACAGATGTCCATCAAACGAGAGTCTGCACAATACACGACACAACTAACACACTAGTTTAATACTTGCAATAATTTATTCTTTTGTACACTTTTTCACACTTTTCTTTCACACTTTTCACACACTATTCACACTCTTTTCACGCTCCTTCCATCCACCATGCTCTCTTATTTTTCACGTGTTGAAACTGTTCTGGTTGCGCCGCAACATACCGTTTTTGTTGTGCGCGTGCAGCAGAATATTAGTACCTCTGTTCAGCATCGACGGCGACGAATCTACAGTGACAGAGCGCTGGCGCACTGGACTATGCATACTTTTCATATTGTGTGCGCTGATTACCCGCACGATTGGCACGTTATGCGCATATCCTTGCACTGAGTCAGGAGGATCCGGAGAGTCAGTTGACTCGCTGGATAAATTGGTGTGTTTGTAACTGTCAATACTGGCTTGGCCAGGCAATGAACGGACTGTATCTGAGCTACCAATACTTTCCGTAAACTCAATATCAGCAATACCAGCAATACCAGCAATACCAGCAATATCAGCAATACCAGCAATACCAGCACTTTTCTTTGTCACAGGTATAATTAGTTCTCCCATTTCGATATCCACACTTTCGTCCATGCTTAGTGGATTGTACGCATATTTCGGCAACGGTGGGGACAGAAAAGACGACTTTTTATACGCCGCTCGTAGAAAGCCTACTGGAGAGGCATCGAGTACCATCGCGCTGCGGCTTTCGCTGTCGGTAGGCAATTCTGACACCAGTGCATTGTTACCGGTACTGTTGTTTGTATTCCCTTGTTCCCCATCGTCCGTTCCCAATATCGTGGCGGTGGAGGTAATACCCAGGCCAGCAATGATCATCAGCCCCCCGACCACTTCCGGCAGGGTCACCACGGAGCCTAGGATGATCGCAGAGAGCACAATGGTGCCTAGGGGCTGGAAGGTGAAGTACGCTGTAGACGCCGAAGGATTCAGATATTTGCTGCCCCAGCTCAGCGCGATGAAGGCAAACAACGTGGTGAACACGGCGGCGTAGACCAGGGCAACCCACGGCATGTACTGGTTGTTGAAATGAAAGGCTCCCGGGGGAAAGGTATCTATCCTGGCCAGACACAGGAGGATGGTGGCGACGGTAGCCACAGTGAAATACACACAACTCACCACGGCCGGCTGGTATTTATTCAGCAACGGCTTCACGCCAACTAATAAAACGCCCATGGAAAGCACCTGTCCGATTGCCAAACCGGTCCCCAACGGTATATCCAATTCTGCGCTGTCGATGGCCTGAAATTTCCACATTTCCGCCAAAACAGCTCCTGCCACAGCGACGGCAATGCCAAGTATTTTGAGTCGACTTAATTTCTCCAAGCCAGCAAGCATTGATAGCCCCGCTACAATACACGGGATGCTGGGTTGAAATATCGCAAATCTTGAGGGTGCGATGTATGTAAGGCAGAACGCAGTGAGAATCATACTGAGAAAGGACAACACGCCAAGGAAGAAGAAACGAAGATAGTCCTGAGGATCTATGACCATACTCATGCCATAATATCTGACATACGCGTGCATAAGCGTTGTCCCGAGAATGATCCTATACATACAGAATACCAGGGGGTCTGCGCCATCATGAAATGAGACTGAACCCAATATGTGCCAACCAGAGAAGCTGAGCTGAGACAGAAGCAGAGCTATACTAGCTTGTAGCTGCAGTGGAATAACATATCCTGTCATATCTATTCAGCTATTGTGCGGGCATGCGCTGTATATGCGTGGGTCTGCGTATCAAAGTAACACAGGTTTGAAAAATCTTTCAACGCAACTTCGAATCCGAACTTCAATCAAAAGGACTTCTGCACGTTTATTGGCGCTTTTAGTATGCAAAGTATAAATTTATCCGTATAAATTTGAAATATTGGTATTATTGTTTACAACCAATGTTCGTCCTCCCCATGGAAACTCGCCAACTCAGCAGCAATTTTCACAATAAAAATCTACACAAACTGCGTTAAAATGTTTGCCAAGGCTTTTGTTTTTGCTCTTTTGTTTGTCGGGGTTTGTGCTGCTGCTGTCGACCAACTTTTGTTTACCGGGGAGTACTCTGATCCCAACCATCCGGGGTGCGCAAGAAGCGTTCTCCGCACAAGCGGCTCGGACGGTCAAGTGTATGGCGCGGATGCTGCTGGTGGCGAAGGGGTCGCTTGCGATGGAAGTACAGATGTAAAGTGGGGACCTCTGTCTGCCGCCATCGACGGACTGAAGATCGTTGTTGACTTCAGCCCCAAAGGAGGACCATCCAACCTAAATGGCACCTACAGTGTGGAGAGAAGTGCCATTGTCTGGCAGGACGGCAACGCTTGGACAAAAATCAACTAATCATTGTATTTATGTTTCCATTTGATGTTCCGTGTCAACCTGAGCGTGTGTTCTGTCATTCATTTTCAGATTAGTGCGTTCACACAGTATATATATTTGCGGTTTTCTTGCAGTAACTTATTTATAGAAAAGAAAAAAAAAGTATGATCCATGGTCTTGCATTGCAGCTGAATCCGGTTTAGAGTTAATTGGAGTTAGAAAAGAAGGGGTAGATTGTCGTTTTGGTACAACGACCTTCAATAGTGCCAACTGCGCATAAATTCATGGAATAAAAGTTCACAACTGGTCTGCCCCCTACTCGGTAGAATGCGAAAGTAAACGCAGTATCATTTTTTAAAGCAGTACGGAAAAAAAAGAAAAGAAATAACTGTTCGACAAGAACGCGTAATTAATTTTGAACAAAACAATGTAAAGGCACATCATCACCGTAAAATATCCTAACAACACGTGCAAACGCGCGAATTTTAACGAGAAGCAGACACTACAAGGAATTTATCAAAGATGAATATACACACAATTGGAACCGAACAAAACTATCATACATAGGGTACAGCGTACACTAGTACTCCAGTTTTGTTTTACATTTTATTATGCTTTCAGCATGATCCACCCAAAAACTATTACACGAAAAACACAGAAAAGAAAAATAAAACTGGCAAACAAACCCCAAAAGAGCGTCAATTTGCATGCAATGCGGGCACAGTAAACGCTACACTCGCAGACAAAGCACCACACTTTGATTGCAAACGACACGCACCGTCGGCGGTCAATATTACCACACGAAAATATACACAATTCAACCCATTACCACGAGTATGAAAGTACCCTCGTCACTACACTTTTTTGGGGTACCAAACTTTCGGGACAATGCATAACTTACGAACTAACTAATGTTTTGTACAATATGATACAACCAGCGGACTACTCCTAAACCAAAGACACAAAACGTACGTACATTTCCATACGAATGGTTTTCATGTACACAAATATGCCTCCAAAAATCACTCCTAATATGTAAGGAACCGTGATCTTTTGCGCTTTTTCTCCTAATCCTTCTCATTCTGTTGTAAGTTTTTCTATACCTCCTCATGTCACTTTTTTTGTACAAGTAAATCTCACTCGCCCATCACGCACACAAGATCTCGTTTTCTCGTTTTCTCCTTGTCCACCAAGCCATCTTTGAACAGACCGATTTTTCTTATTCGTAGATAGCCTGTCCCAGCAGGTCCAGCGCGCTGGGATAGATAAGGCTGGGGGCCACCTTCACTGGGGCTTGGCTCTGATGTGGGTGGTGGACCTGCGGGAACGAGGGCACCGCCGCAGAGGCCAGGGTAGAGGGCTGCAGGGGCACGCTCAGCAGCGACGAGTGCATCGCATTGGAGTACATGTAGCCACCAGGACCCACCGGCAAGGCCAGACCAGCAGGCTGTGTGGACTGAAGATGGGACTGAAGATGAGGCGCGAAGTGCGGGGCGAAGGAATACGTCGCTGTGGGGGTGACCGCGTGCGCCCCACTCGCACGCACACTCGCAGTGGCCAGGCCCTGTCCGTGCACCTGCGGCCCTGTGGGATTGTGCAGGGACAGCACGGTGCTGCCATCGTTGCTGGCCTCGCTGGTGGTCATGCTCGTAGTCATCGTCATGGGGGTGGTGCTGTAAGAGACAGCGCTCATGGGCGCAGAGGGCTCGGCATGCTGGATGCTCGTGCGGTTGCGGGTCACCGTCACAATGCGCTCGTGGAAGACACGGGGCACCTCAAGCCCACCCGCGGAAGTGGTAGTGCTCGCTGCAGGGCCTAGGATGGCTGCGCTAGAAAGGGGAGCATTCCCTACAGAGGTGGAGCTGCTGCTGATGCCGGGACCGCTTCTGCACTGTACCCGCAGCTCCTTCTGGTGGGCGGGGAGCATTGACGCGACTAAGTCGTTCGCTTGGAGGCTCTGAGTGCTCATGTTGCACATAAGTTTGTCGGCTATCAATGCGCACACATGATTGGTCTGCAGAGAGAAAAGGTTGGTACAGTGAGAAAGAAGAAGGGTAAGAGCGAGCACAGCATCAACCGCCACAACAAAAAGTACCTTAAACGCGCCACACAATGAGCATCTATATCTGCCTCGCGCCAAGGATTGTTTCTTTTCCACGGCAGGGCCATTGCTTGGGGTCGCCACCTTCTTAGTGTTCGGATTTTCCGCCTACGCAATGGAAAATTCAGGCGTTAGAAGAATGAAACACCAGAAGTGCAATTGAATACAAACAATGTGAACTTACATCATAGCTGTCGTTACTCTCCGACGACGTGGCGCTGAGACTGACGGAATGAAGACGCTTCTTGCCTTTTGTGGGAGTAGAGCTGTTCACAAATCCGTACGTGAAGTCTTGCGGAGCTGGAAACGAAACGAGAAGATTGAACATAAATAATGAGGGTGCAGTCGTCTCGACGGATTTCAGACAACTTGAGACTTACCCCACGATAAAGACGGGAAAGGAACTATGTTTGCTGACATCTTATTTTTAAACAAATCAACTTCTTCACAAATAGTTGAATCGTTGTCGTCCTGTAAACAGGAGAAAAGAATAAAAGCGGTTACACAACATTCTATATGGTTTAAAAGAGCTTGGTAAAAAGACTCACCGCAGAAAAACTGATCGAAGGATATGTGGGCTTCCCAACCGACTTCCCCATTCTCAAAGCCAACAAAGCGTTGGCAAACTCGGAAAATTCTCTATCCATTTTCTTTTTCAGATTTTCAGCGAATATAAAAAGAAGTGGTCTGTAAAT
>LNAP01000535.1_pt1 | contig 12762 bp, 14 predicted proteins | sample 602601 | NCBI WGS metagenome assembly LNAP01 (sample SAMN02440304, study PRJNA202911) | soil metagenome | biome: Subtropical and temperate rainforests or woodlands; isolation source: soil samples (1 kg each in a 20% v/v slurry with milli Q water) were... ...
TGCGGCGGCGCGGATCTGTCCGAGTGGGAAGCCGTGGTCGACGCCAAGCTCAACCCTGAGCACGAAGTCACCATCGCCATGGTCGGCAAGTACATGGAGCTTTTGGACGCGTACAAGTCGCTGATCGAAGCGATGAGCCACGCCGGCATCAGCAACCGTACCAAGGTCAACCTGCGCTATATCGATTCCGAAGACATCGAGAACCAAGGCACCGCGCTGCTCGAAGGCGTCGACGCGATCCTCGTTCCAGGCGGTTTCGGCCTGCGTGGCGTGGAAGGCAAGATCACCGCCGTGCAGTACGCTCGTGAGCACAAGGTGCCGTACCTGGGGATCTGCCTGGGCATGCAAGTGGCCGTTATCGAGTTCGCTCGTAACGTGCTGGGTTGGAAAGACGCCAACTCCACCGAGTTCGATCATTCCAGCGGCCACCCGGTCGTAGGCCTGATCACCGAGTGGGAAGACGCCACCGGCGCCGTTGAAACCCGTACCGAATCGTCCGACCTGGGCGGCACCATGCGCCTCGGCGCGCAAGACTGCCTGCTGGAGCCGGGTTCGCTGGTCCACGACTGCTACGGCAAGGACGTGATCGTCGAGCGTCACCGTCACCGCTACGAAGTGAACAACAACCTGCTGCCGCAGATCAAAGCAGCCGGCCTGAAAGTCTCCGGTCGCTCCGGTGACGGCAAGCTGGTCGAAGTGGTCGAGGCGCCGGATCATCCATGGTTCGTGGCCTGCCAGTTCCACCCTGAGTTCACCTCGACGCCGCGCGACGGTCACCCGTTGTTCAGCGGTTTCGTTAAAGCAGCACTGACGCAACATCAGAAGAAGGCGTGAAGCTGATGGCCCAGAAGATCATTCGCGTAGGCGACATCGAGATTGCCAACGACAAGCCCATGGTGCTGTTCGGCGGCATGAACGTGCTGGAAAGCCGCGACATGGCGATGCAGGTCTGTGAAGAGTACGTCAAGGTTACCCAGAAACTGGGTATCCCTTATGTGTTCAAGGCCAGCTTCGACAAGGCCAACCGTTCGTCCGTGACGTCCTATCGCGGCCCGGGCCTTGAAGAAGGCATGCGGATCTTCCAGGACATCAAGCAAGCCTTCGGCGTGCCGATCATCACCGACGTCCACGAGCCTGAACAGGCTGGCCGAAGTGTGCGACATCATCCAGTTGCCGGCCTTCCTGTCGCGCCAGACCGACCTCGTGGTCGCCATGGCCAAGACCGGTGCGGTGATCAATATCAAGAAAGCCCAGTTCCTCGCGCCCCAGGAAATGAAGCACATCCTGAACAAGTGCGTGGAAGCGGGTAACGACCAGTTGATCCTCTGCGAGCGCGGTTCGAGCTTCGGCTACAACAACCTCGTGGTGGACATGCTCGGTTTCGGCATCATGAAACAGTTTGAATACCCGGTGTTCTTCGACGTGACCCACGCCCTGCAAATGCCGGGTGGCCGCGCCGATTCCGCTGGCGGGCGTCGTGCCCAGGTATTGGACCTGGCCAAGGCCGGCATCAGCCAGTCCCTGGCCGGCCTGTTCCTGGAAGCCCACCCGGACCCGGACAACGCCAAATGCGATGGTCCTTGCGCCCTGCGCCTGGACAAACTGGAGCCATTCCTGGCCCAGCTCAAGCAGTTGGACGAGCTGGTCAAGAGTTTTCCGACGGTAGAGACCGCGTAAGCGCCATTTCTCCGTGCAGGAGCCGAGCTTGCTCGCGATGAGGCCCGAGAGGGCACTATTACTGGCAAGTTTGTTCCAAATATTGCAATGTGCGCGACAAGTTAAATCGAGCGGTATAGAGCGTTTTCGTCAACTTTGGAGTGTTTACAACAATGGCAAAAATCGTCGACATCAAAGGTCGTGAAGTTCTCGACTCCCGTGGCAACCCCACCGTCGAAGCCGACGTGCTTCTCGATAACGGCATCATCGGCAGCGCTCCGGTGCTTCCACAGGTTCCCGCGAAGCGCTGGAACTGCGTGATGGCGACAAGAGCCGTTACCTGGGCAAGGGTGTCCTCAAGGCGGTAGCCAACATCAACGGTCCGATTCGTGACCTGTTGCTGGGCAAAGACCCGCTGGACCAGAAAGCCCTGGACCACGCGATGATCAAGCTCGACGGCACTGAAAACAAAGGCAGCCTGGGGGCCAACGCCATCCTCGCCGTGTCCCTGGCCGCCGCCAAGGCCGCCGCGCAGGACCAGGACCTGCCGCTGTACGCCCACATCGCCAACCTCAACGGCACACCGGGTGTGTACTCGATGCCGGTGCCGATGATGAACATCATCAACGGCGGCGAGCACGCCGATAACAACGTCGACATCCAGGAATTCATGGTGCAGCCGGTTGGCGCCAAGACCTTCTCCGAAGGCCTGCGCATGGGCACCGAGATTTTCCATCACCTCAAGGCTGTGCTGAAGGCCCGTGGCCTGAGCACCGCCGTGGGTGACGAAGGTGGTTTCGCGCCGAACCTGGCGTCCAACGAAGATGCACTGAAAGTCATCTCCGAAGCCGTGGCCAACGCCGGTTACACCCTGGGCACCGACGTGACCCTGGCCCTGGACTGCGCCGCCAGCGAATTCTACGAAGACGGTAAGTACAACCTGTCCGGCGAAGGCCAGGTGTTCAACTCCGAAGGGTTTGCCGAGTACCTCAAGGGCCTGACCCAGCGCTACCCGATCATCTCGATCGAAGACGGCCTGGACGAGTCCGACTGGGACGGCTGGAAAATCCTCACCGACAAGATCGGCGAAAAAATCCAGCTGGTGGGCGACGACCTGTTCGTGACCAACACCAAGATCCTGAAAGAAGGCATCGACAAGAAGATCGCCAACTCGATCCTGATCAAGTTCAACCAGATCGGCACCAACCCTGGAAGCCATCCAGATGGCCAAGGCTGCGGGCTACACCGCCGTGATCTCGCACCGCTCCGGCGAAACCGAAGACTCGACCATTGCCGACCTGGCCGTGGGCACGTCGGCGGGCCAGATCAAGACCGGCTCGCTGTGCCGTTCCGATCGCGTGTCCAAGTACAACCAATTGCTGCGTATCGAAGAGCAACTGGCGGGTAAAGCCAAGTACAACGGTCGCAGCGAGTTTCGCGGCTGATCAGTAAATGGTAAAAAGTCGGCAGATTGTGTCGGAAAAATCACGAGAGTGTGAAATTCGACGCTAATCTGATGACGATCAAGCACAAGCCTGGGTCTTCCAGGCTTCGTGCTATCCGTTGCTGCAAAAGTTTTGTATGGCGGTCTTTTTTCACTGGATACCCGATATTCGATGCGCAGTCCCAATTGGTTGTTCCTCGTCTTGCTCTTGTTGCTGGCTGGCCTGCAGTACCGCCTATGGGTGGGTAATGGCAGCTTTGCGCAGGTAAAAGACCTGACCCAGCAAATTGCCGACCAGCACGCCGAAAACGAACGCCTGCTGGAGCGCAATCGCGTTCTCGATGCCGAGGTGCTTGAGTTGAAAAAGGGCATGGAGACCGTCGAAGAGCGGGCTCGCCATGAATTGGGCATGGTCAAGGAGGGCGAAACCCTCTACCAGTTGGCCCAATGAATCACCGTTTGCCGGCCTTCTGGGCCGTGATTCCTGCCGCGGGCATCGGTGCCCGTATGGCTGCGGACCGTCCCAAGCAGTACTTGCAACTGGGCGGGCGCACTATTCTCGAACACAGCCTTGGCTGTTTTCTCGACCACCCCTCGCTCAAGGGCCTGGTGGTCAGTCTTGCTGTTGATGACCCTTACTGGCCTCACCTCGCGTGTGCCGCTGACCCGCGTATCCAGCGGGCGGACGGTGGCTCGGAGCGTTCGGGCTCGGTACTCAATGCGTTGCTGCAGCTCAATGCCCTGGGCGCCAGCGATGATGATTGGGTCTTGGTGCATGATGCGGCGCGGCCTAACCTGAGTCGTGACGATCTCGACAAACTGCTCGCCGAACTCGCGGACGATCCGGTGGGTGGCCTGCTGGCTGTGCCAGCCCGCGATACCCTCAAGCGTGTAGACAAGCATGGTCGCGTCATCGAGACCGTTGACCGCAGCCTGATCTGGCAAGCCTACACACCGCAGATGTTCCGCTTGGGCGCGTTGCATCGCGCATTGGCCGACAGCCTGGTGGCCGATGCGGTGATCACCGACGAAGCCTCGGCCATGGAATGGTCAGGCCAGGCGCCGCGCCTGATCGAAGGACGCTCGGACAATATCAAGGTGACCCGGCCCGAGGACCTGGAATGGCTGCGACTACGCTGGGCCAATCGGCTGTAGGAGCGAGCTTGCTCGCGAAAAACGTCAACGATAACGCGGACAATCTGGATTGAAGCGGCGCTCTCAAGTTTTTCGCGAGCAAGCTCGCTCCTACATAAACGATAAACGCCATCAATGCTCAGTACCGTACTCGGGCCGTTCGGCCAACCCTGCCTTTAAATAATCCACCAGCTTCCTGACCTTCGGCGACAAGTGCCGCTGCTGCGGATACAACGCCCACACCGCCGTATTCGGCGGCTGATGCGCTTCCAGTAACGACACCAGCGCGCCACTGTGCAAATGCTCGAGCACGTAATAGTCCGGTAACTGACACAAGCCCACCCCTTGCAACGCCGCGTCCAACACCGCTTGCCCACTGTTGCAGCGCCAGTTGCCCTGCACCCTTTGGGAAAATTCGCGCCCGTCCTGGGCCAGTTGCCAGATGTCCGAGCTGCCGATCAGGCAGTTGTGCCGAGTCAATTCCGACAAACTGTGCGGCCGCCCATACCGCGCCAGGTAGGACGGCGACGCGCACAAGTACATGCGGCGCGGCGCCAGGCGGCTGGCGACCATGCGCGAGTCTTGCAGGCGTCCCAGGCGAATCGCCAGGTCGAGGCCTTCGTGTACCAAGTCCAACTGACGATTGCTCAGTTCGATGTCCACCCGCAGTTGCGGGTAAAGCCCCATGAACCGCGTCACCAGCGGCACGATGAATCGTTCGCCATACGCCACGGCGCAGGTCATGCGCAGCATGCCCTTGGGCTCGCTGGCGAGGTCGCCGACGGCGCGCAGGGCTTCTTCGCGGCCATCCTGCAGGCGCTGGCAGTGTTGCAGAAAGGTCTGGCCGGCTTCGGTCAGGGTCACCTTGCGCGTACTGCGATACAGCAAGCGCGTTTGCAGCCGTTCTTCCAGGCGAGCCACTTGCCGGCTGATGTGCGACGAAGACACCCCAAGGCGTTCCGCCGCCGCGGTGAATTGGCTGCATTCAGCGACGGCGACGAACTCATCGATGCCTTCCCAGCGGTTTTCCAGCATGGCGATTATCCCTGTACAGCAATAAAGTTTTGCTTTTGCCTGGATTATTAATCAGCGGGGCATGTTTTACACTCGCCGTCTTAGTTTTTAACTCCCAGGAGAAACCCGGATGATCAAGTCCCGCGCCGCCGTAGCCTTCGAAGCCAAGAAGCCCCTCGAGATCGTAGAAGTGGATGTCGCCATGCCCAAGGCCGGCGAAGTGCTGTTGCGCGTGGTTGCGTCCGGCGTGTGCCATACCGACGCCTACACGTTGTCGGGCGCCGACCCGGAAGGCATCTTCCCGTCGATTCTCGGCCATGAAGGCGGTGCGGTGGTTGAGGCGATCGGCGAGGGCGTGACCTCGGTTGCGGTCGGCGACCATGTGATCCCGCTCTACACCCCGGAGTGCGGCAAGTGCAAATTCTGCCTGTCGGGCAAGACCAACCTGTGCCAGGCGATTCGTGCCACCCAGGGCAAAGGCCTGATGCCCGATGGCACCACGCGTTTCTCCTACAAGGGTCAGCCGATTTTCCACTACATGGGCACCTCGACCTTTTCCGAGTACACCGTGCTGCCGGAAATTTCCGTGGCGAAGATTCCTAAAGACGCGCCGCTGGAAAAAGTCTGCCTGCTCGGCTGTGGCGTCACCACCGGTATCGGTGCGGTGATCAACACCGCCAAGGTCAAGCCCGGCGATACCGTCGCCATCTTCGGCTTGGGCGGTATCGGCCTGTCGGCGGTAATCGGCGCGGTAAAAGCCAAGGCCGGTCGCATCATCGCCATCGACATCAACCCGGCCAAGTTCGAAATCGCCAAGCAACTGGGCGCCACCGACTGCATCAACCCGAAAGACTACGATCGCCCGATCCAGGACGTGATTGTCGATTTGACTGACGGCGGCGTGGACTTTTCCTTCGAGTGCATCGGCAACGTGCAACTGATGCGCGCCGCCCTCGAGTGCTGCCACAAAGGCTGGGGCGAGTCGGTGATCATCGGCGTTGCCGGTGCCGGCCAGGAAATTTCCACCCGTCCATTCCAGCTGGTGACCGGCCGCGTCTGGCGCGGTTCGGCCTTTGGCGGCGTGCGTGGTCGCAGCGAGCTGCCCAGCTACGTGGAAATGGCCCAGAGCGGCGAGATCCCGTTGGACACCTTCATCACCCACACCATGGGCCTGGAAGACATCAACAAAGCGTTTGATCTGATGCATGAAGGCAAGAGCATTCGTACCGTCATTCACTTCTGAGGTCGGCCATGAGTCTGGAAAACCTGTCGTGCCAGAAGAGCTTCGGCGGCTGGCATAAACGCTACAAGCATCATTCCGAGGTGCTCGGTTGCGACATGACCTTCGCCGTCTACCTGCCGCCGCAAGCGGAGCAGGGCGGCAAGCTGCCGGTGGTGTACTGGCTGTCCGGGTTGACCTGCACCGATGAAAACTTCATGCAGAAAGCCGGCGCCCAGCGCATGGCGGCCGAACTGGGGCTGATCATTGTTGCGCCGGACACCAGCCCGCGTGGTCCTGGGGTGCCGGGCGATCCGGACAACGCCTGGGATTTCGGCCTGGGGGCCGGTTTCTATCTGAATGCCACCCAGGAACCCTGGGCCAAGCACTATCGGATGCATGACTACGTGGTGCAGGAATTGCCGGCGTTGGTTGAGGCGCATTTCCCGGCTTCGCAGAAGCGCGGTATCAGCGGCCACTCCATGGGCGGCCACGGTGCGCTGGTATGTGCATTGCGCAACCCCGGGCGTTACCTATCGGTGTCGGCGTTTTCGCCGATCAACAACCCGATGGATTGCCCATGGGGCCAGAAAGCCTTCTCCCGTTACCTGGGCGAAGAGCGCTCGAAGTGGCGCGAGTGGGACGCTTGCGTGCTGATCAGCGAAGCCGCGGAAAAGCTGCCGTTGCTGGTGGACCAGGGCGACCGCGACGACTTCCTCGCGGTGCAGCTCAAGCCCGAAGCCCTGCAGCAAGCGGCGAAAGCGGCCAACCATCCGCTCGAACTGCGCCTGCAACCGGGCTATGACCACAGCTACTTCTTTATCGCCAGCTTCATCGAAGACCATTTGCGACATCATGGTCGTGCTTTGCTCGGTTAATATGCGACAAAAGTAGGTAGAATCACGCCCTGAATTAAATCGGGGCGTTTTTTTATGCGTATTGGCCACGGCTACGATGTGCACCGTTTCGCTGAAGGCGATTTCATCACCCTGGGCGGCGTGCGGATCGCGCACCACCATGGGTTGCTGGCTCATTCCGACGGCGATGTCCTGTTGCACGCGTTGAGCGACGCCTTGCTCGGCGCCGCGGCGCTCGGCGATATCGGCAAGCACTTTCCGGACACCGACCCGACCTTCAAGGGCGCGGACAGCCGGGTATTGCTGCGCCATGTGGTCGGCCTGATCCACGCCAAAGGCTGGAAGGTCGGCAACGTCGATAACACCATCGTGGCCCAGGCGCCGAAAATGGCCCCCCACATCGAGTCGATGCGCGCGTTGATCGCGGCGGATCTGCACATTGAATTGGATCAAGTGAACGTGAAAGCCACCACCACCGAAAAGCTCGGGTTTACCGGTCGTGAAGAGGGCATCGCGGTACATTCCGTCGCTTTGTTGCTGCGCGCATGAACGACTTGCAACTGCTGGGCCCGCGGGCCTATGGCGAGGCCTTGGGCAGCGCCGTGCTGAAGGCTACCGCGGAAGATTTCCAGGTCGACGAAGTGCTCGATATCCCGCTGAGCGGTGAGGGTGAGCACCTGTGGCTGTGGGTGGAAAAGCGTGGCCTCAACACCGAAGAAGCCGCGCGCCGGATCGCCAAGGCCGCCGGCGTGCCGTTGCGCACCGTCAGCTATGCCGGGCTCAAGGATCGCCAGGCGTTGACCCGCCAGTGGTTCAGTGTGCAACTGCCGGGCAAGGCCGATCCGGACCTGAGCGGCGCGGAAAACGACACCCTCAAGATCCTCAAGACCGGCCGCCACAAGCGCAAGCTGCAACGCGGTGCTCATTCGGCCAACGGTTTTACCTTGCGCCTGACGCAACTGGCGGGGGATCACGCGGCCATCGATGCGCGCTTGCAACTGATCGCCCAGCACGGCATTCCCAATTATTTCGGCACCCAGCGCTTTGGCCACAACGGCGGCAATGTGGTGGATGCGCGTGAGTGGGCGGCCCGCAAGGCCTTGCCGGAGCAGCGCAACGTGCGTTCGCGGTTGCTGTCGACGGCGCGCAGTTACCTCTTCAACAAAGTGTTGGCGGCCCGTGTCGCGGACGGTTCCTGGCAGCGTGCGCAGGTCGGCGATCTGCTGGCCTTCACCGACAGCCGCAGTTTTTTCCCGGCGGGGGAGGCTGAATGCAGCGACCCGCGCCTGGCGATCCTCGATCTGCACCCCACCGGACCGCAGTGGGGCGAAGGCGATTCGCCAGCCAGCGGTGCAACCCATGCGCTGGAGCAGGCGGTTGCTGCCAGTGAGGCCGACCTGCGCGATTGGCTGGTGAATGCCGGCATGAGCCAGGAACGTCGCATTCTGCGACTGCCCATTGGCGGGTTGACGTGGCATTATCCCGGGCCTGACATTCTGCAATTGGAATTCGTCCTGCCGGCCGGATGCTTCGCCACTGTCTTGGTGCGCGAGCTTGTTGATCTGGTGCCGGTGGGGCAGACGGACAGCCCATGCGTATTCTGATATCAAATGACGACGGTGCCACCGCACCCGGCCTCGCCGCGCTTCATGCTGCGCTGGCGGATTACGCCGAGTGCGTGGTGGTTGCCCCCGACCAGGACAAGAGCGGCGCCAGCAGTTCGCTGACGCTCGACCGTCCGCTGCACGTACACGTTCTGGCCAATGGCTATATCAGCGTGAACGGCACCCCCACCGACTGCGTACACCTGGCGATCAACAGTTTGTTGGATCAGGAGCCGGACCTGGTGGTGTCGGGCATCAACCTCGGCGCCAACCTGGGGGATGACGTGCTGTATTCCGGCACGGTGGCGGCGGCCCTGGAAGGGCGTTTCCTGGGGCGGACCTCGTTCGCCTTTTCGTTGACCTCGCGTCAGTTGGACAACCTGCCGACGGCCGCGCATTTCGCGCGCAAGCTGGTGGAGGCCCACGGTTCCCTCGATCTGCCGCCCCGGACGGTGCTTAACGTCAATATCCCCAACTTGCCCCTCGAGCATATTCGCGGTATCCAGCTCACGCGCCTGGGCCATCGCGCCCGCGCGGCGGCGCCGTTGAAGGTGGTCGACCCGCGTGGCAAGGAAGGTTATTGGATCGCCGCTGCGGGCGATGCCGAAGACGGTGGGCCGGGCACTGACTTTCATGCGGTGATGCAAGGCTATGTATCGATTACCCCGTTGCAGCTCGATCGCACCTTCAGTGATGCCTTCAGTAGTCTCGATGGCTGGCTGGAGGACTTGCGCTGATGGCTCGTGAACAAGACGACCTGTTGCGTCGCGGCATCGGGATGACCTCCCAGCGCACCCGCGAGCGTCTGATCCAGCGCCTGTACGAAGAGGGCCTGTCCAACGCCCAGGTACTGGAAGTGATCCGGCGCACGCCCCGGCACCTGTTTGTCGATGAGGCCCTGGCCCATCGCGCCTATGAAGACACGGCGTTGCCGATCGGGCATAACCAGACCATTTCCCAGCCGTATATGGTTGCGCGCATGAGCGAGCTGCTGCTGGCGGCGGGCCCGTTGGACAAGGTGCTGGAGATCGGCACCGGTTCCGGCTACCAGACTGCCGTGCTGTCGCAGTTGGTAGAGCGCGTGTTCTCGGTGGAGCGCATCAAGGTGCTGCAGGATCGCGCCAAGGAACGCCTGGTGGAACTGAACCTGCGCAACGTGGTGTTCCGCTGGGGCGATGGCTGGGAAGGCTGGCCGGCGCTGGCGCCGTATAACGGCATCATCGTCACCGCGGTCGCCACCGATGTACCGCAGGCGTTGCTCGATCAACTGGCCCCCGGCGGTCGGCTGGTGATCCCGGTGGGTTCCGGCGAAGTGCAACAATTGATGCTCATTATCCGTGAAGACGAAGGCTTTTCCCGGCATGTGCTCGGCGCCGTGCGTTTCGTGCCGTTGCTCAATGGCCCGCTGGCCTGATCATTTATTCGCGAGCAGTGAATTCTGTTGGCAGTGATGTGTCTTACGGCGGGGTCTATAGAGTCAACATGATCGGTCGTTGGTTTTAAACGCGATGAATCTTTCGTTTCAGTCGTGTGCCAGTAAAAAGCCAATGCCCAGTTATACTTACGACATATTTCAAGCCTGATACAGGCATTCATGTTCAGCCACCACAAAGGGAGCGGCGGGTGAGTCTCACAGGTCTTGCGCAGCGTATGAGTAAAACAAGCTTTCAGCGACTGGTGCTTGGCCTTGTCTTGAGTTCCTTATTGGCGGCTTGTTCGAGCACGCCTTCCGGGGGCGCGAGGGTGGTTGATCGCACGAATGCCGCGCCGCAGAAGCCGACCGTGACCACGGGGCAGTATGTGGTGCGCAAGGGCGATACGCTGTTTTCGATTGCCTTCCGCTATGGCTGGGACTACAAGGCGCTCGCCGCGCGCAACAATATTCCGGTGCCCTACACGATACATCCGGGTCAGACGATTCGCTTCGATGGGCGCACCGGTTCAACACCGACATCAGTGGTGACAAACACCACATCTTCGCCCTCGTCCTCGAGCAAAACCACGATCATCACGCGGCCTGCAGGCAGCGCCGCGCCTGCGGTTGCGAGCAAACCAGCAGCCGCGCCGCTGCCGCCTGCGGGGCCTGCGCCGACCGGCTGGGGATGGCCGTCGAACGGCGTATTGATTGGAAAATTCTCTTCAAACGGTAGTTTGAATAAAGGCATTGATATCGCCGGGGATTTGGGACAGCCTGTTTTAGCTGCATCTGATGGGACAGTGGTGTACGCCGGGAGTGGTTTGCGGGGCTACGGCGAGCTGGTCATCATCAAACACAGCGATACCTACGTCAGTGCTTACGGCCACAACCGTAGGCTGTTGGTTCGGGAGGGGCAGCAGGTCAAAGTCGGACAGACAATTGCCGAAATGGGGTCAACTGGTACAGACCGGGTGAAACTGCACTTTGAGATTCGCCGCCAAGGGAAACCTGTAGATCCTCTGCAATTCCTACCCCGTCGTTGATGTGTTGCCAGCCTGTTCCCTCACGTAGAAGGAACAGGCTCTAGCGTTGCCAAGGATAAAGGCGTCGCTTGAGCTTGAGGTCGAACTCACCAAAGGACTATAACAATGGCTCTCAGTAAAGAAGCGCCGGAGTTTGACATCTCCTTACGGAGACCGGCATCGCTATGGAATCGATGTCGAATGAGGGAATGGCTGTACCTTCAGTTCGCACCAAATCCAAGAACTCCACTGCGTTAAAGCAACATAAGTACATTGACTACACGCGGGCGCTCGATGCGACCCAGCTGTACCTCAATGAAATCGGCTTTTCCCCTCTGCTGACTCCCGAAGAAGAAGTCCATTTTGCGCGCTTGTCGCAAAAGGGCGATCCGGCTGGGCGCAAGCGCATGATTGAAAGCAACCTGCGCCTGGTGGTGAAAATCGCCCGACGCTACGTCAATCGCGGGCTGTCACTGTTGGACCTGATCGAGGAGGGCAACCTGGGCTTGATCCGGGCGGTGGAGAAGTTCGACCCCGAACGCGGCTTCCGCTTCTCGACCTATGCCACCTGGTGGATTCGTCAGACCATCGAACGGGCGATCATGAATCAAACCCGCACGATCCGGTTGCCGATCCATGTGGTCAAGGAGCTCAACGTCTACCTGCGGGCGGCGCGTGAGCTGACACAAAAACTCGATCATGAACCCTCTCCCGAAGAAATCGCCAACCTGCTGGAAAAACCGGTGGGCGAGGTCAAGCGCATGCTCGGTCTTAACGAGCGCGTGTCTTCGGTCGACGTCTCGCTGGGCCCGGATTCGGACAAAACCCTGCTGGACACCCTGACGGATGATCGCCCGACAGACCCTTGCGAGCTGTTGCAGGACGATGATCTTTCCCAAAGCATTGACCAGTGGTTGTCGGAGCTTACGGACAAGCAGCGCGAGGTGGTGATTCGCCGCTTCGGCCTGCGCGGTCATGAGAGCAGCACCCTGGAGGATGTAGGCCTGGAGATCGGCTTGACCCGTGAGCGGGTGCGGCAGATCCAGGTAGAAGGGCTCAAGCGCTTGCGTGAGATCCTGGAGAAGAACGGCTTGTCGAGCGAGTCGTTGTTTCAGTAACGACGCAGTCTGAATGTGGGAGGGAGCTTGCTCCCGATGGCAGTGGATCAGTCACTGGATGTATTGACTGACCCACCGCCATCGGGAGCAAGCCCCCTCCCACATTTTTTGCGCTCATGCATGCCCAAATCCAAGGCATAAAAAAACCCCGCTTTTAAGGGCGGGGTTCTTTCGACTGAGTCAGTACAAGTTAGATAACTTGAACTTCTTCAGCTTGCATGCCTTTCTGACCGCGGGTAGCGATGAAAGAAACCTGTTGGCCTTCTTTCAGGCTTTT
>LNAP01004545.1_pt1 | contig 12762 bp, 7 predicted proteins | sample 602601 | NCBI WGS metagenome assembly LNAP01 (sample SAMN02440304, study PRJNA202911) | soil metagenome | biome: Subtropical and temperate rainforests or woodlands; isolation source: soil samples (1 kg each in a 20% v/v slurry with milli Q water) were... ...
TGGCGCCGCGCCCTGCGCGCAGGCGGCGTCGCGCATGGCGGCGAGGTCGGCCAGCAGCGGAATGCCGGACGCATCGGGCGCAAGAATGCGCGCCACGGTGAAGGGAATATCGGGCCGCTGTGTCTCCCGCGGCCGCCAGCCGGCCAACTGCCGGATCGATTGGGCCATTTCCTGGCCGCCATCGTCGTGGCGCAGCAATGATTCGAGCAGAATGCGCAGGCTGAACGGCAGCCGTCCGATATTGCCCCAGCCTTGTTCCTGCAGCACGGCCAGATCGTGGAAATAGCCCAGCGGCCTGCCTCCGGCATGCAGCATTCGGCGCGTGGATGGCACTGTCGTATTCATGATTCGAATCCGAACAGTTGCATCGCGCTGGCGCCCAGGATGGTATGGCGCTGTTCGGCCGAAGGCACCCAGGCCCCCAGGGCGGCCAGGGTGCCGGGGATATCATTGCTTTCCTCGTGGCGCGTGTGGGGCCAGTCGGACCCCCAGACCAGCCGGTCGGCGCCGAAGTGCTCCAGCAGCAATGCGCCCGCCTCCACGGCCGCCGCGGCGGCGGGATCGCTCCAGCCATTGCGGTAGCCCGCGGCCAGCTTGACCCATACGCGCCTGCTGGCGGCCTGCGACAGCAAATAGCGGAAACCGGTGTCTTCGCAGCCCAGCGCATCGTCGGGCCTGCCGAAATGGTCCACCACGACGCGCAGCCCGGCATCCAGCAGCGGGGGTATCAATTCACGCAGGTCGCGCGCGTCGCGATGGACCTCGACCAGCATGTCGTGGCGCGCCAGCTGTGCCAGCAGGGACCTCCATTGCGGCTGATGGAAGCAGGGAAGGGGCAGGCCATCCAGATTCAGCCGTATGCCCACCACTCCGGTCCGGCGCAGGTCGGCCAGTGTGTCAGGGGCGATGTCCGGCGGGATCGCGGCAATGCCGCGCAGCGCGCCGGGATGCTTTTGCAGTTCGGCGCACATGAAGCTGTTGTCGCATCCCAGGAAGCTGGGCTGGACCAGCACGGCGCGCGTTATTCCCGCGGCCCTGCCGCGCCGGAAATAGTCCGCCATGGTCGCGTCGTAGGAAGGCGCGTAGCGGCGCTCCGGCGCCAGGGGCAGGAGGCTGTTGAATACGTGTATATGTGTGTCGACGATGTCCATTGTCTGCATTTGCGGCGTTATGATTTGTCTATTGAACAATATGACTAGTCAACTAGTCAACATAACGGAAACCCTTACTTACCTGCTGTATACTTTGCTTCCATGAGCCCCTCAGTTCCCATTTACCGGCAGATCCAGGACTTCATACGCGGCGGCATTGCCGCGGGCCACTTCATGCCGGGCGACCGGCTGCCATCGGAATTCGAACTGGCGCGGCGTTTCGGCACGACAAGGGCGACTGTGGCGCGCGCCTTCCAGGAACTGGGCTTCGAAGGCCTGGTATCGCGCCGCGTGGGCAGCGGCACCTACGTCAGCGAGCGGCAGCGCGACAACGTCGATACCGGGGTCGTCGGCGGCTATGAAGAGCGCGCGACCGCCGCGGGGCAGGCCGTGTCCTACGAATTGCTGGAGTACGCCCGGACCGAGGCCGGGCAGCGGGTGGCCGACATGCTGCAGGTGGCGCCAGGGGCCGCCGTCTACCGCATACAGCGCCTGCGCCGCGTCGGCGGCCGCATCGCCGCCGAAGACCGCTATGTTCCCGAAGCCATCGGCCAGGACATCCAGCCCGACTGGCTGGCGCAGCATGCCGTACAGCACCTGTTCCGCGAGTACCTGGGGTTGCGCATCGCGCGCATCGATAATGTCGTTCGCGCCACCCTGGCGACGGCGTCATTGTCGCAGCGCCTGTCCGTCGAGCGCGGCGCGGCCCTGCTGGTGCGCGAACACATCATCTTCGATCTGCAGGACAGGCCGGTGCTATGCGGCGATACGGTCTATTCCAGCGAATTCAGCATCCACTACGCGCTGCGGGCCGCACAATAGGCTGGCCGGTCAGCCGCAGTTCCGCCGACAGGGCCCCTCCTTCCCGATTGCTCAATATTCCCGATTGCTCAATATGAGCCCCCCCCGCCGGCGGCCGATGCCAACTGCCGGGAAATGGCCGGACCCGGATCCGGCCGCGCCGTCATTTTTGGACAATAGTCCGGTTTCCCTTATATAATTAGCATTCAAACTATCGCAATCTGAACTAAATTTGCCTATGACTTCCTTTTCCTCGCGCGAGCGCTTCGGTGTGCAGTTCGTCGAGCTTGCCCGCCGCTGGCGCCGTGCGCTGGACCACAGCCTGGCGCAAACCGGTCTGACCGACGCCACATGGGCGCCCTTGCTTCGCTTGCATGAACTGGGCGATGGCGTACAACAGAAAGAGCTGGCCTTGCGGGTGGGCTTGGGGGAATCCAGCCTGGTGCGGCTGCTGGATATACTTGAACACAGCGGCCTGATCGAACGGCGCGCCGACGAGGCCGACCGTCGCGCCAAGCTGATCTTCGTGACCGATGCCGGGCGCGCCTCGGTCGCGCAAATTCGCGAAGTCCTGGCTCGGGTGGAGACGGATATTCTGCTTGGCCTGAAGGATCAGGACATCGAGTCCATGCTGCATGCCTTCGGCCGTATCGGAGAACGCATACAAGCCATTCTGGATGACAAGGAGCGGCGCGCATGAGCGCATCGGAATCGCTGTCCCGCCTGGGGTTCGATGCCGGGCGGCTGCAGTTCACCTTGCGCACGGCGCTGGCCTGTTGCGCGGCGGTGCTGGCGGCATGGCTGCTGGGATTGGAGCATCCGCATTGGGCAGGCATGACGGTGTGGGCGGCGTCCTTGCCGATACGCGATCATATGCTGGAAAAAAGCTTGTTCCGCGTCCTGGGCACCGTGACCGGCACGCTCGCCGGTGTGCTGCTCGTGTTCATGGCGGATGGCCAGCCCTTATGGCTGGTCATTGGAATGGCCGCGTGGCTGGGCTTGTGCGCCGGCATCGGCAACCTGCAGCGCAGCTTCGTATCCTATGGCACGATGCTGGCGGGTTACTCGGCCGTCATGGTGGCCATGCTGGGCAGCCCGCATCCTGATCATATTCTCAGCCTGGGCGCCGATCGCCTGCTGACGGCTATGCTGGGCGTCGCCGCCGCCCTGGCCGTGGGCTGGCTATTTGCCAGCCGGCAGACACAAGAAGCCGTCACCCGGCAGGTGCAACACCTGTCCGGCAGTATCCTGGACCATATGGCGCGGCAGTTGCGCCGCCAACCCGCCCATCCCGGGAACCTCGTCGAAGCGCTGCTGTCGGAAATCGCCGACATCGATGAACGGCTCGATGCATTGGGGGCGGGTTCCTTGCAGTCGCATCGTTCGATTCGTCCCCTGCGCACGCTGCTGTCGGCCCAGGTCTCGGCGCTGCTTTGCTTGCAGCGCGGCCAGAGCTTTCCTCCGGACGAAGCCTTGGCGCTCCAGCTGACGCGCGCGGCCCAGGCTTTGAAGGAGTCCCGGCCCATAGGGCAGGCGACCCAGATCATGGCGCAGGCCATTGATCTCTCGGCGTCCCGGCCCTCATTGAACGCGGCGCTGCTTCGGATGCAGGCCGCGCTGGCCGGGCTGTCGGCAGCCCGGGACAAGGGAACCCGGCTGGCGCCGGATACGCAGCCTGCCGTCGTCCATCTGGATTGGGTGGGCGCCCGGCAAGCCATGATCCGCGCCGCCGTCACCATCTTTTTTGTCGGGCTCATCTGGGTGGCCACCGGATGGCGGGGCGGCCCCTACATGATGATAGGCACGGCCGTCATGATGTCTATCTTTTCGGCGTTCGACAGCCCGGCCAGGGTGATGGGCCGGGTCATTTTCTGGGGACAGCTGCTGGGGGCCATCGCCGCCCTGATTTGCCATTGGCTGGTCTGGCCGTTCGCCACCAGCGAAGTGGGGCTGGTCTTGTCGATGATGCCGTTCATCCTGTTCGGCGGATTGGTGGCGGCGTACCGCCGCAGCATGGCTTGCAGCTATGATTTCAACATGATCATGCTCATCCTGCTGCAACCGGTCTACCCTCTGACAGGTACGTTCGGCGACTCTCTGATCAACACCCTCGCCGTGATACTGGCTCCGCTGACCGCCTTCGTCGCGTTCCGGTTCATCTACCCGTCCACCCCGCAAAGCCGCATGAAGACCTTGATGGGCATGATGCTGCAGGAAGTGCAGGACATTGCCGCCGACCAGGCTCCGGTCGCGCGCCAGGAAATCCGGCGGGCGCGGCTTTATCACCGTCTCATCAAACTGGTGCACTGGATGGACAAGACGGGCGAGCAGGGGATCTCGGCGCTGGGGGGCAGCCTGGCCCTGCAAAGCCTGGGTATTGTCGCGCTGCGCGTGCAGGAACTGCTGCAGGCGCCGGACATAACGCCGGGAACGGCCCGCCGTCTGCGAGTGCTGCTTAAGCGGATGCGCAACATCAAGCAGGAACCCGGGCGTGTCGTCCGGGCGCTGGAGTTTGCCGCGGCCCGGCTGGCGCGCGAATCCCGCAACGAGGCCGAACTGCTGCGCGAGGCGGCGCATCTCATGGCCGCCAATGCGGCGTTCTTCGAGCATTTGAAAAAAACGTCGGGCAGCCGCAGGTCAAAACAAATGAGGTCGATATAAGCCGATAGCCGAAGCCGCCGTGCTGGTGCCGGCTGCGGGCGTTGTTGTCATAAGCTTGTCATGTAATTTACACAAACAATTCGTATCATGCAGGCTTGTCCTGGTCGCCTACCCGGTTCGTTGTCGTTTGTTCTGGCTCGCCGCGCATGAATTCAGCCTGTATTTTATTCGAGTCTTTTTGTCTGTTGCCCGCGTGCGTGCGGTTGCCGCACTGATTGTGGTGCTCAGCACCGGCATCGCAGGCGCGATGGTGACAGTTCACGCCCAGGAGGCCCCGCCGGATCGTTCGGCTGGCGCGCCGTTGGCGCCGTCTTCGGGTACGTTCGACTTCGATATTCCGTCCTTGCCGCTGGCTGAGGCCTTAAAGCGCTACGGCGGGCTGACCGGGTATTCAGTGTTCTATGAAACGAGCGTGGTTGCGGGCAAGCGATCTTCCCTTGTCCGGGGCCACCACACTGCCGAAGCGGCGCTCAAGCAACTGCTTGGCGATACCGCCTTGAGTGCGCGTTTCGTCAATCGGCGTTCCATTATGCTGATGGCGCGGCCGGCGCCTGCCTCGCCGTCGGCCGATACCTCCTTACCCTCCGTGGCGCAAAGGCGTTACGACGGGCTCCTGCAACGTCAGATTACGCAGGCGCTTTGCGCCAACCCGGCGATCGCGGCCGGCCGTTACCGCATCGCGCTGCGCTTTTCGGTCAGCGGTGATCAGCGCCTGCATCAGATCCGTGTACGGGTCGCCGAGCGCCCGGATCTGGAGCCGGCGTTGCGGGCGGCGTTGGCTGATTTGCCGGTCGGCGCGCCGCCGCCCGAGATGGCGCAGCCGGTGGTGATGATCGTCTCGCCCGAGGCGGCGCGCCGTTATGGCGCCTGTCCGCCATGAGCGGTTCGGGGTCGGGGAAGCTGCGCGAGTTGTTGACCGAGCGTTATGACTTACTCAAGACGCAAGTGGCCAGGCGGCTGGGCAGCTCATCCGACATGGCCGGCGATGCCCTGCACGATGCTTACGTGCGCCTATTGGGACGCGATGATTTCGATAAAGTGCAGCATCCTCAAACCTATCTGGTCAATGCCGCGGTCAATGGCGCCATCGATCAGATACGCCGTGATGCGCGCCTGGTCAGCGATACTGAAATTGATGGCCTGTTTGAGTTGCCTTGCGACGGCCCCGGGCCGGAGCGCGTGATAGCTGGGCATGCCCGAATGGAACGGATGCTCAAGGTGCTTGAGGCGCTGCCGCCGCGCCGCTGCGCCTTGCTGATCGAATATCGCGTGCATGGCACCGAGACCAGCGAGCTGGCCAAACGCTGGGGCATCTCGCGGGTCATGGTGCGCCGGGAGATTCAGGCGGCGCACAGCGTCTGCCTGGAAGCCATGGCCAAGCTCGAAGAAAGCGATCACTAATTGAAGACTATGACCTCACATTGCGCGGCGGGGGGTTCTTTTTTACGGACTCAAACGTCTATAACTAAAGCACTACGGCTACGCAGGGCGTAAAACAAGCTATGAACCCACCGCAATCCTCAACGAGTCCATTGCCGGCGGCGGACCAGGCCGCCGCCGGCAAGCAGGCGCGAGCCTGGGCGATCAAGCTCAAGACAGGCCAACCGACCACCGAGGACGTGGCGGCGTTTCGGCGCTGGCGCGCTCAAAGCGCGCTGCATGCCCAGGCCTGGGCGCAGGCTAGCCAGGATTGGAAAACTCTGGGCGCGATGGCTCAAGTCTTCGAAGAGCGTCATCCGCAACGGATGGCCAGGCCGCCTCGCCAACAGACGACTCGACGGTTTTTCCTTGGGGCCGCGGCCTCTGCGTTCGGAACGCTGGCGGTAGTGGGCGTTATTCGTCCGCCGGCGGGGCTCTGGCCTTCGTGGTCCGAACTGGGGGCCGACTATCGCACGGCCACTGGCGAGCAGCGCGATATTCAACTGGCCCATCGTGTTCAGGTCTCCTTGAACACGCAGACCAGCATTTCGCTGCTGCACACTGGCGGAACGCCGCGCATTGCGCTCATTGCTGGGGAGGCGGCGGTGTCGGCGCGACATTCGCCCTGCGAGGTGCTGGCGGAGGACGCGCGCATCGTAATGACCCACGGCGCTGTTGACGTGCGCCGCTTGGCAACGGGCCAGGTGCGGCTGCGATGTACCGAAGGCGCGGCCCAGTTGCATCATCCTTCGCGCACGGTGGCGTTAGCGGCGCGGCAGCAAATTTCGTATAGCCGGGGTCAGTTGGGCGAGCTCGGGGCAATCACCCCGGATGATGCGGGTTGGCGCCAGGGCGTGGTGGTGTTCGACAACTTGCGGCTGGTCGATGCGATTGCGGAAATAAATCGTTACCGGTCCGGCCGGGTGGTGTTGCTGAACGACGCCCTGGCAAATCGCCGCTTCAGCGCCAATTTCAAGATCGATGCGTTGAATGATGCGATCGAGTTGCTGCGGGTCGTGCACAACGTGAATGTGCGCCGGGTGGGGGATTTTGTATTCCTGAGCTAGACGCGGTTGAACGCGGGAGGGTTCCCGGCTTGGGACGGGATAAGGCAAGGCGACGCAACGAAGCAAACGCGCGGCGCTTTGTTCGTTATGGGTGATGTCACAAAAGCTTCATGCGTTTTTGGTTTCCCGATTTGCTGCTCAAACGCCTAATAGGTAGTGAGTGTTGCCCCGTCAGGGTTGACGCTTTTTTCGTTCTACTGCCTAAGTTCAGGATTCGATTGACATGTCTATCCCCGTTGCCCGCTCGTCCTCGTCCACCATGGCGCGTCGCTTCAGCCAGCGGTGGGAACTGCCGCGCCTGACGCCGTTGGCCTCCGCCATCGCGATGCTGGCTCTTGCGGGTAGCCTGGCGGGGACGGATGTCCGCGCGCAGGCGCGTCCCTTCAGCAGCGGCTGGATGGCCGTCAAGGGCGCGGCCCAGGCGCAAGCTGCTGCAACGGGAAAACTGCCCAATGGGATGCTGGCCGGTGTCAGTTCGGCGGCTCAGCAACAGCAGCAGGCCCGGCAAAAGCTCAATCGTTCGGTGACCAACCTAGGTAGCGCGGCGGCGGCGATTGCCGCGCAGCAGGCCGCCCAGGCAGCGGCGCGGGCGGCGGCGGCTGCCAATGGCGGCGATGTGCCCGATGGCCTGGTTGAAGGCGGCTTGTGGGCCGCCCAGGGCGGCCTGGCGAAATGGGAGGGCGCGAAAGCCGCCAAGCCCAGCATGGAAAATGGCCGCCAGGTCGTCACCATCGAGCAAACGCAGTCGCGCGCCATCCTGAACTGGGACACGTTTAACGTCGGCCGCAACACCACCGTGCAATTCAAGCAGGGCGCGGATGACGCGGTGCTGAACCGCGTGGTGGGCGCATCGGCCAAGCCCAGCCAGATCCAGGGCGCCATCAAGGCGGACGGCACGGTGATGGTTGTGAACCAGAACGGCGTGATCTTCACCGGCACCAGCCAGGTGAATGCGCGCAATCTGGTGGCGGCGGCATCGACGATTTCGGACGCGCAGTTTCGCGACAAGGGGCTGTACGCCGACAACGGCGCGCAACCGACATTCCAGGACGCGCTGGGCCGCGTCGAGGTGCAGGCGGGCGCACAGATCCGGACGGCGGCGCCGACCACCTCCACGACAGGCGGCGGCTATGTTCTGCTGCTGGGCAAGGAAGCCGCCAACGCAGGCACGATCGATACGCCGGCAGGCCAGGCGTTGCTGGCGGCCGGCGACAGCTTTGTGATCAAGCGCGGCCAGGGCACCTCGGGCAACCTCGTGTCCACCACGAAGGGCAACGAAGTGACACTGGCAGGCACGCCGGGCCGCGTCGTGAACACCGGATTGATCCAGGCCGCGACGGGCGATGTGACGCTGACGGGCGGCGACGTGGTGCAGGGCGGCGTCGTGCTGTCCAGCACGTCGGTGGATACGCGCGGAACGGTGCACCTGACGGCGGCGGGCGAGGGCGGCAAGGTGACCTTGGCGGACAACAGCACCACGGCGATTCTGCTGGACCGCAGCGGCGCGTTGGCGCTGGATAGTCAGCGCGACGGCCTGCGCGTGCCGTTGACCCCCCAGACGGATGCGGCCGTGGTGGCCGCCGGCGGCGACCGCCGCGAGCTGTCGCGGGTGGAAATCGGCAGTTCGGGCACGGTGGACTTCGCATCGGGGTCCATCACGCTGGCCACCGGTGGGCAGATCGCCATTCAAGCCGCGCAGCGCAGCCTGGTGCGCGATGGCGCGATCCTGGATGTGGCGGGCGCCGTGGGCGTGCCTGTCGCGATGGAGAACAACAATATCAAGATCAACGTCCAGGGCAATGAGCAGCGCGATGCGCCGATCAACCGGGACGGCGGCAAGCTCAATAGCAACGACGTGTGGGTCGACCTGCGCGACCTGGTCTTCGTGCCGGCAGGCACGAACGGCTACGCGACCGACCGCTGGTACACGGCCGGCGGCCTGTTGGAAGTCAGCGGCTACCTGGGCACGCAGGGCCACGCCGTCAACGAATGGATGGCGCAGGGCGGCAACGTGGAATTCACCGGCGGCGACGTCGTGACGCGCGCCGGTTCGCAGATCAACGTGTCGGGCGGCACGCTGGACGTGCAAGACGGCATGATCCGCCAGACGTGGCTGCGCGGCGCGGACGGCAGGCTGTACGACGTGTCGCGCGCCCCGGGGGACCTGGCCTATACGGGGTTGTACAAAGGGTACGAGGCCCACAGCGAGCGATGGGGCCAGACGCGCTATTTCTATAACCCGCTGATCGCGCCGCGCGAACGCTTCGAGACGGGCTACACGGTTGGCCGGGACGCGGGCAGGCTGCTCATCGGCACCAAGAGCGCGGTGCTGGAAGGCGAGTTGGTCGGGCTGACGTATCAGGGCCAGCGCCAGAGCGCCGCGCCGCAGGCCGGCCTGGACGGTTATCAGCAATCGCAGCGGGCGGCGGCGCGAGGCGCGCAACTAGTTGTAGGCACGTATTCGCCTTACTACACGCTGCGCACCGGCGCGTTGCAGTACGCGCTGGGCCGGTCGGACGACACGGTTCAGCACGTGCTCTTGTCCGATCAGGCTGCCGCCATCGCCGCAGGGCTGGACCTGGACACCGCGCTGCCGGAAGACCGCGCCGGCATCCTGCATCTGGACACGGCGAAGCTGAACGGCTTTGGACTGGGCGCCATCAAGATCGCCGCCCAGGACATCACGGTGCAGTCCGATCTGGCCGTGGCGCCGGGCGGCGACATCACGCTGTTCGCGAACCAGGTGTCGGTGGACGCCACGCTGACCGCTCGCGCAGGCAGCATCCGCTTGGGTAATGTGCTGAACCAGGCGTCGCCCTCGGGGGCGGTGGATTCGGCCGTCGGCGGCACGGACAAGGCGGCACTCGCCTTGAGCGCGCGCGCCCGGCTGGACGCATCGGGCCTGTGGACGAACCTGGCCATGTCGCCGGAACGGACGGCCGGCATGCCGTACCTGAACGGCGGCACGGTGGCGTTGCGCGGCGACGGCGATATCCGCCTGGATACCGGCAGCGTGATCGACGTAAGTTCGGGCGCGGCGCTGCGCACGAAGAACGCATTGACGGGAGGCAAAGGCGGCAACACGACGATTGAAGTCGTCGGCGGCGCTACCGACGCAGGCGGTCAATTGACCCTGAACGCGACGTTGCGCGGGTATGGCGTGGAAGGCGGAGGAACGCTCGCGGTGGCGGCGGGCAACGTCGTCCTGGGAGGCACGGAGCCTGCGGCGCAAGAGGGGGCATTGGCGCTTGCGTCGCCCTTTTTCCAGCAAGGGTTTTCGCGCTACGAAGTGACGGGCCGTTCCGGTTTGACCGTAGCCGACGATGCCCGCATCGATGTGCTGATGCCGGTGTATCGCCCCGTGTCCGGCGCGGGGGGGCAGCAGACTGGCACGGATCCGTCGGCCGTCCTGGAAGCGTGGTTGCCGCCGACCTACCAGCATGACCCCGTGGCGGGGACCGTGTCGCGGCGGCGCGGCGCCAGCCTGTCGCTGCAAAGCGGCCGTAATCTGGCTGCGGCCGGTGTGGACACCGACGCGGCATTGATCGTGGGCCGCGGCGCCGAGGTGAAGGTGGACCCCGGCCAGACCATCCAGATGCGCGGCGCGGGACAGATCACCGTGTTGGGCGCGTTGACAGCGGCAGGCGGAAAAATCGATATCCGCCAGTTGCGCCTGGGTGAACTGGATGTGGCGGAGTCCTTCGAGATTGCCGACGGCCAGATGCACAGCCGGTCGATCTGGATTGGCGAGCAAGCCGTGCTTGATGTTGCCGGCCGCGCGGAGACCAGCGTGGATACGCAGGGCCGGCGCTATGGCGTGGCCGACGCCGGCGGTGTGATCGTGATCGGCGGCGAGATCAGTCACGACCGCGCAACGGCAACGTCGGCGGATGCGTATGTGATTGTCCGGCCCGGGGCGGTGTTGGACGCGTCCGGCGCGGGCGCGGTGGTGGACGTGACGGGCGTGGGCGCGGTGCAATTGAACCGGGACGGCGGGCGCATATCGCTCAGCTCGTACAACGGTCTGCATCTGGATGGCACGTTCATCGCCCGTGCGGGCGGGGCGAATGCGTCCGGCGGCACCTTGGATATTGCGCTGGAAACGCCGCTATACCGCACATGGGGCGACGGCGTCGCAGGCATGGAGGTGCAGGTGCCGCGCGAAATGGTGCTGGCGGCCGGCCCCGGCGGCAATGCGCTGGGCGCAGATCTGAAACCGGGAGAGGCCGCCGATGGGCTGCGCTATGGCCAAGCCCGGCTGGACGCCACGCGACTACTCGCCGGCGGGGGCTTCGACCACTTGGCGCTGCTATCCAACGGCTTGATGTCTTTCGACGGCGACGTCGACGTCTCGGTGGCGCAGAGCCTGCGGCTATACGCGGGCGCCTTTTCGCTGGCGCCGGGGGCGGATGCGCAAACCCAGGTGAATCTGGCGGCGTCGTATGTGCGCTTGTCCGGGCTGGGCAAGTACGCCGCCACCAATGGCGTGATACGGCCGCAGGTGTTGTTCGGCGACGCGCAGGATGTGGGCGCTGGCGCATTCACGGTGCGCGCAGGGAACTTGCTTGAAGTCGGCAATAGCTTGTCATTCGGCACGCAGGGCAACATCAACCGTAGCGTGGGCGGCCCGCTGCCGGTGTTGCGTTCGGGCTTTGACCAGGTAACGCTGGATAGCGGTGGCGACCTGCGCTTTCTGGCCAACAACGACCACGAACCGCGCACCCGCCTTTGGACACGCGGCGATCTGGACCTGATCGCCGCCCAGATCTACCCCGAGACAGGCGCCGAGGCAGAGGTGCTGGCCGGCTTCATGCGCCTGCCAACCGGTGTGCAATTCTTCGATCCGGACCGCGCATTGCGGATCGGCCGCCACGCCGGCGCGTCGGACGTATTGCCGGTGACGCCCTATTCGGCCTTCGGCACGCTGCGCCTGTCAGCGGCCACGGTGGAGCAAGGCGGGGTGGTGCGCGCGCCGTTGGGCGCGATCGTGTTGGGGGATCTTGGCACACTGATGGGCACGCAGCGGCTGACGCTGTTGCCGGGCAGCGTCACGTCGGTCAGCGGTGCCGGTCTGCTGATGCCGTATGGCGGTACGACCGATGGCGTCTCGTACAAGTTCAAGGGCGAGGACGTGTCGCTCGTGGGCGTGGGCGGCGCGACAGGCCTGGAGAGCGGTGCCACCCTGCGTACCGGCATCACGATGGCCTTCCGCGATGTGGATGCGCAGCCGGGGTCCGTCCTTGACTTGTCCGGCGGTGGCGAATTGACAGGCGCCGGCTTCGTATCCGGCCGTGGCGGCTCCACCGACGCGCGCTATTCTCCGCTGGTCCGCATGAATCCCAAGGGCGGCTTCTCGTTGCCGGGGCTGGCCAGCAACCCCGTCTACGCGATCGTGCCCGGCATGCAACCGGGCTATGCGCCGGCGGGCGGCGAAGCCGGCGCATCAACGCCCGGCGTCGGCCGGCAGATCACGGTGGGCGCGGGCGTGCCTGGCCTGCCGGCCGGCACCTACACGTTGATGCCGTCCACCTATGCCTTGTTGCCCGGCGCATTTCGCGTCGAGATCAATGGTGCGGCGGCCGCAGGCGCGGCTATCGCGCCAATGCAGATGCGCAACCGCTCGTGGGCGGCCAGCGGCACGCTGTCGACGGCGGGGACCCGCG
>LNAP01004550.1_pt1 | contig 12749 bp, 13 predicted proteins | sample 602601 | NCBI WGS metagenome assembly LNAP01 (sample SAMN02440304, study PRJNA202911) | soil metagenome | biome: Subtropical and temperate rainforests or woodlands; isolation source: soil samples (1 kg each in a 20% v/v slurry with milli Q water) were... ...
CTTCGATGAGATCCACCATTGCGCCGGCCACGATCCGCTGCTCAGCAATGCCTGGGGGCAGCAGATACTGCATCGGATACAGGATCGGGCTGCCTTCACGTTGGCCCTGTCTGGCACGCCCTGGCGTTCGGACGACAGGGCCATCGCATTGGCTCGCTACTCTTCGCCCGAGGGACATTTGATCTGCGATTACCGTTATGGCTTGAAAGATGCCATTGCCGACGGAGTGTGCCGATCACCTCGCATTGTGTTGCTCGACAACCAGAAGGTGAAACTCACGGAAGTACTTGGTGCGGATAGCTCCGTGAGGCTTTTTCCCAGCATCGCCAAGCTTTTGGGGGAGTCACCTGTCACCTATGAGGAACTGCTGCGCCATGACGAGATGATCAATCCGATCCTCGACCTTGGTTACAGCAAGCTCAACGAACTACGTCAGATCAAACCTGATGCCGCTGGTTTGGTGGTGGCCACCGACATCGAACACGCCCAGCAAGTTGCACTGGCTCTGGAAGCAATGGGTGAAGAGTGCCGCATCGTGACCAACAAAACCCCGGATGCGCAGCAGGTTATCAATGCGTTTCGGAGCAGCGCCTGCCGCTGGATTATCGCCGTCGGAATGATCAGCGAAGGCACCGACATCCCGCGCCTGCAAGTGTGCTGCTACCTCAGCCGTATCCGCACCGAACTGCATTACCGGCAAGTGCTAGGGCGAGTGCTGCGGCGCACAGGTGAATCCGACGACCAGGCATGGCTATTCATGTTGGCGGAGCCAACGCTTCAGGGCTTTGCGGAGCGAATTGCGGATGACTTGCCGGAAGACCTGGCGGTTTTGAAAGATGTGCAAATGCCTGGTTTTACTCCAGGATCCAGGCCTGAGCCGATGATTACTTTGGGGCATATCGAAGGTATCGACGGTGCTGGGTTAGATGGCGCAGACTCGGGTATTGGGTCGCAGGCTACGAACATCATTTCGCTGGGTGGCTTTGCAAATGAGCCCGCTTACCAAGTCAGCTTTTCCCAGCATTATCGGCAGCAGCTACTGGCTTGTTTTTGATGCTCAGCCAGACGTGGCAGCTTAAATGATACCGGTTGCGTGACTCCATCATTGGCCGGTGCCGCTTGAAAAGTAATTGTGAGGTGGGCATGGAGATTAAGTCGCAGGCACTGGTCGATGTGATTAAGGATGTGATCTGCGACGTGTGCCGCTCTGGAACGCGTACTCCCGGCTATGGCCTCCAACACGGCAAGCTTGAAGCCCAATGGGGATATGGCTCACAGCATGACGGGGAGCACTATCGAGTGCATCTCTGCGAGCCCTGCTTTTTCAGAGTGCTAAGTGGATTGCGTCGGGAGCGTATGGTCAATGGCATGTTCGATGATGATCAGCCATTTGCTTCTGAAGATTTCGGCCTGGTCAGCAAAGACAACTACTGGGGAAAGAGCTGATTATTGAGTTGAAAATCCATGAGCGCCACGTCGAATCACGGGCCAGTTAGGGGGCAAGCGCGCGGCTTGCCCCTCTGATTTCGTAGATTGGAATAACTGAATCAGGAGGTAGCCGCTTTGACCCTTCCACATGAAAGAACCCGGAGTGTCATCAAGACCGAAGCTTTTCTCCGAGAGATCTCTCGTAACACCGAGCTACCTGATGACATGCGTAGCTATGCGAAAAGCCTGCTCAGGCACTACCCGTCCACCGATCAGATTTTCTCGCTGGGGCGCCTCGAAGAGTGCCTGGTAAGCGATGCTCAAGATGATGAATACCGACGAAGAGTGATTGCATTCCATCAGCCGCTTTTCAGTTCGTCATTAGACTTCACGCTATAGGCGTGAGCGCCACGATGTTCAGCACTAATCAAGCCCGTTCGGTCTCCGCTCGAATTGCGCAACGGGTCAAGTGCCTACCGAAAGGGCAGCCTTTTAGCATCAGACGTTTCACAGGGTTTGGAACGAAAAATGCCGTATCCAAAGCAATAGCTCGATTGGTCAACCGAGGCGAGCTCGAACAGGTGTATCGCGGGATTTATATGCGCCCGAAACCCGGACGTTACCTTGCAAGGGCTCGTCCCAACCCCTGGAAATTGATTAACCTTATTGCCAGGCAGAAGCACCAGTCTTTACAAATCCACGGTGCCAATGCAGTCAGGAGGTTTGGACTGAGTACCCAGATGCCGCTCATTCCAATCTATTACTCCAACGGAGCCAGCCAGTCAGTATTCATGGGTAAGGCTGAAGTCCGATTGATACATGCGGCACCTATGGTCATGCAGCATGCCGGGACTGAGGTCGGGGTGGCTATCAGCGCGCTATTTTATCTCGGTAAAGACGGCGCTACTCCGGAGTGCATAGCAGCAATCAGAAAAGGGCTCAGCCCTGAAGACCTAGTCACATTGATGGCCTGCAAAATGCCTAAGTGGATGCGCATGGCGTTGGAGTGATGCGCTTGGCTGGCATTTAAGATTCGCAACACGTCCGCGAAAAATTGGCCACGGCACAATCACTTTCAACGGCAGTTGCCGGCCTTTCGATAGCCAGCAGCTTGAGCCTCAGCCTCACTACTGAAGTGAACGCGGTTTTTGGTGCCCACCTGGTTGTAGCCCGGACAGCTCTGGGGCAGATGGTAGACGTGGCTGTTGCGATTGCCGATTATGTCGCCGCTAACTGCGAGTGGTTGAGGCGCTAGTGGCGCGCCCTTGTGGGCAACCAACTGCGTGACGAGACCTTCGCGTGAGGGCTTGTGGCCCAAGGTCCACGAGCGCTCACCGGTTACAAATGGATTGCCGTGGCCCATCACCGCCGCTGTTCGACTTTCCCAAACTTTCTCCCAAGCAGAGACTGGATGTTGTCGATCCCAGGCCATAAGCAGTTGCTGCTGCTTACGGGACATGGACAGGCCATAGCGGTCATACATGTAGAAAGTCGACCGCGCGACAAGGCCCTTAACAACATCCCTAGGCTCTGCCACCCGCCCACGAAAGTCCACCTTAGTGGTACAAGCGCCGTATTGTGAGGCACTACCGTTAACCATGCCGTATTGATAATGGCTGCGGTCGCCGTTCACTTCGCCTATTGAGGGGTAGAGGTTGAACAGATCTGCTTCCATGGCCCTGAATACAGGGTCATCTGCTACGCACTTTTCCCTACCCCCATTCTGCCAACACTGGCGCTGATATCCGAACACCCAGGCCGGTAAAATGTGCTCCCATTCCACTCGGTCAGCCCGGGTCTGCTGCTTGCGGGTTTCATACCCGCAGGACTCCGGATTGATCCTGCCGCCTGATTTCCCAGTCCATTCCCACTTGCAGCCGCAATAGAGCTCGCCATCTGCGCTTTGCGCACGATCGAAAAAGACCTTCTGCTTTGCCACTACCTTAGCAGCTGTGAAGTTGAGTGGTGGCTCAGCTAGAGCGGTGATGGAGAAGAGTAGAAAGTGAGCTACGGTCAGGAAGCGTGTCATGAAGGAAGCAAGCGCCATAGAAAAGGCGCGCATTGTAAACGTTAGATCGGGGCTTTTGAGGCAGCAATCGACCCAAGCGGCCGGCAACGCCGGCAGAAATGGTAGTCCCCCCTGAAATCAGCCCAAGCTGAGTAAAAAATCCCACCCCAATCAGAGAGTCGCGTCGCTATTCGAAATCTGGTTGTTGGCGCTGACTTAAAGCTGAGCCGAGTGTTGCACTGGAACTGATCAATAATTGATCAGATGGGATAGTCAAATCAGAAAATTCCTGCGGCATGAGCCATGAAACCGTTTCAACAGTCGGCCATAGCTAACGAGCTTCTATTGATTATTCATGCTTGGAAAACTGAGCTATCGCATTAGCTATACGACTACCAACTAAATCTAAGACACTATCAATCGTAAGCGAACTAGTGTCTGACGACCTAATTTCTCTACCTAAACTAACAATGTCATGCCGCAATTGGTCTACCGACTGAGAGACTCGTACAGCTCTATACGCCTCATCCCAAACACCATCTAAATCGAGTGCAAGATGTATGTATACCCATAATGATTCTACTTGTGCGTGCCCAGACATCTCCCTGAGTCGCTCAAGAACCATGCGGTAGTCCTGCTTTGATAGCTCCGCTGTGCCACTCTTAAGCTCTCGAATGTGCAGCAGTGCTGCGGCAGTTAAGAAACGATGCCGAAACATTGAGAGACATAGCCGAACATCTTTAAAGCCAGCATATCGGCATAATCTTTTAAAATCCCGGGTCAAAGAACCAGTAGAAATTGCAGTTCCGTAGCTCCCCGGCTCAACACTTAGGAAGACGCTTGTTGACTCAGTGACGTTCCAATCCTTTCTGGAAATACAAAACTCCAGCCAGCGCTTTCTTTGTTCAAAATACAACAACGCCCTTGCTGCCATCTTTTTTGAAACGGGGTATCGCCTCAAAAACCCACGCATCTTGCGGCGTTTGTATGTCGGCAAAATCAAAGCAGGTTCAGGAGACAACAGCGACAACATATTGTCTTGCAACGGAAGGTCTCTCAACTCAGAAGGCCTCAGACAAACGTACTTAAACATTAGCATCATAAAATCACGGCGTGCGGTTATATATTCTCTATACTCCTCCATAAGCACATTATCATTCGAGAAGCGCCTTAAGAACTCGCTAGAATATGATTCAAAGTTATATAGCTCATCAACAGCCTGCTCAATTTTATCGATGTAGTAGTAATCAATTGGTAATTTTAATGCTGCCCCTACAGAAGGAAGCGTGTATCTGTGATAAAAATAATATCGACCACTACGAGAGTTGATTTTTCTTTCAACAACAACAGACGCGCCACTCGCACGATCACCAATAAGCGGAATCTCACCTGAGAAAATGTTATCCTGAAACCAAAACAAAAACTCAAAAACAGACTGCATTATTGCGTTAACCGTATTATTATTACGGACGCGCTTGGACTCCTCACCCTCCTCCCCTTGACTAAGAAACTTAATCATCATCTGAACATCATTATCAGAAAACTCATTGAACTGGATAGGGCTACCAGATCGCGCTGAAGCACAATATCGAATAAAATGAGTCAACTTTGAAGCCGTAGTTAGCGCAGTATCCCCTGTCCATGACCAACTTTTGTCAATAAGGTACATATTAATCGCCAAACATGGCTTACCACTCGGCCAACGAACAAAAGCCACGACAGGAATTACTTGATAAAAAACTTTAGACGAATTTGACCTACCGCCAAAATAGACAGCACTATCCGGCAGGCGAATGTCTTTGACACGGCTATACAAGCCGCTGCTTTTCATTAAAATCTTCCACTTTTGAAGTGCGCTGCATGTCTACCTCTGAAAACAAATCATCATACAAAATATTCTGATCGCGCAGAATATTGATCAATCTAGTTCGCATCTCAGCCGGATCCAAATCAATTTTAGACAGCGCAGCAATTTTCTGCAGCATGTGACAGTACGCTTTACTCAATCTTAATGAGTGAGCCTCGCTAGCGGACAACAGCTCACGTAATTGTAAGCGCTCCTCTTCAGATCGTTGCAGTAGTGCGGCTTTCGAGCGAGCCTTGATGGTAACAACTTTCAATGAGCATACGCGCTGTCGGAGATGATCCAGAAATTTCCTACCCGACCCACTGAAGCCATTGAGAAGGCTTGGATTTTCCTTACAAGCAAAATTAGCGAACTTATACATACTATTTCGAGAGACAGGAGCAATTCCCAGCGCTGGAAAATCCAAATCTGCCAACGCAGCTTGGGATTTACAAGCATCTATGATTCGTTGATCCGTAATAGCGGACTCGCTCAAATAGTATTTCAAGACGGAAAATCTTGCGAGCACACTCGCCAAGCAGGCACTTGTAGATTGACGACGCCTTACTTGCTGCGAAACCATTCTAAGCCTCCCGATCACCTTGCTTAATAGCAATACAATATTTAATCCCCCCACCACTTCCAACAATACTATATGGTTCCAGATGATACTTATGCTGAAATAAAACCTTTACAAGCTCATGCCACTGCCGCTCAGGAACAACATTCAAGCTTACGATATTAAAGTGCAATAAAACTTCTCGATACAAGCCGCTCAATCCAAGCACTTCATTATCAGACAAACCGACACCATCGTCGAATTGCGCAAGTTGATCGATAACACATTCCGCCTCAAGTACTCCCACCCCGCCCGGAAACTCCCTCTCTATATACGCATATATATGTTGCACATCAACGTGACCAGCCATCCACCTAGCTGCGTCTAGTACGTCATACCTCCCGCTCCAAAATAGCATCAAGAGAAACCATTTACGCATCTCGTGGACACGTATGTACCAGCGTCGCCCCAATTCATCTACGGGTAAATTTACATAATCACAAAAACGATCAATATATTCATTTAAAGAACCGCGACTCATTACTTTAGGAACATTCCAATCAGCAGGATTTGTTAAATAAAACAATTTACTCATGCGATATTGATCATCTTCCCCAAGAATTTTCCATAGTCCGGAACTTAGACACTGCATTTGGCGAACAGCCTTTGCGACTACTGCTGGAATGGGCCGACCGCCAGAGTATTCCGTCTGCTCTCCCAACGTATGTTTTGCAATTTTTGAGTTAATCCAGAAACCAGACTCAGAGCTTCCTAGAATGCAGTTGTACGGCAAATCAGTAAGTTCTACATCTCTGAATGGCTTCATAAGTGACAAAAGAACGACAACTGCACCAACATGTATTTCCAACATCCCATGAAGCGTTGGTGATGCTCGCAGCATATCAAAGTTCTTAACTATTTTTGCAACGCCAAATTTTTTTATACTAAACCCGGCATTTTTTAATGAATCGGGGCACGGTATTTCCCGAAATATTCTATTCATATGAAACGGGTTATTAACCTGCCCCCACACCTTAGTTCCTTTTTCAAAGTCATTTTTGCACCTTGAAAAAACCTCTAGATAAAACCCAACTAGGTCGTCGCCGTACTTAACAACCCAGCGCAGACTTTCGTTCAGGTAGGCCATCAACGTATTAACAGGAACAAATCGCGTTCGCCCATGTTTGGCAGCACTAGCTTCCTGATTGAAAACAGCCAAACACGATTCCAGCCCGTGCCAATGTGGAATTTCATCGGGAAGATAGGAGCGAAATTTTGCGATAATATTAAGCTTATTAACCTCACTTCTAATCGACGCAAGGCTATTACCTTTCGAAATAACCTCATCGATAGTAGAAGTCCTATGGCTAGGAAACTCTGTTCTTATACTATGACTTACAAATAACGGATGAAACGGCGTTTTTCCTTCAAATTGACGCAATGCAGCATTGAAACGATCATGAATACGCGCCGAACTTACTGAGCAAAATAAAAACTTCTCGATTACATGGTTAGCAACACGTGACTCATTCTCCATCTCATGTGCTCGCACGGATTTTCTTTGATACCCGTTATTTGATTCAAGCCAACGAGTAGCAATGTGCAGCTTTTCTTGGGGCCATTTGAATGGCGCAACCATTAGCTCTGGGGGACAGGGTGAGGCAAACACCTCATGATGCAGCTCCGCCATAAATCGCTCAGTTATACGATGAGCTCCACACCAACCACCACCGGCTATTAAATTAGTAAGCTTTGATATGCCGCCTTGGTCAAACAGCAAGAGTCCATGCTTCTCTGGAAAAAAATATTCTTCTTCCAAAACCAGCCAATAACAAACTCTTAATAGAAAACCATTGAAATCATCCCAGACACGGATAGCAGGCGGCCTGCTAAAGCCGTAACCCTGGCGATAAAGGAAACTGATTTTTTTGCACGAATTTAAGAGGCGTGAGTACTTGGTATCTGTGAGACAGCACCCATTCGGAAGCCTGACACTCCAATGGACGTTAACACTTCCCAAAAATCTACCTTCGCTAGTAGCGCGTGTTTTCTCTCCGTTAGTGGTAATCCAAATATCGGACTCCCAACCTGAAAGAAGCCAGGGTGCGGTCCATCGCCCTTGATAAATTTCTCCTCTCGCAGACACCGAGTCGAGCATTGAAACCAAAGATTCATCTGGATTCGTCGTTGCTAGTCGATAGCCAAGCTTCCAATGATCTTTGCCAAGAGAGTTCCCCATTCTTAAGCCTCCCAGAGATTTTCACAGCGTAGCGACGATAGCTTCTGTAACAGCTCTGGAACTAAGCACTCAGCACGCCTGAAGCTTTCTTTGAGTCTTCGCAGATCAATCACATCTTTAAGCTGATTTCCAACATCATCCGAAGTAACTACTGCTTGTAGCATTCTCGTTAAATGGATAATAGTATTCGCTGATAATCCAGTCCCCTCCGGATCCGCCGACCTAGCACTGTCACTCAAGTTACTTGTTGCCCACTGTTTGTGGGCGATCAGAAGGGCAATACTTTGGTCGGAAAGTCGAAGATGCAAGATATCTCCAACCCCTGAGCCTTCTTTAGAGCCATTGTTATCACTCGCAAAAGCTGTATTAAGCAAATTGGACAGAGGGGACCGCCCCTTCGGGAAAAACCTAAGCGCATTTGCAATAAGCTCATTTAGCTCATTAAGTGAGCTACAATCAGAAACCTCTAAAAGATACTCCTCTTTGCACGCGGCAATAAGAAGAAGTGAATTCTGAAAAATTCGAACTATTCGCTCAGTCCAAGCATGCAGAACAACCTCAGGAATGTAATGACTAATTACCACTCTATAACTATTCCCGAGCTTTCTTTGGACATTTCGTATTGAGCCTTTATCAAACCACTCCAACACACCCTGAGTGCATCGAATTCGTTTAAAATCTAGATTTCCTTTCATCAACCCACCGGCTTCTAAAGCCGGATAAAGTGTCGAAAGCGTCACACCACTTTTTCTATGTAAATTAAGCGTAAAAATATTCGGCGGATGCCCCAAATGTGGCGCTGCTTTCCCTGCACTAGTTAATCCCAAGAAGAGGAACTTATGTAATTTACTCCCTGCACGTTGAAGTAGCTTTCTAACTGGCGCCGTACATCTCACAAGGTGGGTGATCACTCGTCTCGCGCGATGCGTTAGTATGGCGTACTTTTTTTCCCGGGCTCTTTTCTTTTCTACTACAAATATCTGACTTGCTTCATCATCATTTCCTATCGAAAGGTAATATTCGCCTTCTGATATTGATAATTCAGCAGATGCGAGAGCTTCTGGTGTGAGATTGGGATGCTCTTGCAGTAATATCGCAATGGCGACAGCCATATCGGTGGCAGTTAGCACACCAAGGAACCGTGCATACAGTTGATATGGTTTCAGAAGGGCCAGCTGCGCTTTATCGAGAGAACACCTGTCATTTAAGCCTTGCAAAGGTGTCTGCGAAGAATCTGTAATAAATCTTGCATTCAGTGCTGGGTGTTGGCAGATTACACTAGTGCTAATACAATAAACATTGTCACTTCGAGATATGGCATCTCTCATAATCTGAAGCGCCCATATATGCCCCTCAGGGTTCATAGGAGAACCAAGTTTCAAGTTTTTTTTGTTTGTACCACGCCACCCGTCACCACGATCACAGATATGTGTATAAGACCATACTCCTGACTCCTCTCTTCGTTTCCATTCAGCTTCATTTGCCCTCATCAAGGCCCCGGCCCTGTAGTCTTTTACGAGCTTTAGCCAATAATCATCCAATACTGAGCTCAGAAGACCGTTTCTACTCCGCAATGTACATTCAATATTATCTAGATAATCCGCATCGGACTTCCAAAATATTGGTCCAGCTAAGGTTCGGTCTGTAGCCTTTTCAAATGCTTCACCTTTAGCCTGAATGCTGCCTCCCAAAACTCTACTGTTGCCTGGCTTCCCACGGTAATCCCCCCATTCCTAAAACTCACCAGAAGTAGACCTCAGGCCACCAGGGCCAACTTCTGTTTTGGGGTAATGCCGCCGAGGGCCATATTCGGGCGCTCGTGATTGTATGTCCAGATCCAGTTCGTACCATAGTCCTGAACTTCGGCTATCGACTCAAACAAGTAATGTCCCAGCCAGTCATAGCGCACAGTCCGGTTATAACGTTCAACGTAAGCATTCTGCTGTGGATTACCCGGTTGAATAAAGTCCAAGCGGATGCCTCGTTTCTTCGCCCACTCAGCGAGCTTGGCACTGATGAATTCTGGGCCGTTATCGCTGCGGATCGCCTGCGGTTTACCACGCCATTCAATGACCTGATCCAGCGCACGCACCACGCGCTCAGCCGGTAGCGATAAATCAATCTCCATGCCCAGGGCTTCGCGGTTGAAGTCGTCAATCAGATTAAAAACCCGAAAGCTGCGTCCATCAGCTAACTGATCGTGCATGAAATCCATCGACCAACACTGGTTGGCTGCCTGCGGAACGGCCAGCGGTTCAGGCTTCTCGCGCACGATGCGCTTACGCGGCTTGATCCGCAGATTCAGTTCCAGTTCGCGGTAAATCCGATACACCCGTTTATGGTTCCAGCCATAGCCCTTCACGTTGCGCAGGTACAGAAAACACAAGCCAAACCCCCAATTGCGCTGGTTATGCGTGAGTCGGATCAGGTGATCGGCGATCTCGGCGTTTTCAGGCCATAGGCGCGATTGATAGCGATAGCACGTGCTGCTGACCCCGAAGGCCAGGCACGCGAGCTTGATACTGCATCGACCTGAACGAACCGCTTCCTGCGCCATCTCTCGTCGCCGCGATGGCTTCACCACTTTTTTGCCATGGCTTCCTGGATGATTTCGGCTTTGAGCCGCTCTTCGGCGTACATTTTTTTGAGACGCCGGTTCTCATCCTCCAACTCGCGTAACCGAGCCATCAGCGATGCGTCCATGCCGCCGAACTTGGTGCGCCACTTATAGAAGGTGGCCGAGCTGATACCGTGCTCGCGACATAGCTCTGGCACCGGGCTTCCAGCCTCGGCTTGCTTGAGAATGGCCATGATTTGGCTGTCTGAAAAACGTGATCTCTTCACGCAAAATTTCCTTGATCCGATTAGGAGAAAATTCTACTTCTGGTGAGTATTTTTTTCAGGGGGGATTACCCCACCAGTTACTTTTTCTTCAGGCAAATCCATTAGAGGAATATCAATATCTCTATGTATTATTCCTTCAGCCTGCATCCTGAGGAGGTATCTTCTAATATTTTTCCGCCATAACTTACAGCGAGTTTTTAGAGTCGCGGTTGATCTAGGATTACTTACAAACCAAAGTCCAAACTGATTAATAAAGTGTAAGCCACTCGCAAAATCACGCGGAATACAAAATCTTTTGCTATCGTTCTCAATTAAGTCGTGATACCAAACGGTAAACTCACCGAAACGACTCAGCACTGCATTCAAAAATGTGAGTTGCGTTTTAGGACTCCTGCCCGCTAGATAGACAACTGTCAATGCGATGATTTGCCCTAGGTCGTTACGTTCGATTATGGAAAGCGGATCTAGCCTCACTACTTTCGGCTTCACTCTGCGGGGGCTATCGACGTACGCAGTGACTGTGCCGATCCCTATCTCTATCCTCATTCCTAGCCCCTCCAAGATCGTGAACATGCGACGAATCGCAGCTATGTTCACAACAACACGGGTACCAGCCGTGCACTCTAGAAACCACAGGGGCTTTATGACACGAGCCCTATGCACAATGAGTGTAGGTGAGGAATACATCGGCGAGGTCAATGCTGACCGAAGCAATTTTCGCTATGGCGTTTTACCCTCAACACCGATGCAATACGGCGCTTGCCCGACCAGAACAGATTTTCAGCAGCGCGTGACAGAGCCTCGCGACCAGGTGAAGGGCGCGGTAGCCCGAATCTACTTCTACATGCACGACCGTTACGGGCTATCGATGTCCAGAGCACAACAGCAGTTGCTGATGGCCTGGGATCGTCAATACCCGGTGAGCGCGTGGGAACAGGAGCGTGACCGGCGGATCGCCAGAGTAATGGGGCATAGCAACCCATTCGTAACAGGTGAAAGATCCTGGAATCTCGGTATGCGAGTGAAGGGAGCGGGCACAATGGCACAGGCCATTCGGAGCGAACCAGTTCAGCACCAGGTATCTGGTGGATACGCCTCCAGCTCGCTTTCGCCGGTGATTGGCAACCGCAATAGCAATGTTTACCACCTGCCAGTGGGCTGTCCGAGCTATGAAAAAGTCGGAACGCGCAACCGGGTAGAGTTTGCGAGCGCTGCGGACGCCGAAGCTGCGGGTTTCAAACGGGCCGGAAACTGCCGATAAGGGCCGTTCGGAGGGGATATGCGGTTTTGTAGCCTTCAGGGCCAGGTTAACCCTTCCTGAGCCTCCAGGGCGCTGTGCGGTCGTTACAGCCCGTGCTGACGGGAAGCGTGAGGTGAGGGAGCGAGTCTTGCGTGCCTGGCCGGGTGTATCGTGAAGATCTCCCGGCCGGCCTCGATGATCAATCAACGGTCTGATGCTGTTTCGTTTTTGCAGTGTGCTGGGCCGGTACCGGACCAGAATGGGCTGGCGTAGTGGCCAAGGTGTGAGTAATCACCGAGCCGCTTTTGTTCGCCAGGTTCTTTGCCAGAGACTCGCGGACAACTTCCATCGTGAGTATTCGCGAGGTGGCAATCGCAGCTTTGAGGGGCTGGCCAGCTGCAACCAGTACCTCAACCATGTCCAGGGCCGTATTCACGCCGGCTTCAATTCGTTTCTCAACGCCATCAATCATCATCTTCTCGATCTCCATTTCAGGCAGCTGGCGGAATGCAAGCGGCCTCAGCAGAGCGTACGTGGTTCACCAGCTATTTGGGTAGAGCATCAAAGCGCGAGGCTAAAGGACGC
>LNAP01005382.1_pt1 | contig 12746 bp, 8 predicted proteins | sample 602601 | NCBI WGS metagenome assembly LNAP01 (sample SAMN02440304, study PRJNA202911) | soil metagenome | biome: Subtropical and temperate rainforests or woodlands; isolation source: soil samples (1 kg each in a 20% v/v slurry with milli Q water) were... ...
GCATCCGATGAAAACACTGGCCAAACTCCCCGTCACCATCGTTACCGGCTTCCTCGGCTCGGGCAAAACCACCTTGCTGCGGCACATGCTCGACAACGCCCAGGGCCGCCGTATCGCGGTGATCGTCAACGAGTTCGGCGAGCTGGGCATCGACGGTGAAATCCTCAAACAGTGCTCGATCGGTTGCACCGAAGAAGAAGCCAACGGCCGCGTCTACGAACTGGCCAACGGCTGCCTGTGCTGCACGGTTCAGGAAGAATTCTTCCCGGTGATGCGCGAACTGGTCGCTCGTCGCGGCGACCTCGACCACATCCTCATCGAAACGTCGGGCCTGGCCTTGCCAAAACCTTTGGTTCAAGCCTTCCAGTGGCCAGAAATCCGTAGCGCCTGCACCGTTGACGCGGTGATCACCGTGGTCGACAGCCCGGCCGTTGCTGCTGGCACCTTCGCTGCGTTCCCGGATCAAGTGGATGCCCAGCGCAAACTCGACCCGAACCTGGACCACGAATCGCCCCTGCATGAGCTGTTCGCCGACCAACTGGCCAGCGCCGATCTGGTGATCCTCAACAAGGCCGACCTGATCAGCGCCGCAGACCTGGCCCGCGTGCGCCTGGAAGTCGCCGAAGAACTTCCGCCCGCGGTGAAAGTCATCGAAGCCAGCAGTGGTCGTCTGCCACTGGACGTGCTGATCGGTCTCGGTGCCGGTTCCGAAGAACACATCGACAGCCGCCACAGCCATCACGATCATCACCACGAAGGTGAAGACGGCCATCACGATGAGCATGACCACGACGCATTTGATTCCATCTCGATTGAGCTGCCGCAAGCCGACGAAAGCCTGCTGATGGACGCGCTGACTCAATTGGTGGTCCAGCACGGCATCCTTCGGGTCAAAGGTTTTGCAGCGGTGCCAAACAAGCCGATGCGCCTGCTGATCCAGGGCGTGGGCACGCGTTTCGACAAGCACTTCGACCGTCAGTGGGGCGCTGAAGAAGCGCGCACCACCCGTCTGGTGTTGATCGGTCAGGACCTGGACGCCACTGCACTCGAAGCGCAATTGCGCGCTGCGCTCAGCGTTTAAACCATGCACCTGCTCAGGACTCAGCCCGGCGGTTTCGTGTCGGATGACAATATTGCCGACCTTGGACAAACCCCCGCCGAGCTGGTGATCCTGTGCAGCGGCGATTCCAGCCTGGCATTGCTCGCCGAAGCGGCGCAGCAGTTGCCCGACGATTACCCGAGCCTGCGCCTGGCCAATCCGATGCAGGTGCAGAATCACGCCTCGGTCGATCTCTACGTCGACGAAGTGCTGCGCCACGCCAAGGTGATTCTGATCTCGCTGCACGGCGGCATCGCCTATTGGCGTTATGGCATTGAGCGTCTGGTGGAGTTGTCCGAGCGCGGCGTGCAGCTGATTCTGGTGCCGGGGGACGATCGCCCGGACCCGGAACTCAGTGACCTGAGCACCGTAACCGCGCAAGACCGCGACCGGCTCTGGCACTTCTTGCGTCAGGGCGGCATGGCCAACGCGCTCGACCTGTTTCGCTGCCTCGCCAATCGCTGGCTGGATCGCGACTACTCATGGTCCGAGCCGCAAACCCTGCCACGCACGGCGATTTACCATCCGCACAAAAGCCCCGCTGAGCTGAGTGATTGGCAAGCCGACTGGCAAGCTGATCAGCCGGTGGCGGCGGTGCTGTTTTACCGCTCGCATTTGCAGGCAGCGAACACCGGTTTCATCGATATTTTCTGCCAGCGTTTGCAGGCGGCGGGGTTGAACCCATTGCCGATTGCGCTGGCCAGTTTGAAAGAGCCCGGCTGCCTGACGGTGGTCGAGGAGCTGCTGGATGAAGTCGAGGCGGGGGTTATTCTCAACACCACCGGTTTCGCCCAGTCCAGCCCCGAAGCGCCGCACCTGCGGCCGTTTCGCCGCAACATTCCAGTGATTCAAGCGATCTGCGCCCAGGACAATGAACCCGGTTGGCGCGCCAGCGAACAAGGCCTCGGTCCCCGCGACCTGGCGATGCACATCGCACTGCCGGAGCTGGACGGGCGGATCATCAGCCGGCCGATCAGTTTCAAGGACCTGGCCTGGCGCAGTGAGCGCAGTCAGTCAGACGTGGTCTGCTATCGAGCGCAACCCGAGCGCATGGATTTTGTCGCAGAACTGGCCCGGCGCTGGATCGATCTGGCGCGGGTGCCTAACGGCGAAAAACGCATCGCCCTGATCCTCGCCAACTACCCGACTCGCGATGGGCGTATCGGCAACGGCGTCGGTCTCGATACTCCGGCTGCGGCGTTGAACATCCTCCGAGCGCTGCACGCCGAAGGTTATCCGCTGCCGGCCGAGTTGCCGGACAGCGGCACCGCGCTGATCCAGCAATTGCTCGGCGGCGTCAGCAACGACCTCGACACCCTCGATCAGCGTCCCTGTCATCAAAGCCTCGCGCTGGACGACTACAACCTGATGTTCAACGCGCTGCCCGAGGCCAATCGTCAGGCGGTGCTGGAGCGTTGGGGCTCGGCCGAAAACGATCCGATGTTCCGTGGCGGACGAATGATGATTGCCGGTCTGCGCTTCGGCCTGACCTTTGTTGGCATTCAGCCGGCCCGGGGGTATCAGGTCGATCCAAGTGCTGTCTATCACGACCCGGACCTGGTGCCTCCTCACGGTTATCTGGCGTTCTACTTCTGGTTGCGCAACACCTATGGCGCTCACGGGGTGATCCATGTGGGCAAGCACGGCAACCTCGAATGGCTGCCGGGCAAGGGCGTCGGGTTGTCGGAAAACTGCTGGCCGGACGCGTTGCTCGGGCCGCTGCCGAACATCTATCCGTTCATCGTCAACGACCCGGGTGAGGGCGCCCAGGCCAAGCGCCGCACCCAAGCGGTGATCATCGATCACCTGATGCCGCCGCTGACCCGCGCCGAAACCTACGGTCCGCTGCGCAATCTCGAATTGTTGGCCGACGAATATTACGAAGCGCAATTGCTCGATCCGCGCCGCGCCCGGGAACTGCAGCGCGATATTCTGCAACTGGTGCGCGACACGCACATCGACCGCGAACTGCAACTGGACGAGAAACTCGACAGCGATGCCGATGCGGCGATCTGGTTGCCGCGCCTGGACACGTACCTGTGCGACTTGAAGGAGTCGCAGATCCGCGATGGCCTGCACGTGTTTGGCGAGTCGCCGGTCGGGCGGTTGCGCATCGACACCTTGTTGGCCTTGCTGCGGATTCCGCGCGGCGATGGTCGTGGGGCGCAATCGAGCTTGCTGCGGGCGCTGGCCAAGGCATTTGCGTTGGGGTTTGATCCATTGGATTGCGTTTTGGCCGAGCCGTGGAACGGTCCTCGACCGGAGGCATTGCTGTCGCTCAGCGATGAACTGTGGCGTACGGCGGGGGATACCCGTGAACGTCTGGAGCTGTTCGCCACTCAACTGATTTCATACACGTTAGACCAGCCTCAAGCCCAACTCGGCCCCTGTGGGAGCGGGCTTGCTCGCGAAAGCGGTGTGTCAGGCAAATCAATGTCGACTGGCACTCCGTTTTCGCGAGCAAGCCCGCTCCCACAGGAGGCAGGTTGGTCTGAAGTGAACGCCATCATCGACAGCCTGCGCGAAGTCGTTGCCCCACGCCTGGACGCCTGCGGCCCGGCGGAAATGCGCGGCCTGCTGGACGCCCTCAGCGGTCGATTCGTCCCAGCCGGGCCTAGCGGCGCGCCGAGTCGCGGCCGTCTGGACGTGCTGCCCACCGGGCGCAATTTCTATTCGGTGGATGTGCGCAACCTGCCGACCACTACCGCGTGGCGCATCGGCTTCCAGTCCGCGAACCTGATTCTTGAGCGTCACTTGCAGGACCACGGCGATCACTTGCGGCAGCTCGGTCTGTCGGTTTGGGGCACCGCGACGATGCGCACCGGCGGCGACGACATCGCCCAGGCCATGGCGCTGATGGGCGTGAGACCGGTCTGGGCGACTGGCAGCCAGCGGGTCGACGATTTCGAGATTCTGCCGTTGAGTTTGCTGGACCGCCCACGGGTGGATGTGACCTTGCGAGTCTCCGGATTTTTCCGCGATGCCTTTGCCAACCTGATCCGGCTGTTCGACGCTGCCGTGCAAGCGGTCGCCGCGCTGGATGAGCCGGACGATCTCAACCCGTTGGCGGCCAAGGTCCGCGCCGAGCAGCAAGCGTTGCTGGAATCCGGTCTGGATGAAGACGCTGCGCGGCGGCAGGCCGGCTGGCGCATCTTCGGGGCCAAACCGGGTGCTTACGGAGCAGGCGTGCAGGGCGCCATCGACGGTCGTTTGTGGCAAAGCCGTGAAGATTTGGCCGAGGTTTACCTGAACTGGGGCGGCTACGCTTACGGCGGCTCTGACGAAGGCACCGCCGCCCGCGAACAGTTCGCCCAGCGTTTGAGCCAGGTGCAGGCGGTGCTGCAAAACCAGGACAACCGCGAGCACGACTTGCTCGATTCCAACGACTATTACCAGTTCCAGGGAGGCATGCTGGCGGCTGTCGAAAGCCTTAGCGGTGAAGCGGCGGCCAGTTATCACGGCGACCACAGTCAGCCGGACTTGCCGAAGATCCGCACGTTGAAGGAAGAGCTGAACCGGGTGATTCGTTCCCGGGCGGCCAACCCGAAATGGATCGACGGGGTCAAGCGTCATGGCTATAAAGGCGCGTTCGAACTGGCGGCGACGGTCGATAACCTGTTTGCCTTCGACGCCACCACGCAGTTGATCGACGACCACCAATATGCGTTGCTGGCGGACGCCTATTTGCTCGATCCAGCGACCCGGGAGTTTGTCCGCGAGCACAATCCCCATGCCTTGCGCGACATGACCGAACGCATGCTGGAAGCGCAGCAGCGGGGGCTGTGGAAAGAACCGGGCGAGTACCGCGAGGCGCTGGAAAATTTGTTGCTGGACATAGAAGAAGACGGGTAACCATAAGAGGTGCGAGGACTTCGTCCTCGATCGCGGGCAAGCCTCGCTCCTACAGGACGGCGGCGCACTTGTAGGAGCGAGGCTTGCCCGCGAAGACGTACTGACAAACACCACCGACCACAATGAGTAATGCCACATGACCGACACCCCCCATTTCCCGCTCTCCGCCGTGGTCGGCGCCGATGACTTGAAGCTCGCGCTATACCTGACAGCCATCGATCCGAAAATCGGTGGCGTGCTGATCGAGGGCCCGCGCGGTATGGCCAAATCGACCCTGGCCCGAGGCTTGGCGGACCTGTTGGCCAGCGGTCAATTCGTCACCTTGCCCCTGGGCGCCACCGAAGAACGATTGGTGGGCACCCTCGATCTCGACGCGGCCTTGAGCGAAGGTCGCGCACAGTTTTCCCCCGGCGTACTGGCCAAGGCCGACGGCGGCGTGTTGTATGTCGATGAAGTCAATCTGCTGCCCGATCACCTCGTGGACTTGCTGCTCGACGTGGCCGCCAGCGGCACCAACCTGATCGAGCGCGACGGGATTTCCCATCGGCATTCGGCGAAGTTTGTGCTGATCGGCACCATGAACCCCGAAGAGGGCGAGCTGCGTCCGCAATTGCTCGACCGCTTTGGTTTGAATGTCGCCCTCAGTGGCCACACCGCACCCGCCGAGCGCGGTCAGATCATCCGTCGCCGACTGGATTTCGACAGCGACCCGCAAGGGTTCTGCGCCGAATGGGAAAGCCAGCAACACGCACTGCGCGAGCGCTGCCAAAAGGCGCGCTCGGCACTGGCGAACATTCCCCTCGACGATGCCGCGCTGGCGCAGATAACCGAGCGCTGCTTTGCTTCCGGCGTCGATGGCCTGCGAGCCGATCTGGTCTGGCTACGTGCAGCTCGGGCTCATGCGGCCTGGCGCGGAGCGAATGCCATTGGCGAAGAAGATATCGACGCGGTCGCCGAGTTTGCCTTGCGCCATCGTCGTCGCGAACACTCGCCACCGGCGCCGCACCAATCACCCGCAACGCAGCCGCCTTCCAATCAGAACGCCAACCCGAGCGAAGGTCAGGGCCAGTGGGGCGAAATGCCCGCCCAGGCACTGCCGGTCGGCGCTCGACGTGAAGTGCCGAGCTGGCCAAAAAAGCCCTAGGCATTCGCCCTCGATCGGACGCGGGGGCGAATGCCAGACCCCGCGCAGGACGGCTGGATCACGGTAAACAGGGCAAGCGTCACGCGGCCCTGAGCGGATCGATCAATTGGCCCGGCACCTTGCTCAATGGTCGACCGCGTCAACGCGACGATGTGCTGTTTCACCTGCGCACCCGCAGCCCTCATGAATTATGGTTGGTGATCGTCGATGCCTCGGCCTCGACCCGACGTCATCAAGCGTTGAGCGATGCCAAGGGCTTGTTGGCGCAACTGTTCGACAATGCCTATCGGCAGCGCGCGCGGCTGGCGTTGCTGACCGCCAGTGGTCATGTGCCGAAGTGGCAGGTGCAAGGGTTGAAAGCCTCCGCTGGCTTGCGCGACTGGCTCGACGGGCTCGGGGCTGGCGGCGGTACGCCGATGCTGGCGGCGTTGGGCGAGGCAGGGCGCTGGTTGGCGGCGCGGCAAAAACGTTTTCCGGCAGAGCAGCAACGGCTGTTGTTGGTGACGGATGGACGGGTGAAGGAATGGTCAGCGTTGCCGGCGCTGGAGTGTCCGGGGCTGCTGATCGACATTGAGCGCGGGCCGATTCATCTTGGCCGGGCCAAGGTGTTGGCAGCACAGCTGCAGGTTGATTATCGACATATCGATGAGCTGATTTCAGGTTGAGTTTGGTGTTGATAGTGCTGGCCCCTTCGCGAGCAAGCCCGCTCCCACTTTTAATCTGTGGCGTTCACAAATCCCATGTGGGAGCGGGCTTGCTCGGAAGGCATCACCTCGGAATCGGATAAGTGCGGTTAGTCCGCATCGCTGCCCTATGCTCTGTAAGCAAGCCAATCACAGGAGTGACCCATGCGCGTTCTAGCCCGCAACGATCAGGACGATTTCCGCGTCAAAGCCTACGCTGGCACCAACGGCGTGTTGCTGGCGATCGACCTGGCCGAACCCCGTCGCAAAGGGCTGCTGGGTTTCGCCATCGAAAAACAGCAAGGCAGCAAACCCTGGCTGTTTTTGTTCAACAGCCTGACCTTCCCCGGCAAGGCTCATACGTTCCCCCAGTTTCACGCTACCCCCAGCGATACCGCGCCATTGCAGAAATTTCGCTGGGCCGATTACGCGGTCAATCCGGGCGTGACGATCCATTATCGGGTTCACCTGGCCTACGGCACCGCCGATGCGCCGCAGCTGGGTGAGTTTCTGGAAGTGACGCTCACCACCGACAATGGCCTTCCAGCGGGCCAGAGCGTCATCTTCAACCGGGCGGTGGCGGCGAGTCAGGCCTTCCAGCGCAAATTCGCCGACCTCGATGCGCAGCTCAGCGCCAACAAAAAACTGCCCATCGAAGAATGGCCCGACGCTCCACGGCAATGGCTGGAAAACGGTCTGCTCGCACGCTTGCTGGGGTTCATCGAACGGGCCGAGGATGGCCGGTGGGCGCTGGACATCGCGATCTATGAATATCAGTTGAAGGTGATTGTCGATGCGGTGAACGCTGCGTTTGAGCGCGGCGTAAAGGTTCGGGTCCTGTACCACGCCCAACCCGACGAAGACACCACGGCGATGAACGAAGCCAGCCTGGAAAAAATCCCGGCGGCGAACAAGCGCGGGCGAGTCACGCATAACATATTCCACAACAAGTTCATGGTCCTGAGCCGGCTCGACGCAGCGGGGCAGCATCAGCCCGAAGCGGTGCTCTGTGGCAGCACCAACTTCACTCCCAACGGTGTTTATCGTCAGGCCAACGTGGTGCATGTGCTGGACGACGCCCGGATCGGCGCCAGTTATCTGCAAACCTTCGAGCAGGTCTGGGCCGACCCGACGGATGTGGGCGCCACACGGGAATGGCTCACGGAAAACAATCCGATGCAGCCGGAGCAGGCGCTGTTCGCCGGCTTCTCACCGCGCTCGGGCCAGGGCGACTTGCGTGAGTTCGTCGACATCATCAACGCCGCCAAAAAAGACCTGCTGTTTGTCACGGCGTTTGCCTTGCCGGACGAAGTGCTCAACGCCTTGCTCGGCCTGCCCCACGACGACATCTTGCGTTACGGCCTGCAAAACACCGTCAGCAGCATCACCGGTTTCCACGCTGATCGCACCGCTCAATTTGCCGCCACCGCGCTGCTCAATACCGGCCTGGAAGGCTGGCTCAAGGAAAACATGAAAGGCCAGAAGGGCAGACTGCTGGTGCATACCAAAGCCATCGTTGTCGACTTCACCAGTGATACACCGACGATCATCAGCGGCAGCCACAACCTGAGTGAGGCGGCCAGTAACGGCAATGATGAGAACTTTCTGATCATCCGTGGCGACACCGACCTGGCCGATCGTTACGGGTTGGAACTGCTGCGCTTTTACGAGCATTACCGGTTCCGCTACTTCGCAAAAAAACTGGCGCTCAAGCAGGTCCGACCGTTGGCTGTGGACGATAGTTGGACCGATGATTATTACCTCGAAGGCGATCTGCGCATGTTGTCGCGGTTGCGTTTTGCCGGACGATAAACAACTGGCAAGGAGTGGTACCTGTGGGAGCGGGCTTGCTCGCGAAAGCGGTGTGTCAGACGACATTAATGGTGACTGTGCCGCCGTCTTCGCGAGCAAGCCCGCTCCCACAGGGATTGCATCTAACTGACTATTTACCCATCGCCTGGCGGTACTGACGGGTACGTCGAGCGATGTACAACTGATCGAGGATCAATGCCCATACCGCCGAGACTTGCGGCCTGGGCTTGTGCCCGCGGCTCAATCGATGAAGCTGAAACTTCACCACGGCCATGTTTGCCAGCGCCGCCAGAGGTTTGCGTTTCCAGCGAATCGGTGGCAACTGCGGGTGGCTGTTCTGGCCTTCACGCCAGCGTTTGACCAGGTTCGGTTCGATGGCCATGGCTGTGCCGATGCCGGCCATGGCGATGCCACTGTCGAGCACTTGTTCGACGATCGCCAATCGCCGTATGCCGCCAGTCACCATGACCGGCATGCTCGCCACACTGGCCAGTTCGCCGGCCATTTCCAGAAAGTACGCTTCTCGCGCCAGGGTCCGACCGTCGCGTGCCTCGCCTTGCATGGCCGGGGCTTCGTAGCTACCGCCAGAGAGCTCCAGCAGATCGATCTGCTGGGCGTTGAGCCACTGGATCACTTGCCGGGCCTCGTCGGCGTCGAAACCGCCGCGCTGGAAGTCCGCGGAATTGAGCTTCACCGCCACACAAAACTGCGGCGATACGGACTTGCGAACAGCGCTGAGCACTTCCAGCAGCAGGCGCGCACGATTTTCCAGAGAACCGCCCCAGCGGTCGGTGCGGCGATTGGTCAATGGCGAGAGAAACTGGCTGATCAGGTAACCGTGCGCGGCATGAATCTGCACCCCGGTGAAACCGGCCTTTTCCGCCAGGGCAGCGCTGGTGGCGAAGCGTTGAATGACCTCTGCGATGTCGTTCTCGCTCATGGGTTTGGGTTCGGCAAACATCTTCGAAAACCCGCCCAGATCCAGCGCGACGGCCGAAGGTGCCCAGGCTTGCTGGCCGAGGTTGGCCATGGTCTGGCGGCCGGGATGATTGAGTTGGACCCAGAACTGCGCGCCACCGGCCCGGCCGATGGTTGCCCACTGACGAAAGCGTTCCAGGTCTCGCTCGTCTTCCAGCACAACGCCACCGGGGCCGGTCATGGCGCGGCGGTCGATCATCACGTTGCCAGTCAGCAACAACCCGGCTTCGCCGTCGGCCCAGGCTTGATACAGCCGAAACAACTCGCCGGAAGGCGCCTGCCCGGTATCGGCGAGGTTCTCTTCCATCGCTGCTTTGGCGATACGATTGCCGATGGTCTGGCCGTTGGGCAAATTCAACGCTTGGAAGGGCGACATGCTTGACTCCTCATCAGTGAAGCGTAGAGGCTAAGCTTAAAGTTAACTTTAATGTCAAGCGTGCAAACGAGGCCGTGATGAAGATTGGTGAATTGGCGCAGCAGAGCGGGTTGAACGCCTCGCGCATTCGTTTTTACGAGGCTCAGGGCCTGATCCGTCAGGTCGAGCGGCAGGCCAACGGCTATCGGCGTTACCCGCCGCAAGTGTTGCAAACGCTGAAAATCATCCAGTGCGCCCAGCAGGCCGGTTTCACTCTCGAAGAGCTGAAGTTGCTGCTACCGGATGCCACGACGGGTGAGGTCAATCACGACGAACTGGTGGCGAGCCTTGGGCGCAAGGTCGAACAGATCGAAGCGATGCAACTGCACCTGGCCCAGAGCAAAGCGCAGTTGCTGGAGGTGATCGAGAGCATCCAGGCGCGGCCCGAGGGCATGGGGTGCGGTGCGAATGCCGAGCGGGTGCTGGCGTCGCTCAAGCATTAGCAGAACCTGTAGGAGCGAGGCTTGCCCGCGAAGAATGCACCGCGGTTTTTCAGGCGTTACGCGTCATCGTTCTTCGCGGGCAAGCCTCGCTCCTACAGGGTACTCATGAAACGCACATTCAACAGCTCTCGTGCCCGAGGCGCGGTGCATAACGATCGAAGGGTTTTCTGCAACCACGGCAAGTCATGGTGAGGTTTGCGGGCAGCTTGTTTGGGCCTGAGCTTGCCGATGTGTTTTTTGAAATTTTCTTCCAGGGTTTCCCGAGTCCCGATGCCCTTGAGCTTCTTCAGCAGCTTCCCTTCCTTGTAGAACAACACAGTGGGCGTGCCGGTGACATCCGGATGCCTGGGGGACTCGCTCGTACTCAGCATGTAGACCTGCGCGTGATCCTTATACTGCTCGGCAATCGTGCGGAAAACCGGCTCGGCCATTTCGCAGGCGTAACAGTTTTTATTGCCGAAATACAGAATGACCGGGCGCCAGGTTTTCAGGGCTTTGCGATAGGCTGGAGCCAGCGTTGATGGGTGAGTCATCGAACTCATTGAAATCTCCTTTTCAAAGACTATCGAAGGCCTGTTGACGTTAAAGGAGGCAAGCAGGTGGGTCTACTCTCAGAAATTACAGGTAGGGTTCTGCTTCATTTTGAATCGCTATGGCTTCAGATGTGGTGCAAGTACTCGAGCGTTGTGTCCCACGGTAGCGTTCTCTTATTTGTGCGTTTCGTAACACCTTCCTCGCGCTCACGCGCATCCATCTGATTCAAAACACTTTCCAGACTCCCCGAGATTCCGCCCACAACCTGTGGCACACTTTCTGCTGTCTATTCCGTTGTTACATACCTGTTTCCGGTATAGCGGAATAAACATCACCCTGGAGTGCTTGCCATGCATCGCCGACCTTCGTTGTTTAAAGCGTGTGTTTTTCTGTTCGCGGCTTCGGCCGCTGTCATGGGTGTCGCCCAAGCGGGATAGCGTGCTGGCCCGTGGGAAATTGATCGTGGGCACGGGCAGTACCAATGCGCCGTGGCACTTCCAGGGCGCGGATGGCAAGTTGCAGGGATTCGATATTGATATCGCGCGGATGGTGGCCAAAGGGTTGTTCAACGACCCGAGCAAGGTCGAGTTCGTGGTGCAGTCGTCCGATGCGCGGATTCCCAATCTGCTGACCGACAAGGTCGACATGAGTTGCCAGTTCATCACCGTGACCGCCAGCCGTGCACAGCAAGTGGCGTTCACCCTGCCGTACTACCGCGAAGGCGTCGGCCTGTTGCTACCGGCCAACAGCAAGTACAAGGAAATCGACGACCTGAAGGCCGCCGGCGATGGCGTTATCGTGGCGGTGCTGCAGAACGTGTACGCCGAGGAACTGGTGCATCAGGCGTTGCCCAAGGCCAAGGTCGATCAATACGACAGCGTGGATTTGATGTATCAGGCTGTGAACTCCGGCCGTGCCGACGCGGCGGCCACCGATCAGTCGTCGGTGAAATACCTGATGGTGCAGAACCCTGGTCGCTATCGCAGCCCGGCTTATGCCTGGAGCCCGCAAACCTACTCCTGTGCAGTCAAGCGTGGCGATCAGGACTGGTTGAACTTCGTTAACACCGTCCTGCATGAAGGCATGACCGGTGTTGAGTTCCCGACTTACGCGGCGTCGTTCAAGCAGTGGTTCGGTGTCGACCTCCCTACACCTGCAATCGGTTTCCCCGCTGAATTCAAATGATCCCGTGAGAGCGGGGCGGTTTTAAATCGCCCCACTCAAGGTACTGCTGACCATGAACTATCAGTTGAATTTTGCCGCCGTCTGGCGCGACTTCGACACCTTGTTGGCGGGGCTCGGTCTGGGCCTTGAGCTGGCGCTGGTGTCGATCGCCATCGGCTGTGTGATCGGCCTGCTGATGGCGTTTGCATTGCTGTCAAAGCACCGCGCATTGCGGGTGCTGGCGTCGGTGTATGTGACGGTGATCCGTAATACGCCGATCCTGGTATTGATCCTGTTGATCTACTTCGCGTTGCCGAGCCTGGGGGTTCGTCTGGACAAGATCCCGTCGTTCATTATCACCCTGTCGCTGTATGCCGGGGCGTACCTGACCGAAGTGTTCCGCGGCGGGTTGTTGAGCATTCCCAAGGGGCTACGTGAAGCCGGCCTGGCTATCGGGCTCGGTGAGTGGCAGGTCAAGGCGTACATCACCGTGCCGGTGATGCTGCGCAATGTGCTGCCGGCCCTGTCGAACAACTTCATTTCGCTGTTCAAGGACACCTCGCTGGCGGCGGCGATTGCCGTGCCGGAGCTGACCTATTACGCGCGCAAGATCAATGTCGAG
>LNAP01004551.1_pt1 | contig 12744 bp, 13 predicted proteins | sample 602601 | NCBI WGS metagenome assembly LNAP01 (sample SAMN02440304, study PRJNA202911) | soil metagenome | biome: Subtropical and temperate rainforests or woodlands; isolation source: soil samples (1 kg each in a 20% v/v slurry with milli Q water) were... ...
GCGCATTTGTCCCCCTCCTCCAGTGGCGCGGGAGTTCAGTAATCCCTCTTGGAAGGTGATTGTGTCGGCCTCACGTGGCCAATACCTTAAGCCGGGCTCTCTGGGCCCGGCTTTTTTTTGTTCAAATCGGCCGTCGCCTTCTGCGTGTATTGACAGTTCCAAGTATACCCCGCATCATTTGCAAATGATCACGAAGTCGTGCGCAATTTCGTCGAAGGCGATCGCCTCGAAAAAAGGCCCCCATTCGGGGACCTCGGAGTTTTGCGCGCGCTAGACCGACTTCGTCATCGCTGCAATCCCGAAAACCCCGCCGCCTGGACGGGGTTTTTTCATGTGCCCTCCGTCTCAGGTTTCCCGAGAAGGAGATGGAAACATGACCGGACTTGAAGATCATTTGCACGGGCTGTGGCTGCCGCTGGTGACGCCGTTTCAGGGTGGCGCGCTCGACGAGCGATCGCTGCGGCGGCTGACGCGACACTACAGCGCGCAAGGCATCGACGGCTTCATCCTGGGGGCGACCTCCGGCGAAGGCATGACGTTGCGCGAGGCCGAGCTCGAACGTCTCATCGCCATCGTGCGCGACGAAATGGCGGCGGGCCGGTGCACCTTGCCGATCTGCCTCGGGTTATCAGGCGTGGACACCTCGCGGCTGCAGGATCGTCTCGACGAGACCGCGGATTGGCCGATCGACGGCTATCTGATCGCAAGCCCGTATTATGTGCGGCCCTCGCAGCGCGGATTGCTGGCGCATTTCGAGACGCTTGCCGATCACGCGGCATGGCCGCTCGCGCTCTACAACATCCCCTATCGCACCTCGGTCAACATCACCAACCAGACCATGCTGCGTCTGGCCGAGCACCCGAACATCGTCGGCTTGAAGGATTGCGGAGCGAGTCGCGAGCAATCGATCGCGCTGTTGCGCGACCGCCCGAAGGAATTTCGCGTGCTCACCGGCGAGGACGCCAATTACTTCGAGGCGCTCGTCGACGGCGCCGACGGCGGCATCGTGTTGTCCGCCCATGTCGAGACGGCGACGTTTGCGGCGGTGTATGCGGAAACGAAGCGCGGCAACCACGATGCGGCGCTGGCGCGCTGGCACGAGGTCGCTGATCTGACGCGGCTGCTGTTCACCGAACCGAGCCCGGCGCCGGCGAAGTACTGGCTGTGGCGATGCGGCCTGATCGACAGCCCCGAGGTGCGCCTGCCGATGGTGGAAGTGAGCAGCGAGCTCGCTGCTGCGATCGATCGCGAGATCGAGCGGCGGACGAAGGTCGCGGCGTAGCTTTTCCTCTCCACGCGCGCTGCTTTCCTTCTCCCCTTGCGGGAGAAGGAAGAGCGTGCCGGTGGTTAACCGCACCCCAACGGCCTTCGCTGCTGCCGCATTCCCCATCCACGCCTCGTTTACGCAATCGCGCCTATCGTTTCCTCCAGAACTTTTCACGAGGGGGAATCACCATGGGGCATCGCAACCGGCCTACGGCCGCGCAGCAATTCGCGCCGGCCGATCTTTTGCGGGGAATTCTCGTCGTATCGTCGTTCGGGTTCTGGGCCGTGATGCTCGGCCTGATGCCGGTGCTGCTGTTTCGGATCTGGCTCGCCTGAGACATCTGCCAATGCGGATGGTTAAGCCGCCGTCACAAATGCGCTCAAAATGCGAGCGGCGCCGCAAGCCGGAATCTTAAAACATCCCGGGTATCGTCCACGCTCATAAGCGAAGAAATCGCGGGGGCGTTTTGTGAATAGTCGGAATGAAATGGCGTCCTATTTCGGCGCCGGGCAGGAAAAGCTGTCCACCGAGGAGAACTTTACCACCGAGGACATTCTCTGGGCCGTCGGCATCTGGTCGGTGATCCTGACGCTGTCGCCCGTCATCGTGTTCTACATGCTGATGGTGGCGTAGCCGTCCTTCAGCAGATCCCGAAAACGCAAAACGCGCGGGCATCCGCGCGTTTTTCGTCCGGGGAATGATTTATAAAAAATTACGCAGCCTGCTTGTGCATTGCGCCGGACGCCGACGCCGTGCCGCGAATGGCCTTGACCGAACGCTCGATCGCCGCCCACAGCCTTGCGATTTCCTGAGCCGCACGACTCTCGGCCTGATATTCCCGCGCGCCTTCGCCGTGGCTCAGCGCCATCAGCAGATCCGAACGGTTGGTGATCTGGCCGCCCCACACCGGAGCCCGGAATTTCGCCAGCGCTTCGCGGGCGATGGTGACGATCGGGCTTTCGGACTCGTCGCGGCGAGCCGGCGCACCGTTGAGCACGACCGCGTAGGGCTTGCGCGCTGCGCGGCACATCTGGATGGTTTCCTGCACCGCGTTGACGTCGAACACGCCCGGACGCGCCGGAATGACGACCATCGTCGCGTTCTTGATCGCGTCATCGACGACGGCCGAGAGGTTCGGCGGCGTGTCGATCAACACCCATTCATAACCGTCGCGCTTGGCAGCGGAGACGATGCCGCTGACGGAGTTCACGGCCGACTTGATCGGCGGTTCGTTGGTGCCGCGCAGCTTGTGCCACAGCGTCAGCGAGCCCTGCGGGTCCGCGTCCACCAGCATGACCTGCTTGCTCGCCTTGATCTGTGCGGCAAGATGTGCGGCGAGGGTACTCTTGCCCGAGCCGCCTTTACGCGATGCGAAAACAATAACGTTCATACCTTCGGCCTCCAGATTGACCCCAGACCGCGAAAATGAATCACCACGCTGATTCGTGAAAGAAAAATTTATCGAGGGTTGCGTTACGGCCACGAAATAACAAGGCGTGTTGGCTTTTGAGTCACACTGCGTCGCAGCACCCGAGCTGCCGGCACAGGAAATCGCGGCTCGCGCGAGCGTCTGTGCGTTTTTTGAGCAGTCTTGCGGGATCAAGCGGGACGCAACCTTGCCGCGTAAACCGCTTATCACCCGGCAGTTGCCCCAGGCATCAGCGAGACCCATGCGAACAAAACGAGTCCGCTGGCTGGCGCGGAGCTGATGCCGGACAGGACGAAGGTTTCAAATGAGGAACGCGGGTGCCCGCGCTCAGCCGTCGGTGGTCTTTTTCTTCTTGGGCGCCGGCTTGGTGCTCTTCTTCGCGGTCTTGGGCGCGATGTTGGTCGGCTTGCCGGCGCGCTGCTCGCCCGGCTCGGGTCCGCGGCGGAAGAACACCGCACATTGCGGCGAGAGCTGCGCCTTCTTCTTGATCATGCAGGCGGTGATGGCATCGACGTTCGGAACGAACTCGCTGCACAGCCGCATCGCATCCGGCGAGCAGGCCTGCTGCTCCTCCGGGGTATAGGCGAAGCCGGTACCGGGCTGGATCAGCGCGGCCAGGGCCATCCCCAGGGTTGCAGCAGCCAAGGATGTCTTGAAGCGAAGCGCCGGCATCGATCCCCCCACATGTCGAGTCGGAGGGAATAGTGGGTGAACGGCGGTTCGTTGGCAACGAGGGGGGATGCGAAAGCCGCAACGTGTGCGGTCTCGGCAACAGGGTGGGCTAGCGCATATGGCATTCCTGCGAGAGCTGAGCGCGCGCCTCGTCCTTCGAGACGACCGCCTCGCGGTCTCCTCAGGACGAGGCTAAGCGGCATGGCTGCCTGTTGAAACCAGTGCCGCGCCCCCGGTCCTCATCCTGAGGGCCCGCCGACGGCGGGCGTCTCGAAGGATGGCCGCAGGCGAGAGCGCTCCCATAGGCGATGCATCCGTGGCAACCGGGAGGGCAGCGCAGCATCAGCTGGCCCAACCCAAAAATTGCGAAAACAACCCCATGCACAGTAGCCAAGTCTCGGTAATGCCTGGGCATTTCCATTCCAATTTTAGGATTTTGCGAAGTCGAATTTGACTCGTCGGGCAAAACGGGGGCATGATGCCATCATCAATAAGATGCGCGTGGGGTGGTCGGCCTGTCTCCTGCGCTGGTCGAAAAGCGCACGAGGGGAAGCGATCTCATGGAAGGCAATGAAGCGGAGCTGCCGCTTTCGGGCGTCACGGTGGTCTCGCTGGAGCAGGCGATCGCAGCGCCGCTGGCGAGCCGGCACCTGGCGGACTGGGGCGCGCGGGTGATCAAGATCGAGCGGCCGGGCGCAGGCGATTTCTGCCGCGACTACGACCACGTGATGAACGGCATGTCGAGCCAGTTCGTCTGGACCAACCGTTCCAAGGAAAGCCTCGCCATCGACATCAAGAGCGAGGACGGCCGCAAGGTGCTCGATGCCCTGCTGCCGCAAGCCGATGTGTTCATCCAGAATCTCGCGCCGGGCGCTGCCGAGCGGCTCGGCCTCGATGCCGCATCGCTGCTTCGGAAGCACCCGCGCATCATCGCCTGCGACGTCTCGGGCTATGGCACCGGCGGCCCCTACAGCGACAAGAAGGCCTACGACCTGCTGGTGCAGTGCGAAGCCGGCGTGCTCGCCATCAACGGCACCGAGGCGGAGCCGGCCAAGGTCGGCCTGTCGGTGGTCGACATCGCCACCGGCATGTACATCCTCAATGGCGTGCTGATGGCGCTGTATCGCCGGGAGCGGACCGGCAAGGGCACGGCGTTCCAGGCCTCGCTGTTCGACTCCATCACCGACTGGATGAGCTATCCCGCCTTCTACACGCACAGCACGGGACGGCCGCTGCCGCGCACCGGCGCCAGGCACGCGACGATCGCGCCCTACGGGCCGTTCCGGGTCGGCGACGGCAACACCATCTTCTTCGGCATCCAGAACGACCGGGAATGGCGATCGCTGTGCCGCGTCGTCCTCGGCGATGCCGGCTTCGCCGATGACCTGCGCTTCCGCACCAATCCGCTACGCATGCAGAACCGCGACGATCTGCAAGGACATATCGAGCAGCGCTTCGCATCCATGAGCAGCGAGGAGGTGCTGGGGCTGCTGGATGAGGCGGGGGTCGCCAACGCGCATCTGAACTCGGTCGAGGCTTTTCTGGAGCACGAGCAGCTCCGCGCGCGATCCCGGGTGCAAAGCGTGGGCTCGCCCTGCGGCCCGGTGATGAGCTTCCTGCCGGCGCTGACCATTCCAGGCGTCAAGCCGCGGATGGATCCGGTGCCGGGTGTGGGCGAGCACAATCAGGCCATCCTCGGCGAACTCGGTCTTTCGAAGGAGATTTGACGATGGCTTCGCTGCGGCCCATGCGGGCCTACCTCGCCGTCCCCGCGCATCGCGCCCGTGTCGTCGCCAAGGCAGCAGTATCAGCGGCGGACGCGGTATTCATGGATCTCGAGGACGCGGTGCCGCCGTCGGAAAAGAGCCTCGCGCTGAACGAGGCCGTCCAGGCACTCGCCTCCCTCGACTGGGGCAGCAAGCGTGTCACGGTGCGGATCAACGCGGCCGACAGCCCCTTCATCGCGCAGGAGATCCGCGCGCTGGCGGCGCTGCCGCGGCTGGATGCGGTGATCGTGCCGAAGGCGGAACGCATGAGCGATATCGCCGGCATTGCCGAGCAGATGCGCGCGGCCGCGCCCGATCGCCCCGCGCCGGTCGCGCTGGACTTGCTGATCGAGACCGCGCTCGGCCTCGTCAATGTCGACGCCCTCGCCGCCTGCCACGACAGCATCGCCGCGCTGCATCTCGGCGTCGGCGATTTCGCGGCGTCGATCGGCGCCCGCTCTTCCGACATCGGCGTCTCGCCGGACGGCTACCGGCACGTGGGATCGGCGCAGACCGGCTACGCCTCCGCTCCGCTCGATCTGTTCACCTATCCGATGATGCGCCTTCTGGTCGCCGCCCGCGCGTTCGGCCTTCAGGCCATCGACGGCCCCTGCGGCGCATTCCGCGATGCCAGGCTGACTGAGGCCAGCGCGCAGAAGGCCGCGGCGATGGGGTTTGACGGCAAGCAGGTCATCCATCCCGACCAGATCGAACCGACGCTGCGTGCATTCGTGCCGTCGGACCAGGAGCTCGCGCAGGCGCGGCGGATCGTCGATGCGATGGAGCAAGCCGAGGCGCAAGGCCAGGGCGCGGTGACGCTGGACGGCAAGATGATCGACTATGCCAATGTGCGGATGGCGCGCCGGATCATCGAGCTGGGGTCGTAGCCCAGGGAAATCGCATTTGAGAGTTATTCCTGCGGCCATCCTTCGAGACGCCCGCTTTCAGCGGGCTCCTCAGGATGAGGACGGAGTGCGTGGATGCAGTTTCAAAAGGCAATGAGGCTGATTAGCCTCATCCTGAGGAGGCGCGTCAGCGCCGTCTCGAAGAACGAGGCGTGCGCACCGGCCGCCGCGTCAAGTCATCTGCGATAGTCCTGGGAGCATAGCTGCGCATGGCCACCTTGCTGATCGTCGCGCCGGTGTTCGCGCTGATCGCGGCCGGCTATGCCGCGGTGCTGTTTCGCTTCGTCTCGGAGAGTGCGCACAAGGGCATCAGCGAATTCGCCTTCAGCATCGCGATCCCTGCCCTCCTGTTCCGCACCATCGTCGTGTCGGAATTCCCCGATGTCAGCCCCTGGCGGATGTGGGGCACCTATTACGGCGCGCTGGCGCTGACCTGGATCGCGGCGCTCGCGATCTCCGCGCTGCTGCGCGCACGGCGCGAAGACCGCGAGGACGGCGTCGTGTTCGCGATCGGCTCGGTCTACGGCAACATCGTGATGCTCGGCATTCCCCTCGTGCTCTCGGCGCTCGGCAACGAGGCGGCGGGGCCGATGGCGCTGATCCTGTCGGTGAACACGCCGCTGCTCTGGCTCTGCGGCATCCTGCAGATGGAGCTGGTCAGCAGCAAGCGCACCGGCTCGGCCTTCTCGGTGATCCGCCCCGTGCTCGCCGACCTCGCCCGCAACCCGCTGATGATCGCGATCGGCTTCGGCGTGGTCTGGCGCTTCACCGGTCTCGGCCTTACCCCCGTCGTCGACCGCACCATCGAGCTGCTCGCGCAGGCGGGCTCGCCGACCGCGCTGATCGCGCTCGGCATCAACCTGTTTCGCTTCGAGGTGAAGGGCGAGAAGCTGAGCATTCTGGTGATGTGCGCGCTGAAGCTGGCGGCGATGCCGGCCGCCGCGTTCGTGCTGGCACAGCTGCTAGGTCTGCCACCGGTCGCCGCCGGCGTCGTCGTGCTGTTCGCGGCGATGCCGACCGGCGCGAACGCCTACATCTTCGCGGTGCAGTATCAGCGGCTGGTGAACCCGGTGTCGGGCGCGGTGGCGCTTGGCACGCTGCTGGCGGCGGTGACGTTGCCGGTGGTGGTGTGGGTGGTGGCGGGGTGAAATAAGCGTACCCCCAGATGCAAGACGTCTCCTTTCGGAGCGGACAACAAGCCGCGATGAAAGGCAGGCAGAGCACTGGCGGCCCTGCCCGCCATGTTCAGACGTTTACGGCTCTGCCTGGATGCGAAACCCTTACTGCTTCGGCTCAGCTCGCGCTTCCAGCTCGCGGAGCTGTGTCCCAGCAGTCAAATCACCGATTTTTCGGCCCATGTCCTTTCCGACCTCTGTCGAGAAACGATAATGGAAGCCGGCATAGATGCGCGCATTGGCGACCTCGTCGCTATAATCCTGAATCCTGGACCATTTGCGAGTCACGCCTGGCGCAGTGGAGCTGGTCATCGACAACTCCATTTCGTCGCCGGCGATCGACCGGAGGACTGTGGAAACCGTAGCCGATATGATGCAATGGGCGCAGGGATATTCGGGATGCATTGGCGTTTCCCCCAGCGGCAACCAGGACGCTTCGCGTGGCGTCATCGGGTTGTGCGTGATGTCCGCGTTGCGAATGGCCGTCACTGGCCGCCAGAAATTGTAATGATACTTCGCATCAAAGACGGCAACGATGGCGTCGTTCGCAGCGATCTCGGCGAGGGCAAACAGACGAGCGCAATCGACGACGTCCATGTGCTTGGCCGATGCGACTTGCCGGATGATTGGATTGAAACTGGGAGGCCCGACCAGGAACCAGAAGCGTCCGATCGCCGTCTGCTCTGGTGTCCGGGTGGTGCTGTTGCGAGCACCGAGCTCCCGAATTTCGTTGACGTCTCTGGTCCAGGTCTCCGAATCGAGCGCTGGTGGTGGCACTGGACGGAATTGTGAGCCCGACGTGATGACCCAAGGGGAAGTTGCTCCAGACGTCGACGAGGCCGGCACTACGGTCGGCACATAGACGCCCGGGGCTGTATAGGGGCGATAAATCTCTTGAGTGTCACTGCCGTCATCCCTGCGCAACGCTATCACGCCGGAAGCGGCAATGTTTCCAAGCTCGATTCCATTCGCCTTGCCGTCCGTATCCGGGATACCGGAAAGCGATGCCAGCAACGCCGCATCAAGGGCTGATCTTTGGTCCGGGTAGAATTTCAGAAGAATGTTGTAAGCCGCAGCCGACGCTGCGGCTTCCTTGGATGTTGAGCGGTCTGCTACGAGATCCAGCTTGTAAGGAGTGTACCGCCTTTCGATCGCGTTGACGGCCTCGAACATGGCCACATGAAGCATCGACATCATTCGGGCCTGCGGCGCAGGCAGAACCTTCTTTTCAGCCGCAATAGCATCTGCTTTCGCGTTCCAATCCATGATGACATCGGCACGCGCGGTGCCGACGCAAACTGCGAGAGCGGCTATGATCAAGAATGGAGATTTCGTTGCAAGAAACGTCTTCATCTTCATGCTCCTCGTTGTCAAGAGAGCGACACTTGTACGGACAGGCCGCGCAAGAACATGGAAGTGCAGAGCGATCTTAGGATGACAGCAAGTCTGCTGCTGTGAGACACTTTACACTTATCGTTGCCTTCGCTCCAGAATTCCGAGGCCGCGATTCAAAGAGTAAGATCGACTGCCTTACCTGATGCGCGCCCCGCCATCCCTGCAGTCTCCGCACACCCATCAGATGCTCATCAGATGCTTGGCGTAGCGGGATCCGCGGATGTGCTGATTGCGCTCGGCATCAACCTGCCTGCTTCGAGGTGAAGTGCGGGAAGCTCATCATTTTGGTGGATGTGCGCGCTCAAGCTGCTGGCAATGCCGGCGGCCGCGTTCGTGCTGGCAAAACTGCTCGGCCTGCCGCCGATAGCTGCCGGCGTGATCGTGCTGTTCGCGGCGATGCCGACCGGCGCCAACGCGTATATTTTTGCGGTTCAGTACAAGCGGCTGGTGAACCCGGTGTCCGGCGCGGTGGCGCTGGGCACGCTGCTGGCGGCGGTGACGTTGCCGGTGGTGGTCATGGTGGTGGCCCGTCTCAACTAGGCCGCCATGCGCGCCCGCTCCGGCAAGTCGCCATCCGCCGGATCAACGCAGTCCCAGGAACGACAGAATGATGCCAACCACGACCACGAGACCGACGATATAGATAATTCCGTTCATTGTTCAGCTCCTCAGCGTTCTTCCTGCCGAACTACAAACACCCTCCCGGCCGAAAAGGTCCGCCGCATCGATTGCTGAATTTTCTCGAAATGGACGCCAGCAGGATGATTGCCTCCCTCGAGGAAGACATCGAGATCATCGAAGCCGGATTGTCTCGATTGAACGCTCAGCGCGAGGAGCAGGAACTCGCACCCACGCCGCTCAGGCAGCCCAATCCACAATCGCGTCAATGAAAGTGCGGGCCTGGCGGATCGCGTCCGCCCTGGTCGCGCAGACCCCGACCGAAACGGTTCGGCCCTTTCCGACGGCCCACTGCCAGCCGGATAAATAGCGCATCTCAACGATGGAGAAGCTGACGCCGCGATGTTCCACGGAGGACCTCCGCTGACATGTTGCTGTGCGAGAAGACTACGCGAAATGATGAATTTGGTCCAGCGGGGACGGACGACAAAAAGGCTATTGAACCGGCTTGCCCGCGCGCCAGGCCATCTCCCAGAAGTCTGCCTCAAGGCGGGTGGCTTCCTTGAAGATCGCAATCAGCTCGGCCTCGCGGGCCGGCGTGGCGTAGCGATCGGCGAGCTGCTCCATATGCGCCCGCGCCTTGGCAGCGACCTCCTGGTACGGCGTGCCGGCATACTCGGTGATCCAGACGCGATAGGCGTTCGTCGCGGCGTCCGCGAGGGGGAGCGAGGCGAGCCGCGTCGCGATCTCCGCATACCCGATCACGCAAGGCGCAAGCGCCACCTTGAGCGCAAGCAGGTCGCCGCGCATTCCCGCATCCAGCACGTAGCGCGTATAGGCCAGCATCTCGGCCGCCGGAGGGGCGTTTTCAAGGTCGCTCGGAGACAGCCCCCATTCGGCACAGAGCTTCACATGCAGGTTCATCTCGACATCGAGGATGGCCGACAGGCCGGCCGCTGCTTCACGCATGTCGGCAAGTCTGGGCGACTTGTAGACCGCGAGCGCGTAGGCGCGCGCAAACTCGATGAGGAACAAATAGTCCTGAACGAGATAGTGGCGAAACGCCGCTTCGGGAAGCGAGCCGTCTGCCAATCCGTTCGTGAAGGGATGCTCGGTGTACGCCCGCCACTCGACGGATGCTGCTGTCTTGAGACGCTCGAAGAAACTCACGATGTTTTTCGCCTAGCTTAGTTGTCCATGAACGTCTTTGGAAGGCTACCGATAGCGCATTGCGAACCGAGGAGCTACGGCGACCGCGGACAAACTGGCTTTGAGCAGCGTTGCGGATAGGGCACTGTCCGCGTCGAGAGTTTTGTGCACTTGAGGGGGTGCAGTCCAGTGCACCAATTCATGCTTCCCACGGCAACGGAGGCACGCCCGAAGATCGAGGGTGGAGTTTCATGCACGTCACAACCGTGCGGAGCCCCGAACGTCCGACGTCTTGACGAGCACAGCATCGGGCTCCTCGATCGGGTCATTCAAATATTTCGCGCGCGCTATCTGCTCGATCTTCGACCGGCTCCTGAGGAAAGCCTGCACCCTACCCTCCTTGTCGAGGCCGTCGGTCCCGAAGTGGTCGTCGAGCGCCTCCCGGCTGATCGCGCAGGACACCTGCCGGCCGAGTGCTCGCCCTGCGAATGCAACGACGTCCCGGCTAACGTCGTAGCGCGGAGGGGCGCTGTCGAAATTGAGATCGATGCCGCGAAGCAGGGACCGCGCGGCACCGACCGTCCTCAGCGTCAGGTCACGGGTGACGCTCTCGACCTCTGTCAGTCCTTCTTCAAGCAGCTGGCGCCATGTTGGGCCACGCTCGCGTGCTTCGTCCCAGGCTTCCTTCAAATCGTGCGGCCTCAGCTCGGAAAGTGTCCGCAACAGCGTCTCGGCCTGCTGAATATCTTTGGCGCGCTTGGCCGTCCCGTCTCTTCGGCGCCTTGAAACAATGAGCTTGTGGATCGCAAATCGCGCTGGCGCCGGAACGCGAACGGATATTCCTGCACCGTGCAGTATCACCGCCGGTTCGGGATCATGGATCAGGTAATCCAGGAAGCGAAGCGGCTGCGCGTCGGTTTGCAACGCAGGCAGAGCCTGAGGTTTGCCCGTTTCCTCGCCGGTATTGGGCGTGAGGAAATCCACTCGCACACCGCCCTTTGCCACATAACTCGTCACACGCCTTCCATCCACGACGTGCGGCACAGCCCGGAAAGTCGCGTCGACGTTCTTCAAGACATCGATGGCGGGAGGCGTGCTGTCTCCGACTGCCACAGAGGCATTCCTGAATTGAGCGATGTCGATGTCGCCCGTTTGCAGCAGAGCGCCCGGAAGCCTGACGCCCAGCATCGCCGGATATGCTTGAAATGCGACGGTGCCGACGAGCACGCCGCGGAGTCGAAACACTCCCGCGTCGGCCAGCGCAGCCAGAACGTTGCCGATCTCCGGAAGCGGCCGCGGCAAACCGAAGGATCTGACGAGCGTCGATGCGAGCGCACGCCTTTCCTTGATGTCGTCACGATGCTCCTTGTGACGCGCGATTCGCTCCAGCAGGTCGGGAGTTTCCGGGCCGACATATCTTTGGCTTCGATTTTCGCCGGTGCCGGTTTGAAAGTACCAGTACTTTCGATTTTTTACCGTCTTGGCGATGAACGAACCGTCTTCCGCGAACGCACTATCAAACGCCGCATTGATGCTGCGGTCCAAGAGTTCGGCGTAGGTGGTTTGCAGGACCAGCTTCGGAGGTGCCACGGCTTCCCCACTGGAGTTATACTCTTTTCGCACATTGAGTATAACAGACTTCCGCCGGTTCCCAAGTGGTTATACGCGGTTCGCAGAATGATGATAACGCCGCCACCAAGGGTGAGCGATCGTAGATCCGTTCCGTGATGTGGGCGAAGTCTCGTCAGCGCTGGTACAGTTGGGTGGGCTCGAACCACCGACCTCCTGTTCCACAGACAGGCGCTCTAACCAACTGAGCTACAACTGCATCCTTGCGAGCCGCCCTCGGGGCTACCTGAAAAGGCCGTCGACCTAGGGGGCTGGACGGGGCGGAAACTAGGTGCAACGGCCCGGTTTGGCAAGGCCGCAATGCGGCGAAAAACCGGGTGGAATCACACCCTATGCTTGCGTTTTGGGCGCTCGGGCTTCCACATCGTCATGGCCGGGTTTGTCCCGGCCATCCACGCCTTCGCGGCGGCACCCAGAACGTGGATGCCCGGGACAAGCCCGGGCATGACGACCTTCCTGGATTTCGACTTGCGCAAGTGCGGGAGAGGCGAAGAAAAACCCGGGCCTTGCGACCCGGGTTTCTCAAATTCAAACCTGCCTCACCGCTCAGGCGGCGGGCGGCATGTACTTCGCGGCGCTGGCCTTGATCGGCTCGGCGGCGGCGGTGGCCGCGCGCTGAGCGATCTCGGCGAGCTCCTTGGCCTGGGCCTGGAAGGTCTCGAGCTGCGTCTTGGAATGGCCGGTCCAGAGCGCGAACGCGTCCTGCGGCGACTTCACGCTGAACAGCTGCTGGGTGAAC
>LNAP01004552.1_pt1 | contig 12741 bp, 10 predicted proteins | sample 602601 | NCBI WGS metagenome assembly LNAP01 (sample SAMN02440304, study PRJNA202911) | soil metagenome | biome: Subtropical and temperate rainforests or woodlands; isolation source: soil samples (1 kg each in a 20% v/v slurry with milli Q water) were... ...
GTGGGAGGCCCCATGGCCAAGATGACGATTTTTCTCGGCGGTTTTCTGCTGTTGACCATCCTGATCGGTATGCTGGCGACGATTCCGCCGGCGTGATTAGGTGCGGCGTTGACCTTGGGAAGGTTCATGGTGTCCAGTGCTTGAAATGCTCAATTGCTATCGATTTTCTCACGCACCGAATTTACCCAGAAGTTTATCGAGAGGGACGAAGTCAACGACCTTACTTGGTGAAACCAGCCTTCAGGTAAAAAGAGTAAATCGCCGGGTTTCAAATGCACCGCAAAAAAGCTCACATGTTTTGCTGCCGGAAACTCCTCAAAATTCGGATTTGACGGGTCGAAGTCGCAACCTTCCAGGCCGCCGTTAGGCGAAGTCGACCAACTACCCAATGCAATGCGGTGGTGAGGCGCAGCCAGCAACATAGACTTTTCTCCCCAGACTTGAGCGAAAAGGTTGTCTGAGTCATCCCGATGAAGGGGGGTCAATGTACCCTTCGGACCCAGCCAGAGTCGTGGTGGAATGTACAAGGACCTTTTGAAGTAATCCGGGAACCTGATGAGCGGAAGTAGTTGTTTCGGAACCAGGTTATTGCCCATGTAGGCTGGCGGCTCGGCGACAACGTGGCAGGGAGCTTCGTCCATGGTGGCAATAAAATCTAACATCGCGGTAGTCCGAAAATCACGCTCAGATGAGAAGGCTTTGTGGGCATACTCGCCATGGCGGGTAATGCCCTGCAAGTTGGCAAACTGCTCAAGCGCGGTATTTCTGGGCATGCTGAACAACGGCCAATCATCAAGGGCCTGGGTGAGCACCAGCGGGATGCCTCTGGCCCGGTATCGAACGTTGAACTCGTTCACTGAAACCTGGTTTTTTGGCCTACGATCAATACTGCCAATCATGTTCACGCACGCTGAAAGCTCTTCACTAAGGCGTGGTAGCGCTGGATAACGTCGATTCATCTCGACGTCCATTTTGGCGGCAGCAGGATACAGTGTGTCGCTGATAAGTGAAGGGAGTAGCGTGGCCAAGCCAATGTTCCCGGTGATTTTCAATTGACCTTGAGCGAAAAGTTCTTCGATGTTGACAAGGCCTTGTACAATAGCGAGAAAAACAGAATCCTTAAGTTCAATTGTCACATCTGCCTCCGGGTGCACTCCCAGTTGTGCGAGGTTGGAAGTTGGCGTACGTATCCAATAACGTTTCTGATCCGAAAAAACGAACTGAAAAATACCAGCGACACCAACAGAGTTGGCACCAGCGAACAGCGTAGATAGTGCGGATTGAACCTGCATAGTTCAGCTCCTTGCTTTTTATTGTGCGGATGAAGTTTGTATTAGTCTGCAAAGGCGGTTCGATGCTCGGCAGCACATTCATTAATTTTAGACGACCGTGCCAGCGCGCCATCAAATGAGATCAGTCGATCGGTTGTGGCCTTCCAATCTGCAAGGCGATGATAGGCATTGATAAACCAACTCAAATTTTCACAAAGGTTTCCAAAGGCCGAATTGATCTGCATGACGTCGCCGAACATGATGCTGCCTGCAAAAAAACGAGGTACAGCCAACAAACTACTAAAGATTAGGGCGAGTTGACTGTAACTTTCGGTGAACAACGACAGTCGCATTTTTACTCGAATGGTACAGCGCATATTGGCAAGGCTGATATCAAGTTTTTCGCTGATGCACTTTTTTTCGCAGTTACGCCCGGTGTCGGTTGAGTGCATCTTCGAACCGTCGCGAAAACGGATGAGAAAGTACCGAAGATCGGCCTCTGATCGCTGTTGGTTGTTACTCAGGGAGACCAACTTAAAGCCGATTTTCTGGCTGATGTAGGTACCCAGCAACGCATAAAGGATAGCAGCCCAGAACATGTAAGCTGGGACGGTAACTCCCCAGAGCGACGCGTCGCCCGAGATGCCTATCAGTACCACGCTGAAAGATACTACGCTGGCCAAGGTGTAAATCAGGCCGCAGGCCAGGTCTATGGTTTCAAAGGTGAATTTGTTTATGTCCTCGGCGATGCGTTGATCCGGGTTGTCGACACACTGTTCAATCTGGTCGGGCCTGGTGGATTTGACTATCCAGGCGGAGAGGTAGTGGTTGGTTAACCACCGTCGCCATTTGAGCGCAAAAACATCAACCAGATAGGTAATCAGCACTGATCGCACCACCGAAAACGAGACGATAGCGAGGAACACTACCACTAGGCTGTAAAATTTATGGGCGTCAAGTTCTTGAATGGCATTGTAAAAATGTTTGTACCATTCGTTGATAGCCAAGGCGGTCACCACGGCAAGCAGCGAGAGAACTACCAAGGCAATAAGCGCGCACCAGGCAAAAATTTTATCCTCGCTTTTCCAATACAATGAAAGCACTGTATATGTGTTTTTTAGGAACGAGTTTATGCTGAGAATAATATTGTCATTTTTTGTGGGCGTGCAGTCCATTGGAGTACCTTGGTAGTGTATGATATTTGTATGTTTTTTCTGTAGTGTTCTATTGTTTGTTGTTTTGTAGCGCTCGATTAGAGTGCCCAGAAGCCTAGGCGCCCCAGGCTTGCTGCAAGTTTGAGGCGGGCTAATTGCCAGCTGTTCAACGTATTAATATGTTGTTGTTCTGCCGTTGCATAGGCGGTTAATGCGTTCAGAAGCTCAATCATGTTACCGACTCCTGAACGATAGCGCCCTTGCACAACTTGCAGTGCCTGATTTGACTGCTCCACCCACTCAGCAGTTTTTTCCAATGAGCGCGTTTCGATGTTCAAGTTTTGGTAGTTGGCCCATAGTTCCATCGAAATACGCTGTTCAACATCCAAAAGCTCTGCCTTACTGGTCTCAAACTTTGCTTGAGCTCCCCGTACCTGGTAAGTGCGTTCGAAACCTTCGAACAAAGGAATGTTCAATTGCAATCCAACGCTATTTTCACGCAGGTGACTATCGCCATTGAACGCGATTGATTGGTTTGTCTGTACATCGGAGATACTTGCGATAAACGACAGGGTAGGGCGGCCAGAGGCTTTGCTTTCGTCGATAGCAGCTTTTGCTGCATCCAGTTTGGCCTTTGCGGCAATAAGTGAGGGATGATCCTGGCGTGCCTGTTCAAGCAGTTCATCAACGGTTTTGACGAAATGGGTATCCGGACGTCGACTCAGGTTACCCGCCAACTCCAGAGGTGTTTGCGGAGGTAAGCCCATACGCATCGCGATCAGGCCTTTTGCGCTACGCAACGCGCCTTTGCCGCGGACTTCGTTCAGGCTTGCCTGGGTGTAGGCTGTTTGCGCCTGCAGGCGGTCGGAGAGCGCTGCGGCCCCCGCTTCATATTTGGCGCTTGCGGCTTTCAGGTTTTCGGCTGCCAAATTTGCCACTTGGGTGGCGGCAACCTGGCTACGTTGTGCAGCGAGGGTGTCATAGTACAGCTGGGCGGCCAGCACGAATGCGTCCTGCAACTGACGATCCTGATTGGCGTTTGCTGCAACTAGCAGTTGGCGTGCATTTCGCAGGGCTGATTCGCGGCGACCAAAGTCAAACAACACCCAACTCAGGGTTAGGCGATTGTCGAGTTGACGCTGATGACCATGACTGGAGTACTCCCCACGCTGTTCATACGCAGTGTCGTTGCGTCCACTGGTAATGCCAGAACTACCATTGAGCCTTGGAAGATACGCCGATTGCTTAACACCGACCAAGGCTGCCTGGGCCTTAGCACCGGCCCAGGCCTGTCGTGTCTGTGGGTCGTTACAAAGCACCCGCTCTATCATTTCCTCCAGTGTCAGCAGCGCAGGTACAGGATCGAATTCACACGACCAGATCGAGTTGTTGATGTCCTTGATCGCAGTGCGGGAGACATCACGCTCGGTCGCAAATACATCCATTGCCATGGCCGATTGGAACCAGGTGCAAAGAATGGCCAGAAGGGAGTAGATGACAGCTGCTTTCATCACAGTGTGACAGCGCCAGTGGTCTGGAACATGGTGGACGGGGTTGACTGGTCCAGGACAATCCGGCCAGCTTCCAGTATCACCACACGATCTGCCGAGGCGATCGTCTCCGAACGATGGGCGACAATGATGCGCGTCACCTCAAGTGCACGAACAGCGTCATTTACCTGTTGCTCGCATTTCACATCCAGATGACTGGTTGCCTCATCAAGAATCAGAATGTCTGGTTTCTTGTAGAGCGCTCTGGCTAGCAGCACACGCTGTTTCTGCCCGCCGGACAAAACCGTTCCCATGTCACCAACCAGGGTGTTGTAGCCCATTGGCATGGACAGAATGTCAGCATGAATTGATGACTTGCGTGCACATTCCATGACCCAGTCCAGATCAGGGCTCGGCTCGAAGAATGCGATGTTGTCTGCCAGTGAGCCGGCAAACAGACAATCATCCTGCATCACCGTGCCGATCTTGCTGCGAAAGTTCTCTGCTCCCAGGTGGTGAAGTTCATTGCCGGCGATTCGTATCTGGCCATGAGTAGGCTTGCATATACCCAGCAGTAGGTTGATCAGCGTACTCTTTCCGCTGCCCGAAGCACCGGTGATTGCCACCGACTCCCCCTGCGCAATGTGTAAATTGATGCCGTCCAACACGAATGGCTCTTGATCGGAATAGCGGTACCTCACCCCTGTGAAATAAATATCTACCTCGCACGTAGGCCAAGTCGCGGAGCTCTGTGTGTCACGGTTGTCTTCTGGTGGATGCAGTACGATGTCGGCCAAGCGTGCGCCCTGCAAACGCAGCATATGCAGTTCAAATAAATGATCGATCAGACTGGCCACGCGGCTTACGAATTGGGATTTGTAAGCCATAAACGCCATCAGTACACCGACACTGAATTGGTTGTTCATCACCAAGGACGCACCGAGTCCAAGCGCCAGTAGATTCTCCAGTCCGAATATCAAGCCGTTGAGCTGGGTGTAGATCAGTTGCAGCTTCTGGGTTCGTAACCCTGCATTGATCTGTTCTACGAGCAATCCTAGCCAGGTGGAGCGTCGCTCGCTCTGGCGTTGGAACAGCTTTATTGTGCGCATGCCGCGCACGGTTTCGAGAAAGTGGCTTTCCTGTCGGGCAGCGTGAATGATTTGTTCCTCGTTTGCCCGGCACAAGGGGCGGTACCAAGCCCAGCGAACCAACGTGTACAAAGTCATGGCAATTACCGCAATGACTGCGAGTAACGGGCTGTAGGTAATCATGAGGAAGAGTGTTGCGATGGTCATCAGACCATCCAGAAGCGTAGAAAAGAAGGCGGCTGTCAGTGTCCCTTGTATCTCGCCGATAGCACCGAATCGCGAGACGATATCGCCCAGGTGGCGCTTTTCAAAGTACTGGATCGGCAGGCGGAGCAGGTGACTGTAAACGTTCGCCCGCCATTGCACACTCAGCAGGGTACTCATGTGCATCATCACCCAAGCCCGTGTAGCACTCACCAGTTGCTGCATCAAAAGTAACAGCCCAAAGCCGATGATCAACGTCGTCAGCAGATCACGGTCTTGAGTGACCAATACGTTGTCGAGAGTCCACTGCAACAAGAACGGACTAACAATCGAGAACACTTCCAGGGCTAGGGCGAGTAACAGAACCTGCGAAAGGGCGCGATAAAGACCGCTCACCCGTCCCAGCATGCTCATCAATTTGATCTGTGGTTTGGCTTCCTGCTTTTCAAAGTCACTGTCAGGCCACACCTCAAGAGCGACACCGGTAAACGACTTGCTAGCCTCGGCCAGGCTCAATTGGCGGATACCATGGGCCGGGTCATGCAAGATAAGGCACTGGCCGTCTGCGACCTTAAGAACGACGAAATGGTTGAAGTTCCAATGTAATACACAAGGCAACGTGAGTTTGCTCAGGTCCTCCAGTTCAACCCTCATCGCCCGACTGCCGAACTTCAGTTGATCGGCTGTCTGGGTCAGTTGTTTGAGCGTAACCCCCTTGAGTGACACGCTGAATTGGCGACGCAGTTCCATCAGCGTCGTGTGATGACCATGGTAGCCCGCAATCATCGCCAAACAGGCCAGACCACATTCCGTCGCTTCTGTTTGTAGAATCAGGGGCAGCCGTCGGCCTATGCGTAGCGTGATCGCGTCGAGATAGTTCATGTATTCGTTCCTAGAGTTTGCCCGTCAGGCTGTAGAGCGGCTCAAGTACCCACTCATAGAGGTGGCGGGTCTCTTGCAGGATGTCTGCCTCAACCAACATGCCGGCTTGTAGCGGTCTCGGCTTGCCGTAGGCCATTACTGACTGCGCCTCGATATCAACGCGAATGCGGTAGAACTGTTCGCCGTCTAGGCCCAGCCCCGGCACAGTTCCGGTTACGCCCGCCAATTCGGTCGCCGAAAGGGTAGTTTTGGAGATAGATGTCACATTGCCGCGGTGCTGGCCGAATTTCTGATACGGATAAGCATGGTAACGGACCATTACAGGGTCGCCTGTATGGATGAAACCGATGGCTTTGCTCGGTGCATATAGCTCTACTTGTAGGCGGGAATCTGAAGGCACTATGCTCATCAATGGATGTGAGCTATCCACCGTTTGGCCCGGCTCAACAAGAATGGAAGTTGCCATGCCGTCTTGGGGGGCTGTCAGGATCAGCGTGCGCTTGGCTTCGCTCTCGATAAACTCCTGCTGGATGCTGGACAATGACCGTCGGATGCTGGCCAGCTGATTTTCGTGCAGTGCCGAGAGTCCCGAATATTGATGTCGGCGCTCGACCAACTGCTGTCTCAATGCTGTAGCTTCACGAGTCAACCTCTGAAGGGTTTGGCGTTGGCTCAAAAGTTCAGCTTGGCGTTGCTGAAACTGATCCATGGATATGTAACCTTTATCCATTAGACCTTGATATCGACCGGCCGCATTGGTTGCCAGTGCTACAAGCTTTTCCTGGCTAGCCCTTTGCTGTGCCAGTGTCTTCAACTCTTGTCGCAAACTTTCCAGTTTGCTTTGCAGACTGTGACGTTCCTCGACTTGAAGTTGTGTTTGTTTCTTAAACTCTTCGTTTAAGGATCGGCGTTGTTGCGCGAGTTGATCACTTACTTCTGCCTGTACCGCTCCGAAATCTCCTGCGAAGCGCTCACTGGATAGGCGAAACAATCGAGCGCCTTGCTTGACTAACTGTCCTTCATCGACAAAACGTTCGAGCACCAAGCCATATTGTGGCGAGTGTATTTTCAGCTGTCCGGAGGTGGGCACGAGCTGGCCTGCCACAGTGCTGCGTTTGGTATAGCTGCCGTAGAGAAAAAAAGTCACCGCCATGGCGGCAAACAATGTGGCTATCAGCGTAAGTACCGTGAAGGAAACGGGTCTGACAAGCACGATTTCACCGAGCCAGTTAGCTTGTCGTGAGGCCAGCGCTTCAAGTCGAAACAGCGGAGTCTTTGATGTCACACTATCATCCTTAACTTTTTGTTTAGTATCAAACTGACCACGCCCACTCCTATCGGCTTGACAAATATTCACTTTAATAAGCATTGGCTCCGCAAGCGGTTACAAATTCACGGTAAATTTTTAATTTTTCCTTTCGTTTCGTTCATAGCTATTTAGCGTCGAAACAACTGCAGGAACGGCGTGCCTGTTCTTGAATCTTAAAATTGCAAGACCCGATCTGTACGAATTTGCACGGAGCAACAAATGGAAATAACAAAAAGAGAGCGTGATGTGATGCGCTTGCTAGTCAATGGTCTGACTAATAAACAAATCGGCCAGCAGCTGGGGATCAGCAACTACACTGTCAGGGATCACATTTCTTCAGCATTTAAAAAACTTAATGTAACAAGCCGTGTTGGGTTGGCGATAATAGCCGCCGAGATGAAAGATGAAAAATAGTCTTGGCTCTCAGAAATTTGCTGTTTTTACTTTTGCACGGTAGTGCATCTGTAGTCATCCCTACAGATGCAGGGTGGTATTTTTGTCGCTGGTAGGGGTAATGTAATTAATAAATGTAGCTGGCGTCGTCTTGTTTGGCATCAAGTGTAATAATGCGCAGGGTAATGCAGGTTTTAGTTGGCAAATCCTGTTCGATCATCGTGGTTTGAAATGGAAGTGTTCAAGTATGATTGAGGGGAAACGTTTATCTGATCTACAGGAAGTTTTTGTTAGTTTTGAAGCTGAAAAGCTTGATGGGTGTGTTGTTGCTTATTTCAACGAAGAGTTGGCGGGCAAGGAGAATGCGGCAGCTATTCTTAACGCTTACAGCTACGCTATAAGTTCTGGGCCAAAGTCCGGTAAGGGGCCGTCTTCGGTAAAAAAATTCATGGCCGAACGCTATGGCGGAGATGGCATCCTCGCTAATGGCGGCGGAGGGCGTTGCGGTTTCGATGGTATATGGCAACTAAAGGGGATTGGACCCAATCAATTGGTGGGCAAAGAGGTAGACGCTACGCATGGCGATGGTAATCTTTGTTTGGATACGGCAATTTATGAGTCAATTTGGTCAGAAATCATAAATGCAGTACTCCCCTTTGGCGCCATTCGAACAATTGCCATTCTGGACACTGGGCGAACATATGAAGAACGGGGAATTGAAACTCCCCGCGGATTATTGGTTCGCCAGTCCGTCGTGCGCCCAGCTCATTTTATTAGGGCCACTTTCTTTGAGGAAAAGCAAATTAACGGGCTATGCAAAGATGCTCAGCGGGTTAAAGCTTCAATAGCGAAATTGGTTGACTTTCTTCCTGGGGAAGGTGCTATGTCAAAGGCTGGCAGTGTGAGTGAACGCTTGGAATCCGGATTTCTCGAGCTAGCCGCGAGATTTGCTGAGCAGTTTGCTGCTGCCAAGGCGAAGCACATTATTCATTACAACGTGAGCGCGTCGAATCTATCACTCGATGGGGCTTGGCTAGACTTAAGTGGCACCCGCCTATTCAGCAATCGCATTGAGGGTTATCGAACTGACGTTGATAGATTCAATACTGAGCATTTTCCTGCAGTCGAAAGCTTGGAAAGTTTGTCTTATTACCTGGGTAAATACTCCGTTATTACCGTTGAGGAATCAGCTTGTATTTTAGAGAAGGCAATTAATCACTTTGGGCAGAAATACGGACAGCAGTTGAGTTTGTATCAGGTAGCGCAGGCAGGATTTCCTCTATGGATGCTGCGAACGCTTGTGGACAGCACTGAGCTTGAAGAATTCTCTAATAATCTTTCTAAGTTTTTGGAGTTTGATGATTTTACAGTAAACGCAATTACCTTGGAGGGGGGCTGGAGTGGTTATGAGCGCCGGACTGCGCGGCTGTTTCATGAGTTGCTGTCAAGTAGGGTAAGTGCTGCGGTCGCAAGTTTATCATGGTTGAGGGTTGGCACTGCTGCGATCAACCAATTACAGTTGAGTTATAATAAATTGCTCGACCTAGCCTCGCAGATAGCCGGCGAGCAACACATAAGCTTGCAAAGCTTTTATCGTTGTATGTTAATAAATATGACTCGCCTCAATCGTAGTCATAGTTTGCTCCACGATATTGATACACGGATCGAGCGTATAAGAACCAGTGAGGCAGCAGATGAAAGAAGGGCCTATGAAATACTTTCAGAAGAGGCAGTGCATACTGCACAACTTAACCTTGGCAATGAACAGGGACGATGTGTTCCGTTCTGGTTGAGTAGCGCGCTATCAATTTGGTTTGATCCAGTCTCCGGTATATTTGTATTGCAAGCGGCAGATACATGCTCACTGTCGATTGATGCCCTTGTTGAACTCGGAAAATGTCATAAGGATGTAAATATGGCACTTGGTTTTTATCGTGGTGTCTGGAGGAGCTTAAATGAAAAAGCTATTTGACGTTTTACAATTTTAGAAATATGGCAGTTCGCCGCTATGTTTTTAGTAATGAAGTCTTTGGGTTTGAGTTTTCTCGATGGGGCAAGGCAGTGTTTATGGTTTGTTCCTTTGTTTGTATTGCTTATCTCTATGCAGGTAATTAACGTTTTCTGTGAGTGGAGTTGCAGGTTCAACTGTGCAAGCTACTATTGTCATGCTGTTGGGGCAGGCGGCGTGATTAGATATAGAGAGAGTTAAGGCCATATTTTTCGTGTGATATTGGAATTAATTTATGAAAAAATTTTCTGAGCTTTATACCCGTTGTCGATATGATCACTCGCCGAACAGGGCAAAGCTTATCGGCTTTGCTTGTCTAATCATTTTCATGTGCAGGCACTACTCACTTTTTCAGATAATGACTTTGCGGTTCTGGATAGTCCCAGCTATAGATCACAAACAGATTTTGTTTTTTTTCGATAACTTCGATATGCCTATTGGCTACGTGACATGGGCACACTTAGCTCCAGACAGCGAACTGCGCCTATTGCAAGATCCTGACTTCTTGCTTCACACGTCCGAATGGAATGAAGGAGGTAAGACATGGATTGTTGACTTTTGCTTTCCTTTAGGGGGCATGGCTACTGCTATTAAGCACCTAAAAAAACATTTCCGAGAACTAGGGATCAACAAAGTATTTTGGGGGCGTCGAAACAGAGATCACTCAGTCCGAAGAGTTGGGAGCTACTCCGTTTTTATGGAAAATAAAACGCGAATGTTTTCCGGGCGAAATGGGGGGCTGTAGTGGTTTGCAGCACTGATTGAGTTGTACCACTCCGAGGCAGGCATTGGGTTTGAGCCTAATCCTCCGGACACCATGTAGGTATTCATCTGCTGCAAACTGGTTGGTGTTGAACGATCCAACGCAGATTTTTCCACGGGGCTTGATCTTACAAGTAATAAAGAGACTTCGGTCACTATTCAAATTCGTCAGGCGTCTGAGTTTTATATTCGAGCCGGTATCATTGCTGTTAGCCGGCTCAGGATGCTTTTTGCGGAGAGTTATGCGTCGTGTCTTATATGGAGTGCTCAGCTATATGTATCTCACTCTATTATATTTGAAAGCTTTAGTAGCTTGTTGTGAGGTCCCGTAAAGGTAGCAGTTTCATCCTTGGTTTTGTGAGTGATAAGTTCAGACTTGCAGAAGTAAAAAATGCTAAACATTCTTTTTTTTGGGTAATAAACACCATCTTTTTTTTCTGAATAACCGACGGCGAACATTGCGCTTTTCAATATATTTTGATTTATATCGGTATGGGTTCTTAATTCAGAAAACGCTTCGTCGTGATACATTAGTTTGATAGCTATGGCTAAATAACCTATAGTTCCACCTATAACGCTGCTGCCCAGGTCTACTTCTGTTAGACCTGTTTTTTCCAAAAAAATAAAAACTAAACCTGTCAGCATGTAAGCCAATACAGATTTTTCAATTAATGAAAATAATTTCAGAGGGTCTTTTAATAATTGATCTCTTAGCTTAAATCTTTTCAAGGTGTCCCTGTTCATGAGTTTAACCTTACTGCTATGCTGTATTATAATTTTAAGTCTACTGGGCGTACTAGCACTTAGCTAAGGTACGTCCAGTAGAGTCCCAAGTTATTTAACTGGCAGGACTAGATGGCGCCTGAGGGAAAAAAGAAGATCCCTGAAAGCCACCTGGAAAGGTACCTGGTTTCCACGCGTTAGCAGCATCTCTTCCAGCATTATAAATCCCTTCTCCCGCCATGGCCCCCAACCCACTCCCAATTGCCGCACCCGCGAGTGGCTGCCCAAGTCGCCCCCCTATGGCAGCACCTGCCGCAGCGCCCAAAGTACCTCCTACGTTAGATGCAAAAGTGCTACCATTGTTGGCGCCTGAGACTTGAGATATTTCAATACTGGATAACTTTCTCATGGATAAATATTCCCTTTTTAGGAGTTGGTGATCGTCAGCTTTCTATTTGTGTAGTATTCAACCTCCATTTGTTGAGAAAATTTCGACTATTTATGCCGCTAGGCACTGAGATCGGAGTGCGCTTGAGGCGCGCAATTCATATAATTTCGCTATGATGGTAAAGCTGTAATTATCTAAAAAACACTGCATTGCCACTGCATTGGCAGTTGGTTAATTGTCTTGTTGTATATAGAAATGAGCTGTCATGGTTGATAGGGGCCTAGAAATACCATCAATCTTGGAGCGAAATAAATTACGGCTGAAGTTGTAGGCGACGGCCTGTATGTGCTTGCGCTGGATGATATTGCGACCGAGTTTTGCATTTATAAATGATGCGCAACCCTCTGTTGCGAGCGAAAGCAATAAAGCAATTTCAAGTGAAAGAATCATTGTCGCGATATCATCTATGTCTAAAGCAAGCTATCCGGAGTGGAATTAAATTTCTGTCGTAATAATGCAGTGTCTGCTATTAGGTGTCGTATTATTAATAATAAAGCTTCATGTTCTGCTTTTGGTTCTTCTGCTCTGTGCCAGAGTACTTTCATTGTAATCGTAAGCAGCAAGTTGGTTGGCTATATCTCGTTAATATCCATAAGGCACCGATGGCAAGGTGCAAGATTAACTAAAAGGTCTATTTATACTGTCATGAAAGAGGCGAAATACCATCCTGCATGTGTAGGGGGTGTATTTGTTCGAAGTTGATTTGAATTCGTCTGTACAAGGAAGGCGTTGTACGAAATTATTTGAAGTCACGTAGGGCGTTTGTTAGGTCGGCTTCGTCTTACAAATTAAGTCCGTTTTCTATTTTCCAATAGAGATAATTCCTACAGAAAGCGTTCCTGATAAAACTTTCAAAGCTGGTAAATGCGCGAACTCCTCATTGCTTATGTTAAATCTGCATTGGTCTGTAACCTAGGCTCTGTACGAAAAGTAATGTCGTAAACACCGCATGGCGCAGGCCAGCGAGACCATCGCTGCATAACTTTTCGCGAGCTTGTCGAAACGCGTA
>LNAP01004553.1_pt1 | contig 12740 bp, 5 predicted proteins | sample 602601 | NCBI WGS metagenome assembly LNAP01 (sample SAMN02440304, study PRJNA202911) | soil metagenome | biome: Subtropical and temperate rainforests or woodlands; isolation source: soil samples (1 kg each in a 20% v/v slurry with milli Q water) were... ...
ATCCTCAGCGTCAGCGGCCTCTTGTTCTTTCAGGGCTTGGTCATTGAACGCTTCATAGGCTTCCCTGACGGCCTCGATCCGTTTCTCCATTTGCTTGATGCGTTCAAGGGTTATGAGTCTCGGCTTACCTTTTGCAATCCAGGATTCGACCTTGCTCCGCACCATGTCGCAGGTGATCTCGCGGTTGGTTCCGTCGAAGCAAACATTCAATTCCAAGTTTCGCCCGGCCCCGCGGTCGGTCAGATTTTGGCTGCCCAGGGTCACGAAGCTGTCTTCATCCATCACGATCTTCGCGTGCAGGTTTTTTAGCTCGTAGACCTCATGCTTAGCCTTCACCAACGCGGTGAGGAATTTGATGTCAGACGCGCGAGATACGAAGTCCCGGACCTGAAAAAGGGTATAGATCCTCGCATCTTTTTTTTTCAGCAAAGGAAGCGTGTCGTTTGGGGTGATGTAGGGCGATAACACGGTGATCTGAGTCGTCGCAGCTTCAATTTGGGATTTCCACGTTTTGGTGAGATTTTGTCTGATGCGAATCATGCGTCGTCCTTGAACTGCTGGTGGGTATTTGCTCGATGAAACTGTCAAAATGCTCCAGGCGAACCCTGCTTTTAGCCACTGCGCGGCCCACGGCCTGCATATCATGGATCAGATCGATGGCGTCCATACGGTGTAAGTTTCGGCCAATAAACTCCTCGCATCCTATGGAGGCCAAGCCTTGGCTTGTCAGGTCTACGTTATAGCGTGCATAGGTGAAGAGGGGGGCGGTGGCGGTGGCGGTGTTCCCGTGCATTCCAATCATGTCGCCCAGCTCACTGTCCAGTGGGTCGCCTGCGACACATTTTCCAAAGGCGCGGCAAAGCATGTCTTGCTGGTTTGCTGAAGCAAACATCAGGGCTGCCGGTGTCGAGGTTGCGGTGTAGAGCAGATTCATCTGGCTGGGCGTCAGATCTGGCGCCGAGGCCGGATGCAAGCCTGTCCCTACCGATACCAACAGCATGTCGTCCTCACCACTTTTCCAGCCCATGCGATAGGCCGGCAGCGTGGCATTGAGATAAGAGATGAAGGCCGGATTGTTATAGGGCGTAAGGCCCCCGTCGATGAACACGAAGGGCTTTTCAAGCCTGGGAAAATGAATGGCTTCCGGGGCAAAGAATGTTGGCGCGGCGGTGCTGGCGCGTACAATTCGCCACAATGGCAGGTCCAGGTTGCACCCCGGCCCGGGCTGGTTGAACTGTGCGTAGGGGTTGTTGGTGAGTAGCCAGGGAGAATCGGTGGTGGCGTTTTTTAGCACCACCATCAGCAGGGTTTTAAGTTTGTTGGAACCCAATGTTGTGTGCTCACCGAAGCGCTCCTTCATCAGGCGTTCGAGTTCACTGTGAACGTAGCGATGAAAGCCCAGGCGTTGCCACCATCCCGCGCGTTTGAACATCTGCTGGCCTGAAGTGCTGTACAAATCGCGCAGCTCCTCAACTTCCATACCCAGTGACAATCCGGCAGCCAAAATTGCCCCGGTGCTGCAGCCGGATATGAGGTGGAACCAATCGGACAAACGCAATTGTTTATTGCCCGTACTCAGGCGGAGCAGACGCTCGATCTCGGCAAGAATCTCCACTGCGATAACTCCGCGTATTCCACCGCCGTCGATGGTCAGCACGCGTTTCTTGCCCTCGTTTCGCACAACATCCTGAAGGGATGAATTCACTACAGGCTTCCTTATGTGTAGTTGATTGCCGCTCAACCGCCGTGGGCGGGAACAATGGCCTTGCGTTCAGTAGTGGCTAGCCAATTCATATGTTCACGAGACAACTCCACTCCTACCACCTCGAATACCGTTGAGCCCATGTACGAAGCTTGCGGGCTCGCCATCAGTCCCTCGACTCGTTCAAGGTAGCGCTCGGTCGCCTGGTACTGAGCATGCAACTCCTTGATCGAGGTGTTATTGGCGTGCAGTTCCAGCACCGCTCCGATTACAGGAATCCAGCCGATCGCAAAGACAATCAGGTCTTTCCAGGCCAACTCCAGCCCGGGCAAGGTCGTGTGCTTGAAGAAGGAGTAAAAGCACAACAGCAATACACACAGAATCACTGGAATGCAGATGGTTGCGGTGACCACACGCTCGATTTTCTCGTGTTTTTCGTGCAGACGATGCCTGGCTCTGTGGTAATACGCGCGCTGTGCCGCGATCCAGTCGTGAAGCACTTTGCTGCGTTCGATGGCAATGGCGTCGGCGTTGTAGCCGCCCAGGGAGGCCTGCTTGATCAGCGAGACGATAGTGCGGCGTTTATCCAGGCCTTGGGCAGGCAGTCGTTGGGCCAGCGAAGCATTGCCTTGTGGGTCGACCAGCCCGAGTGCTTGCCAGAAAAACTCAATGCGCAAGGATTCGGAAACGGCGCGGAAGAAGGCATAGCGAAACTTAGTCTGGTTGGGCTTGACCCGTAGGTACCAGAGCAATGACAGAACGAAAAGGCAGACATAGCCTGCCAGCACCAACGGTGCCGAGAGGATTTTTGCATAGAACAGGAAGACGCTGGTCAACAGGAGGGTCAGGCCGGCCACAGCCCGATGGGTTCGGGCGGTTTTGAGTTGCATTGCGTTAGCCAGGCCGTCGAAACGCTGGAAGTGTTCGGCGATTGACTTCAGGTCCACAGAACGTCCGCTGTAGTACGGCTGGTCGTCGCACGGCCAATAGCCTTGGCCTCCGCGGTTTTCAGCAAGGGACTTGCTGGAGCGGTTCAACTCGCGCAGGTGTTCAGTGGTGTGGGCCGGCGGTTGCTCAGTGACGCTGACGCCTTCAGCATTGGCGCTGAGGATGTAGCCGCAGTGCAGATCGACTGCACGGGCAGACTGACGATTGGCGCCGATTCGATAGACCGGAACAGTGTCTACGTCGTGCAGGTAGCGACTGATGTCGTTACGCAGTTGGTCTGCCGGGCCATGGGTAATCGCAAGCAAATCCAGCGGTTCGAGCGCCTTTAGAGTGACGTTCTCGGTGCCGCCGGGCTTGGGCTGCGCGCCGTGATTGGCTGAAAGGTTGCCGTCCCAGATCACCACTAGGACGTCAGATTTGTTCAGAAGGTAATCGCCCAGATTGACATAGGCTTGCTGTCGTTCGCTGACCGCCGGCAATTCCACGATCGGAAGCCCAAGTGACATCAACTCTGCATGGAACTTATCAAAGGTCTCCAGAGCCGCGCCATGAAAGTCCTCACGGTATTGGGGCAGCGGCATCGGGTACACGGCAACCGGCTGAATCGGCAGGCCTTCCATTCGCAACGCCAAGGCTGTTCTGGTGATCAGTTGATCGGCACCTTCTGCAAGCCCACTGATCACGCGCAGGGTAAGGTCGGGGTACTGCCGGACCAGTGTGTCAATCAGCTCGCGAAACCGGCATTCGATGTGCGCCGCGTCTTCGATGAGAAGGTCGCGATGTCCGGTGACACCGATGACGATGGAAAGGGGTTGGGTCATACCTGTGGATTCACTCATCAACTGGAAATCAACCGACGCACAAGGCCAATGACCGACTGAGGAGCGAGCCGTTGGACTGAGTGCCGCCAAAACACGACTGACGTCAATAGGCCATGACGTGTAGACCGCCAGCATATCGAGGTGAGAGAGGGTTGAGGAAGCGTACAGGGACATGATTTTAAAATAGTTTCCATTACTTGCCTCACACGTCCAAAGCAGCTTTAAATGGTGGTGATGTTTATTCGCCATCATTGGCATTGAGCCTGCTCACGGACTTTCTCATGCAAATTGACACCAGCACGATCAGGGAAATCAGGATTTTTCTTTCTTCTACGTTCAAGGATATGCAGGCAGAGCGTCACTACCTGCTGACACGGGTATTTCCTGAAGTGCGCGATGCTTGTGAAAGTCGAGGCGTGGGATTTACTGAAATTGATCTGCGTTGGGGAATTACTGAGCAGGAAGCCGAAAAAGGGACGACAGTTGCCGTCTGCCTGAACGAGATCGATCGATGTCGCGATTTCCCGCCGTTTTTCATCGGTTTCCTGGGTGAACGCTATGGCTGGGTTCCTGATCAGGCAATGCTTTCTGACTACCTATCGGGCAAAGAGCTCAATGAGTACGTCAGCACGATCCAGATGGCACTGGATAAAAACATCAGCGTGACAGAGCTCGAGATCGACTACGCACTTGACGGGCAGCAACAAGGCCGCGCTGAAGCGCTGTTTTATCTGCGTAGCGAATCGCTGACCGATGAATTGTACGTTCAATCAGGAACTGCCCAGCGCAGCGATTTCTATGACGGGGGAAGTGGCAAGCTCGAGGTGCTCAAGCAGAAGCTCCGCGAGTCAGGCGTCATGGAAATCGATAATTACTCAACGATTGAAGAATTTGGCGAGTCGGTGAAGGCCCGGTTGCTAAAGGAGCTGGATCGACGATATCCGGAAAAACAGGGTACGTCGGCCTTGCTCCGCCTCCCACACGAGAATTTTGCCAGGACTCGCTTGAAGTTCTATGTACCGCCGGTGGAGGCTTGCGAGGCAGTCTCCGGGTATTGCCATCAGAGGTTGAATCACCAGGAGCAAAGGCCTGCCTTGATCATTGGTGAGCCGGGAGTGGGCAAAAGTGCCTTGATGGCGCACCTGGCGCACTACTTGCCGCAAAAGACGATTCTTGCTGGCGCCAGGGTCCTGGACTTTTACATCGGCGCAGATGGCAAACGCGGTATCGATCAATGGTTAGACGACATACATGTGTTGCTCGAAGGCAGCGTGCTATCGCCGCAGAAATTGACTCAGGTACTTACAGGTAACGAAAAATGGGAGGCCTTGGCTCAGTTGCTGACGCGAGTCGTCAGCACGTTTGGAGGCAACCCACTCATAGTTCTTCTGGATGGCATTGAGCGATTCGATAATGCCAGCCAGGTTTTGCGTCAGTTTCAGAAGCTGCACCTGCCCGATAAGGTCATTATCATTCTATCCGCTACCCCGGACCTGGACGCTGGCGTCGAGCCGGTCTGGCGATATGGGCTTGAACGCTCTGATGCTGTGCACCTGCGCGAAATGATCGATACCTATACGGTCAATTATCGCAAACGTTTGCCGCAGGAACTCATCGACAGTCTGATCCAGGCGCCAGCAATGGCCTCGCCGCTCTACATGCGGGTAGTCCTCGAACAGATGCGCATCCGTTCCGCCCATGAAACACTCGAGCAGGATATCAAGGCACTGCTGGTGCATCGGGATGTCGGTGGCCTTTTTCGGTCGATGCTCGATGCCTGGGACCGTGATCTGAGCACAGCTAGCCACCCATGTATCGTTACTCACGCAGCCCAGTATCTATGCGCCGCCAGGGCGGGGCTTTCCGAAAGGCAGCTTGCATTGCTTTTGGCTGCCGACCTCGATGAGACCGAAGGCACAGGTTCACCCAAACGAGCTCCGCAACTGCTCATGAGCCGTGTCCTCGCTGTCCTGCGTCCTTACCTTGTGCGGTATGAGGGGCGTGAGCAGTTGATGCATTCTTCGTTGCAGCTTGCTGTCATGCAGGGTGCGAATGAAATCGCCATACGTCAGCACATCATTCTCACCGTGGGATTGGCGAGTGATAGCGAGAGTACGATGTCGAATGACTCCGCTGGCATTTTCACCAATGCTAAAACCGCCGAACGAATTTTCCAGGCGTGTCAGCTGCTTGCTCTGGACCCTCACGACAGTGTTGCCCTGGAAACACTTCGTTGGGACCTTCAAACTCCAATTAGCGTCGTCGCTTGCTACAGATCCGCCCCCGATACTCTGATGCAAGCCTTCGCATCGCTCGGTGCCGGACAGGCAGAGGATGATCAGGCACTGGAGAGTATTACCGCAGCATGGAAAGCGTGCTCGCCCGCCTGGTTTCCTCAAGCTGTAGAAGACCTCGCCGTTTGCAACCAGATTACTCACCAGTTCACGGACCTGGCGTACCACATGCTTTGCGAAGCCTGGTGCACTTTTGTCGCCGGGTTGATTCAGTTTCGCTTTGACAATAGTTCCCTTCTACTGGCGCGCAACAACGCCAATCTGGCAGCAACGTATATTGCAAGCCATCGCCCAGCAGATGCAGAGCGACTGGGAAGGCAGGCGTTGATCCAGTTTGAAGCCGCCTTTGGCAAGGATCATCCTGAAGTCGGCAAGGCCTTGAATATCATTGCGCTTGCCCGTTTCCAGCACGGTGATTTTGTGGAGGCGGCGCGCCTGGGCGTTCAAGCTTGCCAGATCCAACAAAAGGCTTATCCGCAAGGAAACAGGGATCTTGTACAGATACTCAGCAATCTCGGCCTTACCTATAGAGAGTTGGGCCAACTCGACTTGTCAGAGAAAACCCTCCTTGAAAGCTTCGAAATGGCGGCCAGGGTTCTCGACGCGTTCGATATTGATTTCATTACATTGACCATCGTGCTGGCGGACACCTGCCAGGCCAAAGAGAACTTCTTTCGAGCAGAGGTGTTTGCTGCGAAAGCGCTAGCGGCCTGTGAGCAGTGGTTGCCAAACGGACACCCGATTTACAGCCATGCACTGGTATCGCATGGAAACGCTTGCGCAAAACTGGAAAGGGTCGAAGTAGCCATCGAAGCTTTCCAGAAGGCGTACATGTTCATTCTTGCAACGACGCCCGATGATAATCAGCAGTTGTGTACGGTGGAGTGCAGCCTGGGGCAAATGTTGCTCAAGCAAGGCAAACTGGATGAAGCAGAGGAAATATTGTGTCGCGCCAACAGCAGAAGTCGACACTTACCTGCAGAGCTCGGGTTCGCCAATATCAGCGAAGCGTTGTATGAGGAGTGTCTTTCGTTCAAGTATGCCCAATACACCCTTCAGGCCGATCTTGCGTTGCATCGCAGAATGGCCCGTGACTCCGCCACTAAGTGCAACTTGGTGATGGGCCTGAACAATCAGGCTGTGGCCTTTAAGGAAAGCGGGCAGCTTTTGCTATCGGAACAGTGCTTTCTCGAGGCCCTGGACATCGCCAAGGAATTGAGAGAGATAGACCCGGGCGATAAAGCTAGCATACTCAACGGGCTGGCGGCCTTGCGTGAAGAACAGAATCGGCTTGAAGAAGCCGTTCAGCTATTTCACCAAGTGTTGAGCCTGCGAGAAGCTACCTTCGGAAAAAATGATGAGCGGGTCGCTCATTCCTGCTACCTCATCGGATCGATCTGCCTCAAGCAAGGGCGTTTTGATGAGGCCGAAACCTATCTGGCGCGAGGTGTCGAAACGTTCAGAAAAACCGGTAGGTCTAACGTCAAGATGCTTGCCGATTGTCTGAGTGTCTATGGCAGGCTGCTACAGCAAGGTTCACAGCTGAAGCAGGCCCGGGAGAAAATGAAGGAGGCGATTGTCCTGTACAAGCAGTGTGGGCGCGCGGCGGCTTCTATGATCACTGCGCTTTCGTACGAAATTCACCAAATCAACACGCAGCTTTGTGATACCGATGATACCTCCAACGCCGGGGTGACACCGAGCTGGTGGAAACCATGGACTTGGTGATCGAACGTCAAAACCAGAAGGACCGCTTGAGCTTTCGGCTAATTGAGTAGCTCTAGCATTTTTTGGTGCAGCGTTGACCGAGCGTAATGCTCGCAGTGAATCGCTTGTGTCTTTGTGGCCATCAAGAGGCTGTTCCTGGCCGATTTCTGCCTGTCACCACCGTCAGCTTGGGTCGATTCTGTTGAAAGCGGCTCTTACAGATGTCAGAAATCGATAAAAAACTGCTCTCGATTTTGCAGTCTGCGCTCCCCAGATTGCGGCTTTATCATTGTTCAGTGCCCCGCAACCGCAGACTGGCCAGCTGCTTGCGGACCGGATTTGAAGTCGTGCGCCCGAACTCCCCGGGCAATCGCAAACCCCACCCCCACCAAGACCACCATTGCCCACGGAAAAGAGGCGACGCCCCAGCTAGGTGATTGCCTTCGTGAAATCCACCGAGGTATCGATCGCCAAGTTGTAAGCAGTGCGCTACAGACCAACCCAAATGGCTTGAGCCCTTCGGGTATCTTATGCTGATTTACGACGGTGGGGGGTCACGGATCAGGCGCACAGCACCAACCGCCAGCTGGAATGAATGTGCCGAGTGAAGACATGACGGCTTCATTGGCGAAAATATCCGGGGCAAACGGGTCCACCGATGATGGCAGCAGGCATTGGCCAGTTTTGGCGGGGAGCGTTGGGGGATCAAGGGGTTGGTGCAGCCCCTTGGCGCCCACACGTAAATGACTGACCACCCCACTGTAGTGCAGGTCGATCCGGCGATTCCTGGTGCTGTAATCGCCCTGCTGTGAGGAAATCTGCAGTTACGGCGAGAAACCTGCATGTCGAGGGCGATCCGCTTGACCCGCCTGTAACGAACGCCCCTGAAACAAGGGCTTTGGGGAAGGCTAGATGGTGTCGGAAGCTCAGGCTGGCGCCATCGAGGGAATAGATTCTGGTTATTTTTTGATCAGTTACTTCCACGTTCCATCACTACCAAATCCCCCCTAGCGATACATTCGGCCTGAGAGTGCATCCCAATCAAATGCGATGGACAAGAGCCTCTACATTGGCAATGAAAGCGAAGGGCCTCCCCCGATTGCATGCTAATGCTCGCCACCTGCACACTAACGTGCTTTCCGTGAGGTACCCCTAGCTCAATCAATGAACTAAATAACTTGGCCTGTACCTACTCTGACGAAGTTGCTTATTGCACGCCCCTAGGAAGTCAAGCTTGCATCACTTCCGGCTACAGGTAGTCGGTGGAGCAGGAGAAAGTTAACCCTGCAAGCTTTATGGTGATGGCAACATCACAGATTATCAGGTCTCTAAGCCTATTCCTTGTAATAACCAGCCTGTGCCTGAGGCACGATTAATAACTGTACAGGTTCCAGAGGGAGGATAGGGGTAAACCCCTCCCGCTTTGCTTTTGCATTGAACTGTACAAGGAGAATGGTGCCATAGTCACCACTAACCCTCCTGCATTGATTAACCGTGGTACGAGCCACAGGGTATATCCGCAAGGTTTAGAACAAGATCAAGAACTGGGGGCTTCTTGCCCCCTCTCTTTTATTAACGTATACAGCGGTATCCAATGCCTATCGGCATGTTGCATGCTTATAAGTAGTAATGCTGCCTAGTTGATGAGTGAAGTGGGGCAGGGCAAAAAGCCCCACAAGCCTTTGATCTGAATTGTGCATAGATATCTTGTGGCGTATACGCCACGGAATAATAACTTCTACAGTAATTTGCACAGTTAACATTAAGAGCAAGAGCAAGAGCAAGAGCAAGAGCAAGAGCAAGAGCAAAAGCAGGGAGGGCTTTTTGCCCTCTCCCCCTAAACTATATAGAGTAGTTATTCGTGCTTCAGGTACAGGCTATTTCCGGTGGCGGCAACGCCACAAGTTGAATGTGTTGTAGAAGTAATTAACCGTAAAGCTCCGCTTTGGCGGTTGTGCCCCATTCCGCCCTTTGGCGGAAGTTGGCACTTGCCTTTGATATATGCGGCCGAATTACTCCCTCTCCAGCAGGCTCAGGTTAGGCAGCTTGCGTCTCGTCTCGTGCAGTGAGCATATCGTCTCTCCACTTCCTTATCGTCTTTGGACACACCCCAGTTTCTCGATTGATGAATATAGGCTTCACTCCATCCGCCAGCATTTGCATAACCTGGTCTTTCTTCGGGTGCTGCTGACGGCGTGGGAGGGCAGTCATTGGGGGCGCAGGGGTTCTATACTCCAACTCCGTTTCGTATTCTTCGGCTGTCTTGTACTGGGTCAGAGTTCGCAGGTCATGGTATAGTTTTGCCAGCTCTTCGGGGCTTGGTGTGCCCAACTCATTGCCATCTTCCCACTCGCAAGCATTTTGCTCGGGTTCGATGCCTTCCATTTCATTGAGAAGGGAGCGAGGGCGACACTCCATCATCCTGGGGATAATCAATTCGATTGCTTTTACGTAGCGCCTCGAATGTCGTTCACCCAGTTGCAGCAAGTCCTCTACGGTTTCGTTGGTTACGATTGGGAGGTGTTCCAGGATTACCACTATATTACGCACCGATAGTGGCATCGACTTGCCTCCTACACCGATAAGGCGGTCATTCCAATCAAGCCGTGCAACACCCTCTATGACGTCCAGTGCAAACACCGGGTAACGCTTCCAGTACGTAAAGCAGCCGATGTATCCAAAGAACGGATTCGGGATCATTTTGGATTTTCGGCCACAAGTGCGTTTCGGACTTCGAGGTATCTTGGGCTTAGCTGTCGGAGCATTTTCTTTCAACCACTTATTGGCGTTAGCGGCAATGCGTGCATCTATTGATTCCAGTTCTGATTGAGTAAGTAAGTCTGTAGTGCTGCTGTTTGGTGCGTTCGATTTAGTTGCCACGGTTGTTCTCTTCGTAGTTTCGTCATTTCATAGGCAAACCCTCGGTGTGTTCCGGCTATTGTAAGTTAGGAACGCACAAACCCATATTGCAGGCAGCACGAAACCCGCTCTGCTCAGCGGCCTATTGGCTTGAACATGGCGAGTAGTGATCAGATAGGGAGAGGTATTGCGAATGCCAGCATCTGTGGCTGGGTATGCGGATGATACATGGCGGGAATGCAGAGTCAAGGAAATAGTAATGGACTAACTATCGGAAGAATTTCAACTTAACTAACTTTGCTTGCAGGATGGCGTGAGAGGCTTGCCGTGGTGTTCTTGCTGTTACTACGTGTTATATGGGCTGGCTTGGCTGTCCTCAGTCTCTAGCGGGCTTGTAGGGGCTTGTAGGGGCTTGTAGGGGGTTGAGTAGCAGATGCCTTTCATCGGTAATTAAAATTTATCGTCGGCTACTTCTTTACTTCCCTTCAAGCTTCCGCAAAGTGGCGTTGATTTCTTTTATAAAAGCTATCACTCTTTCCATATCTTCTCTTTGTACAGTCCCAGGCCTTGCTGCCTGGAGCATGGTAGTGCTCCGGGTTGTATTAATAGTGCCAGCAACTGTTGCAGCGCTTTGTAGATCCTTTGTATCGGCGGTTATATCAAAGAAGGTAACCTTCGGTGTGTCCTCGACAATCTTCTGTTCTTCACTTCAACCTGTAGCGTAGGTGCACACGCTGTTCTTCCAGGTTAGCTGCCGCTAACAGAGCGCCGTGGAGCGTGGTTGGCACTTGGAACTGAGGCTTCGCCACATCAGCTTCAAGTACCGCCAGCGATCATTTAGGTTTTACAACGTAATCTGTATTACGGCCTCCAGCATAGCTTTCAGTGGGCTGCGGCTGCCATAAATGCTGAACGTGACCGCACCGTCTTCATGTCCGGCAATCCGCTTAATCAACGAATCTTGCACCCCGGCATCCCGCAGATCGTCAATGAGCGTGTGACGGAAGCTGTGGAACGTCTTTCTGGGGTCGGTGATGCCCCGCTTGGTCTTGTACCGACCGAACCACTTCGATGGTGCGTGGCCTAGTTTGCCCCGTACAGGTTCGAGTTCAGGGAATAGCCGGTCTGCTCCCGTACTCCGGACTGCTTCAACATGCTGCATCAACCCCAAGTCGATCAGAGCAGGGTGCAAGGGGAGAATGCGTCGACTGCTTGAGTTCTTCAGGTTCTGACCTTCGCGGCTGTCGTCGATGCGAATGCACTGGATACCCTGTTGTTCGATGAAGTCGTCCACCCGCAATTGACAGAGTTCTTCCAGTCTTGCCCCGGTGGCACGACCTAGGAGCGGCAGCCAGTAACGCCATGGATGCTTTCGGGCTTCTGCTTTCAGTTCATCCAAGTGGAGCAGGGTGGTTAGATCCTGACGATCAAATGACAACCGGGCTTCTTTGGCTGACCCGGTCATGACCTTCATTCCCACCAGCGGGTTGTCCGAGATGTAACCGTTGGCCTTGCACCAGCTGAGAAAGGCCGAGAGTTTGCGGAGTCGGTTGTTCACCGTAACGGCGGTGATTGTCTTGTAAGAGGCGCCTGATTCAACGACCTGCTTCAGGGTCTTGCCCTCATATTCGGGGCGTAGGCCGAAGTATTGCGGGCAGCGACTCAAACGATCCTTCAGCAGTCGGGCTTGCTGGACGTCGAATGCTTCTACGGGCATATCGCCCATCAGTTCGAGCAAATCTCGTAATGAGCGTTCGACTTCGTGCGTGCTGACCTCACGCCACGTACCACCACGTTTCCCTTCTTTTATATAGAGCTTCGACAAGGTGGCGAGGGTAGGGCCGTCGCTATTTCGCATCACGGCATTGGTTGGCGCCTTCCTGGCAGCAGGTTGGATGGTTGATGAGGGAGCAGAGTCTCGCCATTCCGAACACAGCCTACGCAGCGTCTTAAGGTCTACCAGCGGGTGTTCAAAAAGGTAGTTGAGTACTTGCTGGGCCAAAGAACTGGCGAGGAATAATGCAGCCTGACGGTCTCGCAAGTTCAGGCACATACGCAAGGTGTGGCGGTTCGGAAACAGATGCTTGGGCAATCGAAGGTTCAGGTAGTAACCGGATTGGCGGCGAACGATATAGGCCATGAGTGGAACACCAAAGTGGAACAGCAGAGTGGAACAATGCTGACTACACCTCAGACTATCGACTGCCCGTGCAGCAATTCTGCCCAGTAGATATCCTGCAACCTCAAAAGCTTGAAACCCTTACCCCAAAAGGCCCGCAACGATCAGCGAGCATGCTTGCATGCCACCCGGTCAGGCCTGGAAGGGAGCAGCCGCAGCGGTGACATTGTGTGCCGGGGTGTGGCTGGTGGGGTTACCACCTTAACGAACCGCGAGACCCTCTCTCGCGT
>LNAP01004555.1_pt1 | contig 12735 bp, 12 predicted proteins | sample 602601 | NCBI WGS metagenome assembly LNAP01 (sample SAMN02440304, study PRJNA202911) | soil metagenome | biome: Subtropical and temperate rainforests or woodlands; isolation source: soil samples (1 kg each in a 20% v/v slurry with milli Q water) were... ...
GGGTCCATGTGGGATGCCGTGCTTGCTGTCGGCATGGATTGCCGGATCAAGTCCGGCAATGACGAGCGAGTAGGGCGGAACAGCGTATGGCGACATGCGCCATGGGGGCAGAGCGTCGGCACTGTCGATCTGCATGCCCGACACCGCCCTCAGCGCCTTCAAGGGACCAGCGACACGACCTGGGCATTCCGCTGTTCGGTCCATAATCCGTCGACCCCGGCCCGATAGGTATCGGTCCAGACACCGTAGCGCTGGAAGAATTGTTCGCGGTCGCGGCGGCGCTGCAAGAACGGCTCGAAGGCGACGATCTCGGCCTGCGCGGGGGTTTGTGTGTTCTGGCCAGTTGCCATGGTCGTCATCCTTTGACGAGGTTTGCGCGAAATCTGCGCGCGGTGTCGCCCTGTGAGACTCCGTTAACTTAGGACCGGAATCTTCTTGCGACCTCCCAAAGGTAATTGAGGGGAGCGCCCTGAATTACAAGGGGGCATGTGCCCATATGTGATGCACCGCACCATGACCGCATATGGGCAGCAACGTCCGAGCGGCAACGATGGCATCGCGCGCTACTTTGACGCAGCTTATCCCCCCGCCCTTAGCGCCCAGGCGCCAGGCTGCTGCCGCCAGATCGCTGAAACGTCAGCGCGTTTCCGATAGCTCGTAATTGACCGCGAAATCCGGCGGCGGGTTCGGGCCCCAGACAAAGAAGGCGTCTTGCGGCGCGTAATTGCCGGCCTGCCATTGCGTGCCCTTGGGGATGTAGTCGATATCGCAGGAATACTCGCTATAGCTGCCCCAGGGATCGCGGACATAATGGAAGAAATTCGATCCCACCACATGGCGGCCGAGGCCCCAGCCCTCGCTGAAGCCCTGTTCGCCCATCAGCGCCGCGCCGAGCCCGACCTGATGCACCGAGGGCATGTCCCAGCTGCTGTGATGCAGGCCCGGCCCCTCGGATTTCACCAAAGCCAGCAGATGATGGTCGCTGCCATGGATGCCGTGCATGAAGGCGATGCCGTCGCCCGAACGGTCCGACAGCCGCAGCCCCAGCAGGCCGGTATAGAACTGCGTCTGCGCCAGCACGTCCTTGGCGAAGATCAGGACATGCGACAGGCGTGTCGGCCGCGCCCTGCCGGCATCCTTGCGCGCCGGCGCCCGGCGCATGCCTTCATCCGAGGGTATGATGTCGAGCGGCGATTTGCTGTCCGGCATGGTCTTTTCGGCCACCCGCAATTCGACGAGATTGCCTTCGGGGTCGTGGAACCACAGCCCGTTGCTCTCAAAACCCGGCGGCGGATCGAGCCGCACGATCCGGCGCTGCTGCAAGCGATTGCGGAAATGCGGCAGATCCGCTTCATAGATGCCGAAGGAAAGATGATGCAGCCGCTTCGCGGGGCCCTCGACGAGATGGCCCCAGGCATGGGGATGGCCCTCCGCCTTCAGCGCCAGCCCGTTGCCGACTGCCGGCACGTCGAGCCCGAAGGCTGCATAGAATGTCTCGGCGGCTTTCAGATCGGGAACGGCGAGGGTGAAGTGGTTCAGCGAGTGAATGCCGATCTCGTCGGGCAAGCTTGAGGTCTCGGCCATGTCGTCTCCTGTCGCATCAAATCTTGGCCGCCAGGCAATCCCCACAACAGCTTGCCGGATATCGGCGACCTTGTCCCCGGTTTTTAAGACTGGTCATCTTGCGGCCGCCGAAGCGGTGCGCGGCAGAGGGCCGGGGTGAGGGGGCAGCGGATGAACGAAGTCACAAGTGTGTCTCGTCCCGAGTGTGTCTCATCCCGCGTCGCGGCCGGTGTGAGTTCATGCGGTAATATCAAGGCATCATTTATCGATATTCGAATCAATTGAGAATCGATACCTGTCCCGCATGGGCAAGTATGTGTTGCAGTGCGGAATGCCGGTGGATTATTTTCCTTTCAGGAAAGAAACATCGAGGCAGCTCCCCATGCACACGCTAGATATTTCTTCGGTCTGCGACCGCATCGCTTTGCGGGCGCCGTATTTCTCCTTTCTCGATCTGGAACGGCAAAGCGATGCCGCCGTGCGCGGCACGTTTTCCGTGGAACACCGGACCGGCCATGAGCGCGGCCCTGTCGCCGCGGCGGAACTGGTGCGTCATCTGGCGACGCTCGGTTCCTGTGCCGCGGTCCTCGAAGGCTCTGCCACGCCGACTTATTATCTCGGCACCAAAGGGCGTCTGAAGCTGCTGCGCAACACGCGGCGTCCCCGGGAAGACGGCATGTTCCAGGCCTCCGCCGAGGTGCTGCAGCAGGACCGGAAATCGCTGATCGCCCAGTCGATTTTGTCGGGCCATGATTTCCTGGCGCATTTCCGCTGCGAGTATCAGGTCCTGCCGGAGCCGATTTTTGCGCGCACCTTCAAGCATTACCGCGCCGGCCCCGTGCCCGACCCGGACGATTCTCCCTATAAAGAACCGATCGAGCTGGATTTCGAGCCGTCGCGGCAGAAATCCCTGACGGCCCATAGCCGTCCCGTGTCCTCGAACAGGTTCGCCGGGCATTTCTTTGAATATCCCGCCTGGCCGGCCTCGATCTATGCCGAGACCGTCTCGCGCGTGGTCGGCCGGCTGCTGCATCACATGCTCGACAAAGAGATCGAGTACAGCGTCGTGCGGCTGGATATCGATGCGCTGCGGCTGATCTCGGCTGCGGAAAGTGTGTCCTTCCATGTTACCTGCGTGTCGGCCTCCAAGGTCCTGTCGCATTACGTCTTTTTATCCGAGGTTCGATGCGGCGATACGGTTGCCGCGGCGATCGAGATGGAAGTCCATGTGTGACTGAGGTGGTGGGATCTGGGCCGATATCGCCGGCATGAGTCGCATGCCACGTTCTGACCGTCACTGATGAGGAATATAGCCGCAATGGCCCGGATCGATTTGCCGAAACCGTCGACCATGAGCAAGGCCGACCGTGCTCAATACGACCGTTGCCCCGCCAATCTCACGCGGGCCTTGCTGCGCACGCGCGGCCTGGCCGCCGGTTATCTGGATCTCGGCTTCGCGCTCATCAACACGACGCTCGATGCAAAGCAGCGCGAGCTCGTCATCCTGCGCGTGGCGGCGCTCAGCCGCAGCGCCTATGAACGCATGCATCATCTGCCGCCGGCCAGGAAGGCAGGCTGGACCGATGCCGATATCGCGGTGATCGAACGGGGGCTGGGCGGCTATCTGGATCCTGCCAGTGCGGCGCTGCTGTTCTTCGTGGATGAATGCGTGAAGGACGTGCATGTCTCCGACCGCACCTTCGTCGAACTGCGGCAATTCCTGTCGGAGGAAGCGGTCGCCGATGCGACCCTGCTGATCGGCTTCTACATGATGACGGCCAGATTCCTGGAAACGCTCGGCGTCGATCTGGATGAGGCGCCGTCCAACATTCTGACGGAACAGCTGGTGGTGGCCAGTTGAAGGCCGCGACGACGCGGACATAGCAAGCGGCCTGTTCATCAGGCCGTCACCCGTGGGGCGGCCTCCATCTCACGGGCCGCCTCCATCCCACAGGTCTCTTTGGGCGCCGGCAATTTCGATGGGGATAGCGGACGAAGAGTAGGTCTGTGCGGCGGGCTTGAGCGGGCGGCTACATCTGCTGCACACAAGCTTTCAGCCGCCGATCGGCTTTCTCGATGCGCTGGTTGATATCCTGAGTGACGCCTGCAAGCACGAGCCGCGATGCGTCAGCGGAATTTCCGCAGGAAGGCGCCGAGCGCGGCATTGACCGGGTCCGGATCGGTCAGGCTGAGAAAATGCGCGCCGTCCTCGATCAGGATGAAGCCCTCGGCATGGGCGACGCCGGTGGCGATGATTTCGCCATGCACCGGGGCGTAGGCGCCATCCGCGCTGCCATGCAGGACCAGGGTGGGGGCGGCGATCTCGCGCAGCCTTTCCTTGATGCAGTCACGCTCGACCAATGCGGTCGAAGCCAGGGTGAATTGCTCGGCCGGCCAGGCGGCCCATCGGCGTTTATGTGAGTCGCCATCGAAATGCGGGCCGAAGCAGATCTGCGCCTGGACATCCAGGATCTCTTTCGCCATGTCTCCCGGTCCGTTTCCCGAAATGCATGCCAGGAAGGCATCATGCATCGCCATATAGGCGGCGTGCTGGTCGGGCGGCTCGGTGGTGGCCGAACATCCCAGAACCGCCATCGCCCGGATCCGCGCCGGCGCCAGCAGCGCCGCCCGCAGGCTGATCATGCCGCCCTGGCTCGCCCCGACGAAGATGGCTTCATCGATGCCGAGATGATCGAGCAGGGCCAGGGCGTCCCGCGCGCAATCCCAGAGATCGAACGGCCCATCAGCGAGCGAGGCGCCATGGCCCCGGCTATCCCAGGTGATGCAGCGATACATCTCGCCGAAGGCGGCACGTTGCGGCGCGAACATCGCCCCGCTCATAGCATAGGCATGGCAGAAGACGACCGGTGTCTTGTCGCGGCTGCCCTCTTCATCGCCATCGTCTTCATAATGCAACGGGCGGGAGCCGATCATAAGATGGGGCATGCGTCGTTCCTTCAAGACGGTGGCGGCGACTTGGGGACATACGATGAGGACAGCTGCAACCGGGGCGGCAGGTTTCGGATGGTGCCGCCCGTGCATTACAGCTTGCCTTCGAAATAAACGGTTTAACGTTACCGTCGTAGCCGGTGCGACAGGTTACTGCTGTAACGCTTTTTTCAGCAGCGAAAGCCGATTTGCAGTTGCGGAAATATCGTGTGGCGGGCCGCTATGGATGGGTCGTTTTGCATGGACTGAAGGCGTGAAGATGAGCATGAATCCTTTCGAGGATAAGGTCGTGATCGTGACAGGCGGCGGCTCGGGGATCGGCGCCGCGACGGCGCGGCGCTTTCACGCCGAGGGCGCCGCGGTGGTGCTGACCGGCCGCACGAAGGAAAAACTGGCGGTGACGGCGCGGGACATGGCGGCGGCACGCCATCTCCTGCATGTCTCCGATGTGTCGGTGCCGGCGGATGTCGAGCGGCTGGTCGCCGATACCGTCGCCCGCTTCGGGCGTCTCGACGTGTTGGTCAACAATGCCGGCATCGGCAGTCGCGGCTGCCCGGCGGCTACCCGAACCTGCTCGCCGGCAACGATACGGACCGTGTCGCGAAAAGCTATGGCCCCAACCTCGAGCGCCTCCTCAAAGCCAAGCGGCACTACGATCCCGATAACCTCTTCAGCTCCGCCATTCCCCTGCCGGTCAGGTAGGGGCCGGTCGGGTAGGGCAGGTGTCTTCACCCGGCACCGCAACCCTGATCCGGGCCCAGGGTAGAGAGCGTGTTCGCTGCCGGCATGGATTGCCGGGTCGAGCGCGGCAATGACGCGGGAGCGGGATTTGGCGCTGTGCCAACCGCAGGCTTGACCGGGCACTGCCGCCACGGAGCAAGTCCCTGGTATCGGCAGCTTCGTCTCCATCATTTTCATCCCCGTCATTTTCATCCCCGTCATTGCAGTGACCGTTTCAGCTGTAGCGCATTTCGCAGTCCGTGACACACTTGCGTAACTTCGCCCCTCCAACATGCTGGCGACTGATCGCCTCGTGCGACCCCATTGCGTCCTGCTGTTCCAGCAGATTTCGACCCGGCTGGACTTCGCTCGTCCATCATCACCGATAGGAACGGCAAGGCGCCTTGGCGGTCACTCTGGTCTCACGCATCAAACAACACGCATGAAATAAAGCGGGTGAGTATGGGCGCCAATCTCCTTCTTCGCATGACCCTCAAGACAATCATTCACATAGCCGGCGTTCTTGTCGTCACCGCCTCGATCTTCGGATTTTCGCTGTTGCCCTCGCATGCGGCGGACAACCAGCCGGCGATGATGGGATCCGCGAGCACGGCGCCCACGATCCCGGCGTCAACCGGCACCGGACTCTCAATCCTGGGCCTCAGCGGCACCGATGCCGCGGGCAACCCGATCGATGCAGCGGGACATCCGGTGACGGATGGCGGCACGCTCGCTTCCGCCCCGGCGCCGGTCGTTCGGATGAACGGCCGCCTGGCGATCTTTCTCAAGGGCGATGAAAACACCACGATCGATCCGACCAAAGCGGTCCTCTCGCTCGACGGAAGACCGGTCGCGAACTTGAACGACACCGTCTATCTGGGCAAGCTGCATGCGCTGATCTTTCATCTCACCCGCAACGCGGACAATGCCGATGCCTGGCAGCCCATCCTGGGCTCGCCCAGCCTGGCGCCGCGTCCGGTCGCCGTCGGTTTCTGGCCCGACAAGGCGTCGATGGGCACCGACAAGTCGCTGGTCCTCGACGGAAAGGGAACGGCGCCGACCTTCCGGCTGACGGTGATTTCCGGCTGGTGGATGGCCGGGGCGGCCCTGGCGGTATTGGTGATCCTGGTGGCGATCTGGACGGCGGCGGCAAAGACGAACCTGCTCAAGGACAATCTGCTGCCGCAGCTCTCGCAGCAGGAGACGCCTTACAGCCTCGGCCGCACGCAGATGGCCTTCTGGTTCGTGCTGATCTTCGCGTCCTTCATCGCGTTGTTCATCCTGATACAGGATTACGATACGATCACCACGCAATCGCTGGTGCTGATGGGACTGTCCGGGGCAACCGGCGTCTTCGCGATGGCGGTGGATGCATCGAAGGACACGCCCATCGGCGCCGCCAATGAAACGCTCCGCGCGCTCGGCCTCAAAAGCTATGGCGATGTGCGCAATCTCGATCAGGAGGTGGCGCAGCGGCAGCAGGCCCTGACGCGGCCGGATCTGGATGACGCGACCAGGCTGCGCCTGCAGACCGAGATCTCGGATCGGCTGAACAAGAAACGCAGCTATCACGATCTGACGCGGCCCTTCGTGTCGCAAGGCTGGTATCGGGACATGACCACCGACATCAACGGTCCCGCCTTGCACCGCGTGCAGGTGTTCTTCTGGACCCTGGCGCTGGGCTGCGTCTTCGTCATGGAAGTCTATCGGCAGCTCGCGATGCCGCAATTCAGCCAGACGCTGCTGGCCCTCATGGGCGTGACCAGTGCCGGCTATGTCGGCTTCAAATATACGGAAAAGCAGAATTGAGCCGATATCCGGGAGCGGGCGATGGGGGCGCGTGAGGGCATCGAGCATGTCGTCGTCCTCATGCTGGAAAACAGGTCCTTCGACTGCATGCTCGGCAAGCTCTATCCGGCGGCACCGTCCTTCGCGGGCCTCACCGGCAAGGAGACGAATCCCTATACCAGGTCGGACGGCACCGTGCCGGTGGCGGTCTGGGCCAGCAAGGCGGTCGACAAAGTCGCCGCGACGGTGCCGGACCCGGATCCGGGAGAGCTCTTCGTCGATATGAACGAACAGCTCTTCGGGGCGAAGCAGCAGCGATCTTTGACGCCGCCCGCGATGACGGGATTCGTGGCGAATTTCATGGCGCAGCCGGCTGCCAAGAACCCGCATGATCCGCTGGCGGTGATGCATTATTTCGAGCCGGAGCAATTGCCGGTTCTCTCCGCCCTGGCCAAGGCCTTCGGCGTCTGCGACCAATGGCATGCCTCGGCGCCGTGCCAGACTTGGCCGAACCGGTTCTTCGCCCATACCGGAACCTCGCTCGGTTATGTCGATAACAACACCTTCCCGATACCCTTTCCGGCACCCAGCATCTTCGCCCGGCTCTCGGATGCCGATCGGTCGTGGCGGGTCTATTTTCATGATCTGCCGCAATCGATCATGCTGGGCGATGTATGGTACCGGGCGCCTTTGCATTACCGTTTCTTCGATCAGTTCCTCGCCGATGCGCATAGCGGCGAGCTGCCGAATTACAGTTTCATCGAGCCGCGCTATTTTGCCGATCTCGGCCTCGGCGTGCCGAACGACCAGCATCCGCCGCATGACGTGCTGGTGGGCGAGAAGCTGATCGCCGATGTCTATAACGCCGTCCGCAGTTCGCCCAATTGGAAGAAGACCCTGCTGGTGATTACCTATGACGAGCATGGCGGCTGCTTCGACCATATGCCGCCGCCGCGCGCGGTCTCGCCGGACGGGCAGTCTCACGCCAACTTTCCCTTCGACACCTATGGGGTGCGGGTGCCAGCCGTCATCGTCTCGCCCTATATGCCGCCGGGCACCATCATCCGGTCGGCGCCGGCCGGGCTTTCCTTCGATGCACGGCCTTATCCGTTCGATCACACCTCGATCATCGCGACGCTCCGGACCCTGTTCAATCTGGGCGGCAAGCTGACCGAGCGGGATGCGGTCGCACCCGACCTGCTCGGACCGCTCAGCCTTGAAAACCCCACGAATGACGGGCCCGCTCGGATCGAGGTCGCCAAGCCGACGGCCGATCGGCAGACGGTCAGGACATTGGCGCATGGGGCGCCCAATTTCAATCAGAACGCCCTGTCGCTGATGGCAAGGCAATTGCCGTCGGCGCCGCTGCCGGCGGGCAGTCCCATGCCGGCGCCGCAAAGCATTGCGGGGCAGGGCTTCGACAGCACGATCGAAGCCGTGCAGGACGGCATCTCGCGGGTCAAATCCTTCCTGGGGTTATGACCGCCGCCAGCCTGAAGACAGCTGTCGGCATGACGCAGGCACCTCGTCCGTAGCGTAAAACCGCCAGGGCCGTTATAACAGGCCGGTCGGCAATGACGGCGGTGGCGCAGCGGAACCGGGCAGCCGGAAACCGGACGCCGCCGAGGGTCTGGGGAAGTTCGTGCATGTCCTCCGGTAATTCATCCTCCGCGAATCTGCGTCGCTACGCGCTGGTGCTCGGTCTGGTAACCGCGATGGGTCCCTTCGCGATCGATATGTATCTGCCGGCGCTGCCCGCGATCGGGCGCGGCCTCGGCGCCGATACCCATGCGGTGCAGGCCAGCCTGATGGCCTTCCTCATCGCCCTGGGTACCGGCCAGCTGATTTCCGGCCCGCTCTCGGACATGTATGGCCGCAAGGGCTCGCTCTATCTCGGCCTCGCCATCTTCATCGCCGGCAGCCTCGGCTGCGCCGTCGCTCCCACGATCGGCACGCTGATCGCCTGCCGCTTCCTGCAGGGGCTGGGCGCCTGCGCCATCATGGTCATTCCGCGCGCCGTGGTGCGCGACCTCTATACCGGCCCGCAGGCGGCGCGGCTGATGTCGCTGCTGATGCTGGTCTACGGCGTCTCGCCGATCCTGGCGCCGCTGGCCGGCAGCTTCGTCACCGAGGCGGCGGGCTGGCGCGGCGTGTTCTGGCTGCTGGCGGCGCTGGCGGTGCTTGGCATCGGGCTGGTCTGGGCCTTCCTGCTGGAGACGCGGCCGCCCGCCGCCAGGCTGCAAAGCAGCCTCAAGGGCGCGCTGGCCGGTTATCGCCTGCTGCTGGGCGACCGGCATTTCCTGGGCCTGGCTTTCATCGCCTCGCTCACTTTGGCCGGCTTCTTCATCTTCGTGGGGAATTCGTCTTTCGTGATGAGCACGTATTACGGCCTGTCGCCGCGCGACTACGCTTTGGTGCTGGCATTCAATGCGGTCTCCTTCATCGCCCTGTCGCAGATGAACGGCCGGCTGGCGACGCGTTTCGGCCTTGCGCGCATCGTGCGGACGGCGATTTTCGCCCATGTCGTCACCATGGCGCTGCTGCTGGCGCTCACCTTGGCCGGCTTCGACCATCTGGGCGTGCTGGTGGCGTTGCTCTTTATCGGCTTCGGTCTCAACGGGATCATCGTGCCCTCCACCTTCGTGCTGGCGATGGAGGGGTATGCCGCCCATGCCGGCAGCGCCTCGGCGCTGATCGGCACGCTGAATTTCGCCGGCGGCGGTGTCGCCGTGGCGGTGCTCGCTCCCTTCGCCGGCGGCACGCCGCTGCCGATGGTGGCGGGCATCGCCGGCTGTTCCGTCATCGTCTTCGTGCTGGCGCTGCTCACCTTGCGCCGGCGATGTCCTGCCGCCGCGGCGAACGAGACCGTCTGACCGTCCGGCTAGCCCTTGCCCAGGCTGCGCACCGCTTCGGTGGTCAAGGTCTGGCCGCCGATCGCCCAGTCGCCGCTTTGCACCTCGTCGAGCAGCACCCAGGTGACGCGCCGCATCTTCTCGCCGGCGACCGCGATCACCGCTTCGGTGAGGTTCCGGACCAGCTCGGCCTTCTGCTCGGGCGAGAAGACACCTTCGATGACCTTGATATTGACCAATGGCATGGCGAACTCCTTCATGACGAGGCAGGCTTGGCTGAGATGGCCTGGCTGAGAGGCTACAGCTAGGATCAGGATCCATAAATCGGATTCCCATATCGATCAGAATGCGATTCACGCTGCGCGTCGTCGAGAGTGCGGATTTGAGCGAGTTTTGGTTGAACGAGGAGCAGTTCGGGCGGCTGACGCCCTTTGCTGCCGAAAAAGATGTGGGGTGTGGCGCGGGTGGCCGGCCGGCACGAGATCAGCGGTATCATTTCGTGAAGTGAATATCGTCTCGCTGCAGCGGCCCTGGCCAGAAGTGGCTAAACGGTATCCGCTCTCGATGGCCGCGAGGATACTATGGGGGCGCGGCCTCGCGGGCTGAAGATCGTTTGGCGTGAGTGGCATCGAAATTGTCGCTTACGACGATACCGAAACCGACGCCCGGTCCCTAGGTTCTATTCCAGCTCAAGATAATTATGCGCTGGAGGCGTTCTCGACATGATTTCTCCTATCCTCATCGCCGGCGCGACCGGTGCCACCGGCCGCGTCGCCACGAAACTGCTTCTGGAGAAGGGGCTCCCGGTTCGCACCCTCGTCCACAAGGAGGACGACCGTTCCGCCAAGCTCCAGGCCCAGGGGGCCGAGATCGTGCTTGGCGACCTGCTTGACTTCAGCGCCGTCCGACGCGCGTTCAAAGGGGCCAAGCGGGCCTATTTCGTCTATCCGATCCGGCCCGGCATCGTTCAGGCCACGGCGCACTTCGCACAGGCTGCGCTGGAGGCGAAGGCCGAGTTCATCGTGAACATGTCACAACGGACATCGCATCAGCATTCGAAAAGCGGCGCCGCACTCCAGCACTGGCTGGCGGAGCGGGTCTTCGATTGGGCCGGGACGCCCGTCGCCCACCTGCGCCCCACCGCCTTCAACGAGTGGCTCCTTTACATGCGCAGCCAGATCCGCGACGGGAAGTATGCGGTGCCGTTCGGCCCGACCGGCCGCTTCGCGCCGATCGCCGCCGAGGACCAGGGAGCGGTCATCGCCGCGATCCTGTCCGACCCGGCGCCGCATAAGGGGCAGACCTACGAGCTCTTCGGTCCCGTTGAACTGACCCCGCCGGAGATCGCCGAGATCGTCGGCCGGACGTTGGGACATGAGGTCCGCTACGAGCAGATCTCCGGCGAGCAATGGGTCCGGAACCTCTACGGCAACGACATCCCCTTCCTTTCCCAGCACCTGGACGCAGCCGTTTTCGAACACCGCAATGGCGGCTTTGCCGGTACGAACGACATCGTCGAGAAGATAGGCGGACGCCGCCCGATGACCGTGGCCGAATTCGTCGAAAAGCACCGGGCCGCCTTCCAGTAGCCGTCGCTTTCCAGTCGCCGTCGCGCCCCGACCTCCGGCTCTCATCAATCCGGCAGCGGCGGATGCATCGTCATTCGCTTGCGCCCCTTAGCACAGAGAGGACCTGTCAATGTCTGCAAGCACGAAAGCCGTCCGGCGCTACCTGACGGCGCTGGCGAACGGCGATGTCGACGGAATGGCGGCCTGCTTTACCGCCGATGCCGTCGTCGTGTCGCCGGTTTACGGAACGGTACCGGTGCGTCCGTTCTTCGAGAAGCTGCACGCCGACACGATCAGCGCGGAGGTCGAGATCCGCACGATCTATGTCGCCGAGGATCGGGCCGACCGTGTGATCGCGCATTTCGCCTATCGCTGGAAGCGGCACTCGGCCCCGGCGATCGATACGCATGTGCTCGACCTGTTCGATCTCACACCCGACGGGCAGCGGATCGTGCGTCTCCGTATCCTCTTAGACGATGGCGCCGCAGCGATCACGTGACATTGGGATCTGCCGATCGGGGGAATGGCAATTTTTCGGTTGGATTTGGTGGGGATGCATGCGGTGGTGCCGCGTACGGGCAACGCGTTGCGGAATCAGCCCGCCTCACTGCAAGCAATGAATAGGTCCTGAGCCCAGGAGGTTACACGGCCGGGCGAGATCGGCCAGGCAAGATTGCCCGCATGGCGCGGACCCGGTCGGGTTGTCTCTGCCCGACTTCCTCCACCGGCAAGGCGAACAAATAACCGACGCCCCTTTCGGTCTTGAAGATACGAGGCACGGCTGGATCGGTCTCCAGCTTGCGCCGCAGCCGGAGCACCTGCGCATCGATGCTTCGGTCGCCAATATCTTCATGCATACGTGTCGCTCGCAGGAGATAGGCGCGGCTCAGCGGCCGACCGGGCGCGTCGAGAAACGCGATCAGCAAGGCATATTCGCTCTTCGTCAGGGTGACCCGGCGTCCGGCGGGATCGGTCACGCGCCGTGTGCGTCGATCGAGCTGCCAGTCGCCGAAACGGTAGCCGCCCCGATCTGGCCCGCGCGTACCGGCCGGCTCGCGCGTAACGGTGGGGGCTGCACGGCCGACCTGCCGCCGCAGCACCGCCCGGACGCGCGCAAGAAGCTCGCGCAGGCCGAACGGCTCGGTGAGGCAGTCATCGGCGCCGAGTTCCAGCCCCAGAATCCGATGCACTTCGCTGGAGCGCGCGCTGGTGATGATGATCGGTGTGTAGCGGGCCATGGCCCGGGCGCGGCGGCAGATTTCCAGGCCGTCGACGCCGGGCAGCATCAGGTCGAG
>LNAP01004557.1_pt1 | contig 12733 bp, 13 predicted proteins | sample 602601 | NCBI WGS metagenome assembly LNAP01 (sample SAMN02440304, study PRJNA202911) | soil metagenome | biome: Subtropical and temperate rainforests or woodlands; isolation source: soil samples (1 kg each in a 20% v/v slurry with milli Q water) were... ...
AAAGAGTAGAGCCCGACGCGCGCGGCGAAGTTGGACGGCTCGACGTCGCTGCGCAGCGTGCGGACCGGCCAGACCGAGCCGAGGATGTCGCGCTGTGCGTTCTCGGGATCTAGCGAGACCCACTCGTTCCAGGCGGACTTGAGAAAAGCGAGGTAGCGCTCCGAGTGGATCAGGGTCGGGATGTGCGTCGAAAGGATCGGCGCCGATTCGATCGGACCGATCTTGCGGCTGCGCAGCTCTTCGAGCACACGCTGCGCGCGCGCCGGCACTTCGTAGCACGGCACGAGCATGCCGCGGAACATCTCGAAGCGCCCTTGGTGCAGCGCGTGTTCCTCGTTGTAGAAGGTGATCACGGAGCAGCGCCTTCGCGGCTGCGCAGATCGGCCATGCGCGCCAGTCCCTGCCGCAGCGCGGGGAACAGGCTGTTGTTGAAGTTGTTCCATCGCAGCTCGAGGATGGTGTCCTCGGGGCCGATGTCGGTGCCCAGCACGTCCAGGATCACCTCGCCAGAATCGATCCCATTGTCGACGTAGTGGAAGGAGGCGCCGGTCTTGAGCACGGGCGCGCGCCGCTCGGTCTTCATGGTCTGCCAGTTGACGACCTGTTCGCCGCGCGCGCCGTGCAGCGCATCAAGCGTGGCGTACGCGCCGCGGCGCTCGTAGGGCGAATCCAGGCGGGTGATGCCCGGGTGGATGTTCACGATGCGCCGGTGGTAGGGGCTGTGCGGCCGGACCAGGTCGTCCAGGATGACCAGCAGGCCGTCGAGCACTACGAGGTCGGCTTCGGCCTCGTCGAGCTGGGCGCGCAGGCGCCGTTCGAAATCCTGCTTGCCCGGCGGGCGGTTGCGATCGTTGAGTGGCAGCCGCCGGTAGGTGGACGGGATGTTGCGTAGCAGTTGCCCCACGGGGCGGCCCTGCACGAGGAGGTCCGGAGGGTAGATCCAGTTGTCACGGGCGTGCGGAACGAAGCCGTAGTCGGCGAGCTTTTCCAGGTCGGCCGGAGAGCCCGGATCGTCGTCGAAGATGACCGCTTCGAGCGAGTAGGCCTCGCCGAGCGGCGTGTCGTTCAACGCGCCGGCGAGGAACTCCAGCGGCGACATCATGTAGCGTTCCGCGCCGCGGTAGGGGATGTACTGACCCGCGCGATCCGCGGCCGCGTTCCTCAGGGACATGACGTAGACGAGCTTGGCTGGGGTGGGCATGGTCGGCGATCCGGTATGGGGTTGCGAATCGGGGCAGGCGCCGCAGCGTCCGGCTCCGGAAGAAAGGTGCGCGTGCACGCGTGCACCCTGGACATGACGGCTGAGAAAGTCGGATGTTTGGTGCGGCGGCGGGGACGGCTGCAGCGCGGCTCGAATGCTCGGCGGCCGTGGCGCGCACGGACTGGTGCGGCACGATTTTGTTTCCAACGGTTTCCGGCCGGAGCCGTGACCGACGGATCGGCGATCGTGAATGTCATGATGTGCCGCAGCTGCGGCGCCGGGGTGCTGTGGTGGTGCTCCATCACCGTCATCTGCCATTCATGCAAAATGGTAATGAACAAAAATCATTCCATTTAATTGGCGGTCGGCCGCGAGTAAGAGGAACTGACGCGAGCGGTCCTTGGGGCAAGGGGCCGTTGGCGGCCTGGTCGCGAAATCACCGTCATTTCGATGGGATTTCGGACTGGCGCGCGGACGTCCGATTCCGGAGCATCGAGCAAGGACCAACGCTGGGTGGATGACTCGATATGGACTCGGAACGGATGGCACTCTCCACGACCCTGTTGCTCGCGGTGCTCGGAGGCATGACCTACGAAGCCGTGGGCCGTGATCACGGACTCACCCGTACCGCGGTCGAGCGTCGGGTGAAGGCGCTTGTCCTGCGGCTGATCCGCGAGGTCGGCGTGGACGGACTCAATGAGAGCCGGGCCCTGTTCGTGCGCAAGCTGCGCGCACACCGCGGCGCCATCGAGGAAGCCTTGGCGTCCTACACGCCGATGGTGGCCATTCCCGGAGCGGCCGAACCGATGGTGCTGTCGGATGACGACATCCAGCTTGCTTTACGCCGTGTACGGATGCGCACGCCAACCCCGGAGCGCGACGTGGCGATGGTGTGGATCCTCCTAGCCACGGGCGTGCGGCCGCTGGAGGTGGCGCGCATGGAAGTCGCGGACTACCTGAACGAGGACGGCACGGTGAGGATGAAGTCGGAAGTGCGCGCCGACGTGGCCGAGAACCGCAGGCCGCGGCCCTTGTACTTCTCCAGCGCGCCGGCGCGCGAAGCGCTCGACGAGTATCTGGCCACGCGCTGCCGCCGGGCCGAAGGACAGGAGGCGGCGTCTGGCGGCTCGTCATTGCAATACCGCGGGCTGGACCCGAATGCGCCGTTGTTTCTCGCGCAGCAGGAACGTGCCTTCCTGGTCGAGATCATTCCCACCGCGTCGGGTACGCGCTCGCTGTGCCAGGAGATCCACTATGCCTACCGCAAGATATTCCGCAGGGTCGGCATCCCCGGTCTTTCCGCGCTCAAGATGCGCTACACGGTCATGGATCGACTGATGCGCCGCGGTGCTGACGAGCGCCAGATCGGCGAGTTGCTGGGCGTGCGCGAACTGCGGCCGCCCACCCGATTGCGGCCAGGCCTGGACGAGCTGATGAATGGGCTGGTGTAGCGATGCGACGGCCGCTTGACGCCGCCTTCACTGGAGGCGGATATGCGACGGCGCACTTCACGTCGGAGCCGCAAACGCAACGCCGGCAAGGTGGCTCAAACGCGCTAGCCTTTCATGCAGCTGACGGTGCGGTGGAACATCCCCTATCGGGATGAAAATCCTATCTTGGCAGGTCGGGCAGGATGGCTACTGGCTTCCAATTGCGCTAGCATGAACGTATGTGGAGTGATTTCTATTCATTAATTACAACGGACATGCATCGCCCATAGAGGAAGGTGAATATGCCACCAGACCATTGCAGCGAAAAGCTACTCTTTCGGGTAGTCGCGGCGCGTGTGCCGGATGGCATTTGCGCGTCGCCTTCAGGCCGCGTGGCGGTGCCGGTTCCCCGGTCCAGGGCGAACGCGCCTGCGGCCAATGAGACGGGCGCATGTCATGGAAGGTGATCAAGCCAAGGCAGACCTCATCGCGACCTTCATGCAGATGCGTGGCAGGTTGAGGGCGATCGCCAGGAGCATCGTCGGGCGCAGTGAACTGGCCGACGAAGTGCTGCAAGACGCCTACGCCAAGCTCAGCCAACTCACCGAGATGCCCGGCGTCGTCCGACCGGAGGGCTACTGCGCGCAGACGGTGCGCCATCTGGCGATGGACTGCCAGAGGCGCCATGGAACGGAGGCTACCTACCGGGTCTTCGTGGAGGACGCGGAGGCCGTCGGAGCGTCTCCGGACGCCGGCCCTGATCGCATGCTGGGGCTGCGCCAGGCCTTGGAGGAGATCGACCGTGTTCTCGGCACCTTGCCGCCGCGCACGCGCCTGGCGTTCGAACTGTACCGGCTTGCAGAGATGACCCAGCGCGACATCGGCAAGCGCTTGGGGTGTTCAGCGTGGGCTGTCAACACCATGCTCAAGGAGGCAGACCATGCGCTGCGCTCGTGCCGGCATCTTCTGGAGTGAGGGCAAGGCAGCGACGTGCCGTGGAGCTGACTGCCGGATCGGACGTTGCCGATCGAATTCTCAGGATGCGCAGAACAGGCAGCCAGGACATCCTGACATGAGAGCTGTGTCGGGAGCTGGGAGCGGTAGAGGGCTGCGCGGGTGGCAAGCGTGTTTCTAGAAAGGCGTGGAACGGCGTATGAGCGCGAATGATCGGGCAGACGCCCCTGAAGGACGGCCCGCAGGGCAGGGGGCCGGGAGTGCCGCGGCCGCGTCGGAGACGATGGCGTGGACCGAGGCGTGGGCATCGTTGCGCAGGCAGCAGGACCCCGAGGCGTTCGATTCGGACGAGGCGAACGAATGGCGCGCCTGGATCGGGGGCAAGGCGGGCCGGCGGGAGATCTTCCGGCAGGCGCATGAACTGTGGAGCGCGATGGCCTATGTGCCGTCCGTGTACGACGTTCCGATCCCGGGCGCTGACGATGACACCGGGGCGGACGGCGGCCCTGCGGATGACATGCCGGCCGATCAAGACCGCACGGGCGGAGAGGTGCCACTGGCCCATGGCGCGACGGAGGCACAGGACCGGAGGGGCTTCCTGGAAAGATGCGAGCGCCGCCGGCAGGCCCAGCAGACATTCCGGGCCGTGCTGGACGGCGTCGGCGTACGGCGCAGGCCGGCTATTGGGCAACTTGTGCTGTGCATCGACCGCGCGCTGGACCGGCTCCCCGCACGCACCCGCCACGTCTACGAACTGGATCGCTTGAGCGAGATGCCGCCCGTCGCCATCGCCGCGTGTCTGTGCTGCTCCGACATCGACGTCCGATTGATGCTGGCCCATGCTTACGAGGCGTTGCGGGAGTGCTACGAAGGCGCGTAGGAAGGCCGCCCCTGGTTGTTGGCCGCAGATGGCCAAAGCGTCGACCGGAGGCTGTCGCGTACCTTCGCGGCGAGGGTGGTGGCGCAGTGCCCGCGTGTATGAAGGGGTGCCGAAAAGCCACATCGTGCGTAGTACTGCGGACCTCACTTGGCGAACCCTTCAGTATCATGGCCTGATTCGTGCACCAAGAAAATGCCACGGTGAAAGCATGCGGTGGCGGTGTGCGACGGCGTATGCATGCGTCGATTCCGAAACGGCTGGATTCGTACCTCGATGAGTGAAGAAGCAGATCGCAAGGGTTTTCAGCCCGCGGCGGCAAACCATGACAGTGATGGTGAGGCCATCTGGGACACGGCCTGGGCCTGGGTACGCCGGGAGCACGAGCGCCGACAGTTCGATGATGCCGCACGCCGGGATCTGCACACTTGGCTGGAAGCCGACCCGACTCACCGGGCCGCCTACGCGAAGGCCGGCAAGCTCTGGCTGCTGACGGGCCTCGTGCCACCGGCCAACGACGTCCCAATTCCGGGTTTCGACGACACCGACCCCCGGTGACCGCTTGGGCGCCGCATACGCCGTTGCGTCGAGGGTGGCGCGGCGGGGTACGCCGACCTCCTCGTAGCAGGCGCGTAGGCTGAAGTCGCCCGTCCGCGGGCGTCGCCTTTGGCCTTACAACGCTCCGCAGCGCGTTCCGCGCGATCTTTTCTGCCCTTTGCCGTTCCTGAGCGCTCTGGCAGCGGCGTCATGCGCGCACTTTCTCTTCCGGGCCCCGCGTTCATGCGCATCGGTGCGCCGGATGTCGTGAAGCCCGGCGCGTCGATCGGCTGTCAGCTGACGGACGGATTGGCAGCAGCTGCGAACTCGTCCCATCGCCTGTTCCCCTGGCTGTTCAGCCTGCGCCGCCGCGGGGAGGCGGAGCTGCTGACGCCGGATGCGACCCCTTGGGCCAAACAAAAGCGCTCGCCGAACGTCATGTCAGCTGAAGGCCATGGGCGTGCCCGCCGGACGCGTTTCTTTCGCCTTTGTCCATCAACCAACCGACGAGGATTGCGCATGTCCACCAGCTGCTTTGACCGCGAAGACGAAACCTTCATCGTTCTGATCAACAAGGAGGAACAGTATTCCATCTGGCCCCACTGGAAGAAGGTTCCGGGTGGCTGGACCCCCGTCGATGGCGTCAAGGGCGACAAGAAGACCGTGCTCGAATGGGTCGACAAGAACTGGACCGACATGCGGCCGAAGTCGCTGCGCGACTGGATGGACGAGCAGGAGAAGGCGAAGCAGGGCGCCGACGCGCAGGCCAAGCCGGAAACCGCCAAGCTCGAAGCCCCCAAGCGCGAGCAGCCCGCCGAATCCAGCGCTGGTTGACCCGGATGCAGGGCGCCATCACCTTGCTGTGCCTGCCGTGCGCGGGAGCCAGCGCCACCATGTACCTGCGCTGGCGGCGGCAACTGCCGGGCTGGATCCAGGTGGTGCCGGTGGAACTCCCGGGCCGCGGCACGCGAATGGGCGAGCCGTTCGAGGAAGACTTCGGCACCCTGGTGGAGCGCTTGTGCGAAGAGCAGGCGCAGGCCCTGCGCGGAAGCTACGCCATCTTCGGGCACAGCATGGGCTCCCTTTTGGCGTGGGGCATGGCGCGGCGCCTGCGTTCACTGGGACGAGCCCTGCCGCGCGTGCTGCTGGCTTCCGGCAGTCCCGCCCCGTCGCAGCGCGATCCCGACCGGTTCGCCAGCAGGAACGACGACGAGGCCTTGACCGAAGACCTGCGCAAGCAAGGCGGCACGCCGGAAGAGGTGTTCGCCAGCGCCGAGTTGATGAGCATCACCTTGAACGTGCTGGGCGCCGACTACCGGGTGTGCGAGAGCTTCAGTTACCCCGGTGCCGACCCGCTGCCGATGCCGCTGCATGTGTTCGCGGGGCGCGAGGACGACATCGACAGGGCGCGCATCGAGGCGTGGGCGGCCGAAGCCGGCCACGCCTATTCGCTCGACTGGTTCGACGGCGGCCACTTCTTCATCCGGCAGAGCGAGCAGGCGGTGCTGAAGGCGCTGACGCGGCGGCTGGCCGACTCGGTCTCGGGAGGTAGCCATGCGTCTCGTGCCTTTGCGTGATGGCGTGCCCGAGTTCGTCCAGGTCTTCCGGGTCGATTTCGACCTGAACGGCGCTCGCCCCGAACGCGCGCATGCGTCCTGGAACGACCTCACCGAGCAGGAGCGGGACAAGGTGGGCCGTTACCGCAAGGCCGAAGACCGTGCGCGTGTGGCCCAGACACGCGCGGCCGTGCGGCGCGTGCTGGCGGCCCGGCTGGGCTGCTTGCCCGCGAAGGTTCCGCTGGCGAGCGGTACGTACGGCAAGCCGTTCGTCGATGTGGTGGATGCGCCGCAGATCAATGTTTCGCACTCGGGCGCGCACGGGCTGATAGCGGTGGGCGACCCGCGGCGGGTGAGCGACGTCGGCATCGACATCGAGCAGTGCCGGCGCGACCTGGACGTAGAGGCGCTGCTGGTGCTGGCCTGCACGCCGCGCGAGCGCTGCGAGGTGCTGGAGGCGGACGACCGCTTCGGCGCGCTGTACCGCTGCTGGGTCGGCAAGGAGGCCTTTCTCAAGGCCATCGGCGTGGGTGTGGCCGAGCACCTCCAGTGCGTCGGCATCCACGCCGCGGGGCCCCAGGGCCTCGACATCGACTGCGCCATTCCCGAATGGCGCGGGTTCGCCGCCGTACCGCTTCGCGCACCGGATCGGTATGCGGCGGCACTGGCTTGGAACATGAAGGAGTGACCATGAACGAAACCCTCACGCGCTTCGAGCGCACCAAGGCCCCGGCCGGCTCGGACCTGCCCGTCCTCATCACGCCGTCCCGGTCGGGCCTGGGTCTCGTGGATGCGGCTGCGGATCTGCGCCGCGACATCGAGGAGGCCTTGCTCGTCACCGGCGGCGTGCTGCTGCGCGGTTTCGGCGTGCCGGACGTCGGCGCCTTCCGCTCCTTCGCCGCTTCCTTCGGAGACGCTCTGCTGAGCTACGACTTCGGCTCGACGCCCCGCACCGCGGTATCCACCTCGTCGGGCGCGGGCATCTACACCTCCACGGAATACCCGGCGCACCAGACCATCCCCCTGCACAACGAGCAGGCCTACACCCGGGAGTGGGCGATGCGCATCTGGTTCCACTGTGTGACCGCGGCGCAGGAAGGCGGGGAAACCCCGATCGCCGACAGCCGCGCCGTGTACCGGCGCATGCCGGAGAACATCCGCAAGATGTTCGAGCCGGGCATCCTCTACGTGCGCAACTTCGGCGACATGGACGTCCCGTGGCAGAAGGTGTTCAACACCACCAACCGCGCCGACGTCGAGGCCTACTGCGAACGCTCCAAGATCCGGTGCGAGTGGAAGCCGGGCGACGAGCTGCGCACCACGCAGCTGTGCCAGGCGGTCGAGACGCACCCGGTCACCGGCGAGAAGGTCTGGTTCAACCAGGCGCATCTCTTCCACATCTCCGCGCGCGGCGCCGAGGAGCGGGAGGTGCTCGAGGAGGTCTACGGCATCGAGAACGTGCCGCGCAACACCTACTTCGCCGACGGCAGCACCATCAGCGACGCGATCTTCGACGAGGTGCGCGGCGTGCTCGATGACGAGACCGTGATGTTCCCCTGGGAAGAAGGCGACGTGATGATGCTCGACAACATGCTCGTCGCCCATGCGCGCTCTCCGTTCAAGGGTGTCCGCAAGGTCGTCGTCGCTATGGCGCGGCCGCACGGCAACCTGGACAAGTTCTGACGAACGGCGAGCGCGTGCCAGCCGCCCAGCCCGTTCCCGCCTTCCCCCCTGACGTCCTCATCCGCCGGCACGCCGTGCCGGCAAGGGAGTTCTGACCATGGCCACCGTATCCGCGCGTTCCTCCAGGAAGCCCGCCCGCCAGGTCCGCGGCCATCCGCGGGACTTCGTCACGCATCTTCGCGAGCTGGCCGAGCGCCGCCCGCAGGACACCGCCCTGATCGTGGTGGATGAGCGTGATGGCGCGCTGGCCGAGACGCGCATCGCCTACGCCCAGCTCGAGCTGCGTGTGCGGGCGCTGGCGGCGCGGCTGCAGGAACAGTTCGGCCACGGCGAACGGGCGCTGCTGCTGCTGGACAACGACGATCACTATGCCGTCGCTTTCCTCGCCTGTGCCTATGCCGGCCTGGTCGCCGTGCCCGCGTTTCCCCCGGAGTCGATGCGGCCGCAGCACCTGGCTCGGCTGTCCGGCATGGTCCAGGACGCCGAGGCGCGCTGCGTCCTGACCAGCACCGGCATCCTGGCGATGCTCGGGCAGGCGTTGCACGGCATGGTGGGCGTGCAGGTGGTGGCGGTCGACGGGGTTCCTCTGGATGCGGCGGGGAGCTGGCGCGAGCATGCGCCGGCCGGGGACGACATCGCCTTCCTGCAATACACGTCGGGTTCGACGGCGAAGCCCAAGGGCGTCATGGTGTCGCATGACAACCTGATGGCCAACGAGCGGGTGATGGAGAAGACGCTTGCCCTGCGCGATGACGACGTCTTCGTGTCGTGGCTGCCGCTCTACCACGACATGGGGCTGATCGGCGGACTGCTGCAGCCGATCCACCGCGGCGCGCCGCTCGTGCTCATGACGCCGCGCTTCTTCCTGGAGCGGCCTTCGCGCTGGCTCGAGGCCGTCTCCCGGCATCGAGCCACCGTCACCGGCGGCCCGGACTTCTCCTACCGGCTCTGCATCGAGCGCATCAAGGAGGCGCAGGTCGGCGCGCTCGATCTGTCGCGCTGGCGCATCGCCTACACCGGGGCCGAGCCGGTGCGCCATGACACCCTGGCCGAGTTCGGTGCGTATTTTTCGCCGGCTGGGTTTGATGAGGCGGCTTTCCGTCCCTGCTACGGGCTCGCGGAAGCAACGCTGTTCATCACGGGCGGGCGCGACGGCGGCAACGTGACCGTGGGGCGGTTTTCGTCTGAAGGGCTGTCGCGGGGCGAGGCTCTGGCTGTCGAGGAGCCGGCGGCGGGTGGCGGCGCCGCTGGGTGCTCGTCTCTGGTCGGCTGCGGCTGCGTTGCAGAGGGGCACCGTGTGCGGATCACCGATGGCGCCACGCGGGACGAACTGCCCGAGGGGCGGATCGGCGAGATCTGGGCGAGCGGGCCGAGCGTCAGCCGTGGCTATTGGACCAACACCGCCGCGACCCAGGAGACCTTCGTCGACGGGGCGGGCGGTCCCTGGCTCAGGACGGGCGACCTGGGGTTCATGCGCGAGGGTCAGCTGTATGTCACCGGCCGCATCAAGGACCTGATCATCCTCAACGGGCGCAACATCTGGCCGCAGGACCTGGAATGGACCGCCGAGGCCGAGATTCCCGGCCTGCGCAGCGGCGACGTCGCGGCCTTCTCCGTCCCCGTGGAGGGGGAGGAATCCGTCATCGTCCTCGTCCAGAGCCGCAGCAGCGACGCCGAGGTCCGCGAACGCCTGGTCCAGGACGTCACCGACCTCCTGCGCCTGCGCCATGGTGTCGAGGCCAAGGTCACCCTGGTCGGCGGCCACGCCCTGCCCCAGACCTCCTCGGGCAAGCTCAGCCGCTCCCGCGCCCGCGCCGGCTACCTCGCCGCCCAGACCGACAAGGCGGTGGCCTAGCTTGGCCCGAGGGGGAGCCCACTCACCCCTTCTCCCGCGAGGGAAGAAGGACACCAGGCTCTGGCGATGACCCGCCTCGCCGCGGTCACCGGCGCCACCGGCTTCCTCGGCCGCCATGTGGTGCGCCATCTTGCCAAGGCCGGCTGGCGTGTCCGCATCCTCGCCCGCAAGGACCCGATCCATCCGCTCTGGCGGGACATCGAGCCCGAGGTGGTGATCGGCGACCTCGCCGATGACGCCGCCCTCGACCGCCTGTGCGCCGGCGCCGACCTCGTGGTCCACCTGGCCGGCCTCACCAAGGCCTGGACCCCGCAGGCGTTCCACACGGTCAATACCGAGGGCGCCCGCCGCCTGGCCCAGCGCCCCACCGGCCGGATGCTGCTGGTCTCCAGCCTGGCCGCCCGCGAGCCGACCCTCTCCGACTACGCCGCCACCAAGCGCGCGGGCGAGGAAGCGGCCCGAGTCGTGCTCGGCGACCGACTCGGCGTCGTCCGCCCGCCGGCCCTCTATGGCCCCGGCGACCCGGAGACCCTGCCGCTCTTCAAGCTGGCGGCCAAGAGCCCGGTCCTGCCGCTGCTCGATCGGCAGGCCAGCATCACCCTGATGCACGTGGAGGACGCAGCGCGACAGATTGTCGCCTTGGCCGCGCAGGAGCCCCCGTTCACTGTCGCTCTTTCGGATGCGCGTCCGTACGGCTACGGTTGGCGCGACATCATGCAGACGGCCGCCGACGTTTTCGGCGCCTCACCGATTTACCTTAGAATTCCGGGTTTTATGCTGAACATCGCCGCCGCCTTCGGCGCACTGGCGCCGCGTTCCGGCCACGCTCCGATGGTCACGTCCGGCAAGGTTCGGGAGATCCGCCACCGCGACTGGGCCATCCGCCCGGAGGAACAGCCCTATCTGCTGCCCAAACCGCATTTCGATCTGCGTTCGGGCTTCCTACATAGCGTGCACGGCTACGTCGCAAGTGGCGTCAACTTTGGCAGTTTAACGACACCTCTAAAAAAAGGTACAGCAGGCCCACTCGGCGAACGGCGCCAAACATGCGACGATCACGGATGATCGTTCGAGGGGGACGCATCAAGAACTCATGGATTTGATCTCTGACCCCACCGTCAACCAGGTGGCGCGAGCCGCCGAGACGGTCCTAGGTCGCAGCGTGCATGTCACTGCGGCGTCCGACATTTCACGCGACCTGGCGGTCGACTCCCTCGCGCTTATGAACATCGTCATGGAGCTTGAGGATCACTTCGACATCTCGATCCCCATCGATCGGCTGAGCGAAGTCCAAACCGTGGGCGACCTGTCGTCCCTTATTGACACCATCCGAAACAAGGCTTGAGCAATGGCCCTGCTCGACAGGCACGCCGCGCAGCGCGGTGCGTATGAGGCGATCCGTAACGCGTCCGCTGACCCCTTCAGCGTTCGCTTCGATTCCGTGACCTCTCCGACCGAAGGCGTGATCGAGGGGCGCAGGACGATCCTCCTGGGCACCAACAACTATCTCGGCCTGACCTTCGATCCCGACTGTATCGAGGACTCCGTGCGCGCGGTGCGCGAGCGCGGCACCGGCACCACGGGTTCGCGGATCGCCAACGGCAGCTATGACGGCCACGTGGCCCTCGAAAAGGCGCTGGGCGAATACTACGGCCGCAAGCATTCGATGGTCTTCACCACCGGCTACCAGGCCAATCTTGGCCTGCTGTCGACCTTGGTGGGCCGCGACGACCACCTGATTCTCGACGCCGACAGCCACGCCAGCATCTATGACGGCGCGCGCATGGGTCAGGCCGAGGTCACTCGCTTCCGCCACAACGACCCGGAAGACCTCTACAAGCGCCTGCGCCGCCTGAAGGACACGCCCGGCGAGAAGCTGGTCGTGGTCGAAGGCATCTATTCAATGCTCGGCGACGTCGCTCCGCTGAAGGAGATGGTCGCCGTGAAGAAGGAGATGGGCGCCTATCTCCTCGTGGACGAAGCCCACTCCATGGGCGTGCTTGGCGCCAATGGCCGCGGCCTGGCCGAGGAAGTCGGCGTCGAGGAAGACGTCGACATCATCGTCGGCACCTTCTCCAAGAGCCTCGGCTCGGTCGGCGGCTTCGTGGTTTCCGACCTTCCGAACTTCGAGGTCATGCGCGTCGTCTGCCGGCCGTACATGTTCACCGCCTCGCTGCCGCCGGCGGTGGTCGCCTCGACCCTGACCTCCCTGCGCAAGCTGCAGGAAACGCCGGCCCTGCGCCACAAGCTGCACGCCAACGCCCGCCATCTCTACGAGGGCCTGCAGAACCTGGGCTTCCAGACCGGCCCGAACTGCAGCCCGATCGTCGCCATCACCATGCCCGACCAGGTCAGCGCCGTGATGATGTGGAACGCCCTGCTGCAGAACGGCGTCTACCTGAACCTCGCCCTGCCGCCGGCCACCCCGGACAGCCGCCCGCTGCTCCGCTCCAGCATCAGCGCCGCCCACACGCCCGAACAGATCGCCGAGGTTCTGGCCACGGTCGAACGCGTCGCCCGCGAACTCGGCGTCCTGGCCGAACCCAAGCGCGCCGCCATCGCGTAGGAAGAACCTCTCTCCCTCCCCTTCTTGGAGGGAGAAGTCCTACCTCTCCGCCTCCTGCCGCGCCCGTCGCGCCT
>LNAP01004559.1_pt1 | contig 12731 bp, 9 predicted proteins | sample 602601 | NCBI WGS metagenome assembly LNAP01 (sample SAMN02440304, study PRJNA202911) | soil metagenome | biome: Subtropical and temperate rainforests or woodlands; isolation source: soil samples (1 kg each in a 20% v/v slurry with milli Q water) were... ...
GTTACGCCATCGACCAGTCCGCCGGGGTTGCTGACCACCAGGGCATCGTCCTCCAGGCGCACATGCACCGCGCCCCTGCCGTGGTAATCGCGATGGACCAGGGCGTTGGCTATGGCTTCACGGAAGGCACCGAAGTCGACCTTGGGCACTGGCACGCGGAACAGGCCGACCTGTAGTTCTTCCTCTGGGTTGTATGGACGGAAGTTGGTTTCCAGCCAGTCTAGTGCCTTGAGCAATGGGAAGCGGCGAAACTCGTTGAAGCGCACTGCTTGCTGGGCCAGCACCTGGAAAGCGAACTCATGGGTAGGCACCAGTTGGCGCACGGAGGTTTCCCGGCCGATCAGTAGCAGGCCGGTAAGAGTCGGCACACGCGTACCGTCCGGCTGGCGCGCTGTGAGCAGCAGTGCGCCGTCTAGGGCTTCGTCGTCCAGTTCCAACAGCACGCGGTCGCCGCCGTATTGCTGCACGGCCTGGCGCAGGCGTTCTCGCTCCAACGGGTCGAGGTCCGCCAGGGTGGCGTCCGCCACTGGCTGGGCGGAGACATCGAGCAGGCCGAAGCTGCTTGCGCGGCTGCTGCGCTCATGGGGCAGCATGGCTATGCATTCGGGCGTGCCGTCGTGCTTCAAGCGGCGGCGTAGATAGACGCCGCTGGTGGTGGCCACCTCGCCTTGGGCCTTGGGTACATGGATGCGAGCCACAGTCAGGCCGTCCAGCTCGACCGCCTCGGCCCGTACGCTCAGTGACGGTGAGGTGCGTGCCGCTACCATACCGGCCAGGCCTTCCAGCAGGAGATGCTTGGCGTGCAGGCCGGTGGGCGTGCCGTCGTCCTCGACGCCCAGCCATAGCTCGCCGCCTTTTGCATTGGCTAGGCAAACCAGCGACTCGATCAGCTCGCGGTCGGGGAGCTTCTTCAGGTCGCTCTTGAACTCGACGGTGAGGGATTCGCGAGGTGGCAGGCGCTGTGGCATATCAGGCTTCCGTTTGTGCAGCAGCTTGTTGCATAGATTCCAGTAGCGGGGTGACGCGGACGCGGCCGGTAAGTAGGTCGCCCATCAGGCCGATCTTCTGCTGGCGCAACTTTTCCAGTGCCTCCTGCTCGACTGCCATTTTCTTATCGAAGGTCGACAGGCGTTGGGTAATAAACAGCTGTTCAGAGACTGATGGGCAAGAAATCCCAAATGCTTTCAGCTGCGTCGAATTGATTGAAGCTAGATTTGTTGTTTGTTTCGATGCTTGGACAAAGTAAGTCTTTCCACGCACAGAGCTGGAGTAGGCTGCCAAGAATGCTGGCAACAGCTTTGAGTCATCACAGCGCACGCGGAAAACATGATTCTGGTGTAGGCAGGGTTCTATCTGACCCTCCCAGACGGCCCCCCGACCCAGCTTGTCGAAGTCTCCACCCTCGTTCATCAGCACATCCCCTACTTTCAGAGCAAAGCGGTTCAGCTCTGACGGCAGGATCGAAACAGTCTTTATATCTCCCAGCGCAAGGTAGCCATCTTGAACATTAGCCACTCGCAGATATGGCAGCTCAATCGCGACAGGGCTGTTTAAGGTGCGGCCAAGGGTTACTCCGCTTGCGATATCTGCACAACAACCCAGTGGGATCACCTCCCATTTCCTCGGAATCCACCCCAACTTTGACTCCTTGTAGAGTTGCGGTGCTTCGCTCTGTGGCGGGCGCAGTTGGCCGTTGGCGTCGATGCCACGGGTCAGCAGATCGAGCAGCAGGCCTTGCTTGATGGCCTTGAGCTTGTCGATCAGGGACTCGGTTTCGCGGATGGCGGTGTCGAGGGTGTCGAGGGTTTGGGCAAGTCTGACTTGATGTTCTATTGGCGGAAATGAAATCGGTAAGTTAATCATGTCCCGCTGAAAGATGTGCGGGATCGAGCTTCCAGAAACCTTATCCTCAATTAGTTTCTTGAAATCTTCACCATTCAACACATGGTAGAGAAATCGATAGTCGAGCCCCTCTCCGGCCCGGATGAGCATCATTGTTCCGTTAATCGTTGCTTTGCCAGGAAGAGAGTCTATACGAGCAACGCGCCCGATGGTGCCATCTTTCGTCAGGATTACGTCGCCTTCCGAAAGGGCAATCTCCCAAGACTCACGGTAGCGAGCTTCTGAGATGTGATCGCAAGTATCCCAGTCAATAACCCCATTATCGACATGCTTGCCCGCGATTAGATAAGGGCCGGACTCGGTGTATTCGGATGCGGAAAGGCCCCGCCAGCCAATGCGAGCCTTGATATAGCAATAGTTGCCTAGATGGTCCGTTTGCCAAAGCTCAGACATATCCTAGCCCCTTCAAGAATCCGTGCAGTGCTTTCGCTGCCGCATCGCGCTTCTGCTCGATCTCGCTCAGTGTTATCCGGTACTTGTCCCACCAGTTCTCGAAGGCAGCGACGATTAGCTTGCGCTGGGCAGCGATATAGCGTTCGACGATGGCCTGCATATCGTTGTCTAAGATTGTCAGCAGCAGCTCGGCGGCCTTCTCCTCGTCCAGTCCGTCGACCGCCTGGTTCAGATGGCTGGCGAAGTTTTCCTGCTGGGCCTTGAGCTGCTTCTTCACGTTCGTCAGGTCGGCCTTCCAGATTTTGAGCTGGGCTTCGTCGATGGGGTTTTCCTCGTTATCGGCACCCGCCTCGATATCGGCCTCGTCCGAGTCCTCCCCCTTGGTTGGGGCGGCGGCCTTGAGCTGACTATCCAGTTCGGTCTTTTTCGCTTCCAGCTCGGCCAACTCGGCCACGAAATCCCCGAGCAGGAACTTCACCAGCTTGTGCTCCAATGGGCTTTGCTTGCTGGCCTTGTCTTCCAGGGCGGTGATGATGCTGGTGCGCCAGGCATCGATCACACCTCGGTTGCCGCGCGCCATCAAGCCGAGGAAGTCATATTTGCTCTGGTACCAGAAGCCGGCGACGATACCCCTGACTTGGAAGGGGTCGAGCAGGCCGATGCCTTCCAGCGCCTGGCTAAAACTGGCCAGTAATTCGCCGCGCAGTTCGACCAGTGCAGCGCTGTTATCCAGCTTCCCTGCCAGTGCGGTGATACGCGGGCTATGCTCGTTCCACCAGCGCTCGAAGGCCTCACGGAGGGCGGTTTCCTTGACCTGCAGGCCTGCGTTGCCTTCGATGGCCGGCTTGAGGTCGGTGCGGCGGGGCAGCTCGCTATTAAAATCGAGATACTGTGCGTCGCGCTCCACGAAGAGGTCCTGCGGGTCGAGGCCGTGGGCGGCAAATAGCGGAGCTTTTGCTTCGACTTCGGCCTTGGGCACGCCACCCAGCAGGTGAGCACGCACATCATGCGGCTCGGGCAGCGGTATGTTATCCACATAGCGGCGGATATTAAGGTTGTAGTCGTTGTCGCGCAGTGTGGCGATATCCACCACATCGCTGAGACCGTCGATCCGGTGGAAGTTGTCGAAGGCGGTAGTGATCTTCTCGATATGCTCAGGCAGCAGGTAGTTCTGCGCACGGCCCTCGAAGTATTCGCGATCGGCATTGATAAACAGCACCTTGCCCTGGCGGGCTGCGGGTTTGCTGCTGATGCGGTTGGCGCCTTCCTGCTTCTGTTGGCGCAGGATGAGGATGCAGGCGGGAATGCCGGTGCCGTAGAACAGGTTGGCCGGTAGACCGATCACTGCTTCGAGCAGGTCGTTCTCGATAATGCCTGCGCGGATGCCTCGCTCCTCTCCACTGCGGAACAGCACGCCGTGGGGCAGTACGGTAGCGATCATGCCCTCATCGCGGGTCACGGCGAGCATGTGTTGCAGGAACATCAGGTCGGCCTTTTTCGAGCCCAGCGGCACCTCGCCGAAGCAGAAGCGTTGCTCGCGGAATGTCGGGTTCCAAGCCAGGCTGCCATCCGCGCTTTTCTCGGTATGGCCCCAGTTGATGGAGAAAGGCGGGTTGGTGAGGATTCGGTCGAAGCGGCGCAGTTCGCCGCCCTCGATATGCCGAGGGTCGGCTAGGGTGTCTTCGTTCTCTAGCCAGGCGTTGCTGATGCCGTGCAGCAGCATATTCATCTGCGCGATGGACCAAACGGTACCGTTGAATTCCTGGCCGAATAGGTTGGCCTTGCGGCCGTCCTCACCGTGCTCGTCGATATATTCCTTGGCAGCAATCAACATGCCGCCCGAACCGCAGCAGGGGTCGTAGACATCGTGAGCCAGAGTCGGCTTGAGCAGATGAACCATCAGGCGCACAACAGATCGCGGTGTATAGAACTCACCGCCTTTCTTGCCGGCCGAGTCGGCGAACTCGGCGATCAGGTATTCGTAGGCTGCCCCAAGCAGATCGGGGAATTCGAAGTCACTATTGCGCAGACGCACCTCACCGAAGTGGGTAATGAGTTGGCGCAGCTTCTGATCGGGAATCTTGCTCTGGCCGACCTTGCGAGTGAAGTCAATGTGCTCCAGCACTCCTTCCAGGGATACGTTATTTTCCTCAATGCCGCCCAGCGCCTTGTTGAGCAAGTTGCCAACATTGATGTGCGCTTCGTTGAGCAAATAGTGGAAGCGTGAATGGCTGGGCACCCAGAAATTACCATCGCGCTTGTACCAGCGCGGATTTTCCGCCGAGACAAAGGCCTCGGCCTTGCTCCTGCCGGCGTTTATTTCATCGGAAACGACCTGCTCATAGCGCTCCTCGAATACGTCGGAGCAGCGCTTGAGGAACAGCATGCCAAAAATGTATTCCTTGAACTCCGAGGCGTCCATCTTGCCGCGAAGAATGTCGGCAGCCTTGAACAGATGGCGTTCCAGTTGTTGCAGCGTGAGGGGCATTGCGGAATCTCTTGTGGGCACCCAGGGAGCGGATGCCGGTTCCCATGGTATTAAATACCGGGGATTGTATCTCAATCCGAGCTCGGCACTGAGCAGTCTCGGTTACACGGGCCAGGTTGGGCTTCTAGCGCTAGCTGTACTGACTTTTTCATGTCGGTGATTCGCGCTGATGCTCATTGCAGCGCGGTGAGCATTGAGCTGTTCCCCAAAAATGACCTACTCGCTGTATCTCTCAGTCGCGTACGGCTTGCAGGGCTACTTGCTCCACCGACCGGGGTAATCTGAATCTACCTCCTATGATATTGATTTATAAAGCTAAATTTTTTATTGTGATTGGAATGCCTCATGAGCATATTTATGTTCTGGCGCGTCGCTTGTAATTGATTTTACGGCCTTGCTTCTCATCTATGATCTGGGGGGATCTTCCTGCGGCTCTCAGGACACAGGTTACGCTTGATAAGAGGCTGAAAGTGGTGAATGGCAGAAACCGGCCAATTGCTGCCCGTCACTAGCGGCAGAAATCGGCCAAAAGCAGCTCCTCAATTCAGGGGCGTTTTCGTCCGAAAAAACACCATTCGGAAATGTCTGAAAGAGGACGCGCAGGCACCTACCTCAAGGACGATGCAGCCCTGTCGCATCCCGCCAGTACAAGGTTTGTTCGAACTGAAAGCTAATAAGAAAGAAAGCCGAACACGACTGAGATATGGACTGAGCGATTTTATCCAGATCTTCCATAGCCGACTCCCCCTCTGGTTCGGGCCCTTTAATTCTGATGGTGCAACGCACAGCGACAGGGAAGTCGATACCCATTGTATTCTCAGCATAAATCGTAGGGTCATCGAGTACGTCACTGGTACTCAATTTAAGTCCCGAGGTAAATTCAGCGTATAGCCCATTTCCTGCGACCTCTATTTCCCAAGCACCGGCATTCGCAACTGCCTTGCTCAGCGTCGAAATTGTGAGCGTACTATCAGCTTCCAAGCACAGATCAAGACTCATGAATCCTCCCTTTTCCTTGGCTGCACACTTGCACCAAAATTTTTGAGTGCGATCTTCGCGACAGTGTATTTGGCTAGGGGTTTGAATGTCTGCTTTTGGCCGATAGCAGTCAGTTGTCAACACCCTCTATCAGCCGACGTTGTTGAAATATTGAGTACGAAAGCGGTTTTGTCTGGCAATTGCGCTTACTTGCCGATCCGGGCGCCAAGATGGCGCTTGCCAATCGATAATTTTCGCAAGCAAGCACAGCGCCTTACCAGTTGTAACTCACCGATCCGGTCACATTTCGGCGATACCCGTATTTGCAGCTGTCGCCCGTGTAACCGCACTGAGAGACATAGGTTTCGTCGGTCAGGTTGGACGCATTGAGCGACAGTTTCGCCCCGGCATAGGCTGAAGACAGCTTGCCAAGGTCGTAACTCAGGCTGGCGTCAAACAGCATGTAGTGGGGGATGCCTTCGCTATTTTGCGAGTCGATATAGCTCGGGCCGACGTAGCGTACCCCTCCTCCTATCGCCAAGCCCGATAGCGCACCGCTCTGAACGGTGTATTGCGACCACAGCGAGGCCAGTTGTTCAGGGGTATTGCCAGGTTGATTGCCTTTTTCACCGGCCGTATTGCTGCGGGTAATTTCAAGGTGTGAATAGCTGTAGTTGGCCATCAACTCCAGAGCATCGGACAGTTGCGCCTTGCTTTCCAGTTCGATACCGCGCGACTGGATCTCTCCGGTCGCCACCGAGAAACGATTGTTGCCGGGATCTGCCGTCAGTACGTTTTGCCGCGTCAGGTCGAACAGCGAGACAGTCACGTAGCTGTCACTCCCCTTGGGCTGGAATTTGATCCCGACTTCGTACTGGCGGCCAGTTTCGGGTTCGAAGGCACTGCCGTCACGCGCCACCGCCGTGATGTTAGGAAAAAACGACTCGGAATAGCTCGCGTAGGGTGCCACGCCGTTGTCTGCCAGGTACATCACACCGGTCCGCCACGTGAAGGCGTGATCGCGTTGCTTGAGGTCCGCCGCCGTATCGGTGGCGTAATGGATCGTTTTCGAACGTGCCCAGTCTTGACGACCACCCAGGTTGAACACCCAGTGCTCGTCAAATTTGAGCTGTTCCGAGAGATACACACCCGCCTGGTCAAGCTGACGACGCTGGTTGATGTCGTAAAAGGCGTCCAGGTCGCTGTAATCCTGGTGGTAGACCGGCGCATAGATATCCAGCGGATCAACCACGTTGCCACCCCCCAACTGATTGGTGCTGGCGTGTTGCAAATCGATACCGACCAACGTTGTGTGTTCGAAACGGCCGGCGTTCCACTGGGCTTGGAAATGGTTGTCGAGCAGCGCGTTCTTCACCTTTTCGTGGCCCAGATAACCGAAGCGGCCCACGGTGCGCTGGTCGTCATCCAGGCCGTATTGGTAAATCGTGCGTTGCTCCTGATAGGAGCGGCTGTAACGGGCGTTTTGGCGGAATGTCCAGATATCGTTGAGGTGATGCTCAAACTGATAACCCAGCGACCACTGTTCTACATCGTACTTGTCGAAGTCGGGGTCGCCGACAAAGCGATCCGTGGCAATCCGTCCGTAACGCGAGCTGTCGAGGGTGCCCACCCGTGGCAAGGCGTAGTAGCCCAGCACATTGCGGTCTTTTTGAAATGACGCCAGCACCGTCAGCGAGGTGTCTTCCGAGGGGCGCCAACTGATCGCCGGGGCGATGAATTGACGGTCATCACGGGCGTAGTCGATTTGCGTGCCACTCTCTCGCCACAGCCCGGTGAGGCGATAAGTCAGGACGCCATCGTCGGTAAGCGGGCCGCCGAAGTCCGCAGCCAATTGCTTGCGATCAAAACTGCCGGCCTGCATCACCAGTTCATGAAGCGGCTCATCGGTGGGGCGCTTGCTGATCACGTTGACCATGCCGCCCGGTGAGGTTTGACCATAGAGCACGGATGATGGCCCGCGCAGTACTTCCACGCGCTCCAGTCCATAGACTTCACCCACGGCACGGCTCTGGTTGGCAAAGCTGTACTGGCGCAGGCCATCACGGTAGATACCCCCGCCAGTCGTCGCGTCAAAGCCACGGATGCTGATCGTGTCGCGCCGGGTATCGACGCCATTGGCTTCACCATTGACCCCCGCCGTGTAGCGCAGCACCTGCCCGATGCTTTGTGGCTGCTGGGCGTCGATCTGCTTACGGGTGACCACACTGATCGATTGAGGCGTTTCCATGATCGACGTATCGGTCTTGTTGGCACTCATGGTTCGGCTGGCGACCAGGCCGTCGTTGTTGCCCAACGAGGTGTCGTACGCGGTGCCACTGATTGCGGTCGGTGCCAACTCCAGCACGTCGCTGTTGCCCGGTACCAGCAGCAGGCTACCGTCGTCCTGGCGCTCATAAGTCAGCCCCGAGCCGAGCAAGAGCTGCGCCAGGCCGGCCTCAGTACTGAAATCGCCTTGCAGCCCCCGGGTATTCTTGCCGGCCGTGAGCGTCGAGCTGCCCGCCATGGTAATCCCCGCCTGTGCGCCAAAACGCGACAGCGCAGCATCCAGGGGGCCTGCGTCGATGCTGTAATGCTGTGAACTGCCAGCGGCGAAAACCGGCAGGCTGCAAAGCGGTTGCACGCTGAGCAACAACAGCCCAAGCGTACGGGCACGCAGGGCGCGGGAAGGTGAAGTCATACGGGGCTCCTAAGGGGTGACGACCCACCTCTGGCGGGTGGGTGATCCCTATAGGCCAAGCGAGTTTGAAAAAACTATCGCGCAGCGAAAAAAATAATTCAGGCCGGTACGATCGAGACCCAATACCGAGTCATGCGCTCGATACGCACCGGCAGCGTGCGAGCTATCAGCGTCAGTGCCGCATCGGTGTCATCCAGCGAAAAACTGCCTGTGAGGCGTAACCCTGACACCTGCTCATGACTCCGCAAAATACCGGGACGGTAACGCGAGAGCTCGGCCACCAGCGTATCCAGGCGCAGGCGATTCGCTGGCAAAATTCCGCGCAGCCAAGCCTGGGTGACCAGCAGGTCGGCGCGGTTTGGCACGCCGATCCCGAAGCGGTCCACGCGTGCCTGCCATCCTGCCTCAAGCGAGGATGGCGCTTGTTGGCCCCGTGAGTGCACCTGCACCTGGCCTTCCAGCACGGTTACCTGCGTGCCTTGCTGATCATGGCGCACCTGCAAATGCGCTTCGCTACTCTGCAGGATCGCGTCCGGTGTGATTAGTTGCAGCGAGCGCGACTCTGCTCGCACGCGCAAGGCCAACTCACCCTCGATCATTTGGATGCGCCGCACCTGATCAGTGAAATCCAGGTTCACGGCACTGGCCGTGTTCAGCCACAGCGAGCTGCCATCAACCAGCGTCCACTGGTGACGCTCGCCCGTACCTGTACGGTGGTTCGCCAGTGCGGCGCGCACCGGCGTGGAACCCGCGCCTTGCCAGGCAACCCCGCCAACCGCACCAAGGACCAGCAGGCGCTTGAGTACCTGCCGACGTTTCTGCATGTCCGGTCCGGCCGACTCCAGTGCCCTACGCGCGGTGGCATCGCGCAAAAGATTCGCTCCAGGCTGTTGCAACAGCAGCAAGCTGGCGACACGTTGCCAAGCCTGTTCATGCTCATTGCTCGCCTCGCGCCAACGCTGCAATGCGTCCAGATCAGGCGCACTCATAAGCCCGGACTGCATCCTGACAAGCCAATCAATGGCGATATCGCGCACCTGCGGACTAATCTCGGCCCTCATTCGAAACGGCTCGCATAGCAAACACTGAATGCCTTGCCCATGGCTCGTTGCACTTGAGCCACGGTCAGCCCCAACTGCGCAGCGATCTGCGGATACGTGAGGCCGTCGAGCTGAGACATGAAGAAAATCTGCCGTATGCGCTCGGAGAGGCCAATCAGCAGCGAGTCAAGTTGCAACAAGGTTTCGATCACCAGATACCGGTCCTCGGGTGACGATTCCACCCCCTCGGGCCGAGCAGCCAACGCTGCAAGATAAGCCCGCTCAATCTCCTGACGGCGCCAGCGATTGACCAGCAGTCCATTGGCAATCGCCGCTAGAAACGCCATGGGCTGACGCAACTCGCGCACCTGCTGAGGGGCGCGCAGCACGCGGATGAACGTGTCGTGGGCCAAATCCTCGGCGTCGGCACTGTGCCCCAACCGCCGGTTCAGCCAGCCCCGTAGCCAGCCGTGATGATTCTCGTACAACTGTTCGACGGACGATGTTGGGCTGGCATCCTGCATGTAAGGCTCGCACTGCGCGAATGATAATACTTCTCATCCTATTGATCGAGCGGGTGGTTGTACAGTGTTTATCATGTTTGATGTGGTGGAATTCTCCGCCAATATTCCTGAATGCCTTTGAATTACCCTGACCGGGTTTATTCGAACGCGAGAATGTTATCCCTCCAACTCTATCGGTCGCTGCAAAATGACCGCTCCTGGCCGATCGCTGCCTTTCGCGAAGAGCAACTTAGGGTCGATTTTAGCCGGTCACAGAAGGCAGAAATGGGCTATCAGCGACATTATCGTGTCGATCTTTTAGCTTGCTGAAACGTTTCATCACGTTTATAAAAATGGCACAACTCCAAGAAAGGCTGCCGCCATGACCCCGCTCAAACTTTTTGTTGCCATCAGCGCACTGTCCGCTGCCTCCCACGCCATGGCCTGGGATTACGTTCTGCTCGACACTGACAAAGCCGCCCAGAGCTGGCAGATCACCAGTCAGCAACTCGGAATAAAAACCGACAAACCCTTCAGCGTTACCTTGCGCACCTTGCACGGCGGTCGGCAGGAGGGCGTCAGCATCGTCGACATCGATAACGGCACGATGAAACTCTCGGTAGTGCCGACTCGCGGAATGAACGTCTTGCAGGCCTCGGTTGGCAATGTACGCATGGGCTGGGATTCGCCGGTCAAGGAAGTGGTCAATCCGTCTTTCATCGAACTCAATGGCCGCGGTGGTCTGGGCTGGTTGGAAGGTTTCAATGAGCTGGTCACCCGCTGCGGATACGAATGGGTCGGCCACCCCGGCGTCGACAACGGCGAACTGCTGACCCTGCACGGTCGGGCCGCCAACATTCCTGCGAATAAAGTCACGCTGCATATCGATGAAAAACCACCGTACGCCATCACCCTGCGCGGCGAGCTGAAAGAGCAGGCGTTCAAGAAGGTCGACTTCTCGGTCGCGACCGAACTGGTCACCGAACCCGGCAGCGTCGTGTTCGCCCTCAACGACACCCTGACCAACAACGGCGACTATCCGAAGGAATACCAGGCGCTGTATCACAGCAACTTCAGCACCCCGTTCCTGGAGCAGGGCGCTCGTTTCGCCGCGCCGGTGAAACAGGTGTCGCCGTTCAACGACAAGGCCAAGGACGATCTCCCCGACTGGCAAACCTACCGCGCACCGACCAGAGACTACGACGAAACGGTGTACAACGTGGTGCCGTATGCCGATGCCAAGGGCGATACGTTGACCGTGTTGCACAACAAGGCCGGCAGCCTGGGCGTTTCGGTCGGCTTCAATACTCAGACACTGCCCGTGTTTTCCCTGTGGAAAAACACCGACACCCAAGGCCAGGGCTATGTCACGGGGCTGGAGCCGGGGACAAGTTTTTCCTACAACCGCCGTTATCAGCGGCCACTGAATCTGGTACCGACAATTGGGCCCAAGGAACACAAGCAGTTCCGCATCAGCTATAGCTTGTTGGCGGATAAGGCGGCGGTGGATAGAGCCTTGAAGCAGGTTAGCGAGATTCAGGATGGGCGGGAGACTGAGGTGCGGCAGACGCCGTTGGTTGATCTTACCAAGGGGTGACACGGGCTGGAGCATTGTCGGCCGATATTGCAGCCCCTCGGCCATATGTTCGCGTCTGAGCCCGTCTGCTTGTTCAAGGTCCACCAGCCAGCGCGCGACCTTGAGCGGCGATGGGCTGCTCGCAACGATTCGGTCACTGTCTGCGGTTGGCCGATTTCTGCCCGTCACGAACGGCAGAAGTCGGCTAGAAGCGGTCATCGCGACGATGCAGTACGATGCATGCCTACCGGTAGATCATTAGGACTAACCCATGCAATTCCATGGTTTCGTGTTCGGGCATATCGAGGTTGAGATTCACAGCCGTGCCTACGATCTGCATAACTTCTACCAAGCCAGCGCCATCAGTTACGACATCTTGGATCGGTCGGTTGTAGTTAGCTTTACTCGACGGAGTGACTCTTGGGTGCCGACTGAAGAAGCACGCAAGATTACTATCAGCTTCCATGAGGTTGACTACTTTTCAGCGAGTGGGCGGGATGAAAACTCGGCTGACAGTGACGGTAATGTTCTTCATTCGATTGGAGCGGTGGAGTCCAGTGCTGAGACACAAACCTTCTACCTCACAGATAATATCCAACCAAATCATCACCTTGTCATGCGCTTCGAGTCTGGTCTGACATTACGAGTACAGGCCGTTGAAGCACGGTGCGAAATCGTTTTCTGACCGGCGCATAACTAGGGCCCTCAACGACCCATAACTGCCGCTGGCGACAGATAGAAATCGGCCAGAAGCTGCCTCTCTATAACAAATGATCAGAACACCCTGTTCACAACCCCATGCTTCCAGACGGCGCCCACATGAACTGCCTTCGGTTTTTCATGGGTGCTGCGTTTCACGCACAAATTCGATCAGCGCCTGTAGCGCTGGCGGTACGTGACGCCGGCTGGAGTAATAGATAAAAAACCTGCTTGGCAGGGCTTTCCAGTCTTCAAGAATTTCCTCCAGTTGCCCCTGAGCCATGTAGTCCCTGGCCATCTCCTCATACACATACGCGATCCCGGCACCGTCCTTCGCGGCTTGGCAAACATCCGGGTGACTACAGGTTCTATTGCTATTCCATCCGCTACGTCGGCGTCGAGCATCATCCCATCATCAGTGAACGCGCGAAGTGATAGCAGGCGGATTCGCATA
>LNAP01002534.1_pt1 | contig 12729 bp, 14 predicted proteins | sample 602601 | NCBI WGS metagenome assembly LNAP01 (sample SAMN02440304, study PRJNA202911) | soil metagenome | biome: Subtropical and temperate rainforests or woodlands; isolation source: soil samples (1 kg each in a 20% v/v slurry with milli Q water) were... ...
AGTCATGCGTGAATTGATCCGTTTGGTGTCGAGCGCCGGTACTGGCCACTTCTACACCACCGACAAGAACAAACGTACTACCCCGGACAAAATCGAAATAAAAAAATTCGATCCAGTTGTTCGTCAGCACGTGATCTACAAAGAAGCCAAAATCAAGTAATTGATTAGGCTTAAAAAGCCCCGCCTAGTGCGGGGCTTTTTTTCGCCTATCGATCGCTGCGCGTCGGCATTGCGGCGTTAAAAACGGCTCTAGTTCGCTCGATCTCGATTTCTGGTGCGGCGGAAATCCTAGGAACAAAAGCAGCGCCCATAAAAAAGCCCGCTCATTGAGCGGGCTTTTGTTTCTGCGTTGCCGGTAAAGCAGCAATTAGAACGCTGGAACTACAGCGCCCTTGTACTTCTCTTCGATAAATTTCTTCACTTCAGGCGTGCGCAGGGCCTTGGCCAGCTTCTGGATGCCGTCGGAGTCTTTGTTGTCCGGACGGGCTACCAGGTTGTTGACGTAAGGCGAGTCGCTGCCTTCGATAGCAAGGGCGTCCTTTTTCGGATCCAGCTTGGCTTCCAGGGCGTAGTTGGTGTTGATCAGCGCCAGGTCAACCTGGGTGAGTACGCGCGGCAGGGTGGCAGCTTCAAGCTCGCGGAATTTCAGGCCTTTGGGGTTTTCGCTGATGTCTTTCGCGGTGGCCAGGATGTTGTGGCTGTCTTTCAGCTTGATCAGGCCCGCTTTTTCCAGCAGCAGCAGGGAGCGGCCGCCGTTGGTGGCGTCGTTCGGAATGGCGACGGTAGCGCCTTGTGGCAGCTCGTCGAGCGTCTTGTGCTTGCTCGAGTAGGCGCCGAAGGGTTCAACGTGTACGCCGACAACGGTTACCAGGTTGGTGCCACGGTTCTTGTTGAACTCGTCGAGGTACGGCTGGTGTTGGAAGAAGTTGGCGTCCAGACGTTTCTCAACCAGTTGTACGTTTGGCTGCACGTAGTCGGTGAACACTTTGATCTTCAGGTCCACGCCTTCTTTAGCCAAGGTTGGCTTGATGAATTCGAGGATTTCCGCGTGCGGCACAGCGGAGGCAGCAACGGTGATGGTTTCCGCGTGAGCGGAGAAGGCGGCGACGGCAGCCAGGGCAGCGATCAGTTTTTTCATCTCTGGGTTCCTTGTGGGATGCAGTGTTGGCGGCTGGTGGCCGCACTCATTGGGTGTTCAAAAGCGGTTTATTTTCTCGAGAAGTGCACCACCAGCTTGTCGCCGACGGTTTGCAGTACCTGAACCAGGATCAGCAGGAGAATGACGGTAACCACCATCACATCCGTCTGATAGCGCTGATAGCCATACCGTACTGCCAGGTCGCCAAGGCCGCCGCCGCCAATCAGGCCGGACATTGCGGTGTAGGAGACCAGGGTGATCGCAGTCACGGTTATCGCAGCAACAATGCCCGGCAGCGCTTCCGGCAGCAGGGCATTGACCACGATCTGCCGTGTCGTTGCGCCCATGGCCTGGGTGGCTTCGATAATGCCGCGGTCGACTTCACGCAGCGCGGTTTCCACCAAGCGCGCAAAGAATGGGGTGGCGCCGACCACCAGAGGCGGAATGGCCCCGGCAACGCCCAGCGAGGTGCCGGTAATCAGCACGGTCACGGGGATCATCACAATCAGCAAAATTACAAACGGCACCGAGCGCAGGATATTCACGACTACCGACAGCAAGGCATAAAGGCCTTTTTGTTCGAACATCTGTCGCGGTCCGGTGAGAAACAGCAGCACGCCCAATGGCAAGCCAAGCAGTACGGTGAACACCATGGAGCCGCCAAGCATGCTCAAGGTGTCGAGGGTCGCTTCCCAGATTTCAATCCAGTCGACGTTGGGGAATAAGGCTTCCATTAGCGCAGCACCTCCAAGTGCACATCACTGGCGCCAAAGCGCGCCAGGGCAGCGTCGATATCGCCGCCGGTGAGGGCCAGGGTGAGTTGGCCGTAGGGGGTGTCTTTGATATGGGCGATGCGCCCGGCAAGGATGCTGTAGTCCACGCCGGTTTCCCGCGCGACCACGCCCAGCAGCGGTGCATAGGTGGCTTCACCCTGGAAGGTCAGGCGCACGATGCGTCCGCTGACATGGGCGAAGGCATCGCGTTGTTCGTTTTCATCGATCTGCTCGGCTTCCATGACAAAGCGCTTAGTAGTCGGATGTTTCGGGTGCAGGAATACCTCGGTCACCGGGCCGTGCTCAACGATCACGCCGGCGTCCATCACTGCCACGCGGTCGCATACGCGGCGGATCACATCCATTTCATGGGTGATCAGCACGATGGTCAGGTTCAGTTCGCGGTTGATCTGCGCCAGCAAGTCGAGCACCGAGGCGGTGGTTTGCGGGTCGAGGGCGCTGGTGGCTTCGTCGCAGAGCAGAATTTTTGGTTTGGTCGCCAGGGCGCGGGCAATGCCGACGCGTTGTTTCTGGCCGCCAGACAACTGCGCCGGGAATTTCTTCGCGTGGTCGCTAAGGCCCACGCGTTCGAGCAATTCGGCAACCCGCTGGTCAATGGCGCTGGACGACAATTCGCCGGCCAACTTCAGTGGCAGGGCGATGTTATCGGCCACGGTTTTCGAGGAAAGCAGATTGAAGTGCTGGAAGATCATGCCTACTTGCTGGCGGAAACGTCGCAGGCCAGTGGCATCCAGGGCGGTGACATCTTCGCCATCGACATCAATGCGTCCGCCGGAAGGCTCCTCCAGGCGGTTGATCAAACGCAGCAAGGTGCTTTTGCCGGCGCCGGAATGGCCGATGATGCCAAACACTTCGCCGCGGGCGATGTTCAGGTCGGTAGGTTGCAAGGCTGCGATGTCGCGGCCATTGACGCGATACGCCTTATGGACGTGATGAAAGTCGATCACTCGTTAAACCTTTTGGGCTTGGCGGTCTGCCGGATAGGCCTAACCGGCGCTGTATAGACCGTAAAAATATTTGTATTCCTATAGCTATAGCTTTCAGTTCTAAGCCGAAAGAGCTGTCGCCACAGTCTAGAAGGTGTTGCGCGCGTTGCCTGGCCTGCGGCTGTGCAGGCCGAGCAATTCGGGGCTTAGCCCTTGGCTTGCGGGGTTAATAGCAGACGTGGCACTTGCTCAAGTTTCAGTGCCTGCGACAGGCGCGGGCTGAAGCTTGGGTCCAGGCGTTTGATCCGCGCCAGTAGCAGCGAGGCAACCCAGGGGTAATCCTTGGCCTGGCGTACTTCGATGCGCACATCGCAGTTGAAAGTCACCACATCCACGGCCACCGCATCGAGCAGGGTGCGCAGGCGTTCGTTGTCTTGGTTGTCGAGCATGGGCAGCGACACGACGCTGCTGGTGGCGGCGGGGTTGATGATGCGCGCGGTAGGTTTTGCCGCTTCGGTTGCCACTGGGGCTTGCGCAACAGATGCTTCGCTTGGCGTTGCGGCCTTGGCTTTTTCGGCGGCGAGGCGCTGTTGACGCGCCAGCTCTGCGCGGTCTGCGGCTTCCTTGGCGGCTTGGGCGGCGCGGGCGCGCTGTTGCTCGGCGGCGTTCAATTCGGCGGCGCGCGCCTGGGCGATTGAGCTATCCAGCCCTTTGGTCAGTGCTGGGGCTTGCGGCATCAGGCTGCGGGCGTGGCTCAAGGCTTTGGTTGCCGTGTCCAAGTCGCCTTGCTGCAAGGCGCTTTGGCCCTGTTGCAAATAGGCGTCGGCCAACTGGCGTTGGTATTGCTCCAGGCGAGTATCGCCCTGGGCACGCGGTGCAATGGCGTTCAGTTGCTCTTCAGCGCTGCTGAGTTGGCCAGCGTTAAGGCTTTGCTCAACTTGGCGCAAAGCAGTGATCAGATCGTCGGTCGGCAGATTGGCAACCTTCGGCGCGGCGTGTTGGCAGGCCGCTAACAGCAGTGAAATCGCCAGAACGGGTAGGTAATGGGAGGCGAACAGCTTCATTTATGCAACTCTCGGGTAGCGCAAAGCCGCCGAGTTTACACCGCCGCGCGGGGCGCACCAAACCCCGCGCTATGCCCGCCGACATAGCGCTTCAGGCGTGCCGGCGGGGTAGGGCAAAACTCAGTAAAAACAGTGCGGCGGCGGTGACCACAATGGACGGGCCGGCCGGGGTGTCTTTAAACCAAGACATGGCCAACCCACCACACACCGCGATCACGCCTAGTACACTGGCGCCGCCTGCCATCTGCTCCGGTGTACGCGAGTGGCGCTGCGCGGCGGCGGCCGGGATGATCAGCAGTGAGGTGATCAGCAGCACGCCGACGATCTTCATCGCCACGGCGATTACCACGGCAATCAGCAGCATTAGCGCCAGGCGCAAGCTGGCCACCGGCAGGCCTTCGACCTTGGCCAGTTCTTCATGCACGGTCACCGCCAGCAGCGGGCGCCACAACACGATCAACGTCACCAGTACCAGCGCGCTGCCGGCGAGAATCCAGATCAGGTCGTTGAGGCTGACGGCTAAAAGGTCGCCGAACAGATAGCCCATCAGGTCGATACGCACATCGTGCATAAAGCTCAATACCACTAAGCCCAGCGACAAGGTGGTGGGCGCCAAAATGCCCAACAGCGTGTCGGAAGCCAGCGGTTGGCGCTGTTGCAGGGTTAGCAGCAACACAGCGAGCAGCACGCAACCAACGGTAACCGCCAACGTTGGGCTGATATCCAGCAGAAACCCCAGGGCTACACCCAGCAGGGCGGCATGGGACAGGGTGTCGCCAAAATAGGCCATGCGCCGCCAGACCACGAACGAGCCCAAGGGCCCGGCGACCAGCGCCAGGGCCAGCCCGGCGAGTAACGCGTTAAGCAGGAAGTCAGGCATGGTTACAGCCGTCTCCGTGGACATGGGGCTGCAGCTTGCCGTGAATGGTCAGGCCACTGGCAGCGGCCTCGCCCTCGACAACGCCGCCATGCAGATCATGGGCGTGGTCATGGTGGTGGTGATAAATCGCCAAGTCCTGTGCGTCCTGGCCGAATAGCTCGACAAACGCCGGGTCGCCGCTGACTTGTTCAGGGTGGCCGGAGCAGCACACATGGCGATTTAGGCACACCACTTGGTCGGTGGTGCTCATCACCAGATGCAGGTCGTGGGACACCATCAGTACGCCGCAACCATGGCGATCGCGCAGGCGAGTAATCAGGCGATAAAGGTCAGCTTGGCCCGCTACGTCCACGCCTTGCACCGGCTCATCCAGCACCAAGAGTTCGGGCTTGCGCAGTAGGGCGCGGGCCAGCAGCACACGCTGCAACTCGCCACCAGAAATGCTTTGCAGCGGGCTGTCGATGACTTGGGTGGCGCCTACTTCTGCCAACGCCGCCTGGGCAGAGTGGCGATCAACGCCAGGCACCAGGCGTAGGAAACGCAGCACGGTAAGCGGCAAGGTCGCATCCACATGCAGCTTTTGCGGCATATAACCGATGCGCAGTTTAGGTTTGCGCCAGACGCTGCCAACTTGAGTTTTCAGCAGGCCCAATACCGCGCGCACCAGGGTGGTTTTGCCGGCGCCGTTGGGGCCGATCAAGGTGACGATTTCGCCGGGCTGCACACTCAATTGCACATCGTTGAGCACCGCTTGCCCGGCAAAACTGACGCCAACACCTTCAAGGCGGATCAGGGCATTGCTCATACGCTTTTCTGGCAGCCGGAGCAGACGCCGACCACTTCCACGGTCTGGCTTTCCACCGTGAAGCCGACGTCGCTGGCGCCGGCAACGATGGCCTGGCTGATGGCGTCGTTGGACAGCTCAATGGCCGCGTTGCAGTTGCGGCAGATCAGAAACTGGCCCTGATGCGCATGCGCGGGATGGTTGCAGCCGACAAAAGCGTTGAGCGAGGCGATGCGGTGGACCAGGCCGTTTTCCAGCAGGAAATCCAACGCGCGGTACACGGTTGGCGGCGCGGCGCGGCGGCCGTCCTGTTCGGTCAGCACGCCAAGAATGTCGTAAGCGCCCAATGGCTTGTGGCTTTGCCAGACCAGTTCCAGCACGCGGCGGCGAAGTGCAGTCAGACGCAAACCGGCGCGCTCGCAAATGGCGTCCGCTTCGGAAAGTGCGTTGTGCACGCAGTGGGAGTGGTCGTGCGGGCGTGAAGCCAGAGGTGTGAAGATCATGGGCGGGGCGACGGCTGGTGAAAGAGACGTTATTCTATAACCCTTTTCTTGGCGAGTGTGTTCCTGTGTCGCGTTTTCTAGTGATCTTTCTGCTGTTTTTTTGCGCGTCTGCCCACGCAGATGTTCGCGTTTTGACCAGTATCAAGCCGTTGCAGCTGATTGCCGCCGCCGTACAAGACGGTGTCGGCACGCCGGAAGTGCTGCTGCCGCCCGGTGCGTCGCCGCATAACTACGCGTTGCGGCCGTCCGATGTGCGTCGGGTGACTGAGGTCGATTTGCTCTACTGGATTGGCCCCGATATGGAGAGTTTTCTCCCTCGCGTCCTGAAAAGTCGCAGCTTGCCCAGCGTGGCCGTGCAAACGCTGCCGGGTTTGAGCTTGCGCCACTTTGGCGAAGGCGCAGCGCACGCCGATGGCGATGAGCACGATCATGATCATCAGCCAGGCAGCCTTGATGCACACCTGTGGTTGTTGCCTGCTAATGCACGGGTGATTGCCGAGCGCATGGCAGCCGACTTGGTTGCCGCTGACCCCAGCAATGCCGAGCGCTATAAAAATAATCTGCGTGCTTTCAGCGAGCGTTTGAACGCCCTTGATGGTCGTCTTAAACAACGAATGGCCGGTGTAGTCGGCAAGCCTTACTTCGTCTTCCACGAAGCCTTTGATTACTTCGAGTCGGCCTATGGCTTGGAGCACGCTGGCGTGTTCAGCATCGCCAATGAAGTGCAGCCGGGTGCCCAGCATGTGGCGGCGATGCGCGAGCGCTTGCAGCAGGCGGGGCCGACGTGTGTGTTTAGCGAACCACCATTGCGGCCGCGGCTTATCACCACCTTGAGCGACGGGCTGCCAGTGCGTCTGGCTGAATTGGATGCGTTGGGCGGGAAGGCAATTACGGTAAATGCCCAGGGTTATGAGCAACTGCTGGAAACCCTGGGTAATGAGCTGGCGGGTTGCCTGGAAGCACTCTGATTAGAGCGCGAAGGGCAACGGCAAATGCACCTGCTGGCGCTGCGCTAAGCGGCGCTGGAACTCTGCCGGGTTGTGGATAAGTACGTCCTGGCCGGCGAAGGATTCAGCCGCGATCAATCGCGAAATCCAGAAGCGTACGCACGCCACCCGCAGCATCACCGGCCACAGCTGCGCTTCAGTCGGCGTGAATGGGCGCAATGTTGCATAGGCGCCCAGCAATGCACGGGCGCGAGGCGCATCGAGCGCGCCGTCTTCGTTAGAGCACCAATCGTTTACGGCAATGGCCACGTCATACAGCATCGGCCCAGAACAGGCGTTGTAGAAGTCGATCAAGCCCGCCAGATGAGGGCCGTCAAACAAGGCGTTATCGCGGAATAGGTCGGCATGTAGATTGGCGCGTGGCAGGGCAAGAATATGCACATGCTCGGCTTGAATTTCTGCCAGAGCAGCGTTGAGCAATTGCTGGTTTTCGGGCTCCAGCTTGGTAGCTGATAGGGCGCCTTCACGCAGCATCCAGTCCAGCCCGCGGTCGGTTTTGCGTTCCAGCACATGCCCGCGTGTGGCCACATGCAATTGCCCGAGCAACGTGCCAACTTCGCTGCAATGGTGAGCGTTGGCTTGGGTTACATGCTTACCCGCCAGGCGCGGTTGCAGCAGCGCCGGCTTGCCAGCCAGGCTGCGTAACGCCTCGCCTTCTGCCGTGCGCAAGGCATAGGGCACCGGCAGGCCGGCGGCGTGCAGGACATCCAGCAGCTCGATAAAAAACGGCAGATCCTGAATCGGACCTCGCTCCACCAGGGTCAGGACAAATTCGCCCTGTTCCAGGCTGACGAAAAAATTGCTGTTTTCACTGCCGGCGCTAATGCCCTGAAAATCGCGCAGACGGCCGAGGCCGTAGGGCGCGAGAAATACTTCCAGCTCAGGGCGGGTGAGGGGTGTAAATACCGACATTACAGACCTGCCAACTACTTATAGGGGCTGTGGGTGGCCGCTGGTTACCAGCTGAAGATTTCCCATGAGGGAATCAGCATGTCTGGGTTATCCGAGCGAATAAAGTTGCCATCGCTGCCATCGGCGCGCACCAGAAAGTACGGCTTGCCGCCCTTTGGGGTGATTTTGATGGCGTAGAGAAAACCGTTTTGGCGATATTCCTGGATGGTTTTGTCACCGTCCTGGCGAATGGTGACATCTGGATCGCCGGTAACCGGCTCGTCTGCCGCATAAACATTAAGCGAGCCGGCGGCGAGTAGGCCTGTGAGCAATAAGCTGGAAAGTGCGCGCATGGTAACCTTGCCCCTCTGTCATCAACGAGGCGGCCATTCTACCGCCGGCGGCGCCAGTGCTGCGCATGCTTTTATGCCGCAGCCGCTGCACCTTGCTATCGTTGCTCGCTATATTTTTCCGCTGTCCGTACATCACAGCCCTGTCCAATAGGTTGAATCCGCGCATGTCTCAGACTCCTCTCGTCCTGGTGGACGGTTCGTCCTACCTCTACCGCGCTTTCCACGCCCTGCCGCCTTTGACTACCTCCAAAGGCTTGCCCACCGGCGCGGTAAAAGGCGTGTTGAACATGCTTAAAAGCCTGCGCAAGCAATACCCGGACAGCCCCTTCGCTGTGGTGTTCGACGCCAAGGGCGGCACCTTTCGCGATGAGCTATTTGCCGACTACAAGGCCAATCGCCCCTCCATGCCCGACGACCTGCGCGTACAGATCGAACCGTTGCACGCCAGCGTGCGTGCCCTCGGCTATCCGCTGCTGTGCGTGGAAGGCGTTGAGGCAGACGACGTAATCGGCACCCTGGCTCGGCAATGCGCTGGCGAAGGCCGCGACGTGGTGATTTCCACCGGCGACAAAGACATGGCCCAGCTGGTTTGCCCGCACGTTACGCTGGTCAACACCATGTCCGGAAGCGTCTACGACATTGATGGCGTAAAAGAGAAATTCGGCGTCGGTCCTGAGCTGATCATCGACTACCTGGCGCTTATGGGCGACAAAGTCGACAACATTCCAGGCGTGCCTGGCGTCGGCGAAAAGACCGCGGTAGGGCTGTTGGTGGGCGTCGGCGGCGGCCTTGACGTGCTCTACGCCAACCTCGATAAAGTGCCCGAACTGCCGATTCGCGGTGCCAAAACGCTGCCGGCCAAATTGCTTGAGCACAAGGAGATGGCCTTCCTCTCCTACCAGCTGGCAACCATCAAACTCGACGTACCGCTGGATATCCAAATTGAAAGCCTGCATCCCGGTGCCCAAGACCGCGCGGCGCTGGGCGAGCTGTATACCTTGCTGGAATTCAAAACCGGGCTGGATGAGCTGGCTCGTGACACCAAGGCGGCCAATATTGCTGCTATCCGTTCCGGCGGTTTGTTTGATGAGCCCGCAGCGCCTGCTGCCGCCGCTGAGTCAGCCGAAGAAGCCGTGCCGGCGCTGGCCGCGGACGTTAACTACGAAACCGTGCTCGACGCCGAACGCTTCGCCTTCTGGCTTGAAAAGCTGAACAAGGCGCAGCTGTTTGCCTTCGATACCGAAACCACCGGCCTCGATGCCCAGCAGGCGCAACTGGTGGGTATTTCCCTTTCCGTGCAGGCCAATGAGGCGGCCTATATTCCGCTGACCCACTCGTATATGGGCGTGCCGGCCCAGTTGGAGCGCGATGCGGTGCTGCTGGCGCTCAAGCCGATTTTTGAAGAGGCGAGCAAAGCCAAAGTCGGTCAGCACGCCAAGTACGACATTAATATTCTGGCCAACTGCGCCATCGGCGGCGATCCGCAAAACGGTATTCAGGTGCGCGGCCTGGCGTTCGACAGCATGCTTGAGTCCTATGTGCTCGACTCCGTGGCCACTCGCCACAACATGGACGCGCTGGCCCTCAAGTACCTCGACCACACCACCATTTCGTTTGAAGAGATCGCCGGCAAAGGCGCCAAACAGCTGACCTTCGACCAGATCGCATTGGAGCAGGCCGGCCCTTATGCGGCGGAAGATGCTGATATCACCCTGCGCTTGCACCAGACCCTGTGGCCGAAGCTGCAAGCGGTACCGGGCTTGGCCAAGGTGTTGAGCGAAATCGAGATGCCCCTGGTGCCGGTGCTGGCGCGCATTGAGCGCCAGGGCGCGTTGGTCGATGCCAACCTGCTGGGCATTCAAAGCAATGAGCTGGGCGAAAAGCTGGTCCAGTTGGAGCGTGAGGCGTTTGCCATTGCCGGCGAAGAATTCAATCTCGGCTCGCCGAAGCAGTTGGGCGTAATCCTCTACGAAAAGCTCGGCTTGCCGGTGCTCAGTAAAACCGCCAAAGGCCAAGCGTCCACCGCCGAAGCAGTGCTGGCTGAGTTGGCTGAGCAGGATTACCCGCTGCCTAAAGTGCTGATGCAGTACCGCACCCTGAGCAAGCTGAAAAGCACCTATACCGACCGTTTGCCGGAGCAGGTCAATCCGCGCACCGGGCGCATCCACACCTCTTATCACCAGGCAGTAACGGCGACCGGGCGCTTGTCCTCCACCGATCCGAACCTGCAGAACATTCCGATCCGCAGCGCCGAAGGGCGCCGTATTCGCCAGGCTTTTATCGCGCCGCCAGGTTACAAACTGCTGGCCGCGGACTACTCGCAAATCGAGCTGCGCATCATGGCGCACCTGGCCCAGGACGAAGGTTTGTTGCATGCCTTCCGTAATAACCTCGACGTGCACCGGGCCACGGCAGCAGAGGTTTTTGGCGTCGAGTTGGAGCACGTGACCACGGACATGCGCCGCAAAGCCAAGGCGATCAACTTTGGTCTGATCTATGGCATGAGCGCTTTTGGCTTGGCCAAGCAGATCGGTGTCGACCGCAAAGAGTCGCAGGCCTATATCGACCGCTACTTTGCCCGTTATCCGGGCGTGCTGACGTATATGGAGCGCACCCGTGAGCAGGCGAGCGAGCAGGGCTATGTCGAAACCCTGTTTGGTCGGCGCTTATACCTGCCGGAAATCCACTCGAAAAACGCCGGTCTGCGCAAAGGCGCCGAACGTACCGCGATCAACGCGCCGATGCAGGGTACGGCGGCAGACATCATCAAGCGGGCGATGGTGAAGGTGGATAACTGGCTAACCGAATCTGGCCTGGATGCCAAAGTCATCCTGCAGGTGCACGACGAATTGGTATTGGAAGTGCGCGAGGATTTACTGGAAATCGTCAGCACCGAAATTCGTCAGCGCATGAGCGAGGCGGCCGAACTCGCCGTTCCGCTGCTGGTGGAAGTCGGCATCGGTTCGAACTGGGATGAAGCCCACTAAGGCGGGGGTTTTCGCTGCGGCATAACGTCGCGGCGCTAGCGCTTAGTTAGGGAGCTAATGGAATTAAGGATCGTATTTTTATAGCTAACCGGTTTTAAGCCAGTTTTGAACTTTCGTTAAATCAGGGCGGTCAGAGTTACTGAATGGCTGATGAAGCCCTTCGGTGCTCCTATGTTGTGTTAAGTGTTGGCAGATATGCGGTTCAGACCCTTAAACCCCGAGCCTCTCCCTCCCCATACGAAGCTCGGGGTTTTTTTTGCCTGCGATTTACGAGGGGAGCACGGTGTCTGGCAGCTCCATCCAGCGCGCCAGCACGGCCTGCGCCTCTTCAATGCCCATGCGCTTGGGCGTCGAGAACAATTGAATACTCACCCGGTCGCCCCAGCCTTTGCGGAGGTCTTGCTGCACTTTCAGCAGGGCGTTTTTAGCTGCGCCATAGGCCAGTTTGTCGGCCTTGGTCAGCAGGATATGCATAGGCATTTCGGCGGCTGCAGACCACTCGAGCATCAGGTGGTCGAACTCGGTGAGCGGGTGGCGGATGTCCATCATCAGCATTAAGCCCTTCAGGCTTTCGCGGCTGCCGAGGTAGGCCTCAAGGTGGCGCTGCCAGTGCAGTTTCAGCGGAATGGGCACCTTGGCGTAGCCGTAACCCGGTAGGTCGACCAGGCGGCGCTCTTCGTCCAGGCGGAAGAAGTTCAGCAGTTGCGTGCGGCCTGGCGTTTTCGACGTACGGGCTAAGCTGGCATGGGTCAGGGTGTTCAGCGCGCTGGATTTACCCGCGTTGGAACGCCCGGCAAAGGCCACTTCATAGCCTTGGTCTTCGGGACATTGGTCCACTTTTGCGGCGCTGATCATAAACGCGGCCTGTTGGCACAGACCAATGATGGGGTTTTTAACTTGCATCAGATTTTCCGGTGAGGGGGTGCCAGCGAGTGGCCCGGCATGCGGTGTCGCTTCCGTTTCAGTGACGCCAGTATATAATGCCGCAGATTTTGTGTGCGCTTTGTCCGGAATAAGGGCAAGGAATTGCCATAAGGATTTTCCGATTTCGCGCAATAGAATGCGAAACGGCCCTCACTGATGAGGTTGATCTGATGAAGTTGTTGCTGCTCGCAGCCACTACTCTGTTGTTGTCCGCCATGGCTCATGCAGCCCAGGACCCGGAAGCGGTATTCAACCGTTCCTGTGGAGCCTGCCATAATGGACAACTGCCGATGGCGCCTAAAAAAGGTGACACGGTTGCCTGGTCGCCGCGCTTGGCTCAAGGCATGGATAAGTTGGTGGAGCATGTAACCGATGGATATAACGCCATGCCGCCTCGCGGCTTGTGCACCGACTGTAGCGCTGAAGACTTCCAAGCCATCATCCAGTGGATGAGCAAGTAAGCCACGCGTTGATTCTC
>LNAP01004560.1_pt1 | contig 12728 bp, 10 predicted proteins | sample 602601 | NCBI WGS metagenome assembly LNAP01 (sample SAMN02440304, study PRJNA202911) | soil metagenome | biome: Subtropical and temperate rainforests or woodlands; isolation source: soil samples (1 kg each in a 20% v/v slurry with milli Q water) were... ...
TGACGCTATGTGTCCTTCCTGGAAAGGCACTCGTCGCCGAGTCCATTCACCCAAAGGTCGCGCTTCGCTCATCCGGGAATGGTTGAGATTGCAGGGCCAGCAGGACATCGATGTATTGGCCACCAGTGATCGGCTGAGCTCGACTTCCAACGTATTTAGTATTGCCAAACGAGCTGCGAATACAGTCGCGCAAAAGTTGGGGCAACAGGATTTTTCCCATGAGGTTTATGAGGCCATGGCGGGCTGCCTCGCCTGTAAATCTTGTGCTGGTCAGTGTCCGGTGAAGGTCAATGTGCCGGAATTCCGATCGCGATTCCTGGAGCTGTACCACAGCCGGTATCTGCGCCCCTTGAAGGACTACCTCATCGGCTCGCTTGAGTACACCATTCCCTACATTGCGCGTGTGCCGCGTTTATACAACTTCATCATGGACGCCCGTCCGGTTCGCGTCCTTCTTGAGCACGTCGCCGGAATGGTCGATAGTCCGTTGCTCAGCTTGATGGACTTTAACGACGTATGTCGTCGCTGGAACGTGCAGATTGCGACGCCCGAGCGTATTGCTGCATTGGGGGAGCGGAAGCGCAGTGTAATTCTTGTGCAGGATGCCTTTACACGTTACTTCGAAACCCCCGTGTTGGCTGATTGGGTCGAGCTGATTTCAAGGCTTGGTTTTCAGGTATACATTGCTCCGTTCTCTGCGAACGGTAAACCTTTGCAGGTTCAGGGTTTTCTCAAGGCGTTTGAAAAAGCCGCCTATTTGAACGCCGAGTCGCTGCGTAAGCTTCACCAATGTCAGGTTCCATTGGTTGGCCTAGATCCCGCGATGACCTTGGTGTATCGACAAGAGTATGCCAAGACGCTTGGCAGCGATCAGATCCCAACCGTCTTGTTGCCGCAGGAGTGGCTTGCGGATGTGCTCCCGTCATCGAATGCGATCAAGGAGACAGACACCTACTACTTCCTTCCTCACTGCACCGAGAAAACTAACGAGCCCGCCAGCATCGGCCTTTGGCAGCAAATTTATGCGCGGATGGGGTTGAAGCTGCAGGTTCAAGCGAGTGGTTGCTGCGGCATGTCAGGCACCTATGGACATGAGACACAAAACGCTAAGACTTCAGACGTTATCTACAGGCAGTCTTGGGGGCCGCTGGTGGAGAAGTTCAACCGTTCAGGTCGCTTATTGGCGGACGGGTACTCATGTCGAAGCCAAGTTAAACGCAAGGATGGGGCGACGATTCTGCATCCGCTACAGGCTTTGCTTGCGGTCGTAAGGGAGGTCGCCGGGAATCGTTAGGTCGTCGATCTACCTCGTGGCTTGGGGCTGTTTAACGCCTCGCGTTTTCGCGTGAGGCTGCATGGTAGATGGGGCGCGCTGCTTCTGGGCGATGCCTATATGGCCCAAGGTTGCTCAGCAATTTTGGTCTCAAGGAAATCTCGAAAAACTCTGATCCTTGGACTGAGGTGCTTGCGATTTGAGTACACCATGTATATGGGTTCTTTTTCATCCAGGGCGTATTCCTCAAGTAATGGGATCAGGCGCCCTTTCCTGATATCCGTCCCGATATGGAATTGCGCAAGCTTCACGATACCTGAACCCGATAGTGCCATCTGACGCAGCAGGTCACCCTGGGAAAAAGACGCTTTAGCGCCGACAGGGATCAAGGTCTTGTGGTGGTCGATTTCGAACTCCCAGTTATTCCATGCGCTTTTGAAGCTGAAGTTAAAACAGTCATGGTTCACAAGGTCTTGTGGGTGATTGGGTCTACCGCAACGCTCGATATATTCCGGCGATGCGCAGATGACCCAAGCACTTTCACCCACCTTTCTGGCAATCCGTGATGAGTCGGGTAAGACACCGCTGTGGATGGCTATATCAAGACCCTGTTCAAATTGGTCGATGTATTGGGGGCCAACTTGAATGTCGACGCTCAGAGCAGGGTATGTGGCAAGGAACTCTGGTAACCAGGGTAAAATTTGATGCTTGGCGAAGGTTGTCATCGTATGGATGCGCAGAGTTCCGCTAACGCGCGTAGGGAACGCTTCAGCCAAGGAATCTGCCTCTGCCATGGCGTTGATCACTTCACGGGCGCTGACTAGGTATGCAGCACCTTCTTCGGTGAGAGTGAGATTGCGAGTGCCTCGTTGGAACAGACGAACCTGCAGTCGATCTTCAAGGCGAGTGATGAGTTTGCTAATGGCCGAAGGCGTCAAGCCGTTTGAGCGCCCCGCTGCAGAAAAATTTCCGTGCTCCGTGGCCCAAATGAAGGCCAGCATCTGCGAGTAATTGTCCATTGATCAACCTTGTCGGCGGGCTTTCAAAAAGCAGCGTGCCACTTTTGAAGCGTTGAAACAATAAGGCGCCCTAGGGTCTGTTGACGTTTCACATCGGTAGCCATAGGACCCCACAGGCCATGGCCACCACACTTTCGTAGTTTCTTTTCAACTTATCGTATCGGGACGCCACTGCTCGATAGTGTTTCAGTCGAGCAAAAGCGTTCTCTACCAGATGCCGGTATCGATACAAGCCTCTGTCCAGGTCGGCATTGCCCTTAACGGAGTTGCGCCTTCTCGGGATGACGGCCTTGCTCCCTTTCGCCTCAATCTACTCGCGTATCCGCTCACTGTCGTAGCCTTTGTCCGCGACGATCGCTTCAGCATGAGGCAGCTTGGCTATCAACTCCGGGGCAGCAGTGCAGTCATTGACCTCACCGCCGGTGATCACAAACTCGATGGGTAATCCGTAGGCATCTACCGCCAGATGGATCTTGGTCGTATTGCCCGCTCGGCTTTTGCCGATGGCCTCAGTTTCACCACTGGCAGCCCCCGCGCTGTGCTGATGGGCTTTGACGTAACTGCCATCAATGAACTCCCACTCAAGGTCTGGCTCGTTCACCAGCACCTTGAAAACCCTGAGCCATTTACCTCCTGCTAACCAGGCATTGAACCGTTTGTAGATCGAGTTCCAGCACCCGAAAGCCTCGGGCAGGTCTCGCCAGGGACAACCGACGCGCATGCGATAGAGCATGCCTTCTACCGTCATCCGTAAATCGCGCTTGTTATAGATGGACTCTTGAAGCAGAATTTTTTCCAGCTTCGACCAGAGCTCGTCACTGAGCAGTAATCGGGGCATTGCAAACTCGTTTTGTTTTGGTGTGAGAGCTTGAACAATACGAGTTTGCTCTTTTTTATCAAAGGGTTAGCGCGAAACGTCAACAGACCCTAGGCAGATTGCTAGGTTTTCACACAGTCTGTTAGGGTGCTTTTTTTGTTTTCAACTGCGCTCGTTGCGCAACCTTCTCCAGATTGTCGTGCGGCTGATGCCTAGACGGCGGGCTGCCTCATCCAAGTTGCCCTGGCAGTCGTCCAGCGTCTGGCGCACATGGTTCAATTGCACCGTCTTGCTTAGCGTACGCAGGTTCTGCGTCGGTGGCGGCGGCATGGCCGATGGGCCTTTTCGCTGCTCGAAGAGCTCGGGAAGCAGGCGCGCCAGGCGTTGTTCGTCGATCTCGCCGTGTTGCGTCAGTTCCTTGGCCGAGAGCACTGCGCGTTCGACGATGTTCTCCAGTTCGCGCACGTTGCCCGGCCAGGCGTAAGCCATCAGGTACGGCAACAACCCCGGGGGCAGCGCACCCGCACCTCGCGGTTGGCCGCTGACCAGCAGGCTCTGGACGATGCCGCGGGCTATCAGCGCGATGTCCTCAGGGCGCTCGCGCAACGGCAGGGTTTGCAGGCGCAGGATGTTCAGCCGGTAATACAAGTCGGTGCGAAAGCGTCCGGCCTCAATCGCTCCACGCAAGTCCTGATGGGTGGCCGCGATGACCCGCACGTCGATGGATATCGGCTCGGTGCCGCCCAGGCGCAACACTTCGCGTTCCTGCAACACGCGAAGCAGACGAGTCTGCAGCGACACTGGCATGTCGCCGATCTCGTCGAGGAACAGCGTCCCGCGATGCGCTACCTCGAACAGACCGGGTTTGCCACCTTTGCGCGAGCCGCTGAACGCACCTTCCTCGTAGCCGAACAGCTCGCTCTCCAGCAGCGACTCCGGAAACGCCGCGCAGTTGATCGCCACGAAAGGCCCATGCGGGCGATGGCTGGTGTTGTGGATGCCCTGGGCTAGCAGCTCCTTGCCAGTGCCGCTCTCGCCGGTGATGAGGATGGTCGAGTTGGTCAGCGCATAGCGTTCGGCCAAGTGCAGCAGTTCACGGTTGGCCAGGCTGTTGCCGCTGATCTGCTCCAGTCGGTATTTGGCGGCGAACGCTCCCGGGCGGCGGGAGGAGCGAATGCGCTGGTCGGCGCGCTGTACTGCTGCGGTGTCCTGACAGATCAACACCATGCCGGTGCGCTGTCCGTTTTCCAGGATCGGCAGCAAGTTGCTGACCACTTGATGTGTGCCGAGGCGCATGACCTGGTTTTCTTCACCGATGCCATCGCGTAGCGCTTGCTCCAGGTCCAGCGCCGGACACAGTTCTTGCAAGGGCCGACCGAGCGCGGCGCTCGCTGGCAGGTCCAGCAGCAACGCCAGTGCCGGGTTGAGCGATTGCACGATACCTTGGTTGTCCACCGCAGCCACACCGGCCGGAATGTGCTGCAAAACACCATTCAAATGTTGGCGCTTGGCGATTTCGATGCGTTGGCTGTGCAGGATGCCGAGCGCTTCCTCCAGGGCTTTGCGGACGGTCTCGGCGCTCAGCGATAGTACGCCATGCAGACCGGCCTGCTCCGCGATTTCGAGCACAGTGGACGAACCGATGATGCTGCGGCAACCGAGGCTGGCCATCTTTTCCACCGCCTGCCGCGCCTCCTCAAGGGTGGTGTAGGCCGCTTGATGGATCTGTACGGTGAACAGCGCGGCCATTGCTTGCAGTTCCGCGTTGGTGCGGTTGTAGCTCAGGAGTGCCACCTGGGAGGAGTGCGAACGTGCCTGCTCCAGTGCGTGCAGCAGGTCAGCGCCGCTGATACGCATCGACAGTACCGGGCGGGTCAGATGCTTGCGCAGGTAGGCAGCGGTTGCGCCTGCGCACACGAACACGTCGACTTCACCGCGCCGTTCCAGCTCGCAAGCGACCTGCAGCGCTTCGTCCACCGAAGTGTCGAGCACCTTGATGCTGGTCTCATCGGCGTAGTCACCCATCAACCCCTCAACCACTTGCGCCAGTCGGCTCTGCTGATTGGGACGTTGCAGGTGGCTGATCAGCACGACGATTTGCGCACGGGGCAGTGACATGCACGACTCCTTATTTCAAAGATGAAATTGTTTTTCAGAGTTGAACAGATTTGTCTCGATAGTGAAACGGATATTCAGCGTGGTGATGCACCCTGCATTTCAAGTGAGCTGCTGCAGCCCAGGCATGGCGGGGCTTTGCGCTTGATTGACGAAGGCCTGTTAGGATTTGGCCCGGAATTTGCTATAGATAACACGCCATAAGCAACTCCCGATAAAAAATCCAAAAGTCAGGGCGAATTGATTGATGAGCAGTCTCAACGCAGCATCTCAAGCAGCTGGCGTGCGCAGCGACGTGGCGAATGACGAACGCCTGCTGGCTTTCATCCGAGAGCAGGCCGAGGCGTATCGGGTGGTCATCCTGCAGCGCAAGCAGCTTTCAGGCGGTGCGATCCAGGAAAACTGGTTGCTCGAATTGCAGGTCGACGGTGGCCCCTGGGCCGGCGTGCAACGCTGGGTACTGCGCAGCGATGCAGTCTCCGCGCTACCGGCCAGTCTCAGCCGTGCCGAAGAGTTCGCGGTGCTGAGTCGGGTCCATCGGGCCCGCGTGAAAGTGCCTCGGCCGCTGTGGTTGTGTCGCGACACTGCAGTGATTGGTCGCGCATTCTTTCTGATGGAAATGGTTTCCGGGATCGCAGCCGGCCATTTGCTCACTGGCCGATGCGCTAGCGGAGGCAATCCGCAACTGGCCGCTGAGCTGGGGGCCAACCTGGCGCGGCTGCATCAACTACGCCCGCCAAGTGCAGAACTGGAATTTTTGCCGGTACCGAGCGCGACGCCGGCACTCGCCGCCATCGCTGCATACCGCGCGTTCCTCGACCAGCACGCGTTTGCCCATCCAGTGCTGGAGTGGGGCCTGCGCTGGTGCGAACTGAATGCGCCGAGTGACAGTGTGGTGTGCTTGCTGCACCGCGACTACCGCACCGGTAACTACCTGGCGAGCGAAGAAGGCTTGCAGGCGGTACTCGACTGGGAATTCACCGGCTGGGGCGATCCGCGGGAAGACATCGGCTGGTTCAGCGCACGTTGCTGGCGATTCGCCCGACCGGACCTGGAAGCGGGGGGCATCGGCCAGCTGGAGGACTTTCTACGCGGCTACCGCGAGGTGTCCACGCTGCACATCGACCGTGAACAACTGAATTACTGGCAAGTGATGGCGACCTTGCGCTGGGCGGTGATCGCCCTGCAACAAGCGCAACGCCACCTCTGCGGTGAAGAGCCGTCGCTTGAGTTAGCACTGACCGGGCGTTTGCTGCCCGAGTTGGAGCTGGAAATCCTGCGCCTGACCACCGGAGGTGCCCGATGAACCGCCCCGATGCCCGCGAGCTGCTGGAAATCGCTCGCCAGACCCTGCTACAGACGTTGCTCCCCGAACTGCCCGCCGATAAGCGCTACCTGACGTTGATGGTGGCCAACGCGATGGCCATCGCTGTCCGCGAGTATCACGCCGGCAGTCGCGCCGACGCCGAGGAGGGCGAGCACCTGCGTGCACTGCTGAATGATCCGCAGCTGTCGCTTGAGCTTGCGCGTCAGCACCTGGTCGCCGCGATCCGCGAAGGTCGTTTCGACGCTGGAGATGAACAAGCTCAGCTACTGCAGGTGCTGCAACAGACAACCCTCGCGCATTTGGCGATCAGCAATCCCAAGGCGCTGCCTTGAGTGCGCTTGCACTTTCCAAACACCGCACCGAGCCTAGAACACAAGGACAGCCATGAACTTCACTATCCCCGATGAATTGCTCGCCCTGCAGGAAAAGACCCGCCTGTTTATCGCCGAGCAGGTGATCCCGCTGGAAAATGACCCACGGCAGACCGCCCATGGCCCGAGCGAAGCCTTGCGCCAGGAGTTGATCGAGCGCGCCCGCGCGGCCGGACTGTTGACGCCCCATGCCAGCCGCGAGATGGGTGGCCAGGCGCTTAGCCATGCTGCCAAAGCCATCGTCTTCGAAGAAGCCGGTTACTCGCCGTTGGGACCGGTGGCGCTGAATATCCACGCGCCTGACGAGGGCAACATTCACCTGATGGATGTGGTCGCCACCGAGGCGCAAAAGGATCGCTGGCTACGTCCGCTGGTACAGGGCCGCATACGCTCCTGCTTCGCCATGACAGAACCGGCGCCGGGCTCGGGTTCCGATCCTTCGATGCTGCGCACCACGGCCACCCGCGATGGCGACGACTACCTGATCAACGGCCGCAAATGGTTGATCACCGGGGCCGATGGTGCTGGTTTCGTGATCATCATGGCGCGTATGGAAGACGGCAGTGCGACGATGTTTCTGTCGGACATGAACCGCGACGGCATCATCCACGAGCGGCAGATGAACTCGTTGGACAGCTGCTTCACTGGTGGTCACAGCCAGTTGCGCTTCGACAACCTGCGCGTGCCGGCCAGTGATGTATTGGGTGAGCTCGGCGCGGGCTTTCGCTATGCCCAGGTGCGCTTGGCGCCCGCCCGGCTAACCCATTGCATGCGCTGGCTTGGCGCCGCCCGACGCGCCCATGACATCGCCTGCGACTACGCCCGTACCCGTGATTCCTTTGGCAAGCCGCTGGGCGAGCATCAGGGCGTTGGCTTCATGCTGGCGGACAACATGATGGACCTGCACGTCGTGCGCCTGGCGGTCTGGCATTGCGCCTGGGTGCTTGATCAAGGGCAGCGCGCCAATGTCGATTCGAGCATGGCCAAAGTGATCAGCTCCGAAGCGTTGTGGCGGGTGGTTGATCGTTGCGTGCAGGTGCTTGGTGGCCGAGGGGTAACCGATGAGACCGTGGTCGAACGGATCTTCCGCGACATTCGACCGTTTCGCATCTATGACGGCCCGAGCGAAGTGCACCGCATGAGCCTGGCGAAAAAACTTCTCGACCGCCGCGTAGGAGCGCACTGATGCAGCCTTCTATTGCCCATCTTTTCAGCCTCGACGGCCGGCGCGCCCTGATTACTGGCGCATCCAGCGGGCTCGGTCGGCATTTTGCCCTGACCTTGGCGGCGGCCGGCGCTGAAGTGGCCGTGGCGGCGCGACGCAGCGAGCCGTTGCGCAGCCTGGTGGAGGAGATCGAAGCGGCTGGCGGCCACGCCAAGGCATTCACCCTCGACGTGACCCACCGCGACGACGTCTGTCGCTGCCTTGATGAAATCGGCCCGCTGGACATTCTGGTCAACAACGCCGGCGTCAGCGACAGCCAAAACCTGCTGGCCTACGACGATGAGGGCTGGGATCGGATTCTCGATACCAACCTCAAAGGTGCCTGGATAGTCGCCCAGGAAACGGCGCGGCAAATGGTGCAAGGCGGGCGGGGCGGCAGCCTGATCAATGTCACGTCCATTCTCGCCAGCCGCGTGGCCGGTGCGGTAAGCCCGTACGTTGCAGCAAAGGCCGGACTGGCTCAGTTGACCCGCGCCATGGCGCTGGAACTGGCGCGCCACGGCATCCGGGTCAATTCCCTGGCTCCCGGCTACGTAATGACCGAGCTGAATGAAGAATTCCTTTGCAGTGAAGCCGGAGAAAAGCTGCGTGCGCGCATTCCGAGCTGTCGTTTCAACCTGCCGGCTGACTTGGATGGAGCCTTGTTGCTACTGGCTTCGGATGCCGGCAAGGCGATGAGCGGGGCAGAAATCGTGGTTGATGGAGGACATCTCTGCAGCAGCTTGTAAGCCGTATGCCGTATGCCGCATGCGTGTCGCTTCGCCAGAAGAACAACAGACCGATAACGGTCAGGAGGATTGTATGTATTCACATCACAGTGCCGTACCCGCCCATCGTTTCGACAGCGCCCGAGTGGCAACGGGGGAGTGGTCATGATGCCTTCGATGTTCGACGCCGAGTTGGCGCCCAACGACGCCAACTATGTGCCGCTGTCGCCGGTCTCGTTCCTCAAGCGCGCCGCGCACATTTATCCAGAGCGGGACGCGGTGATTCACGGCGCGCGTCGCTACACCTACCGGCAGTTGCATCAACGCAGCTGTAGCCTGGCCAGCGCACTGGAGCGGGTAGGGGTTCGCCCCGGTGACCGCGTTGCGGTACTCGCACCGAACGTGCCGGAACTGCTGGAGGCGCACTACGGTGTGCCTGGCGCAGGCGCGGTACTGGTCAGTATCAATACGCGCCTGGAAGCGCAGAGTATCGCCTTCATCCTTCGCCATTCCGCTACCAAGCTGCTGATCTGTGACCGCGAATTCGGGGCCACTGCGCGCGAGGCGCTGGCACTGCTGGAAACGCGACCGCTGGTGGTCGATATCGACGATACACAGTCCAGTGGCGGTGAACTGATCGGCGAACTGGACTACGAGGCGTTCCTCGCCCAGGGAGATTGCAAGCGGCCGCTTTCGCTGCCGGAAAACGAATGGCAGTCAATTGCCCTCAACTACACCTCAGGCACCACCGGTGATCCCAAGGGGGTGCTGCTGCATCACCGTGGGGCTTACCTCAACGCCTGCGCCGGTGCGCTGATCTTCCAGCTCGGGCCGCGCAGCGTGTACCTGTGGACGCTGCCGATGTTCCATTGCAACGGCTGGAGCCATACCTGGGCGGTCACGCTCTCTGGCGGCACCCATGTCTGCCTGCGCAAGGTGCAGACCGCGCCGATCTATGCGGCCATCGCCGAGCATGGTGTCACCCATATGAGTGTGGCGCCGGTGGTGATGTCGATGCTGATCCATGCCGAGGAGCAGTTCGAGCGGCGCACCGGTCAGCCTGTAGCGGTGATCACAGGGGGCGCGGCGCCGCCCAGCGTGGTGATAGCCGCCATGGAAGCGCGAGGCTTCAGCATCACCCACGCCTACGGTATGACCGAAAGCTACGGGCCGAGCACCCTCTGCTTGTGGCAGCCGGGCCTTGACGAAATGCCACTGGAGGCCCGCGCCCAGTTCATGAGCCGCCAAGGTGTAGCCCACCCGATGCTTGAAGACGCCACGGTACTTGATGTCGATAGCGGCCAGCCGGTACCCGCCGATGGAGTCACCCTCGGCGAGCTGGCGGTACGCGGCAATACGGTGATGAAGGGCTACCTGAACAACCCCGCAGCGACTCGCGCAGCGTTCGCCGATGGCTGGCTGCACACCGGTGACCTGGCAGTGCAGCACCCGGATGGCTACATAGAAATCAAGGACCGCTCCAAGGACATCATCATCTCCGGCGGCGAGAACATCAGCTCACTGGAGATCGAGGAAGTGCTCTATCAACACCCCAGTGTGATCGAGGCCGCCGTGGTAGCACGCCCCGATTCCCATTGGGGGGAAACACCCCACGCATTCGTCACTTTGCGCGCGGATGCCGTGGCGACCGTCTGTGGCGACGACCTGATTCTTTGGTGTCGCGAGCGCCTGGCGCATTTCAAGGCGCCGCGGCATGTGTCCCTGGTGGAACTGCCGAAAACCGCGACCGGCAAGATCCAGAAGTTCGTGCTGCGTGAATGGGCCAAGGCGCCACAGGAGGTACCCAGCATAATCGAACACTAAATCAAGCCGCCGCACTCCTTATTCCAATAACAACAAGTGCTTTCGTCAGAGGTGATCCCATGCCCAGTTCCAGTCCCTTGTATGCACGCATTCGTGGCAACACCCAATTCGTAGATCTGGTGGCTCGACGTAACCGGCTCACGCTGAGCCTTCTCGTGGTGATCTTGGCGGTGTTCTACGCCTATATGGGGCTGGTGTCGTTCTGGCCCGAGTTGATCGCCCGCCGCCTGGCCGAGAGCTCGAACCTGACGTTCGGGGTAGCCGCTGGGGTAGCGTTGTTCGTGTTCTTCTGCGCGTTGTCTGGCTTCTATGTGTATCGCGCCAATGGTGAATTCGACCGGATGACCCGCGAGCTGATCGTCCAGGTCGAGCAGGAGGAGGCACGATGAAAGCATTTACTTTGCTCGCCCTGGGCGCAGCGTTCTGCTCCACCTCGTTACTGGCCGCGCCGATTATGGACGCGACGGTGCGGCAGCTGCTCAACCTGCATGCGATCGGCATGTTCATGGTGTTCGTTGTCTTCACCCTGGGCATCACCTGGTGGGCCGCGCGGCGCACACGTTCGACCGCCGATTTCTACAGCGCCGGTGGCGGCATCACGGGCTTTCAGAACGGTCTCGCGCTGGCCGGCGACTACATGTCGGCGTCGACGCTTTTGGGTATCACCGCGCTGATCTACACCTCGGGCATGGATGGCTATATCTACCTGATCGCGTTTTTCGCCGGCTGGCCGGTGCTGCTGTTGCTGATGACCGAACGACTGCGCAACCTCGGTCGTTTCACCTTCGCAGACATCACCTCGTACCGCCTCGATCAAGGCAAGGTGCGGACTATGGCAGCGATCGGTTCGTTGACCGTTGTGTGCTTCTACCTGGTGGCGCAGATGGTGGGGGCCGGGCAGTTGATCAAGCTGTTGTTCGGCCTCGATTACCATATCGCGCTGCTGATTGTCGGTGCACTGATGATGCTTTACGTGACCTTCGGCGGCATGGTTGCAACCACCTGGGTGCAGATCATCAAGGCCTTTCTGCTGATGGTCGGCGGTACCCTAGTGATGTTGCTGGCAATGAACGAGTTCAACTTCAGCTACGACACCCTGGTCAATCGGGCAATGAGCATTCACGGTCTGGGTGACCGCCTGTTGGCGCCCGGCAGCCTGCTCGCTGACCCACTGACTGCGCTTTCGCTGAGTTTGGGCCTGGTCTTCGGCACCGCCGGGCTGCCGCACATTCTGATGCGTTTCTTCACCGTCAGCGACGCCAAGGAAGCACGCAAGTCGGTGCTCTATGCCACCGGTTTCATCGCCTATTTCTTCAACGTGATCTTTCTGCTCGGCCTGGCCTCGATCGTCATCGTCAGCCAGGAACCGCAGTACTTCGAGGGCGGTCAGACTGGCGGCAAGCTGCTTGGCGGCGGCAATATGGTTGCCATGCACCTGGCCCAGGCCGTCGGTGGCAACATGCTGCTCGGTTTCCTCTCGGCGGTAACGTTCGCCACCATCCTCGCCGTGGTTTCCGGGCTTGCCCTGGCCGGTGCCTCGGCAATTGCTCACGACCTGTATGCGCGGGTTATAAAGAAGGGCACGGCCAGTGAGGCGCAAGAGCTGCGGGTGACCAAATATGCAACGCTGGGTCTGGGGTTCGTAGCGGTCGGCCTGGGTATCGTTTTCGAGAATACCAACGTGGCGTTCATGGTTGCGCTGGCCTTCGGCATCGCTGCTTCGGCGAACTTTCCGGTGCTGTTTCTCTCGATGTTCTGGCGGGGGCTGACGACGCGTGGCGCGCTGGCGGGAGGTTACCTGGGGCTGGTCAGTGCGATGGCGTTCGTGGTGCTGTCGAAGCTGGTCTGGGTCGACGTGTTTCACTTCAGCGAGCCGCTGTTCCCTTACACCCAGCCGGCGCTGTTCTCCATGCCGATAGCCTTCCTCGCCGCCTACGTGTTCTCGAAGCTCGACCACAGTGCGCGTGCTAAAACCGAGCGCGAGGCATTCGAGGACCAGTATGTGCGCGGGCAAACCGGAGTGGGGGCAAGCGGCGCATCGGCACATTGA
>LNAP01004561.1_pt1 | contig 12728 bp, 18 predicted proteins | sample 602601 | NCBI WGS metagenome assembly LNAP01 (sample SAMN02440304, study PRJNA202911) | soil metagenome | biome: Subtropical and temperate rainforests or woodlands; isolation source: soil samples (1 kg each in a 20% v/v slurry with milli Q water) were... ...
AGGCGTGCGGGATGGAAGCCCGTAGGGCCGAAACGTGGCTTGCCACGGCTCGGTTCACGACAGCCCTCCGCCAAGGGCGGCACGCCACAACAACCGCCCAGCTTCAACCAACCTGAGAGAGACTGAAGTGACTCACGATGAACTCCGAAAGCTTGAACGCACCAGGCGGAGGGCTTTTTGGGAGATTGCCAGATATCATCCAGGTGACCCAAATGCAGCTGACGCTCTAGCCATCCTTGATGACCTCGACGATCAAGAGCGAAGCGGCAAGACCTCAATGGGTGAGTCACTCGAACTTAATGAAGTTCGTGCCTCTGTCCCGGTGCAGCATCACAACTGCGGCATCGATATCGTCTTGGAAATAACCATTCCTCAGCCATGGAGAGAGCGTTTCCAGCAGGCGAGCATCGGTTCGACACGGGTGGTCGAAGGGCCTTACGCCACGGACTGGGATAAATTCTTGGCTAGGTGGGAAGCAGAGATGCGGCATCTGGAGCAGCATAGGGCTGCGAGATACAAACCTAGAACAGATTGAGGGGGCGACGGGCATGGCAGAAGACGACGATGACATTGTGTATTGCGACATTCAGATGCTATTGGCCCAAGGAAGAGAGCTGCTGGATCTAGTGAACGCGTTGCGAGAATCGAAAGCTCATCCATGACTCGGAAAAGTCTTTGAGCACATGCAGCAAGAGCTCAGTATCTCCATTGATATCATTGAAAATCCACCTACCGGGGAGGCTTGGTGCCAATAAAGCGCTCCTCGAACAATAGAGCCGACATCTCACACATCCCTGGTCATCAGTAGCTAGAGCCACACGTTTGTACTAATAACCCAACATCTCCTTGATCTCCGTGTCGGCACGACCTAGAGATTTCATCGAGATGCTTCCAGCGTCATTTCCCCGACGTGCCAGAGCGCAAATTTCGGTAGGTTGAGCCAGGCTGGAGGCTGCGCCGCGACTGGATACGCGGAGCGAATTTCGTAGGTAGCTGCGCCTTCAATGATCGACACCAGCGCTATGCCGTGCGCTTTGGCGTATTTTATCGCGCCGGATTGAAATCCTGTCGTGGTGAACAACATGCCTTTATGAGCGCCCAGCGATCTCACTTTGTCGTGCAGCACCTGATCCAGCTCCCGCTCGACTGCGTTACGGTATTTTTTGCACTCAATAAGAACGATGAATTCGGCGCCAGCAAAGGCTTGGAATTTCGCCAGCACATCGATCTGGTAGGTTGAGTCGCAGGCCTCGACCTTCACGTCGTGCTTCACCTCTAGCAATGTCAGTTCACCACCCTGCTTGAGGATCCAGTCCCTTACCAATCGCTCAAATTCGGCGGCTGTTATTTCGAGATTGGGGTTTGCCATCGGTGGAAACATCTGTCGTCCTTAAAATTGAGATTGTGCCTCCGGCCTACCGCAGCGGGTTGTGTTCCTGCATAAACCGCTGCGATAAGGTTAATGCGAGCTGAGCAAAGCTTCGATTTATTCCAGCCTGCCTATCGCAAGAAGGTTTGGCTTTGCCAACTCTAAAAGCCTGAGGAGCTTTTGTCTGTCAGTTGGAGAGGGAAGCCAATCAGCCACCTCAACATCACAGTGCTTGGAGTCGCTCAGTGCCCACTTTACGATCATGTCCGCAGCCGCTCTGTAGTGATCCGCCATGAACAGACGCCGTCCTTCAACACTCTAGCCACGCTCAGCTAGCTGATCAGTGACGTCGGTGATGCCCAGGTCGCCAAAGTAGTCTGTAGTGTCAGGATAATGAATGCCTGCTAACGACACCTTAGCCACGCCGTATTCCCGATTAAAATAGGAAAGGAAATGCCACCCACCCGTGGTGCTTCCAGGATGAGGGAAGTTAATGGCGGCTTTCCCTGTTATGTAGTGCTGGTGCGAGACGCGTTTGAGGTCAAAGTCGAACAGAGGCTGGTTCATGTCAGCTGCCCTATGCGAGTCGTGGCGTTGATGCCGTCCTTGGGCAAAGCGAGCCTCAAGCGAGCCTGCTATGACCGATCAGCAGCCGTCGGCTTCGCTCGGTCTTTGTACTGATGCCTGGTCATTTCATCAAAGTCGATGAAAGGCTATCATTAAGCCATTACAGGGGATTTGCGTGACTGGAATGGACTCTGACATGGATGGTTCTGATTTCAAGCATCATACGATCTGGCGTCTTAGTTTTCACGTCAGCGATTCGGTCTTTATCCTGCCGTGCCACTCTTCAATAATGTTTTATTGAGGACTCTGCAGTAGTGCGGCTCAGCGTTTCGTGAAGTTTGATTATAAATTCAAATGTATGGGTGGGTTTGAGATATGTCAGGTGGGGAGCGGGCCAATATCGGTAAGATTGCCGAAAAAATTTCGGATGAGCTATTTAGGTTTTTTAAGTGGGAAATAGTTGGCCCGGCTAACTTAAACTATCTGTGTGTTAAAAAGGAAGTTCACGCCAAAGCTAAGGCTGGTGATCACCACCATCCTACAGATGTCGTCTTCAAGTACTTTGATCCGTATGCTAATAAAATGGTTTATTTGCATACGGACTTAAAAAGCTATGCCAAAGGTAGTATTGGGGCTGGGGAGATACGGAAGGCGCTTGTAAGCCTGGCGAAATCGATTGATTGCGCCTGTATTAGTCCGGAATGGCGGGAGCGTTACCTCCTGGTTCGTGGTGAGCGATACATAATAAACGGAATGCTTTTCGTATTTAACCACGATGACCTATATGATCGAGATTTTTTTGATCACTTCAGAGATTTGAAATCCGAAAATTTACATGTCAAAGCTGGTCAGCAATTGCACATTGTTGAGCCTGCTCTGATTAATTATATTGCCACCCTGCGGCAAGATATTAATAGTTTAATTGTTAATAATACTTTTCCTAAGAAAAAATATACGTTCCTGTATCCAGAGATGACCCTGCACAAAGCTGCAGGTGAATACTGGAGTAGGCCGGCCACAGTGGAGATGATTGCTTCGCCTTATTTGATCATCCACCATGGCGAGGTATTTGAAACGAATGATAATGACGAAAAAATCAAAACCTATGGCGAGGGGTATCTCGTCTATTATCGCCGTAGCGGGGCAAGTGAATATGAGTTTATGTACTTGTTTGATGCACTTTCAAGATTTCAGATTTTGAATGGTGATAAAGGCAAGAAAATCAGGATTCGTATCATCTGCAAAGATTCAAGCGACAGGCTGAGAAGTAATTATCAAGCTGCTATCGCTAACTACGTTCGCGAGTGGAATGAAGATGAGCATCGTCGAAGCATCCTTGAGAGGATCGAGCTTGAAGTTGTCACAATGGCAGTTCATAACTACAAGGCCGAACATGTAGGCTGGGAGCGATAATGAAAATCGGAAGTTTGTACTACGCCTCGGACAAGGCCATGTTCGATGCTCTGACCCAGCGTAAGGTCACTGTCGCGCACCTGAGAGAGCTCTTTCTATCTAGGGGGATCATTATCTCCCCTGATACAGACAAAGAAGAGATGGCCAAGCAGTTCAGCAGCTTTTTCCACGATTATGCAGACTTTCAGAAGCTGTCAATTCTGATCGGTGCTCATAGTGCCAGGGAGCGGACGACGAATATCGATCTGAAAGCGTCGTTGGATAAGTTGCAGTTACTAAACTCATTGCAGTCAACAAAAGAGCTTCTAGAAGATAAGCATCAAGATGGTGTGGAGTTCTGGGTTCAGGGTGACGCGATCATGTGTACCGTTAGCTACACGAAGACGGATTATGGTCAGTCTGAGTTCAGGCAGGTGATCCAGAAAGAAGCGCATATCAAATTTGAGCCGACTTCGTCTGGCTGGAAGGTCACTGGGCCCATGAATGACAAATTCAAGGTCGTGTCCGCGACCCTGCAGAGCCAAATTGAAACGTTGACAGACGAAAAGGTTCAGATTGTAGATATCTCGCTGTCCGCTTATCCTGACTCTGGCTTGAGAAGCCAGTTTTTCCGCAAGTTGATTCATGCACTCCCAAAGATAAGAGTGGTGGATGTAATTGATGTTGCTACCTACAATCCTGTGAAGGATGTAGAAGACCTTCTTGAGGAGGATGATGATTTTCTGGATGGCGAAGAGCAGCAGGTAAAGGAGAGCAAGGCGATAACTAGGATCACCAAGGCCCAGCTCCGAGGCCAAGGAGTCCTGGAGTCGGAGCAGCTCCTAGGGTTGGAGACCGATGGCTTCTACATTTGGAAAATTTTGTGGCATGCGGTCGATGAGAATCAGATCGACTCTGACATGTACGTGCTTGAGTCCCAATTCGGTAAGCAAGCTGACTGCTCCGACTTCTCGTATATTGTGAAGGGAGTTATGCGTTATCAGTCGGCAGGCGAATACGGCGCTCGTGTAAAAGCTAATCCCGTGGACGAAGAACGCATCAAAAAGCTGATCGTAAAGGCCGCTGAGTCTACATTGTCATCGCTTACGGAAGGGAAGTGATTATGAGGGCTATTAGGTTCAAGGTGTTCTTGCTACGTATTAATACTGATCTGGAAGAGCTGAATAGTCTCATGTTGAAGGCGCCCTTTAGTCCCGAGTATGGCTCGGGCATAGAGGTGTTGCACCCCGTGGCTGGGCTTTTTAGCGCGAAGTATCATGAGCAAAGCACGCTAGTGAGCGACTTGACTGATGTCTATGGGAATACCCTTAAGAATACGGTTGTGCAATATCTAAGCTTTCGATTCTATATCCGAGAAAAAGAACCGAATCTGTTTGAGGTTATTATTGAATCCCCTACGCAAAGTATGAGAGGGTTTACAGATGCACTTAGACGTATACTGCCAGTTCCCTTTGCTTTTGAAGGAAGCAAGATAGATGTTTATTGCTGGTACAAGGGGCTTCAGACAGTGGGTGATGTTACCAGCGTTAGAGCAATAAAGGCCCAGACAGCGCTTGCCAACTTGGATGGCGATTCTGCTTTCAAGGTGGCAGTTGAATCTTCCTCGGATGCAATCGGTAAGACTGAAAAGCTGGTAGGCGATCAGAAAGTAATATTAGATAAAGTGAAGGTGTCACTTTATTATGATATGGCCGAAAGAACCTTGGAATTGACGCGAACATATGGGGTGACACTGACTGGATTCGGCGACCCTTATGAGGCGATAAGCTTTCTTGATAATGTCATTTAGGTAGGGAAGGAAACAAGGCATCTAGGCTATACGCGTCAACCGACGCGCATAGCTTTGTTGCTTACACCTGTTTACTCGGTGTTATCTGAGGTGCGGTAGATCTGGGCCCAGTACCGCTCAGATTTGCTGGTAGGCGGCTCTTTCTCATTGTCTCGAATGGTGCAATAGCGGCCATAACGAGTAGAGACAGCTTTGGTGTAAGGAAAATAAATCCATCTATACGGTGATGGCGTATAGCTATCTAGCATAGCCTTGCATAAAAATATTGTACTGCGTAGATTGTCGTTTTCGCATTATTTGGCGAATGTATTTCAAATGATTCGGGGATTCCCAGAGACACATGAATGATGTCTCGTCGTCGCTGCCGATTTTCCAAACTAGCTGCGGTTGATGGTTGCCTGCTTAATTAATTACGGAATCATGCAGGTATTCTGGGTGGACTTGAAAGAAACGAGTTTGCGTGTCTAAGAGGTCAGTAGGAATGTCACATTTAGAAATAATGCTAAATGTATTTTTTTCGAAGTCGGTGCCGTTGTAATTGATGGAGATGAAACGATTCCACTCCTCGCCATTAGAGCAGAGTAGGTCGAATATGACGATCTCCTTGCTGGCGTGATACGTATTACGCATCTCGTTAGCAATAATAGAAAGACTAGATAAGGGGTTTTCATAACTGGTAGCGGTAACTACCGTCATGACTCCTGCCCTTGTTTCTAGTCTTCGTATGTCAAACATTTAGTGTTCCAATATTTAGCTATACAGGTTCTTGATGTGGATATAAGCTTCATCACACAATGCCACAGCTTGGGTGATGTTGCTAATCACCCGGCTTGCGGAAGGCATCTCTTCCATGTGGAACAAGCCGTGGCGCTGCTTGTTGAAAAACGTATAAGCATTGCCCAAATCATCTGTCAGTTTAGCATCATCGACGTGGCCATGGTATTCCTGCTTAAGGTTGAACTGACCACTGGTCTTAGTGAAGAAGCCGCCGAAGCTTTCTTCTTGATTTGAAAGGTTTTTTTCGGACAGTCTCTGTTTGATCGCACCTTCGAGGCTTCGAAGCTCCGGGTACACCAGCATGCAATAGTCCGGCAGCTTAGGACTCGCCAGTCTCACGCAGAGGCTGGCAAGCAGCAGTTTACGGGTGGTCATTGGCAGACTGGCGAAGCAGGTACCAAAGCTAGCTTTGAGCACGCTTTCCGCGACCTCGGCGCAGACGAACTCGGAGCGATTTTCGTCCTTTTTGAACAGAATGCTCTCGAGGGCATTGATCTCCAGAATCTCGGTGAGCAAGTAGCTCAACTGCTGGTAGCAACTTAGTGGGCGGCCTTGGATCTGCAGATTGTTGGTGGTCTCGTGCTGGGTAACCGTTAGCTCGTCAGAGTTTTTGTTGGATTTGAGTTTCCAAATATGCCGGCGGTTAGTACCTGAATACGAGTCGATCCCAATGTCCGCTTCGGCTGATTCGGTTAGCTCTTTGATCAGCGCCTGGGCGTCAGATAGATCAATGCCCTTGATGGCAAGGTTCATCGTCACGAATTCATCAGGGTGGATCGTTTCGTAAAGAGCGTCCGCTAGCTTCTGACCGAGTTCTTGGTTCCTCCCCACCTTGTATTGCAGGGTGGACGCACCGTTGTTCGTGAAGAAAATGTCAAGCGTGGCATCTTCAACCCCTGCACATCCAACCACTACACGAAGGCCTAGAGTTCCAGGTTTGTCGCCATATCCCCTGAGCTTCAGTCCGTTTTCTCCAACGAAGCGGTTAGTCGTCTCCTCAATGATGGATCGTTTCAGGTTAATGTTTTTGTAGTCGCGTTCGGTCACGTCACAGTCCTTTGGAAGGGCTTCAATGGGGCAGTCAGGCCCGCGAATATGGCACGACGAGAACCGGGCGTTCAACAGGTTCCTGCACACGCACATATCTCACTTTCGCGGCTCTCAGGAGCGATGAGGAGGGCAGCAGCAAAGCTGCGAGAACTTGGCCTAGAGCCGGTGCTGAAGCCGCCTGACAAGATGCGGCGGTAGGGGCTTGGAAATCCGGGGCATCGGTGCGCGTAGGGTTCGGGCTCCGAAAGTTTTCGGCTTTGCGACCTAGCGTCTATACAAACGGTACATCCTTTGGCCTGACATGCTGGCGATGATTCTAGCATCCAGCAGCGCATGGTGGGGAAGGGGAGAGCCGTCGTTGACCGCGTCCAGCGTGGTCGCATCCGTAGGCCAATTTCGCACATTGCTTGGCCAGTGCCCGTGTGAGTAGGTCAGCTGATAGAGCAGCTCCCAATCGAAATGTGGCGCGTCGGTGACAATCTCCACCATTTCCGTGAAACCCTCAAGGAACGCCAGGATGGTGTCCCGTGCGGCCAACACAGGCGTGGCGTAGGCCCCGCCCCAGAGCTGCGGAAGTACAATGTCAATCACCAAGTCGCTGCAGTCTTCAATGCTCCAACTGTTCAGCAATTCTATGTAGAATTCGCGCCCATCATTTGCAACAAAGGCGAGCGAGATTAGCTTCGCTGCCGGCGAGAGCTGAGTGAACTCGCAATCTAGGTAGAGCATCATGCCGGTGATTCCTGTCTCATGAGTGGCAACCGTATCGATGTTTCCGAGGAGGCTGTTCTCTGGAAGGTAGCCCTGGCACATTTTGGCAAGCTGAGCTGTACCAGGTCGTCGTCGAACTGCGGTAAAAAGCAGGGCCTCCTGCCAAGCCGACGGTTGAATATTGCCCAGGTCGAAGTAAGCGCAGTGGTACCGTTCAGAGACGACGCTCCACGCCGGGTGATCTTGTATAGCCGACATGCTCAGTGCTCGATAGATCGGATACTTGAAAGGATGCCTCCGACGATGCTTACGCGACAGATGCGGACGGCGAGGCTCAACAACCAGCTTGGGATGTGAAGCTCCATGAGGGCAGTCGAACGATTATAAATGGAGGTTGCAAGTGCTAAATGACAAGAATTTTTTGAAGATGATCAAGCGCAACCTGTTGAACTCCGACAGCGTCAAGCATACTAATTCGGCTTGCCCCTCATGCGCGAATCTATTGACTTACTCTCAAGTGTGGACGCATGCAGTACCGTTAGCTGCTTCTAAAGTAGGGCCATTTGATGAGTCTGGTTGGTCGGTGGGAGAGTGCGACGGATGCAAGACAGTGTTTTCGGTCAGTGTGGTCAATCCAGATTTCTCAGAATTCGTGCTAGGAGCGACGAAAACTAGGTTTGTTCTAGAGGACGAAGCTGGTGATGCTGACTTACAGTTTGTTGCGCGCTTGGTGAAATTGACCGATTCGTTAGATAAATCGTTTGATATGAACAAGCGATCATTCGACTATGACTATAATGGGCGGTCGCTGTACGAGTGCGGTAAATGTGAAGAGGGATTAGATTCAAAAATTTATGAGGCCCTGCTAGGGGTTTTCGATAAGTTAAAGCAGGGTAGCTGTAGTTATTTAGAATGGTCGCTGAAAAATGGTGGTTCAGATCCTGAGTATATAGTATCCAGGCTCCAAATACGCTGTGGTTGCGGAAATGCTTTGGTGGCATTCATTGGTAAACCCTATTCTCAAGATCATAATTTTGTTGCTCATGATTTTTCTATTTTGAACGTGGTAGGTGCAAAGAAATTACCTGAGGTCATCAAGCCGGGCATATACTCTAAAGATCAAGTCATGGAGTGCTTGTATAAGCTTCTACCAAGATGGGCTGTGTTGTTCGATACAATTTATTTGATGGTTCCTTTTGTTGGTCACTTATATATGAGCTCCGAAAAAATTGTCGGTATCTGGGAGGAGCTTATAAGTAGGGTTGATCCTCGCAAGGTTAGGTTGGTTACCAAGAAAGATCAGATAAATAAATTTAAGAAGGCTTATCACGAGCATTACCAGGTTGATTATCAGCAGCTCGAAAAACTTAAGCTCTCATCTGAGCTTGTGAATGGGACTGTGGTTAACTCAAAATTTCACGCCAAGGTGTATGCGGCCACTTCGCCATTTGGTTGTGAGGTTTATAGTGGATCTGCAAATCTGCTGACAGGCCCCTCAAAAGAGGTCATGCACTTCAATGAAGTCAGCTATTCTGATTTCGAGGATTGTTTCCTCAGCCCTCTGGGAGTCGCTGCTGTCGCGCCAGGTCAGACAGAAATCAAATACTCATTTCTCCTGGACTCTGAAAATAATTTCAGTGCGTTTGGCCGGCGCAGTACCATTTACGCGAAAGATTACTTTAGCTTGATAATCCATGACGTTTTGCCCTTGTCAGCCTGATAGTAAGTTCGAACCCATTCGTAGAGAAAAAGAGGCTGTTGATCACTCCCTGGAAGCAATCTCCAGCTGGCCAGATTTCATTTTGGTGGCGGCCCGCACTCCCCGTGGCAGTTGTCTTTCTTCGTTTGTCACCGCAGCAAGCAACGTTAGGCCAGGCAATCCATGCGTTCAATGCCTCTCGTCCACCAGGGTAACCATCACGCGCCGCCCGACGATGGCATCGCGCAGTACCTGGCCCACCTATATTGCTGTGAGTGCAGGCATAGACTCGTCAGGGCAATCGGTTAAAGTCATAAAAGAATCCAGCCAGCTTTGATGGTTTGTAAAAGGTACACCGGCAGGCATGAATCAGGAACTCACAGAGGAGGAGGAGGGGGAATGAAGCTATTTTTGGACTGCGAGTTCACCCAGCTCAACCGAGACACGAAGTTGATTTCGCTGGCACTCGTGTCCGAAGCTGGCCATGAATACTACGTTGAACTCACAGATACCTATCTAGTGGCAGACTGCAGCGATTTCGTGATCCAAAACGTCCTGCCTCAGCTCAACCTGCCTGTACATGGGCAAACCATGGTCGAAGCTCAAACATCTCTGCTCGCTTTCCTGAGCAACCTTGAAGGCCCGCTTGAGATTTGCTCGGACGCCCCGGATTGGGACTGGGATTTCTCTTGCCAACTGGCCTACGTAAATCACCGTTGGCCAGCTCACGTTACCAATCGTGCAACCAACCTGATTCTGCTATTCAGGCATCTCGAAACGGATGATATCGGCAACGTGACGCTCCCGGAACTTCCACATCACGCGCTGCTGGATGCTCGCCTCTTAGCCGGCCTTCATCGTCGAATGACTGCCGGTTCAAACCGAGGCACTGAACATGGCTGATGATCTTCGTACGCGTGAGTCTGTCAGGCGCAAAGCGCTCTGGACACTGTCGCACCTGATGCCAGGCGATCCGAAGGCTGCCGTGATACTGGATGTTCTAGATGACATCGAAGAGCAGGAACGCGTCGGCTTGAACCGGGGTCATCCAGGCGTCGATATTGATGCTGCCCGCAAAGCAGTCCTGATTGAGCGCCACAGATCCAGTATCAACATTGTTGACGAGGCCAGTATTCCACAGCCGTGGCGTGAGCGTTTTCTACAAGCGAGCATCGGCTCGACGCGCCTGATCGATGGCCCATATGCCCACGACTGGGAAAAATTCCTGACTGAATCGCAGGTTGAAATGGAGCACCTCGATGCACACAGGGCTGCTAGGCGAGCGCGTCAGCGTTAAGCATCGGGCGCACCTTCGATTGTGTACCTTGGATGGCGCTGACTATACTGCTATCACTAACTTTCTGAGGTCTTACATGTCCCGTCTCGCTGAATTCCGCGCGCTTGAACAGCAGCTTGCTGCCCAATTGGCAGAGCTTGAAACACTGAAAAACGATGATGGGCTGAAGCGCGAGATCGAGTTCGAAAAGAAGCTCCGCGATCTCTTGGGCGAGTATGGCTACAGCCTGCGCAACATCGTGGCGATTCTAGACCCACAGTCTTCTAGTCGCCGTGCTCCTCCGGGCACTGAGACCAAGGGCGTCCGCAAGGCTCGCACCGTGAAGGTTTACAAAAATCCTCACTCAGGTGAAGTCGTCGAGACGAAAGGCGGCAACCATAAAATCCTGAAAGAATGGAAAGCAGAGTACGGTTCCGACACAGTCGAGAGCTGGCTGGCCCAATAAAATCTGTTGAGTACAAATGGAGGGCCCTGCGGGGCCCTTCTTTATGGCGAATGGGAGCAGGACACCAACCACCTGGCAGTTCATGAGCCCTCCGCATTCTTCTTTGGTGAAGAGTGCCGATTCCTCGAGTTGGTGCTGGAACAGCTCAACAGGCGTGAAGGAGTATCCGCTTCCTGACCTCGCCTGGAGATGTCCGGAGACGTTCAGCTGCTGAGGCAGATCTTGCGAGAAATTATCTGCGAAGGCTCTACGACGGTCGTTACGGCTCACCAGGCGTGATGCATGGAGTCTGCATACGGATTACCATGCAGGCCTCTAGAATCATCGAGGTACTGATATGTGGGCATCTGAATACCGCTCCGCCACCGCTGACGATGCAGTGAATTGTTTTCGCGTTGAGAGTTCAGCCTGCGTCGGCGACGCAAACGCGACCCTGGAAGATTTTCAGGAGTGGATTCAACGCAACCCCGAGAACTTCCTCATCTATGAGCATAACGGCACGTTCGTAGGCTTTGCTCATTTTGGCCACTCGAATGACGAGTACATCACGGAAGAAGGCTTCAAAGATCAGTGCAATGAGGGGGCGAGCGCACCTTGCTTTCACATCAGGTCAATCGCGGTCGATCCGTTGTTTCAGCGAGATTATTATCTTCAAGAATTGATCGAGAATATTGAGCCCATCGCCGAAGGGCTAGGTAAGAAGTCAATCCACCTGCGCTGCAGGGATCAGTACGTGGACTTCTTCAGGGAACAGGGCTACCGATATATTCAAGCGATGACTTCTGACGAGCTCAGCACCTGGCATGAAATGGGCATTAAATTAAGGTGGGATTAACCACGAGAGTCAACTCCGCGTGCGGCTCAATCGAATGACTTAGTGAGTCCTGCGTGGGTAGATCATGCGGTTGAGTCGGCATGGCAAGCGGAGCGCGCGGCGTGCAGGATGGAAGCCCGAAGGGCCGAGACGCTGGCTTTGTCAAGGCTCGGTTTACGACAGCCTTTCCCGTAGGGGCACGCACAACATCGCTGCAGTGGAATGCAGAACCGACTAGGTTGAATGGAGAAATCCGATGGGCATGACAGACGATGACGACACAGTCTATTGCGACGTTCAAATGCCCTTGGCTCAAGGCCGGGAGCTGCTGCAGCTTGTGAGCACACTGAGAGAGTCAAATGCCCACCCGGCTCTCAACAGAGTCTTTGAGCGCATGCAGGATGAGCTCAGCACATCAATTGATATCATTGAAAACCCACCGACATGGGGCCCGTGGTGCCAGTAAGTCGAGCTTCGTAGGACACCTTTATTTTGTAGTTCTGAAAGGATGCTAAAGGGCTGGGGCTGCAAGCAGGTTGGGTGCTCGCTACCGTTATTTTTGAACCAGGTCTTTGTATAACTCTCGGGCTTCAAGGATCTGATCCCTGATCTCCTCGGGATCAATCCGCATGCCGCCTCGTGGTGTCACTTGCAGTGTCTTCAGGCGGTTCGCAGCTTTGATGAACGCTCGCTCTTCCGCCTGAACCCATTCAGGACGTTTGTCCTTCCAAAATGACCATGCCATTTGCTGAGCCTCGTTCCTAAATGGATGAGGCTAGTATGTGGTAGCTGCAAGG
>LNAP01005150.1_pt1 | contig 12728 bp, 18 predicted proteins | sample 602601 | NCBI WGS metagenome assembly LNAP01 (sample SAMN02440304, study PRJNA202911) | soil metagenome | biome: Subtropical and temperate rainforests or woodlands; isolation source: soil samples (1 kg each in a 20% v/v slurry with milli Q water) were... ...
CGACGAGACGCCGAAGCGGGGCGAGCTGCCGCGCGCCTGCGCCAATCGCCTCGCCCGCGCCAAGGCCGATGCGGCGCTGAAATCGGTGCAGCTCGACGACGAGCTGCGCGGGGCCTTCATCCTCGCCGCCGATACGGTTGTGGCGGTCGGCCGCCGCATCCTGCCCAAGGCCAATCTCGTGGACGAGGCCGCGCAGTGCCTGCGGCTGCTGTCGGGCCGCAACCACCCGGGCTACACCGCCATCTGTCTGGTGACGCCGCGCGAGGCCTTCCGCCAGCGCCTGGTCGAGACCCGCGTCCGTTTCAAGCGCCTGTCGGAGGACGACATCCAGGCCTATATCGGCTCCGGCGAATGGCGCGGCAAAGCCGGCGGCTATGCCGTGCAGGGCATAGCCGGCTCCTTCGTGGTGAAGATGGTGGGGTCCTACACCAATGTCGTTGGCCTGCCGCTCTACGAGACCACGACCCTGCTCGGCGGCGAGGGGTTTCCGATCCGCTTCGGCTGGCTCAACGCCACAGCCATATGAGCGCGCCAGCCGCGCCGGACAAAAATCTCGAAAACAACCCCATGCACAGTAGAATCGGCCGGCGGCCAGCTTGCGCGTCCGCTGCGGGAACCCGTTTTCCGATAGGCCCTTGAACCTGATCACCTCGTGTAGGCTGCCGCGACCATGGACGACCACGTCAAGAAGCCCGCCGGGCCCCTCAAAACCTGCCCGATCTGCGGCAAGCCGCAGGCCGAAGCCACCCGCCCGTTCTGCTCCTCGCGCTGCCGCGACGTCGATCTGAACCGCTGGCTGAAGGGCTCCTACGTCATCCCCGGCCGCGACGACGAGGCAGATGGCGAAGAATAAATAAGCAATATCAATATCTTGTTTGTTTTCCCGGCGTTCCGCACCTTGGCCGCGGCAAGGCCGCTCCATCTTGTGCACAGCCGGGCCGCGTTCCGCGAAACCTTAGGCCAAGCGTGGGTGGACAGGCAGCCTTCGCCCCACTATAAACCGCCCGCTCGATGGGTCTTGACCTCCTCTTGGTCCCTCTCTTGGAGCACGCCCAGGTAGCTCAGTTGGTAGAGCATGCGACTGAAAATCGCAGTGTCGGTGGTTCGATCCCGCCCCTGGGCACCATCTAGGTTTGGCGTTTCTGCCGGGGACGAAAGGTTACACCATTTTCTATGGGGACGCGCTGGGGACGCAAAACCTCTTGGTGCCGATTAGCGAAGTCGCCAATGCATGCGTAAACTAACCCCCCGATATCATCGCTGGCTGATCTATCGATGCCGCGTCGCTCTTCGACCGCGTCGGTTGGAGCCCAAAGTTGCCCGCTTGACGACGTCTGCCGGCACCCGTTTTGTCCGCGTTCTCAGTGAGAAACGTCTCCCGTCGGTTATGTGCCTTGATCGGAATTATAGCGAAACGATCGATGTAATTCGTGACCTTCAACTCCGCGCTTCCCGACGGGCAGCTGGCCGCCTGCTTCGGCCGACCGGTAGGAGAAGCGGAAGGATCGGCTGGGTCAAAAACGCCACTGACTTCAGCACCATTAACTCCATATCAGCCGGGGCGGCGCTCATGCTCGCTGCTGGATATGATCGTTTGAGCCGGGTTAGCGGTCTCGTCCCGGCAACAATCGATATCGATCAGTGGAATCCGGATGTTCGGGCAACGTTGGCCGGACTTGGCTTTTTCGATTTGCTCGACCTGAACATCGGGGTCGCTGCCAGCTCAAATGGTCTTCTAATCGAACCTATGGTTAGCGGCAGCGACGCCGACTTGTCGCCCGTCAATGAGGCGATCCTCTCGCTATTTGGCAAAGTTCAGGGCGATACAGGCTTGCGCATCCAGCTTGCCAGCGCAGTCACTGATGCCGTCGAAAACGTCCGGAGCCACGCTTACCCGCCGAAATACACAGACTTCCGCGATACTGTACCGTTTTGGTGGTTCGTAGGTGCTGCGGATCACGAAGGAAGGGTCACCCTTGCGATATATGATCAAGGAATAACCATTCCTCAAGCGTTGCCGCTAAAATGGGAGGTTGGTCTCTTAACGCAGAGGTTCTTCAGCCTATTTTCGTTAAGCTTTGACCCTTCTGATGCGAGCCACGACGGCAAGGCAATCGATATGGCAATGCAGCTCACGGCTTCATCAACCGGGCTCCCGTACAGAGGGAAGGGTCTTCCCAAGATACTGGACATCATCAAGCTGTGCCCAGAAGGTAGGCTTCGTGTCGTCAGTCGCTGCGGCGAATGCATCTATGGCGCAGACGGTTCCAAAGTTGTAAAAACCCACGAAAGGCCGTTGCTGGGAACCTACCTCGAGCTCGAAGCTTTAATCTCAAACCGCCTGCAGCAACCATGAGCGACATGATCTTATCTATTGCGAATGACTTTTCGCCTTCACCCGCGGGCCGCACGTCTGCGGACGGCCCGTTTAATGCTGAGCGGTTTCGCGATCAGGTTCTTCTGCCGGCCTTGCAGAAGGCTGCAAAAAATCACGACAAGGTTGTCGTGCTGTTAGACGACGCATACAGCTATTCGTCTTCCTTTTTGGAAGAAGTGTTCGGCGGCATCGTGAGAAAGCATGCGTTAGATGCTAAGACTCTCACGGACACTCTAGAGATCAGAGCGAACAGCCCAATCTATGAAAGCTTCCGCCAAGACGCGGCAAAGTATTTCAACGACGCGATCAAGTCTCTTTAAACAAGCCCCATATGCCGTGCGCGCCTGTGCCGGAAACAAGCTATCTGCTGGAAATCGGCAAGATACTTCTGACAGCCGCGCTTTCAGCGGGGCTAAGCGGCGTTTGGGTTAGCCGCTGGAAGGCAAGCACAGATCATGCGGATAAGCGGATCGATGACCTTTGCAGCGATGTTGCAAAACTTGCCGACCTCGGGAGTGACTACTGGATTACACCTCAGTCGGACCCAAAGATTCCCGTGTTACAAGCCCGGATTAGTTCGGGACTCGTCAGGGTAGCCTCAATTCGAGTGTCGTTGGCCGGACTTGTGAAGGGACTTGCAAGCGACCGACTTGTACAAGCTGAAGCAAATTTCTTACGCGCAATGACTGGTGGGGAATTTGGGGTTCATAATCGGGAGGTCTCAGCGCAAACGGCGGCCACGGTTCAGCATGTGGCTAGTGCGCTGATTGTGCATATCCGCCGCGAGCGCATGGAAGCCTTACAACGGCAATGGTACCTGCCAAGGGTTTGAATGCTGCGCGATGCCGGCGAATACAACGCGCCGATCGTCCGGACCGGCACCAACGGCCGCCAGCTCGCCACTGCACGATGGGGCATGCCTTCGTCGTCCAAGGCACTCATGGATGCGACCAAGAAGCGAGCCGAAAAGCTGCAGGCCAAAGGCAAAATAGTTGACTTCAAGGAATTGCTCCGAATGGAGCCCGACGGCGGAACCACCAACATCCGCAATGTGAAGAGTAAGCACTGGACGAGGTGGCTCGGTCCGGAGCACCGCTGTGTAGTGCCGTTCAACTCTTTCAGCGAGTTCAACAAGGCCGAAGGCGGCGACATCTGGTTCGCACTTGATGAGACCCGTCCCCTCGCTTGCTTCGCGGGCATCTGGACGAACTGGACGTCGGTCCGGAAGGTCAAGGAAGGCGAGACCACCAACGACCTCTTTGCATTCCTGACCACCGAACCAAATGCCGAGGTCGGCGCCGTCCACCCGAAGGCAATGCCTGTGATCCTGACGACGCCCGACGAGGTCGAGACCTGGATGGCCGCGCCTCCGGATGAGGCGCTCAAGCTGCAGCGGCTGTTGCCAGACGACGCACTCCGGATCGTCGCCCGCGGCGTTAAAGAGGATCCTGGCCCAGCGGCATAGCGGAGCAAGCTGGCGGCAGATGGAGCTCTCGTGCGGCGACGCACAATGAGTGCGGGTGGAAACCTCTAGCCCGGTAACCCTCAATTCCACCTGATCCCGAAAAACAGCGGCAACACTTGATCTCGCGCGCTAGTTGCGTTTGGATAATGGCCGTGGGGGAAAGAGATGCGCTTGCTGGGAATTGGGGTGCTCTGTGTGGCACTGGGAGGATGTTACGCGACAGGCGCAGACGTTCGCGCCAAACTGGGCCAAGACTACGTCGGAAAAAATGTAGATGCTCTTGTCATGCGATGGGGGCCGCCCGCCAGTAGCTTCAAGATGAACAGCGGTGAGACCGCCTATAGCTGGCAGCTTGCGAGCGGTAGTTCGATTTCGGTATCTCGCGATGGTCCATCCAGCGCATCAGGAAACTCGCGGACGTACGGATGCAAGGTCAACGTCGTTGCATTGCAGAACGGAACGATCAAAAGTCTCGATACCGAAGACAAGGACAGCAGCCTTTACTACGGACCAATCCCAACTGGCGTCCAGCTTGGCAGCGTTTGTGCAGAGCAACTTGGAATGAAGCAGTAAAGGCCACCGTGTCGGCTGGCCTACCTGATAACAGGCTGATGATAGCTGTTATTTGTCCAGGATTGCGACTTGTTCTCACTGGTCTGTTTATGCTGGTCACGCCAGTCACCGCGGCAATCGACCCCGTCGCCGTCTCCACGGGCGTGGGACGCCAGTCAGCAGACCAAGATCCGTGGCAGAGGATCGACTTCCGCTCTTTCACCAAGGGAAACGCGGCGCAGATCAAAGTCGCCATTCGCACAAAGGGCCCCAGAATGCAGGGCCTGATCCGCATTCCCGGCGCACCAGCTTCCAACTTTGACACCGGCGACGGCCTGACCGTCGTTGGCCTAATTAACGCCGGCAATGACAGAAGCGGCTATGCTGACATTGTCGCGCTTGAAATACTATTCACCCTGATGATGCCGTCACAATTCTACGAGGTATTTGCCGTCGATGACGGCGACTGAGGACTTTCCATGGTGCTCGCCTCTCTTGCCAGACGGGTAAGGTTGCGCAGCAGTCGTTTGATCGCTTCGTTTAACCCTCCAACTGTCCCAAATTGCCGCAGACCGAAGCGCTCCCGGTTTCTCTCGCTAAACCTCAAGTCTCTCCCAACCAGACCGGATGCGGGCATCACAAGATAATCCCTGATCGCGCGATTACCCTCGTCCAATCTGATTACGACAACAAGGCCCGACGGAAGCTGCCGACCACGAATGACAACCCAGCTGGGGTGGATTGCGCCACGCGCAAGCCGACTGCGTGCCACGCGAAAGGATATCGAGACCGCGGAAACCCTCAGGACCTGATGAACCTGTTCGACTCTGACGTCCTCTCCCGACCTTGCAAGCGCTCGAGCCACTTTCAAGACTAGCGACTCGATCATTGCACAGCGATCAGTATGCGACTCGACATACTCGTACTTTCGCTTGGGAGTATAGCCGATGAGCTGATAAGCCGCCCTGAGGCTACCAAATCGCGTCAGGTATGCCACTGAGCTCGGGATTCCCTGCGTCTCGTTGATGACGTCCCTGCTCAACCGCCCTCGGCGGTGAAGCAGCACCCTCAATCGCTTCAGCATCTCCTCGTCGGACACGCCCCACAATTGTCGTCGGTCATCGAGTCTCTGCTGCGCCTTCGCGAAAATTGTCTTATCTACGATAGGATCGAATGCCCCCTCCTTGATGATCCAGTCGGCCGGAGGATTCTCTTTTCGAACTGTTCGCAACCTGCAACTGTGACGGTTGTATCGATTAGTGCCGATATAGTTGTCGTTTTGCAGCATGTAGTGGATCTTTCCGAAGGTCCACGGCCGCCCTTGGTTAAGGACACCTCCAAGATTGAGCTCCCGTGCAATCTTCGTCTCTGTAAGATGACCATCTACGAAACGCTCAAATATCAGCTTTACCGTTTCGAGTTCATGTTGCGGTCCTGGACGCAGAACAACGCGATCGGATTGAAGTGACTTCCATTGTCCCCTCTCCATTATTCCTCTAGATCGCCCGCTTTCATCAATCAGTTCTCTGCGAAGCCCGAAGCAAGGGGGCCCCCCTTGCCGAAAGCCAAGCCTCGACAGATGGCTCGCGCCGGCGTGCACCTTGACCCCCAATTCACGACTATATTCAGCCGCCATCACCCGCTTGATGTTCTTCACGATGCCTGAGATCACACTACCATCGTTCTCGAACTGCTCCGCACAATACGAAACGGCGATGCCTGCTTCCCGGCACAGAAATTCGTAGTGGGCACTTTCATCGATGTCCTGAAACCGCCCCCACCGGCTGATGTCGTAAACGAGGATGTGACTGAAATTGACCCGGCTTTGGCGAACGTCGGTGATTAAGCCGGTCAGACCTGGCCTGTTTTTTATCCCGAGACCACTCTCACCTTCGTCCCGATAAGTTCGAACGATTTCTAGCCCGCGTGCTTGCGCGTAAGCGGCAATGACTGCCGCTTGATTCTCGATGGAATACCGCTGGTGGTCCGTCGACATGCGGACGTATTGCGCAGCGCAATGCGTCCCCTTGGCTTTGGGCAAAGAGATTTTGTGCGGAACGAGCGCATTGACCATCGGATCGAGCCTCGAACGCTATGCGCCTAGGCAATCTACGACAGCGGGACAGGATCGTGAAGATCACGTCTTCAAAATGGACTACTCCACGGCCATCCATACTTCGCGAGCCAGGTCAGAATGGCTGTCGCAAAGGCCACAATCAGTCCACCCCAGTGAGACGCTCGGCGCATCGCGCTGATCGAGCGTAGATACAGAAAGGCTCCCAGCAGTGTTCCGTAGTTCCTTCTGAAGTCTCCGTTGAGCTTGGCAATCTTTGACAGCTCGGAATATGTCTCGACTTCGTCGGCCATTGCGCTGGTCCCCTAATGGTTAGCCAGCACCCTATGAACCACTGTTTTGCCCGACGGCGCAAGAGATATTTCGGTATTTCGAAATCTACCTTCGGGCGTCCTTAGCCCTTGACCAACCCTTCGGCGCTCTCTGCACATCGACTTTGGGCGCGGCGGCTTATCGCTCGCTCCCTTGGTGTGCCTGGCACCAAAACCAGTGCTCCCCGGGCCACTCCCGCGGTCATTGGCGATGACCCGCCCGATCCATCGATTGACACAATAAGCAACATTTGGAAATGTGCATCTTGTACGAGAATTGCGGCGACCGAACAACCGAATCGCCGTTCCTTTGGCCTCCTAGTTTCCGGGTAATGTTGTGTTGGACAAGTTTGCCGACTGGTTACGTAGGACGACTATGTTCTCGACCGCTATCGACATCGCACGCCAAACGCTGCCGGCGCTGACGTGGCTGCGCTCGCAGATGGTGCGCAATCTGCGTGGTACGCCCGACGAAGTGTTCCGTGAAATCTATCGGCGCAACATATGGGGTTATAAGGAGACAGCTTCTGGCGGCGGATCTACAATGCACCACACTCAAAGAGTGCGCGAAAGCCTCCGGTCTGCTCCACCAGCTCAAAGTCCGTACCCTGCTTGACTTGCCTTGCGGCGATTTTCATTGGCTGTCGAAGATCGACCTTCCAGTAGAGCACTATATCGGTGCGGACATCGTGCCGGAGCTGGTCGCGCGAACGAATAGCTTGCATAGCCGGCCGGACCGCACGTTCCTCCAGATCGACCTCTGCAACGATCCGCTTCCGGCAGCCGACCTGTTGCTCTGCCGCGACTGCTTCGTTCACTTGTCCGAGGACATGATCGATTTGGCGATCAACAACATCCTTCGATCAAACATCAGATATCTCCTGACGACCACCTTTCCGGCTGGCCGAAACCGCCCAATTCGTACCGGAGACTTCTTCAGCATCAATCTATGTGCGCCGCCTTATAACTTTCCACCGCCAATCAAGGTCCTCGACGATTACGTTCCGTCGTACGAACCGCACCAACTCGCGCTGTGGGAGGTCGAAAGCCTACACAACATTAGGAGGGACCCGCCAGCGTATGCCGGCGGGCCTAGGTAATAACCAAGTCGGCTCAGTTCACGTCCAGAGGCTGTCGGAAACAATCTCAACGCGCGACATGGTACCGTCGAGATAGGCTGGTGCATCGAGGGGCAACGGAGAGTGAATGTCTCCGTATGCCCTCATGGGATTCTGACGATTGTGCGCCGTCACCATCGCTTTGATGCATGCCGGCACGCCAGCTCGATCGACCCGCCGCTCGTGCAGTTCAAGAAATGTATTGGCTACGATTTCCTGCCGCTTGTCATGGTCTAGGTAGCGCGGCGTAAGACTATATAGCCACTCGCAATCGCCTTCCTGATACACGTATAGCGGGACATCGCTGCGAACAAAGTCGACTGGAGCGGCGAGCGTGAGACCTGGCACGCGAGCAATAGTGTTGCCGCTCATGAAGCTGCGGATCGTCACCGGATTCCGCAGGGCACGCATGAAGCGTTCGTTGATGTCGGGTCGAGTCCGACGCACCGTCCTCCATTGTGCGTACGTAATCGTTGGCCTTTTGCCGTCTCTTGGCGCCGTCAGATCGCCGACGCTCATCCCTGTCAGCAACCCACGTTCCACGTTGTCCAGAATTTGAGGCGTGACAGGCGCGCCTGCGAATGTGCGATTGCACGTAAGGCAGAATCGAGAGCCGTTCGATGGCTTGATACCGGTATTCTCGATGGTGAGCTCATGACCATATTTGCAATGGCTGATCCGTCGCTTTCGAGATCCGACGACTACGGCGACCTTGGCATTGCGTTCAATGATGGGCCTGAGCCTCGGCTCCAAATTTGGATTGTTCTTTAAGGCAAGCCTGAAGCGGATCGCATCCCATGCACCGAGGAGCTTTCTCAGCGAAGCTCCCTTGATGAGCCAAGATTCAATTAGGGCAATGTCGTCGGCGGAGAGGAATCGCGACCCGCCTGACAAGGTCAACCGCTCAACATTCGCAGGCGGCTCGATGACGTCTGCTTCCTCGGCAAAATAGCGGCCGACCCCTTGCCAAATCCGAGCGCAAGCTTTGCACCATCGATGGTCGTACCTGCGCTCCGCCTGCATACGAGCGATAATCTCGGGCGGCAGCGGATGCCCTTGATTACAAGCCGTGCGATCTGTCGTGCGTTTGACGATCCCATCCAGGATTCGGGACTTGCTGTTTGCCTTCACAAGCGCAAGTGCTTTCGCGGCCCATTCCGGATTCAATTCGCAGTGCTTGCGGAACGCATCCGCCGAGCAAATCGGCGGTTCGCCGGCGCCGCCCGTGAGCATCCGAAGTGAGTGCCCGGCTTCTAGCCTCGCCATAAATGTGTCAGCTTCGGCCGGGTTCATGGTGAACGTCTCGCCATTCACTATTGCGGAAAAGCAGCCGTGGCAAAACTTGCGAAGACGAGAACGGCCTCCATAACCGAAGCTTGACAGCGGTAACTTGTGCTCGCATCGACGACACTGCTGCATCATGACTGTCTCCATTTCTTGACAGGAAGCGCGGAATGCGCGTGGAGAAACCGAATCCTGAATCGCGGCGGCGCGTAGACGCGCTTAGCCATCAGGATTTCTCATTCAGCGCGGACAGCATTCGAGTCGGCGCGACGTGGTCGTGCCCTCGGCCTGAGATTCTAAAAACCTGGCGACAATCTCCGCACGCGGATCGTTGGCCTTTCGGAGCCTGTACAGCCACGACGCCAACGAGCGCGCCCCCTTGTCCTGGTTGCAACGATGGCAGGCCAGCGCCTTGTTACCGCCCCCCAGCTTGCCACCACGAACGCGGGGGTGGATATGGTCCCGCGTCGGGACGGCCATCGGCTCGGCACAGTACCGACAAGGCTTGCCGATGGCCGCTACCAGCTCGGCGCGGCTAACGTGGTGCGTCAATTAGCGAACTCATCGGAGCCGCTGGAGCTAGGATCAGGCGCATTGCCATTGCTTCGGAGCGCCGCCCACGCCGCTTCCCAATGCTCGCCGACTGCGGTTGCATGATCGTCAATTTGGTGAAGAAGCCGATGGATGCCATCCATCGCGCCTTCGGCGTCGGGTTGGGCAGTCAGAATGACAAGCATATCGACGTAGTCAGAGACCGATCGCCAATGGTTTTCCATCGCCATCAGCTGGTCGGAGACTTGGCGCAAGCACGGCTGGTTTTCTTCTTGCTGGGTCATGCCAGCGCTCCTTGCTGCCAGTCCTGCGTCCCGACCTGCTCAAGCAGGCCGTCGAGGTCGCCGATGCCGGATTCGGCGGGATCACTCTCAAGATCCCCACGGCCACCCGATGCCCAGCGGGTCTGATCGCCGCCCCAGATGGACGGATCGCAGCTGCCAAGGGACGGCTCGTTGTCGACATCAGGCTCACGGCCGTCGTGCTCGGCGCCCTCGTCCTCGCACTGTGCGCCTTCGTCTTCGCATTCCTCCTCAAGTTCGGTCATGACGTAGGGGTCGGAGGCGTCGAGGAATGCGATCAACCGGGTGATCTCGGCGGATGCCTCTTTCCTGAGTCTGGCGAGGTCGCTGAGAGCCCTTGCGCGCTCCCGCTGTTGGAGTGCGAGGCCGCACAAAATCGCGCGGGTGGAGTCCGCTGGCGGTTGGGTTTCGGTCATGCCGACACCGCCAGCACTTCGACCACCCGGCAGAGCATCAGGTAAAGCCACGAGCCTGCCTCAAAGTCCGGCCAAGGGTCTCCGCGGTCCTCTCGATCGCGCGCGTAAGCCAGAAGCGCGACGGCGCCAGCCGGGCTTAAGTCATCCGTCGAAAGGAGTGCCGCGGCGGCTTCCTGCTCCTCCTCCTGTGCTCGGATGCTCTCCTCAATGTGTGAAATCCAGTCCGGGTGATCGGTCGGCACGCTCCAGTCAGGATCACCTCTTTGAGCATCAAAGAAGTTCGATTGTCGGAGTCGAAAAGGAATTTCCGCCTCAAGCTCGTCCTCGCCCAAAGTGGCGTCATAGGCCGCATATGCCGCCCGGTGCCGCTCGATGGCCGCGAAGATTGGATCTGGCTTGCTTTCAATGGCCACGCCATCGCCGGCAGAAAGTGCCGCAGCCGCAAAAACTGTGCTTGAAAGAAATGCGCGCCGGCTCGGCTTCGTTGTGGCGCCACCGGTCAGAATTTGGGCGTGCGTTGTCGCCGCGCAAGGAGTTACCGCGTTGCTCATGTCGTCTCTCAAAATGTTGGAGGGATTAGGTAGTTGCTGCCATCGGCCGAGCGGTAGGTTCCGCCCTCGCTCAACCGGTCGCGCTGTACAGGCAGATTGGTTATTTCACCTCCTTTCGAGCTTGCCAGCCAAAGAGCTGGGGCCAAAGCGGGTCGAAATGCTCGCAGAGCGCCTCAAATGCTGCGCGCGCTGCGCTTTCGACCAGATCGATTTGCAGGCGCGACCACACCGCTGTGGCTTGAACCTGGGGCGTCCAATGGCTCGAGCTGAACCCTTCGCGGACGTCCTCGATGGTTTCGTGAAAGTACCCCTCGCACTGGCCTACCGTGCCGAACCTGAGAGCGAGCATGCCGATTTCGCGCTGCTGCTCGGGTGACAGCCGATCCCAGGCCTGGCCTGCATCAAACGCGGCGAGTTCCTGAAATGTCGGCAGGCGATCCGAAAGGGGCATTTCCGCCTCGGGCTCCGCGACTTCAATCGGAGGCGTGCCACCGCGTCGGACGCCGATGATTGTCCGCGCGTTCCAGATGGCCGCGCGCTTGCGGTCACCCTTCTGCAAGAGAACGTCAACCATGCCACGGGGGGTCCTGGCGCCAGCGCTGACGCTAAGGATGACTTCGCCCGACCCGGTCACATCACCGCGCAGCAGATGGCGCGCGGGGACCTTAACGAGAGTGGCCTTGACGGATGGTGCGAGCATGTGCGGCGCTCCTCAGAAGGCTGAGCGGCGGACGCCGTCGGCAGCGGCGCCAAAGGCAGAGACGAGCGAGGTTGCGACGGTCAGACCGTGGCGCTGGCGCCAAGCCAGCTGCTGCTGGGCTACATGATCGCGGTAGAGCTTGGCGGCTTGGCGGATATAGCGTGGAGCCGTAGAGCCGAACGTCCGCATTGCCTCGCGGCGCACCATGGCGGCATACACGTCGCGGTTAAGCTGCCCGGTCTGCCGGTCGGTGAGGTTGGCGATGGTCAGAGTGGCTGTTGGCATAGCTCCGCCGTTCACCGGGAAGGTGTCTTTGCTCATCGGGGTTGCCTTACGAAGTCTGTTGTGCGATACCTGAGGTATTAAACTACGAAGCCATCCGAGTCAATACCTGAGGTATTAAAATTGTGAGCCTGACCAGCGAACAAGTCCGCGCAGCTCGAATGCTCCTTCGTTGGGAGCAAAAGGATCTTGCAGAGGCTTCCGGAATATCCTTGCCGAGCATCAAGAGATTGGAGACTCAGCCGGGCCCTCTATCGGCCCAGGAGCGAACACTCACCGAGCTCCGCAAGGCTCTCGAAAAAGCCGGGGTCGAGTTCATCCCAGAAAACGGCGGAGGCGCTGGGGTGAGGATGAAGAAGCGGAAGCGCTGATTTTTTTATTCAGAAGTACCCACCCCTTTTGGGGCCCCGGCCTTCCAACTTTCGAGCCCTAAAAGGGCATTTCCGCGGTGTGTCGTCAGACGGAAAATCCGGGCGAACCTACCCATCCCATAAAAGGGCGAATTAATTTGCGCCCAAAATGCTCGATTTCCCTGTTTTCATAGGTCGAAAAATGACCTGGAAAATCCAAACAAATCGAATTATCGGCCTAGCGGCCGTCGGCGGCCGGCCGGCTGCATGCTCCAACGACGCGAACGACCATCCTTAGAGCGTTTCATTTTTTGATAGAAGCGTATCCGGCATTAACGAAGTAGTTGCTGCATTCGCTGGGCAGAACGCTTCTGACGAGGTTGCCGATGTGGTC
>LNAP01004562.1_pt1 | contig 12727 bp, 18 predicted proteins | sample 602601 | NCBI WGS metagenome assembly LNAP01 (sample SAMN02440304, study PRJNA202911) | soil metagenome | biome: Subtropical and temperate rainforests or woodlands; isolation source: soil samples (1 kg each in a 20% v/v slurry with milli Q water) were... ...
TTTGGTTTTCATGGCGATTACTCCTGAAGCAGAGCGAGACGAAAGCCCGGCTTGCCGGTCTTGAGGGTGCGTGCCGGTGCGAAGGCGCTCTTGAGCGACGCGGGCCACGCGTTGAACTTGGTTTCCGAGATCCGGTAGCTGATGTCCACGTACTCAGACGGGTCGTCGCCGTTGGCTGCAATGCGACGAGTGATCTCGGCGAGCCGCGTCTGATCCCAGTCGACTTTCTTGGGTAGATCGGAGGTGATGCGGACATGGCCGTCGTCGAAGTGGACGACACCGGTGTCCTTGCCTGCCGCCAGGCGGAGCTGGTGCGCGCGGTCGGCATACTTGAGATCCAGCGCGCGATCGACGTGCTCGACGATCGCCTTGGCAGCGGCAAGAAGATCAGCAGCGTCGTTCTTAAGTTGGAACAGCGACTCGCTGGCAAGCGCAGCCAGTTCGCCGGCTGGGGTGGCCAATGCTTGGTCGGGTGAAATGGGGATCACAGGACACCTCCCGCATTGGCGCGTTCAGAGGTACTCTTGCGCAGGCTTTCTGCCTCAAAAGCCTCAATGTCCTCGGCGCGGTAAAGCACGCGACCCTGCAGCTTTAGAAAAACAGGCCCGATACCCTCCGAACGCCAGCGTTCAAGGGTCGCTTCACTGAGGCCCCAGCGTTCAGCCAGTTGGCCCTGATTCAGATGTTTGACACTCACGATGCACTCCTTTTGGTTGTTGCGAATTCGTGAGGAAATGATCGAAGTCAGCGCGTGGGGAGGTCGAGCCGCGCCATGTGGGGGAGGATGTGGGGCGATAGGAAATTGACGGGTATTGAGCGCCCTAGAAAAGAAAAAACCGCCCGGAGGCGGTGTTGAGTGCTCGTGCTACTTGCTGTGCGCTAGGACAGGTCGAAGGTGTACGTACCTTTCTCGGGGTTGGCAATAAAGTCGCGCCATACGCTGCCTTTGAACAGGTCCTGCATCTTCAATCCTTTGCGGGATTCTTCTGTACGGCGCTCCGGATAGGCAGCAGACAAAATTTCGCTGGCGCTCAATTCCCACCGCCCCTGTTTGGCCTGCTCATACATGTAGGAAAGTGCATCGGCTTGCCGCTGCCCTTTAACCACCCAGACATCGACCTTTGTTTTGATTCGCAGAACACCGTTTGCAAATTCAACAGGTAGCGCGCTGGGCTTGATGCCGTCTTCATCTGAGGTCAACACCCGTTCAAGGTAATGAAGATCCATGCAAGGAGACCGTGAGTAGTCGACCAGTGCGTCACGCAAGTAAGCAACCCTGTAGCTGCGAGGTGGGCGAATCACACGCGGGAGTCGAGGCCCAGGACAAAGGATCAGTCCTTGTTCGGGTAGTCGCGTATCCAGTAGGGATTGAAAGACTTCATCGATGTGCACATCCAGGCCGCGCACCATCCAAACGGGCGTGAATACGTGGCCGATTCGGGCTTCCCCAAGGCGCCACAGCTTTCCGTCGATCCTGGGAGACTGGATGCCGGACTGTTTGGCTTGTGGGATGCGTAAGAGGGCAGCCAGTAAACACAAAAGTCTTTCGGTGTTTACATCAACCACGGCGATTTCTGCTGCGTGCACTGTCTTGCGCCGGAACGTTTCCGGACAGCGGTAGGCGTAATGGTCAGGCTTCTCGTCTTCTTCAATCGCCACAAAGACGATGTCGTCGCCAGCAGATGCCGGATAGCAGGCCGCATAACCTACTCTCGTTGTCCATTCCCGAAGCTCCTGGTCCGAGAGCGCAACTTTGCGCGACAGTTTCCAGCCGGGAATGCCATGAAGCCGCTGTCCATCCCCATCGACAATCGGCTGCCCCGACTGCTCAAACAGGTCGATCAGCTCAAGCAGCGATGACGTCAGCAGGGGCTTCGACGGCATGACCAATCTCCTTCACCAGATGCCATTTGGCGAGTAGGCGATCGCAAAGCGCACGGTCCTTTTCCCGCTTAGTCTTGATGTTGCACTTGTTGTCGTCACGCAGGATCACGGTGATCGTCCGCGCGCGGTCCTTGCCGACCTTCTTCAGTTTGATCGACAACTTCGCGTAATTCAGGTGGTGATCGCGGAAGTCGAAGGTGGGGCTGATCAACGACCGAGCGGCGGTGTAGATGTCGTCGGCGTCCTTGGTCCAGATCTTCACCAGCAGCGACCGGCCATTGGCAGCGCAGTAGCCAAGCTCTACGACTTTGACGTAAGCCACGGGCTCGCCAGCCAAGTCGAAGTTTCGAGGCGCCGCCAGACTCTGGTAGTCGTACTGCTTGAGCGGAATCTTCTCGCCGGTGATGGGCGATTGCAGCAGAGAGTCGGCCACGATGCGAGCCAACGCTTCGCGGCCTGCTGTGTCTTTCGACAACACCTCCAGGTGTCCATTGGCCGGCTCATAGGTGATGTGTGATGACACCGCCCGGATCACCTCTTGCGGGACCAGTTCGCTCGCCTGCACGCAATCGATGATCTCCGGCGGCCGGTTGTGGTGGATGCTGATTTGGTATAGGTCTACGTCTTCGCCGGTCTGCGTGTCGGGCCGCAGACGCTTGAAGATCTGGATCGCGACAGCGTCATCGGAGCACCCCAGTTGTTGGGCGACGGTCTGATGGAATGCCGCCTTGGCCGCCGCATCGTCAAGTACCGCCATATTGGCGGGGGCCATGAATCCGGAGTAGCAGGACGCGCTTTGCCGGAACACGTCGGCCTGCCTGGCGTTAAGGGCTTCCTCGAAGATCACGGGTTCATTGGTGTGCAACCACAGCGCCCGCTGGTACTGGTTAGGAATCGCGGCGAATGCCTCCCGGGCGGCGTCATCGAAGATGTCGTCCTTGAAGCCATTGATGACATCCTGGCCGGCACCGTCTGACAGCAGCACAATCCGTTCGGCCACTTCCTCGATCTGCTGCCGCTCGCCCACACCAAGGGCGGACAGCACGGCCTCCATCTGTTCGCGCTGCTCCTTTTTCAGCTTCTTGGCGTCCAGGTCTGGCATGGTCAGGCTGAACTCCTCGACCATGAATTCGCGGAACACTGCCGGCGACAGGTGGCCCAGGAGCTTGCTCAAGTTCTCTGCATCGTTCATCTACGTACCCCTTTCAATGTCTGGGTCGGGTTGGTATCAGCCCCCAAGACCTCTCTCTCTTACCGGGTCATTCAGACCGTTTTCGTTCGGCACACCGAACATTTCAGATTGTCTCGGAACAATTAGGGGTTTGTCAAGCAGGTACGAAATCGTTCGGTATGGTGGTAATATTTTCGGTCTGACGCCAACATTTGAGGAGAGCAACGTGCCATCGCCCTTGGGGGACAAGATCCGTACATTGCGCAAGCAGAAGAAGCTCAGCCTGGATCAGCTAGCCGAGCTGACGGAATCGAGCAAGAGTTACATATGGGAGCTGGAGAACAAGGACGATCCAAAGCCATCGGCCGAGAAAATCGGCAAGATCGCCTCCGTCCTCGACGTCACAACGGAGTTCCTGTTAACCGAGTCCGCGACCACTCCTGACGAGGAAGTGCTCGATGAGGCCTTTTTCCGCAAGTACAAGACCATGTCGGAGCCGGACAAGAAGAAGCTCCGCAAGATTCTCGATGCCTGGGAAGATGAATGACGGATGCGAAAAAGCCCATGGCCGAGGCCAACCGCATCTCGTCCATGCTCAACACGGTTCTCGGCAGGGATCGCTTTCCGGTCAAGGTTGACGAACTGGCGCTGGAGTATTCCCGCCAGTGCTTTTCGGACTCGCCGATCGACAAAGTCCACGGTGAGGATCTCGACGGATTCGATGGCCTGTTGAAGGCCAATAAGGCGCGCTCGAAGTGGCTGGTCCTCTACAACAGCGCCACCCCGTCAGAGGGTCGCAAGCGATTCACGATTGCGCATGAGTTCGGTCACTACCTCCTGCACCGTCACCAGCAAGACCTTTTCGAGTGCGGTGACGGCGACATCGAAACGGGCGATAACAACGAACGCGACATCGAGGCCGAGGCGGATCTTTTCGCCTCAACCCTGCTGATGCCGCTGGACGACTTCCGGCGCCAGGTCGACGGTCAGCCGGTCAGCTTCGATCTGCTTGGCCACTGCGCCGACCGCTATGGGGTATCGCTGACGGCTGCCGCCCTGCGCTGGACTGAGATTGCACCGAATCGCGCCATACTGGTGGCGAGCCGCGACGATCACATGCTCTGGGCCAAGTCGAACAAGGCGGCGCTTAGGTCCGGTGCCTACTTCGCGACGCGCAAAAACACCATCGAGCTGCCGCACGATGCGCTGGCGCATAGCTACAACGCTTTTGATAGCACCGACACTCGAACTGGGCGTGCCCAGCCCTGGTTTGCCCGCGAACCTGCCGGCATGCCAATCACCGAAATGACACGCGTCGCAGGCCAATACGACTACACCCTGACTTTGTTACTACTGCCCGAGGCCGAATGGCAGGACGCACGTCATGACGACGAGGAGCCGGAGGAAGACACCTACGACCGGTTCGCCCGCAACGGCCAGTACCCGGCAAGAAAATAGTCGGCACTGCGCGGTGTTTTTGCACCCGCCTGCAGCAATCCGCATACCTTCGAAACTCCCTCATGGCGTGGGTGGCAGTCCATCCGGACAATTTCACTTCATGTGATTTTGACAAATAAGGACTGCTACCAATGCTGCAGATCAACACCCTCCCACCCGAACGAATGACGGCGGAGCAGCGCTGCGCCGAGCTCGCTGGCCTCTTGGCCGCCGGACTTTGCCGCTTGCGCCAGCCCGATTTCGCCAAGTCCGCAAATACGCCACAAGAGACGCAGTTTGTACTTGGCTTTCCGGTCGAACAGAGCGTTCATTCAGACATCGACAACAACCCATCGATGGAGCCCTGAATGAAACCTCGAATCACCATTGCCCCCACGCCCGACACGGTCGTGGCGCAAATTTCCAACCTGCCCAAGCTCGGCATGCCGGAGATCAAGTCGCTCTGGCGGCGCCTCTTCGGCGGCGACACCCCGACGCACAACCGTCAATTTCTCGAACGCCGAATTGCCTACAAACTGCAGATCATTGAGTGCCGCAAGACCGACCGCAACCTTCTTGAGCGCAATCAGCGTCGTATCGACAACCTGCTGGAGATCGGCAAGCAGAAGTCGCAGACCCGATCAGCTGATTACGCGCTGACCCCGGGCACGGTGCTCTGCCGCCATTACCAGGGCGTTGACCACGAAGTGGCAGTCCAGGCCGACGGGACTTTTCTGCACGGTGGCCAGCCCTACACCAGCCTGTCGCAACTGGCGCGTGAGATCACCGGCACCCGGTGGTCAGGGCCGGTATTCTTTGGCCTGAAGACCAACGTCCGACCCAAGAAGTCGGCCCGCAAGGGAGGTCGTCGATGAGCGAGGTTCTCAAGCGCCGGATGCGCTGCGCGGTCTACACACGCAAATCCACTGACGAAGGGCTGGATCAGGAATACAACTCCATCGACGCGCAGCGTGACGCCGGCCATGCCTATATTGCCAGCCAGCGGGCTGAGGGCTGGATTCCAGTGGCCGATGACTATGACGATCCGGCGTTTTCCGGCGGGAACATGGAGCGGCCAGCCTTGAAGCGGCTCATGGCCGACATCGAGGCTGGGTTGATTGATGTGGTGGTGATCTACAAAATCGACCGGCTGACGCGCAGCCTTACCGACTTTTCCAAGATGGTCGATGTGTTCGAACGGCATGGGGTGTCTTTTGTGTCTGTGACCCAGCAGTTCAACACGACCACGTCGATGGGCCGCTTGATGCTGAACATCCTGCTGTCCTTTGCCCAGTTCGAACGGGAGGTCACCGGCGAGCGCATCCGCGACAAGATCGCAGCCAGCAAACGAAAGGGCATGTGGATGGGCGGCATTCCCCCGCTGGGCTATGACGTCGAGAACCGTCGTCTGGTGCCCAACAAGGCGGAAGCCAAGGTGGTCCAGCACATTTTCCGGCGATTTGTGGAATTGGGATCGAGCACCTTGCTGGTCAAGGAGCTACGGTTGGACGGGGTCACCTCGAAATCATGGACCACGCAGGACGGTCGGGTGCGCGAGGGCAAGCTGATCGACAAGACCCTCGTGTACGCACTGCTTCACAACCGGACCTACCTCGGCGAGCTGCGCCACAAGGATCAGTGGTACCCGGCGGAGCACCTTCCCATTGTGGAGCAGGAGTGGTGGGACAAGGCACATGCGATCTTGTCGACCAACAGCCGTGTGCGTGGCAACAATACCCGCTCGAAGGTGCCCTTCCTGCTCAAGGGCATGGTCTTCGGCAACGATGGGCGGGCCTTGTCACCGTGGCACACGGTCAAAAAAAGCAACGGCCGGCGGTATCGCTATTACATTCCCCAGCGCGATGCCAAGGAACATGCCGGCGCCTCGGGGTTGCCACGCCTGCCGGCTGCCGAGCTGGAAGCCGCTGTGTTTGATCAGGTCCGATCAATCTTGCGCTCGCCGGACTTGCTGGCCGACATCCTGCCGCGCGCAGCGAAGCTGGACCCGTCACTGGACGAGGCCAAGGTGACAGTTGCCATGACGCGCATCGATGCGATCTGGGATCAACTGTTCCCCGCTGAGCAAACCCGGATCTTCAAATTGCTGATCGAGAAAGTGATCGTCTCGCCCACCCATCTCGAGGTCCGGCTGCGACCGAACGGCATCGAGCGGCTGGTGCTCGAGTTGCGGCCCGAGCCGGCCAAGGAAGCAGCGGAGGTGACAGCATGAATGAGGTGCGCATCGAAAAGACTGGCCAGCCGGATGTGGTCAGCACCAGTGACGGTCGGTTGACCTTGTCGGTACCTATCCAGATCAAGCGGCGCGGCGGCCGCAAGGTAGTGAGACTGCCTGACGGCAACACCTTGAAGCCCAGGCCCATCAACGACAAACCGACGCCCATTCAAATGGCGCTGGCGCGTGGTCACCGCTGGTTGGCGATGCTGGAATCCGGGGATGCAGAAAGCCTGACAGAGGTTGCCGAGCGCGAGGGTATGGATCGGGCTTACGTGAGCCGGATGGTTAACCTCACGACGCTGGCGCCGGACATCGTGGCCGCCATCCTGGATGAAACGCTGCCGTCAGAGGTGACGCTGTTTGACCTCGCGTCGGGCACGCCGCTGCTGTGGGATGAGCAGCGGGCGCAGATTCAGTCCGTGTGCCGTGTTGTCAGTCTTGCCGAGCCAGACGGTTAATCTCGTCTTGAATCGCCGCACAGCTCTCCATGACTGTTTCAAAGGTGGGCTGTTCAAAAGCCAGCAGTCCATCTTCCAGCATGGCTGCGTAGTCCTTCTCCAGCGCGTCCAGTGACGGCCCCTGCGGGATCAACCGGAGATCCCCCGAGGTCGCCTGGAAATAATCGACCTTGCCGCCGTCGACATCTTTCTCAGCGAAGAACATGGACTTGTGTTCGGCCACCTGCCGCGCCAACTGGTGATCGCTGGCCGCTGAAGCGAAGTGCGTCGTTTTGGCCAAAGCGGCGAGGTCATACCAGTGGCGTGAATAGCGTTCTCCTCGCAGCCGCCCTTGCAGGCAGTACACGTGAGCCGCCGTCGCCTTCTCCCAAAAGGTACGCTCTGCCGCCATCACCAGGGGCTGCGCTGTCGGAAAGGTCACCCCGTCAATGAGCGGGGCGATGTCGCAGGCCACGTGATGTCGCTGATGGGGTTCACCGGTGGCTCGCGCACCAAACTCCAACTGGATCGTGGCTGCGGCGTAACCTGTTCCCTTCTTGGTCGCTGGATAGGCAATGATGAGTTTGTCGTTGTCTTTTCCGGCCAGGCTCAATGCGGCTTGTAGCCCACTGGCCACCAATGCCTGCTCGATGACGGGTTGGACAGTTTGTTCGATCCATTGCGGCAAGCGGCTGCGTACCGCACTGGTGATCTTTTTCTCCTGGCTTGCTGACACCGGGATGGGATTGCCATCGCGCAACAGATCCGGCACCAGTTCGCGGATGTCGTAAGTCAGATCGATGTCTTCAGAGAAGCGGTCAATGACCTTGTACACCTTGGACAGCGACGTACCGCCCTTGAAGGTCAGTGTGTTGCCCAGCGGCGAGTCGTAAATTGCAGACAAAGCCCAGACGACCCAGATGTCTTTTTCAAGCAGGTGTGCTGGCCTGCCACTCCGACCTGCGGCCACCTCAAGGGCTTCGGACTGGTCAGCGGAACTGAGTTCAAACCAGGATTCAGGCATGTTCGCTGACCTCGCTCACCGCGCGCGCCATCCAACTGGGCAGGACGGCTCGGGCGGAGCGCATCGCTGCCCATTCCGCAGGTGGTAGCTTGGTGTGAAGCATCTTCAGTGCCGAGGATGCTTGCTCCGGCCCCAGCCAGGAAAGGGCACGGATCGCCATGCCGGCCGGGCGCGCACCCAGAACCAGCTGCCACCGATTGCCATGCTTGAGTTCAACGGTTCGGTTGCCGAGCTGCAATTTGCGCGAGCGCCCTGAAGTCAGGAATACCTCACGGGTCGGCACCTGGGTGGTCAAACCCAGTGCGTTGGCTTCGGTGGCTCCGTTGGCAACGATCACCTCGCCGCTAGCGGACTCGATGGCCTTGACCACGGCTTCGGTCGATGGAGGACGCGCACCAAAGCGGCTGATCACCGGTGCGGCGTAGGCTCCTCGCCCAACGCGCATCAGTTTGCCTTCGCGTGTCAAACGGGTGAGGGTCTGATCCACCGCAGCTCTGGAGGCCAAATGCAGGAACTCTTTGGCCGACAGCAAGCCGCCTTCGGGCAAGGCTTGTGCAGCAGACAAGATGGTTTCAGCAAGATGGCTCATGATCAGACTCCGTTTGTCAGAAGTGTATATCGATTTCTGACAAACTGCAAACGACAGCTGAGTGAATGGCGCTGCTGGCCAAGGACGAAATCACTAATTGCCTACCGATGCCAAAAAACAACCGCTTGATCAATCAACGCGCAAGCCGTTGATCTACATAGGTCGCAGGCCTGACGCCTGCGGACTTCGGGCAGTTTTGAACCGGGCAGAAAGGAGAGAGGAATGGCCCGGAGAGAGCACCATGTGGCCAGGGGTAAGCAGGCAGCCGGCCTGTCGAAGTCCGCAAACCTACTCAGCGTTCCGCGCGTGTTCGCGGGGTCTGGCGGGAGCACATAAGAAAAAACCCCAACCGAGAGTGGTTGGGGTTTGAATATTGGTGGAGCGGATCTGGGTGTAACTGCCTACAACTTCGACGAAGCCGCCGCCTAGCTGCTTGGTGTGCATCGCTCAACGCTCTATCGAGCGCTGGATAAATTGGCGGCCGGTGTATGAGAGCAGGCGGTGATGCTTACTTATTCGGAAAGACTATTTTTCAGGTCGCGATAGAAGTTTTCATGGCTGCCAAGTTTCAACAGGTACAGGGTCACTGTCTCACCGTCGTACTCATACCCTAGCAGCATAAGTTGCTTATTCAGCTTGAATTTGTAGGCGCGGATACCCGCTAAATCAGCCACCTTAGCGTCACCCAGTAAAGGGTTGGCCATGATGGATTTGACGGCCTCATCCAATTCAACCTTCAGCTGTTTTGGCAGTTTTTTCACAACACGAGCAAATTCGTTGGCTTGTATGACCTTCATCCGAAGATGTACTCGCTTGCATCGCCGGCCTTAACTTGGGCTCTTGCCTGCAAAAGCCCAACGATAAAGTCATATGGTAGCTCAGGGTTTTGCTCTGCAATACGGCCTAGCGTGGCCCAGTGTTCAATCTGTTTTGGGGTTGAACGATGCGCGGCGGAAGCATAAATACGAGCAGTTTCAACCAGGGCACTGTCGAGTTTGATGGCGGTACTCATGAGGTATCCAGGGTGGGTATGAAGAGTTTCATAATGCAACCTTTTGAATACTTTTGTCAAAGGCCATGGACGCTCATGGGGGGTTGGGCAGTTAGTCGTAGCTTCAAGTGAGTCTCCTCTGCGGTAAGGATCTATAGCGAAGTTCGCCACAAGCATGTTTTGCATGGTGCAATCTGGTTAGCATGATGCTAGCTTGCTTCAAGAATATTTATTGCTACAATCTTGCTTCTATGTTGCAGCAAGATTAATTTCGTGGAGACGTTATGGCGACCGTTGTTGCGTTGGTTAGTCAAAAGGGTGGTGTAGGAAAATCGACTCTATCGCGCGCTCTTGCTAGAGAGGCTGCTGCCGGCGGGTTGAGAGTGAAGGTGGCTGATCTTGATACGCAGCAGGGCACCTCGGTGGACTGGCACAGAATGCGGCTGAGCGCGGGTATTGAACCGGTGGTATCGGTGGAAGCATTCGCTACTGCTGCGCAGGCGCTTGCGGTTGCAGACGGATTCGACTTGCTGATTATTGATGGCCCGGCGCGAACCAGCCAAGCCACGCTTGAGATCGCTCGTTCGGCCAGCCTCGTTGTACAGCCAACAGGTGCGTCTCTTGATGATTTGCGCCCGGCAGTGCGTGAGTTTCACGCGCTGGTGAAGGCTGGTATTCCTACGGATCGCTTGGCGTTTGCGCTGAATCGTATCGGTACTGATGCTGAAGAGGTAGAAGCTCGCGGATACTTGAAAGATGCAGGTTATAGCGTGTTGGATGGCTGCTTGTTTGAACGCCCTGCTTATAGGCAGGCACAAAACGCCGGACACTCTGTTACAGAGACGCGCTATGCCCGTTTGAACGAGCGAGCGGATGTGCTGTTGCAATCGCTGATCGACCGCGTGGTGGGATGATTATGGCAAATTTATCGAAACTTAAAAGTAAGCTGGGTACGCCGCCATCTCTGGATGAAGCAAGCCCAAACCTCAATGCTCCAGAGTTAGCGCCAGTGGCGCAGCCTGAGCCGCAAGATGTCAAGGTGCGCCGTGATGGGCGCAGTGCTAGACGGACAAATCGCACAATGCCATTCGCCACGCGCATCAGCCCTGAGTTTGACGAACGCCTGCGTGATATAGCTGCGCGTGACGGCCTGCTGTTGGTCGAAGTGTTGGAGCGTGCCTTAGACGCGTATGAAGCATCAGTTTCTATAAGATAGCTGCAATCTTGCTGCAATCTTGCTGCAAGATTGCGGCTATCTATCGATTAGAATGCAGTAGCTGTAAATTTGTTGCTATGAGTGTTGAGTAAAGAGGTCCAATGACATTGAAGGAGATTCCAGACGAGGGCAATATCTTGCTGTCAGGGGAGGAACTTAAGCACGCCTTAGAGAAACAGCTTGCGGAACTGCTAGGGGTAATCGCTAGTCATGACGAGAAAATCGCTGACCTTGAAGCTATTAAAGTTCGTTATCAGCGAATCATTGATGCCTCACCTGAAAATGAGAGTGCCGCGCAAGAAATTGTAGAGCTACAGGGTGACATCGTCCCGCTGGTTGCAAGCCGTAATCTTTACGCCATCGAGCGGCGGACCATTCGTGAGCAAATCAAAACACTGAACACACCATCGATTGTTGATGTAGAGCCAAAGGTTGACGGCCCTCTATTGGCGAAGATCGAGGCGATGCGGCTGCGCGCGGCAAGCCGTGCAATGACGCCGGATTTATTTGGTGGTATTCAACTAGATCCGGGGCTCGCAAATACGCACGGGGAAGTTGCAACGGTCGAAGATGATAAGAGTGAGAAGCGCGAGCGTTCCAAGCTGTTGCCTGCCCGCTATATGAACCAAGATTTTTTCGTCGCGGATATTCTTGGGTACTCACTCAAGGATGACCAAGCAACGATGGAAGCTCCGGTTTTCTCGCTTAAAACCCAGAAAGATTTGACCCCTTGGGAGTGGACGAGTAAGGACGGTACAAAGCACATTGAGGTGTCACCCTCGGTCAAGTACGGTCGAGCCACGCAACACGACAAGGATGTGCTGATATTCGTCACATCGCAGATGACGGAAGCTTTAAATCGCGAGCGCCCCGACGCTCAAAATAGGACAGTGCGATTCACTGTCCATAACTATCTAGTTGCCACCAATAAGCCTACTGGAGGTGTCGAATATCAGCGCTTTGAGCGGGCGCTCGACAGGCTTAAAGGGACAACGATCAAAACGGACATTAGGACTGGCGAAAAGCGAGTCAAGGAAGCCTTTGGCATTCTCGACTCTTGGACGATTGTGGAGCGCTCACCTGATGATGAACGGATGGTTGCAGTCGAGGTCACTATGTCCAAGTGGCTCTATAACGCTATCCATGCTCATGAAGTATTAACCCTCCACTCTGACTATTTCAGATTACGAAAACCACTGGAACGGCGCTTGTATGAGCTTGCGAGGAAGCACTGCGGGAGGCAGTCAACGTGGCGTATCGGCTTAGAACTATTGCGTGAAAGGTGTGGAGCACAAAGCCATATAAGAGCCTTTCGCAGCCAAATTCAAGAGGTCATGGAAGCTGACACGTTGCCAGAGTACTGCATAACCTACAATCGAGACGCCGACCAAGTCTGCTTCTGCGCAAGATAGCGGCAAAGCCTTCCGTGCACTGAATAGTGCTGTTTTTTGTGACTTGGTCGTTACATCGCTGACGCTAGGCACGGAACCTCGTTACATCGCTGACGCTAGGTTGCGATAACCTCGTTACATCGCTGACAGGAAGACTCGTTACATCGCTGACGGCGCAAATAAAAAAAACCTTTTAAATCATTATGTTACGGCTTTATTCAACACCGTAACGCGCGCGCGCGTTTTTTAACTTGGCGGCGGCAAAAACTGAGTGCAACACCTGACCTTTCCGGTACGGTGCTGCCCTATGTCTTATTCCGAACTCAGCGTTGAAGAGCGTGCCACCATTCA
>LNAP01003234.1_pt2 | contig 12726 bp, 13 predicted proteins | sample 602601 | NCBI WGS metagenome assembly LNAP01 (sample SAMN02440304, study PRJNA202911) | soil metagenome | biome: Subtropical and temperate rainforests or woodlands; isolation source: soil samples (1 kg each in a 20% v/v slurry with milli Q water) were... ...
GAGAATCAACGCGTGGCTTACTTGCTCATCCACTGGATGATGGCTTGGAAGTCTTCAGCGCTACAGTCGGTGCACAAGCCGCGAGGCGGCATGGCGTTAAATCCATCGGTTACATGCTCGACCAACTTATCCATGCCTTGGGCCAAGCGCGGCGACCAAGCAACCGTGTCACCTTTTTTTGGCGCCATCGGTAGTTGTCCATTATGGCAGGCTCCACAGGAACGGTTGAATACCGCTTCCGGGTCCTGGGCTGCATGAGCCATGGAGGACAACAACACAGTAGTGGCTGCGAGCAGCAACAACTTCATCAGATCAACCTCATCAGTGAGGGCCGTTTCGCATTCTATTGCGCGAAATCGGAAAATCCTTATAGCAATTCCTTGCCCTTATTCCGGACAAAGCGCACACAAAATCTGCGGCATTATATACTGGCGTCACTGAAACGGAAGCGACACCGCACGCCGGGCCACTCGCTGGCACCCCTTCACCGGAAAATCTGATGCAAGTTAAAAACCCCATCATCGGTCTGTGCCAACAGGCCGCGTTTATGATTAGCGCCGCAAAAGTGGACCAATGTCCCGAGGACCAAGGCTACGAAGTGGCCTTTGCCGGGCGTTCCAACGCGGGTAAATCTAGCGCGCTGAATACCCTCACCCACGCCAGCTTAGCCCGTACGTCGAAGACGCCAGGCCGCACGCAGCTGCTGAACTTCTTTCGTTTGGATGAGGAGCGCCGCCTGGTCGACCTGCCGGGTTACGGCTACGCCAAGGTACCCATTCCGCTGAAACTGCACTGGCAGCGCCACCTTGAGGCCTATCTGGGCAGCCGCGAAAGCCTCAAAGGTTTGATGTTGATGATGGACATCCGCCACCCGCTCACTGAGTTCGACCGGCTGATGCTCGACTGGTCTGCAGCCAGCGAAATGCCTATGCACATCCTGCTGACCAAGGCTGACAAACTGGCCTACGGCGCCGCCAAAAACGCGCTGCTCAAAGTGCAGCAAGACCTGCGTAAAGGCTGGGGTGATGGGGTAACTATTCAGCTGTTTTCGGCGCCCAAGCGTATGGGTATCGAAGAGGCGCAGGCCGTGCTGGCGCGCTGGATGGAGCTGGAAGACACAGTGCCTGCTGAGTAAATCGCAGGCAAAAAAAACCCCGAGCTTCGTATGGGGAGGGAGAGGCTCGGGGTTTAAGGGTCTGAACCGCTAGGGCGGGGCTCAGATATCTGCCATAGGAGCACCGAAGGGCTTCATCAGCCATTCAGTAACTCTGACCGCCCTGATTTAACGAAAGTTCAAAACTGGCCTAAAACCGGTTAGCGATAAAAAAACCTGCCTTAATTCCATCTACTTCCTATCAAAACGCCAACGCCGCGACGTTATGCCGCAGCGAAAACCTGCGCTTTAGTGGGCTTCATCCCAGTTTGAACCGATGCCGACTTCCACCAGTAACGGAACGTCGAGGTCAGCCGCTTCGCTCATGCGCTGTCGGATTTCAGCGCTGACGGTTTCCAGCAAATCTTCGCGCACTTCCAGCACCAATTCGTCGTGTACCTGCAGGATGACTTTGGCGTCCAGGCCGGATTCGCTCAGCCAGTTATCCACCTTCACCATCGCTCGCTTGATGATGTCCGCCGCTGTGCCCTGCATCGGCGCGTTGATCGCCGTTCGTTCGGCGCCTTTGCGCAGGCCGGCATTTTTTGAGTGAATTTCCGGCAGGTACAAACGCCGACCAAACAGGGTTTCGACATAACCCTGCTCGCTCGCCTGCTCGCGGGTGCGCTCCATATATGCCAGCACGCCGGGGTAACGGGCGAAGTAACGCTCGATATAGGCCTGCGACTCTTTGCGGTCGACACCGATTTGCTTAGCCAAACCAAAAGCGCTCATGCCATAGATCAGACCAAAGTTGATCGCCTTGGCTTTGCGGCGCATGTCCGTGGTGACCTGGTCCAGTTCGACACCAAAAACCTCTGCCGCCGTCGCCCGGTGCACGTCGAGGTTATTACGGAAGGCATGCAATAAACCTTCGTCCTGGGCCAGGTGCGCCATGATGCGCAGCTCGATTTGCGAGTAGTCAGCTGCCAGCAGCTTGTAGCCCGGCGGGGCGATAAAGGCCTGGCGAATACGACGGCCTTCGGCGCTACGAATCGGAATGTTCTGCAGGTTTGGATCGGTAGAGGACAACCGCCCGGTCGCCGTCACCGCCTGGTGATAGGACGTGTGGATACGCCCCGTACGCGGGTTAATTTGCTCGGGCAAACGGTCGGTGTAGGTGCTTTTCAGCTTGCTAAGCGTGCGGTACTGCATCAGCACTTTAGGCAGCGGGTAGTCCTGCTCAGCCAGTTCAGCAAGAACGGCTTCGGCGGTGGAGGCTTGGCCTTTGGCGGTTTTACTCAGTACAGGCAAGCCGAGCTTTTCATAGAGGATTACGCCCAGTTGCTTAGGCGAACCGAGGTTGAATTCCTCGCCGGCAATAGCAAACGCCTCACGCTCAAGCTGGACCATTTTTTCGCCCAGCTCATTGCTTTGAATGCCCAATAGGTTGGCATCGACCAAGGCGCCCTGGCGTTCAATGCGCGCCAGCACGGGCACCAGCGGCATCTCGATTTCGCTTAATACCTTGGCCAAGCCCGGCACTGCTTGCAACTTGGGCCAGAGGGTCTGGTGCAAACGCAGGGTGATATCGGCGTCCTCTGCCGCATACGGCCCAGCTTGCTCCAAGGCGATCTGATCGAACGTCAGCTGCTTGGCGCCTTTGCCAGCAATCTCCTCAAACGAGATGGTGGTGTGGTCGAGGTACTTCAGCGCCAGCGCATCCATGTTGTGGCGCGTGGCCACGGAGTCGAGCACGTAGGATTCGAGCATGCTGTCGAACGCCAGGCCGCGCACCTGAATGCCGTTTTGCAGGTCGCCGCCGATGGCGCAGTTGGCCAGAATGTTGATGTCATACTTGGCGTGCTGGCCGACCTTGGCTTTGCTTGCGTCTTCAAAAATCGGCTTGAGCGCCAGCAGTACGGTGTCGCGATCCAGCTGGGCCGGCACGCCCATATACGAGTGGGTCAACGGAATATAGGCCGCTTCATTGGCCTGCACGGCGAGGGAAATACCCACCAGTTGCGCTTGCTGAGCGTCGAGGCCAGTGGTTTCGGTATCAAAGGCGAACAGCTCGGCCTTGTGCAGCCTTTCCAGCCAGACGGCGAAGCGTTCGGCATCAAGCACGGTTTCGTAGTTAACCTCTGCTGCCAGCGCAGGCGCCGCCTCTTCAACTGAATCAGCGGCAGCAACGGATACTGCTGGCTCATCAAACAAGCCACCGGAACGGATCACGGCAATGTTGGCGGCTTTGGTATCGCGCGCCAGTTCATCCAGCCCGGTTTTGAATTCCAGCAACGTGTACAGCTCGGCCAACGCCGCACGGTCCTGGGCCCCGGGGTGCAAGCTTTCAATCTGGATATCCAGCGGCACATCAAGCTTGATGGTTGCCAGTTGGTAGGAAAGAAAAGCCATCTCCTTGTGCTCAAGCAGTTTGGCCGGCAGGGCTTTGGCGCCACGAATCGGCAACTCGGGCACTTTGTCGAGGTTGGCGTACAGCACGTCAAGGCCTCCGCCGACGCCCACCAACAGCCCTACAGCGGTTTTTTCGCCAACGCCGGGCACGCCCGGAATGTTGTCGACCTTGTCGCCCATCAGCGCCAGGTAGTCGATGATCAGCTCAGGACCGACGCCGAATTTCTCTTTTACGCCATCAATGTCGTACACGCTTCCGGACATGGTGTTGACCAGCGTAACGTGCGGGCAAACCAGCTGGGCCATGTCTTTGTCGCCGGTGGAAATCACCACATCGCGGCCTTCGGCAGCGCATTGCCGGGCCAGTGTGCCGATCACATCGTCTGCCTCAACGCCTTCTACGCACAGCAGCGGATAGCCTAGGGCGCGCACGCTGGCGTGTAGGGGTTCGATTTGCACACGCAGATCGTCCGGCATCGACGGGCGATTAGCCTTGTAGTCAGCAAATAGCTCATCGCGAAAAGTCCCGCCCTTGGCGTCGAACACCACGGCGAACGGACTGTCCGGGTATTGCTTGCGCAGGCTTTTAAGCATGTTCAACACGCCTTTTACCGCGCCGGTCGGCAGACCTTTGGAAGTAGTCAAAGGGGGTAGGGCGTGGAAAGCGCGGTAAAGGTAGGACGAACCGTCCACCAGGACGAGAGGAGTCTGAGACATGCGCGGAATCAACCTATTGGACGGGCCGTTGTGTACGGACAGCGGAAAAATGTAGCGAGCAACGATAGCAAGGTGCAACGGCTGCGGCATAAAAGCCTGCGCAGCCGTGGCGCTGCCGGCGCTAGAATGGCCGTATCGTTGACGACAGAGGAGCAAGGTTACCATGCGCACACTTTCCAGCTTATTGCTCACAGGCGTGCTGGCTGTTGGTTCGTTTAACGTTTACGCGGCGGACGAGCCGGTGACCGGCGACCCAGACGTGACCATTCGCCAGGACGGCGACAAAACCATCCAGGAATACCGCCAAAACGGTTTTCTGTACGCCATCAAAATCACCCCGAAAGGCGGCAAGCCGTACTTTCTGGTGCGCGCCGACGGCAGCGACGGCAACTTTATTCGCTCGGACAACCCAGACATGCTGATTCCCGCATGGGAAATCTTCAGCTGGTAACCAGCGGCCACCCATAGCCCCTATAAGTAGTTGGCAGGTTTGTAATGTCAGTATTCACGCCCCTCACCCGCCCCGAGCTGGAAGTATTTCTCGCGCCCTATGGCCTCGGCCGTCTGCGCGATTTTCAGGGCATCAGTGCCGGCAGTGAAAACAGCAATTTTTTTGTCAGCCTGGAACAGGGTGAGTTTGTTCTGACCCTAGTGGAGCGCGGTCCGATTCAGGATCTGCCGTTCTTTATCGAGCTATTGGATGTGCTGCACGACGCCGGCCTGCCGGTGCCTTATGCCCTGCGCACTACCGAAGGCGAGGCATTGCGCAGCCTGGCGGGTAAACCGGCGTTGCTGCAACCGCGGCTGGCGGGCAAGCATATAACCCAGGCCAATGCCCACCATTGCAGCGAAGTGGGCAGCTTGCTCGGGCAACTACATACGGCTACCCGTGAGCATGTGCTGGAACGCAAAACCGATCGCGGCCTGGATTGGATGCTGCGTGAAGGCGCGGTATCGGCTACCAAGCTGGAGCCGGAAAACCAGCAATTGCTCAACGCCGCGCTGGCGGAAATTCAGGCTGAACATGCGCACATTCTGGCCCTGCCGCGCGCCAATCTGCATGCCGATTTATTCCGCGATAACGCCTTGTTTGACGGGCCGCACTTGGCCGGCCTGATCGACTTCTACAACGCGTGTTCCGGCCCGATGCTTTACGACGTGGCAATTGCCATAAACGACTGGTGCTCCAACGAGGATGGCGCGCTGGATGCGCCCCGCGCCCGGGCGCTGTTGGGTGCCTATGCGGCTCTGCGCCCATTTACGCCGACCGAAGCGCAGCTATGGCCGGTGATGCTGCGGGTGGCGTGCGTGCGTTTCTGGATTTCGCGCTTGATTGCGGCTGAATCCTTCGCCGGCCAGGACGTACTTATCCACAACCCGGCAGAGTTCCAGCGCCGCTTGGCGCAGCGCCAGCAGGTGCATTTGCCGCTGCCCTTCGCCCTTTAATCAAAGCGCTTCCAGGCATCCGGCCAAGTCATTGCTCAGGGTTTCCAGCAGCTGTTCGTAACCCTGGGCAGTTACCGGAATTTCCTTCCCGCCCAAGGCATCCAACTCGGCCAAGCGCACCGGCAGCCCGTCGCTCAAGGTGGTAATTAGCCGAGGCCGCAAGGGCGGCTCGCTGAACACACAAGTGGGTCCGGCTTGCTGCAAGCGCTCGCGCATCGCCGCTACATGCTGAGCGCCGGGCTGCACCTCGCTGGCAATGCTGAACACGCCAGCATGCTGCAGGCCATAGGCCGACTCGAAGTAATCGAAGGCTTCGTGGAAGACGAAGTAGGGCTTGCCGACCACACCCGCTACTCGTTGCTTAATACGCCCATCAAGCGCGGTCAAACGTTCGCCAAAAGCGCTCAGGTTGCGCTTATAGCGCTCGGCATTCTCCGGGTCAGCGGCAACCAGATCGGCCGCCATACGCTCAGCGATCACCCGCGCATTGGCTGGCAATAACCACAGGTGCGCATCCAGGCTGCCGGGTTGGTGATCATGATCGTGCTCATCGCCATCGGCATGCGCTTCACCTTCGCCGAAGTGACGCAAGCTCAACCCCGGCAGCGTTTGCACCGCCACGCTTGGTAGGCTGCGGCTTTTTAATACACGCGGGAGAAAGCTCTCCATATCCGGGCCGATCCAGTAAAGCAGCTCAACTTCCGTAACCCGGCGCACATCAGACGGCCGCAACGCATAGTTATGCGGTGACGCACCCGGCGGTAGCAGCACTTCTGGCGCGCCGACACCGTCTTGCACCGCAGCGGCAATCAGCTGCAACGGCTTGATACTGGTCAGAACGCGAACGTCTGCCGCAGCAGATGCAGAAAAAAACAGCAGAAAGACCACAAGAAAACGCGACACAGGAACACACTCGCCGGGAAAAGGGTTATAGAATAACGTCTCTTTCACCAGCCGTCGCCCCGCCCATGATCTTTACACCCCTGGCTTCACGCCCGCATGACCACTCTCACTGCGTGCATAACGCCCTTTCTGAAGCGGACGCCATTTGCGAGCGCGCCGGCTTGCGTCTGACTGCATTGCGCCGCCGCGTGCTGGAGCTGGTGTGGCAGAGCCACAAGCCATTGGGCGCTTACGACATTCTTGGCGTGCTGACCGAGCAAGACGGTCGCCGCGCCGCACCGCCAACCGTGTACCGCGCGTTGGATTTTCTGCTGGAAAACGGCCTGGTGCACCGCATTGCCTCACTCAACGCCTTTGTCGGCTGCAACCACCCCGCGCATGCGCACCAAGGTCAGTTTCTGATCTGCCGCAACTGCAACGCCGCCATCGAGCTATCCAACGACGCCATCAGCCAGGCCATCGTTGCCGGCGCCAGCGACGTTGGCTTCACGGTGGAAAGCCAGACCGTGGAAGTAGTCGGCGTCTGCTCCGGCTGCCAGAAAAGCGCATGAGCAGTGCCCTGATCCGCCTAGAAGGCGTTGGCGTTAGCTTTGCCGGGCAAGCGGTGCTCAACGATGTGCAGTTGAGTGTGCAGCCCGGTGAAATCGTCACCCTGATCGGCCCCAACGGCGCCGGCAAAACCACCCTGGTGCGCGCCGTGCTGGGCCTGCTGAAAACCGAAGTCGGCAGCGTCTGGCGCAAACCGAAACTGCGCATCGGCTATATGCCGCAAAAGCTGCATGTTGATGCAACCCTGCCGCTCACCGTGCTGCGCTTTCTGCGTTTGGTGCCAGGCGTTGATCGCCACTCTGCCCAGGCGGCCCTCGAAGAAGTGGGTGCTACCCAAGTCATCGACAGCCCGCTGCAAAGCATTTCCGGTGGCGAGTTGCAGCGCGTACTGCTGGCCCGCGCCCTGCTGCGCAAACCCGAACTGTTGGTGTTGGATGAGCCGGTGCAAGGCGTGGATGTGGCCGGCCAGGCCGACCTCTACCGCCTGATCACGCGCCTGCGCGACCGCCATGGTTGCGGTGTGCTGATGGTGTCCCACGACCTGCACCTGGTGATGAGTACCACCGACCAAGTGGTGTGCCTGAATCGCCATGTGTGCTGCTCCGGCCACCCGGAACAGGTCAGCGGCGACCCGGCATTTGTCGAGCTCTTTGGCCAGGACGCACAGGATTTGGCGATTTATCACCACCATCACGACCACGCCCATGATCTGCATGGCGGCGTTGTCGAGGGCGAGGCCGCGGCCAGCGGCCTGACTATTCACGGCAAGCTGCAGCCCCATGTCCATGGAGACGGCTGTAACCATGCCTGATTTCCTGCTTAACGCGTTACTCGCCGGGCTGGCCCTGGCGCTGGTCGCCGGGCCCTTGGGCTCGTTCGTGGTGTGGCGGCGCATGGCCTACTTTGGCGACACCTTGTCCCATGCCGCGTTGCTAGGTGTTGCCCTGGGGTTCTTGCTGGATGTCAGCCCGACCTTGGCGGTTACCGTTGGCTGCGTGCTGCTCGCGGTATTGCTGCTAACCCTGCAACAGCGCCAGCCGCTGGCTTCCGACACGCTGCTGGGCATCTTGGCGCCAACCACCCTGTCGCTGGGCTTGGTGGTGCTGAGCTTTATGCACGACGTGCGTATCGACCTGATGGGTTATCTGTTCGGCGACCTCTTGGCTGTGAGCATCAATGACCTCATCTGGATTCTCGCCGGCAGTGCACTGGTGCTGGTGACGTTGGTCGCGCTGTGGCGCCCACTGTTGGCCGTCACCGTGCATGAAGAGCTGGCCAAAGTCGAAGGCCTCCCCGTGGCCAGCTTGCGCTTGGCGTTAATGCTGCTGATTGCCGTGGTAATTGCTGCGGCAATGAAAATCGTCGGTGTGCTGCTGATCACCTCACTGCTGATCATTCCGGCCGCCGCGGCGCAACGCCACTCGCGCACGCCGGAGCAGATGGCCGGCGGCGCCAGTGTGCTGGGCGTGATCGCGGTGTGTGGTGGTTTGGCCATGTCTTGGTTTAAAGACACCCCGGCCGGCCCCTCCATTGTGGTCACCGCCGCCGCACTGTTTTTACTGAGCTTTGCCCTACCCCGGCGCCACGCCTGAGGCGCTACGTCGGCCGACCTTGCGCGGGGTTTGGTACGCCCAGCGCAGCGGTGTAAACTCGCCGGTTTTGCGCTACCCGAGAGTTGCATAAATGAAGCTGTTCGCCTCCCGTTACCTACCCGTTCTGGCGATTTCACTGCTGTTAGCCGCCTGCCAGCAGGCCGCGCCGAAGGTTGCCAATCTACCGACCGACGATTTGATCGCCGCCTTCCGCCAAGTTGAGCAAAGCCTTAACGCTGGTCAACTCACCGCCGCTGAAGAGCAATTGAACACTATCGCGCCGCGCGCCCAGGACGATACCCGCCTGGAGCAATACCAACGGCAACTGGCCGACGCCTATTTGCAGCAGGGCCAAAGCGCTTTACAGCAAGGCGACCTGAACACGGCGACCAAAGCCCTGAGCCACGCCCGTAGCCTGATGCCACAAGCCCCCGCACTTACCAAAGGCCTGGATAACTCCATCGCCCAGGCCCGCGCCGCAGAACTAAATGCCGCCGAACAACAGCGCGCCCGCGCGGCCCAAGCCGCCGCCAAGGACGCCGCCGACCGCGCGGAGCTGGCGCGTCAACAGCGCCTCGCCGCGGAAAAAGCCAAGGCCGCAACGCCAAGCGAAGCGCCCGTTGTGCCAGCCCCAGTGGTAGCCGAAGCTGTAAAACCCACCGCACGCATCATCAACCCCACCGCCACTAGCAGCGTCGTCTCGCTGCCGATGCTCGACAATCAAGACAACGAACGCCTGCGTACCCTGCTCGATGCGGTGGCCGCGGATGTGGTGACTTTCAACTGCGATGTGCGCATCGAAGTACGCCAAGCCAAGGACTACCCGTGGGTCGCCTCACTGTTGTTGGCGCGGATCAAACGCCTAGACCCAAGCTTCAGCCCGCGCCTGTCGCAGGCCCTGAAACTGGAGCAAGTACCGCGCCTGTTGCTGACCCCGCAAGCCAAGGGCTAAGCCCCGACTTGCCCGGCCTGCACACACGCAGGCCAGGTAACCCGCGCACCACCTTCTAGACTATGACGACAGTTATTTCCACTTAGAACTGAAAGCTATAGGCATAGGAATACAAATATTTTTACGGTCTATAAGGCGGCGGTTAGACTAGCGCTCCTTTATGCCTATCCGGCAGACCGCCAAGCCCAAAAGGTTTAACGAGTGATCGACTTTCATCACGTCCATAAGGCGTATCGCGTCGCAGCCCTGCAACCTACCGACCTGAATATCGCCCGCGGCGAAGTGTTCGGCATCATCGGCCACTCCGGCGCCGGCAAAAGCACCTTGCTGCGTTTGATCAACCGCCTGGAAGAGCCTTCCGGCGGGCGCATAGATGTGGATGGCGAAGATGTCACCGCACTGGACGCCACTGGCCTGCGACGTTTTCGTCAGCAAGTGGGCATGATCTTCCAGCACTTCAACCTGCTTTCCTCCAAGACGGTCGCCGATAACATCGCGCTGCCGCTGAAACTGGCCGGCGAGCTGTCGTCCAGTGCCATTGACCAGCGAGTTGCCGAATTGCTTGAGCGCGTCGGCCTTAGCGACCACGCCAAGAAGTATCCGGCGCAGCTGTCTGGCGGGCAAAAACAGCGCGTGGGCATTGCTCGTGCCCTAGCGACCAAGCCAAAAATTCTGCTTTGCGATGAAGCCACCAGTGCCCTCGACCCGCAAACCACCGCCTCGGTGCTGGATTTGCTGGCGCAGATCAACCGCGAACTGAACCTGACCATCGTGTTGATCACCCATGAAATGGATGTGATCCGCCGCGTATGCGACCGCGTTGCCGTGATGGATGCTGGCGTAATCGTTGAACACGGCCCGGTGACCGAGGTGTTCCTGCACCCAAAACATCCAACCACCATGCGTTTCGTGATGGAAGCCGAGCAGATTGACGAAAATGAGCAGCGCGATGCTTTCGCCCATGTCAGCGGGCGCATCGTGCGTCTGACTTTCCAAGGTGAAGCCACCTATGCGCCGCTGCTGGGCGTGGTCGCGCGGGAAACCGGCGTGGACTACAGCATCCTCGCCGGACGTATCGCCCATATCAAAGACACCCCATACGGCCAGCTCACCCTGGCCCTCACCGGCGGCGATATCGACGCCGCACTGGCGCGCTTTGGCGCCAGTGATGTGCACTTGGAGGTGCTGCGCTAATGGAAGCCTTGTTCCCCAACGTCGACTGGATCGAAATCTGGCAAGCCACGCTCGACACCCTGAGCATGCTCGGCGGCTCGATGGTGTTTACCGTACTGCTTGGCTTGCCCTTGGGCGTGCTGCTGTTTCTCACCGGACCGCGGCAGATGTTCGAACAGAAGGGCCTGTATGCCTTGCTGTCGGTAGTAGTCAACATCCTGCGCTCGGTGCCGTTTGTGATCTTGCTGATCGTAATGATCCCGCTGACCGTGCTGATTACCGGCACCTCGCTGGGCGTCGCCGGGGCCATTCCGCCTCTGGTGGTCGGCGCTACCCCATTCTTTGCGCGCCTGGTGGAAACCGCGCTGCGCGAAGTCGACCGCGGCATTATCGAAGCCACCCAGGCCATGGGCGCGACGACACGGCAGATCGTGGTCAATGCCCTGCTGCCAGAAGCGTTGCCGGGCATTGTTGCTGCGATCACCGTGACTGCGATCACCCTGGTCTCCTACACCGCGATGTCCGGCCTGATTGGCGGCGGCGGCCTAGGCGACCTGGCAGTACGTTATGGCTATCAGCGCTATCAGACGGATGTGATGGTGGTCACCGTCATTCTGCTGCTGATCCTGGTCCAGGTACTGCAAACCGTCGGCGACAAGCTGGTGGTGCATTTTTCTAGAAAGTAAACCGCTTTAGAGCACCAATGAGTGCGGCTACCAGCCGCCAACACTGCATCCCACAAGGAACCCAGAGATGAAAAAACTGATCGCTGCCCTGGCTGCCGTCGCAGCCTTCTCCGCTCACGCGGAAACCATCACCGTTGCAGCCTCCGCTGTGCCGCACGCGGAAATCCTCGAATTCATCAAGCCAACCCTGGCCAAAGAAGGCGTGGACCTGAAAGTTAAAGTGTTCACCGACTATGTGCAGCCGAACGTACAACTGGTTGAGAAACGTCTGGACGCCAACTTCTTCCAACACCAGCCCTACCTCGACGAGTTCAACAAGAACCGCGGCGCCAACTTGGTGACCGTAGTTGGCGTGCACGTAGAACCCTTCGGCGCCTACTCGAGCAAATACAAAAAGCTCGACGAGCTGCCACAAGGCGCCACCGTGGCCATTCCAAACGACGCCACCAACGGCGGCCGCTCCCTGCTGCTGCTGGAAAAAGCTGGCCTGATCAAACTGAAAGACAGCCACAACATTCTGGCGACCGTGAAAGACATCAGCGAAAACACCAAGGGCCTGAAATTCCGCGAGCTGGAAGCTGCCACCCTGCCGCGCGTACTGACCCAGGTTGACCTGGCGCTGATCAACACCAACTACGCGCTGGAAGCCAAGCTGGACCCGAAAAAGGACGCTCTGATTATCGAAGGCAGCGACTCGCCTTACGTTAACAACCTGGTAGCGCGCCCGGACAACAAAGACTCCGACGCCATCCAGAAACTGGCCAATGCTTTGCGCACGCCTGAGGTGAAGAAATTCATCGAAGAGAAGTACAAAGGCGCTGTAGTTCCAGCGTTCTGATTGCTGCTTTACCGGCAACGCAAAAACAAAAGCCCGCTCAATGAGCGGGCTTTTTTGTGGGCTTTGATTTTAGGATTTCAGCCGCGCCACAAGTCGAGATCGAGCGAGTTAGAGCCGTTTTTAACGCCGCAATGCCGACGCGCAGCCGATCGACAGGCGAAAAAAAGCCCCGCACTGGGCGGGGCTTTTTAAGCCTAATCAATTACTTGATTTTGGCTTCTTTGTAGATCACGTGCTGACGAACAACTGGATCGAATTTTTTGATTTCGATTTTGTCCGGGGTAGTACGTTTGTTCTTGTCGGTGGTGTAGAAGTGGCCAGTACCGGCGCTCGACACCAAACGGATCAATTCACGCATGACT
>LNAP01004563.1_pt1 | contig 12726 bp, 9 predicted proteins | sample 602601 | NCBI WGS metagenome assembly LNAP01 (sample SAMN02440304, study PRJNA202911) | soil metagenome | biome: Subtropical and temperate rainforests or woodlands; isolation source: soil samples (1 kg each in a 20% v/v slurry with milli Q water) were... ...
GTACCTGAACAAGCCTTACCCGGACCTGAGCGAGGTGCAGGGCCAACTTGCCGCCAAGCGCGCATTGCTGATTGCCGCAGCGGGTGCCCACAACCTGCTGTTCAGCGGGCCACCCGGCACCGGCAAGACCTTGCTCGCCAGCCGCCTGCCCGGCCTGCTGCCGCCCTTGAGCGAACAGGAAGCCCTGGAAGTGGCGGCCATCCAGTCGGTGGTCAGCCTCGCACCGTTGAGCCACTGGCCCCACCGGCCATTCCGTCAGCCGCACCATTCGGCGTCCGGGCCGGCGCTGGTGGGCGGCGGCTCGAAGCCACAACCTGGGGAAATCACCCTGGCCCATCACGGCGTGTTGTTTCTCGATGAACTGCCGGAATTTGATCGCAAGGTGCTGGAGGTGCTGCGCGAGCCATTGGAGAGTGGTAGGTGGTATTCTCACACTTTCTAGAATCTCGCAGGAAGCCCGGAATGCCTACCGCCTATGCCTACATACGTTACTCATCCAAAGCTCAGGGTGAAGCTGGTAAGGACTCCGTAGACAGGCAGATGGCCTCGATCCAAGCCATTACCAAGCAGCAAGGCATTGAACTGCGATCTGAAAATATTTTCAGTGATACAGGTATATCCGGGTTTGATGGATCAAACAAAAACAAAGGAAAACTCAAAGATCTTATCGATCTAATAGTTAACCAAAAAATTCAAGAAGGTGATTTTGTCTTTGTCGAGTCAATAGACCGATTGTCTCGACAAAAAATGAGATTATCAAAAGATCTTGTTTATACAATTTTAGATCGCGGCGTAACACTTGTAACCACAATTGATGGGCAAATGTATAACCGTGCCAAAGATGGTATGGAACAAGACATTATGCTTTCTGTGATTTCTACCCGTGCCCACGAAGAAAGCAAGACTAAATCAGTCCGAAGAAAATCGGCATGGAATAGAGCTAAAAAATTAGCAGATGAAGAAAAAACCATTTTTAACTCTCATAATCCACCATACGGAATTTCATACAACAAAGAAAAAAATTGTTTTGAAGTAGTAGAAGATGAGGCCAAAGAAATCAATGATATTTTTGAAAGCCTAAAATATGTTGGTGTATCTCTAACAATTAAAAAAGTTAATGAGTACTCAAAACGCAAATGGACAAACAGAAATATTAAGCACCTCTTAGATACTAAGTATGTGCTTGGCTCATATATGGCTCAAAAAAGAGATGAAAATAAAAAGAAAATTTTTGAACGATACATTGAAAACTATTACCCTCAAATTGTTTCTTTTGAACTATTCAATGAAGCAGTTGCTTCAATGAAACAACGAGCACATAGAAAGCACTATGGTAATCAAACAGTTGGAAGCCTGAACATATTTAGGCACTCCATTAAGTGTAGCAATTGCAATGCTTCAATGCTTTTTGAAAAGCAAACAAATCCAAAAGGTATTATTTATCCGTACTTCCAGTGTTTCACAAGAAAAGAATTGAGGAATGGCTGTGACCAGCCTCGATTCAGATTTGATCTAGCTTTCGGGATACTTCTACAGCTAGTAAAATTTGCAACAAGTGCTACTCACTTGGACATTCTTAATACAACTGAATTCCCGCCTGAATCAGTTGGATCATTCCAAAAAACCTTATTCAAACTTTTAACAAGCACAGAAAAAGACAAAGCACTTGAAGAAAAAATTTCACATGTTAAAAATCTTCTGCTCGAACAGAAAAACTACCAAGACAATCTAAACAAATCTTTTGATGCATATACTGACGGAATCATTCCATCATCATTCATTAAGAGAGCACAAGAAACGGAAGTTAGAATTGAAAAACTAGAAAGGGAACTGGCAGAACTGAACACTGAAAATTCCACGAGATATACATCTTTAATGGTTCATTCCTACAACGACATTATCGATCTCTACAAAACAGAAAATGGCCGACTGAAGTTAAATAACTTCTTCACCAGTAACAATATTACTTTCAGTTTCTTATTCAACCAGAAAAGCAGGCTTTTAAACTGCAAAATCTATTACAAGGGAGTTCATGTTGACAGGGTGAACAAGACTTTCCCACTACACAACCCACTAAAGGAATTTGGCATTTTCAATCTAAATGAGTATTTTAATTAGCCAGATCAAAAGCCGCTGACTGCGGCTTTAAATCTTAGCTTTGCGAAGGCTTCTTCTCTTAATTTCATCATTGAGAACCCTAGCCTCCGCTATTTTAGACTTAGTATTCTTTAAAACGTTTTGTGGATCACCAGAATCATCTATTCTAAAAAATTCTAATAACTGCTTATATGTCTTAATAACGACCTCTGTAAATTCGGGGAACTTTGACTTGAACGTCCCAGCTAAACTACTAACTATGGGATGCTCTTCAACGATTCTTTTCAACCCATTTACATTTTTCTCAATTCTATCCCTCAACTCGATCTCAGCTTTCTTCTTGATCTCCCTAGCGTTTATAACTTCAATAGCTTGATTTGCTTCATCTAAGATCTCATCGGTAATTAATGCTGCTCGCTCTAACAGCTCTTGATTTTCCTTCAAAGCATTATCTATATGAGCTTGCTGCCTATTCAGCTCTGCCTGTTTCTGTGCAATAAAAACATCCTTCTCGACATGTTTTTGATGCGTCATATCCTTAGATACGCCTCGAACGAACCCCAACGGTTGAAACACTTGACCAGCCAAATCTTGAAGTTTTGACCAGATGGAATCACCTTTGCGGCCCATGAGGTCACGCAACGGGGCTTTGTTCGTCTTAAAATCATAATTGAAGAATATCAATTGGGCGTGGTAATTCATCTTAAATTCACCTGTTTCAGGGTCTTTATGCCCTTCATCCATGTGCATTTCCCAACCTAACGGCTCTAAGCCGGTCTTTTCTTGAACGTCCTTCATGTATTGCTCAATATGTTCAGAAAAAGACTCTTTCCAGTTTGGCTCTTTCATCAACTCAAACATTTGGTCTCTTGAGAATGACAAAACTCCGTCCATGAAAGTATTGGAGTTGCTTTGTATTTTCTTGCCTTTAACTTCTTCTACTTGCTTGTAAATCTCTTTGTATCGGTCATATATGCTATAACCACAGCCAAAGTTATCTTTGGCGAATTGTCTGATTTGATTAGTGTTTTCAGCGAAAACACGTTGAACATGGCCAATCTCACCAGACGCATTAGAATCTTTGTAGTATTTGGCATTAAATGAAATGAAGTTGTTCATAGGCAGAATAATTGTTATATGATTACCTTGTAACATTTATTTTAAAATAATCAAGTGCTTTATAAGCACTACATGTGCTTTAAAGCAATCTGCTGCTTTATAAAGCTTTTAAATGCCTTTATTTATCCTGTGATATATCTACATTCCGAAGGAGTGTTTTAGCCCACTAAAACACTGTACCAGTGTGCGGGTGCTTCGCAGACAACTTGTCGTTGAGACAGAAACATCAAAGCAAAGCAAAAAGCACATCAGCAGCATTCAGTTTATCGCACTGCTTTAAACTTCACCCAATGCAACCAAAGGCTATTAGGCTGATTTGACTTTCAACATAAAAATGATACTTTATAAACAAGTGAACCCCGAATGTGGTAAGCATTCAGGGTTCGGCGTTGATACTGATAAGGCAGTTTCAACTTGTAATTAAAGTTATAACATACATAACAATATATTCAAGACTACCTGCCTAAAAATCTCAATCATAATTATAAATTCAGTATTCACGCCTTGAACATGTAGGACTAAAAGTGATTGTTTCGTGTTCGAGCGAAGAGAAAAAAAACGGGGATACTGGAAATTTCTCAACCCGCCAGCCATATAGAAGTATATGTTCAACAGGGTTCCAGTTCAGTGCTGATATAGCTGACAAGTGTTGAAAGTTTAAACTGCATATCACAGATTTAAACCCTGAATAATCAGGCAAGCGAAACTTGTTTTTAATCCATAAAACAAGGAAGACCAGCTTTGCCTGAAGCTTGAAAAGCGAAAGGCAATGCTGGAATTTAAAAGAGCGGAAACCCCATAGGGTTTTCAAGACACACACACGTACATATGTACGCAACCGTACACGTAGCCCTACTACATACCAACCCTGTCTACCATCTCCCTTCCTCTAAATAGCCCGAAAGCGAGCAATGTTCACTAGCTTGGTGCTTTGGGTATATGGAGAAGAATTAGTCGTAAAAATTGTCCTTTCCGTTAGTTTCTCGATAGACAGTTAGCTAGGGAAATCCTCAAAATACTTATGCTTTTCCGTCCATTGTGATTTCACGCTGTATCCAGGAATTAACAACGGGGCACATATTTCATTGCATGCCCACACTGGATGCCTTGAGGTTCTAAATATGCTTCTGTCATCAGTGTGGCCATCCCAACGGTTAAATATATTTCGCCCATACTGGCTTTCAAGCAAAATATGAATTGCCGAGATTGCATCAAGCAAATGCTCTAAATTAGCATCTGCTATATTGTCGCTTCTGTTATGTTTTACTGCATTATAAGCATCGTACCAAGGGAGCGACTTAGTTGGCGAACTTGAATCCCAACTCAAAAATGGATTAAACACTTTAAGACTAGGATATTGCACTAAATTAGCTTCGTACTCATGAAGTGCCAAAAGGGATTTGCATACCACATAATCTTTTGTTGAGTATCTCTCTTTTGCTGGATATCCATTATCCACCAAGACTTTCACCAACAAACACTCAACTTCTGTGCACGCAAGAATCAGCAACTCTCTGATCTTATGCCCATATGCTGCGAGATTAGCCGCTGATGGCTCAACATAGTTAAAAAGCTCATCTAGAGATGTCTGAATATTTCTAAAGGCTCTTGCATCCTGTAAGAACTCTTCACTCACGTAGTCGAACTGAATGTTTTCTCTTACTATTCGAGGGTAATATACCCCCGGATTTAGGATCTCTGCAAAATCGACAATATCAAGGCTTAAAGTCTCAGCATAGTTATTCATATAATATCTTATGCTTTCGACTGTAATTTTCTCTTTACAACCTTCCGCATAGCCTGCGTCGACTTGACCGACCCAACTCGCCCAGCCGTTTGAACCCGTGATTTTGTAAAACTCTTGATCTGTATGGACGTAATAACTTACGTGATTCCCGTCCTTCTGGATCAATCCTAGGTTTCCCTGAGCATTACGGAAAGCAACTAGTTGAGCCACATGAACCTCTTCTCCTGATTATCACAACCATCGTAGACAGAATCGGTGCATGGGGGAGATTTTTGTCGTGTGTGAGATTGTCCCCTACCATTCGAGTCCGGGCATATCGTGATTTCCCGGGCGCGCGACCGCGTGAGCTTCCCCGCACGTTTTCAACTGGTGGCAGCCATGAACCCTTGCCCCTGCGGCTATATGGGCGAACCCAGCGGGCGCTGTCGGTGTACGCCGGAACAGATCCAGCGCTACCGCAACAAGCTCTCGGGGCCGTTGCTGGATCGAATCGACCTGCACCTGACCGTTGCCCGGGAAAGCACCGCGCTGAACCCAGCCAAACAAACCGGCAATGACACTGCCAGCGCTTCAACCCTCGTCGCCAGCGCCAGGGATCGCCAACAACAACGCCAGGGCTGTGCAAATGCATTCCTCGACCTGACGGGTTTGCGGCGCCACTGCGAGCTATCGAAAGCCGATGAGGGTTGGCTGGAAAGCGCCTGTGAGCGCCTGACCCTGTCGTTGCGCGCAGCTCATCGGCTACTCAAGGTCGCGCGCACCCTGGCCGACCTGGAACAGGCAGACGCCATCGCTCGCCATCATCTGGCCGAAGCGTTGCAGTACCGGCCAACCGCCGTGACTTAGCGATCCCTGGGCAAATCCAGCAGCAGCCCCGCCACTTCCATCACCTCACCCAGTACCACTTGCGCCGACTCGACGGAGGGCTTGAGCAACAGGTCATCGGTATAACCCATCGTCACCGCAAAGATCTGGCGGGCCGCACGACTGGATGAGCCACAGCGGAATACCCCGGCAGCGATCCCCTGCTCGATCACATCGGCAAGCATGGCTTGCCACTGGGCATTGACCAGCAGATACGCCTGAGCCAGTTCCGCGTCATGCATCGCCTCATCCCAGGCATCCAGCCAGAGCGCCCAGCCGGCGTCGGCGGTACACGGCAGGCAACCCTTGAGGAAACCCACCAAGGCCTCAAGCGGCGGCGCATCTGCCAATGGCCCGCGCACTTCGTCCAACTGCTCATTGGCGAAGCGAACAAAGGCTTCGCGGCGCAGTTCTTTCCAGTCGCTGAAGTAGTGATACACGTGGCTGCGGGACAAGCCCGCATGCTCCGCCAGATCGCGGGTGGAGACATCGGCAAAGCCCTTGCTGCGAAACAGCTCCAAGGCAGCGGCGATGATCTGGTCTTTACGGTCGATACGCGACATGGGCAATTCCTTACGGGCGCCGTCAGATAAGCGGCGCTTGCTTTTTGAGCGACTGCTCAAGGATACTTGAGCAGTCGCTCAATAGTAGCGCCTATTACTCCTTTGGTGCACCCATGCCATCCACAACGCCACAGATCCTGATCGAAGAAAGCAAGAAAATCGGCCAGCAATCGGCCAGCCAAACCCTCAAGGCAATCGCCAAGGCTTATCCCGGCAAGCTGTTCTGCACGCTGTCGTTGGTTGCGCTGGAGAACGCGTTGCTGCTGGCCTATCCCCTGTTTGCCGGTTTCGCCGTGGACTCGATCCTGCGCGGCGATGCCAGCAGTGCGCTGTTCTATGCGGCCGTGGTGATGGCGTTCTGGGTGGTCGGCGCCGCACGCCGGGCGTTGGATACCCGTACCTTCACGCGGATCTACGCCGATCTTGCCGTGCCTGTGATTCTCAACCAGCGTCTACAGAATCACAGCACGTCCAAGGCCGCCGCACGGGTGGTGCTGGCGCGGGACTTTGTCGACTTCTTCGAAAAGCATGTGCCGGTGATCGCAACAGCCTTGGTCTCCATCGTTGGCGCGGCCGCGATGTTATTGGTGATTGAACCTTGGGTGGGCCTGGCCTGCTTTGCGGCACTGCTGCTTTGCATCATCCTGCTACCGCGCTTTGCCCGCCGTAACGAGCAGTTGCACGAACGGTTGAATAACCGCCTGGAGAAAGAGATTGGCCTGGTGGAAAAGGTTGGCGCCCAGACGTTGCGACGCCATTACCAACTGCTGTCACGCCTGCGTATCTGGCTGTCGGACCGCGAAGCCGTCGCCTACCTGTTTCTCGGCGCGCTGGCAGCGCTACTGTTCATCGTAGCGATCAGCCAACTGGCCTTGTCGCCAGCGGTCAAGGCCGGCCATGTCTATGCGGTGATGACGTACCTGTGGACCTTCGCCAGCAGCCTCGACGAAGCGCCAGGGATGGTTGATCAACTGGCGCGGCTCAAGGACATCGGCAAACGGGTGGATCCGGGACTCGGGAATTGATCAGCCTTACCGAAACCGATCCACCTCTTGCCGCAGCCCTGCCGCCAACGTCTCCAGCTCCCTGGCGGTAATCGCCAGGTTCGAGACCACTTCCCGCTGCTCACTGTTGGCCAGGGCAATGCTCTGCAGGTTGCTGCTGAGCAAGGTCGCGGTGCTGCTTTGCTCCTGGGTCGCTGTGGTAATCGCGGCAAACTGCTGCCCCGCCGAGCGGCTTTGCTCGTCGATGCGCGCCAGGGCCGAGGCCACGTCGGCGTTGCGCGACAAGCCTTCCTGCATCAGCACATTGCCCTGTTCCATGGTGCTGATGGCATTGCCGGTTTCCTGCTGGATGCTCTGGATCATCCCGGAAATCTCATCGGTGGCCTGGCGGGTACGCGAGGCCAGGTTGCGCACCTCATCGGCGACCACGGCAAATCCACGCCCCTGCTCCCCGGCCCGCGCCGCCTCGATGGCGGCGTTGAGTGCCAGCAGGTTGGTCTGTTCGGCGATCGAGGTAATCACGCCGACGATGCCGCCGATTTCCTGGGAACGTTGGCCCAGGGTATTGATCACCTTGGCCGTGCTGTTCAGTGCCGTGGCGATATGCTCCAGGGACGACGACGCCTCCTGCATCGAGTTGCGGCCAATGCGGGTCTGCTGGGCATTTTCCTGGGCCATGCGTTCGGTATTGCCCATGTTGTCGGCAATGTTCAGCGAAGTGGCGCTGAACTCTTCCACCGCGCCGGCCATGCTGGTGATCTCGCCGGATTGCTGCTCCATGCCCTCATAAGCGCCTCCCGACAAACCTGACAGCGCCTGGGCGCGGCTGTTGACCTCTTCGGCCGCCTTGCGGATATGGGAGACCATGGTCGACAAGGCCTCGCCCATCTGGTTGAAGCTGCGTGCCAGCTGTCCGATTTCATCGTGGCTGGACACATTCAGCCGCGCACTCAAATCACCGGCCCCCAGGGCTTCGGCCTGGCGCACCAGGTCGCCCAGGGGCTGCAATTTGCTGCGTAGCAACCAGACCGCCGCGCCTACCGCCAACAGCATCGCCAGCACGCTGCCGATCACCAGGCGGATACCCACGGCCCAGGTCACCGCGCGGATCTCGGCCTTGGGCATGCTCGCCACCACCGACCACGGGCCGCCGTCAAATGGCACTGCAACGCTGTAGAAGTCTTCGCCCTTGTCACTCCAGAAACGCCCCTGGCCAGGCTTTTGCGCCAGCTCCAGGATCACCGGAACGGCCTGCTCCAACGCCTGCACGCCGGCAGGCGGCACCAGCCAGTGTTTTTGCTCGTCCAGCAGCGCCAGCGAGCCGGTCTGGCCAATGCGGAACCGCTTGAGGTTGGCGAATTGGGCGTTCTGCGCATCGGTGTAGTCGAAACCGATGAACAACACCGCAATCACCTGGCCGCTGGCATCACGTACCGGGCTGTACTGGGTCATGTAGGAACGTTCGAACAGCACCGCGCGACCGATGTAGCTCTGCCCGGCGAGCAGGCGCTGGTAGGCCGGCCCCTGGCGATCCAGCACGGTGCCGATGGCGCGGTTGCCGTCCTGTTTGGTCAGGGAGGTGCTGATACGGACAAAGTCTTCGCCGCTGCGCACGAACACCGTGGCCACGCCGCCGGACATCTGCTTGAACTCATCGACCTCGTCGAAGTTGTTGTTCAGTACTTCAGTGCCCAGGTAAAGGCCCGGGGTCTGCACCCCGGCCACACTCACCATCTGCTCGGGACGTACGCTCAACCCGGCGCCGAAGCGCTTTTCAAACAACCCACTCAAACGCTGGGTGCTCTCACGCAGGGTGCTGTGGAAGGTATTGAGTTGGTCGGCGAGCAAACGCGCTTCGCTGGCCAGGTGTTCTTCACGGGTCAGCAGGTTGGCCGAGTCCAGGGAGCGCAGGGCAAATACCGTGCTGCCGCTGATCACGACAGCCAATATGACCGCCAAGGCAATGCCCAGCTGCGAAGCGATGCGGGCGCGGGGTTGAGACATGACAGCTCCTGGCCGAGGCCCGGATCGTCCTGATCTCATAGCGCTAATCGGCAAATTTCTTGGATTGGGGGCACGCTGAGCCGCAACTAATGGCAACTCCGACACACCTACTTCGGCGGCCCCAATCAATACTTGAGCAAATTACAGGGGCATCACTCAAAGGCACCGTGTGTAGGACGCTGCATCGTTTCACTCGAGCTGTTCCACCGCCGGCAAGGCCATGGCCCGGACTTCACTTTGCAGGAAGTCCGACAGCCTGCGCAGGCGCTCACCACCGGGGCGGGTCTTGGGCCAGACCAGGTAATAGCTTTCGCCGCTGGCCACCGCAGTCGGCCATGGCAAACTCAAGCGCCCCTGGGCCACATCCTCGGCGACCATCAGCAGATCGCCCATGGACACGCCATAGCCCCGGGCAGCGGCAATCATCCCCAGCTCCAGCGTATCGAACACCTGCCCGCCCTTGATGGCGACGCGGGACGCCAGCCCCGTACGCTGCAACCAGCGGCGCCAATCACGCCGATCCGGCGTGGGGTGCAGCAGTTCAGCGCTGGCCAGGCGCTCCACATCCCAGGGGCCGTCATTGAGCAGGTTCGGCGCGCCCACCGGGATCAACAGTTCGGGAAACAGGTAGCTGGCTTCCCAGTCCGCCGGAAAGTGCCCGTCACTCAGCAAGACCGCGCAGTCGAACGGTTCCTGATTGAAATCCACTTCGTCGATGCTCATCCAGGCGCTGGTCAACTGCACCTCGTTGCCCGGCTGCAAGTGCCGGAACCGGCTCAGGCGCGCCAGCAACCAGCGCATGGTCAGGGTCGACGGGGCCTTCATGCGCAAGATGTCGTCCTCGGCATTCAAGGTATGGCAAGCGCGTTCCAGGGCGGCAAAACCCTCGCGCACGCCGGGCAACAGCAGGCGCGCCGACTCGGTGAGCTGCAAGGTTCGCCCGCTGCGCTGGAACAGACGGCAGGCGAAGTGCTCCTCCAGAGTGCGGATATGCCGGCTGACCGCGCTTTGGGTGATCGACAGCTCCTCGGCGGCACGGGTGAACGAATTGTGCCGGGACGCCGCTTCAAACGCGCGCAGGGCATACAGCGGAGGAAGACGACGAGACATGAAGAAAACTCCGACGGCTTGATCCGCAAACCCTACCAGAATCGTCCAGGCATGAGTTTTAATCATGTGACTGATCGCATTTATCCCTTTGTGCAAAGCGCTGAGAGCGCCGAGAATCAACCGCTCTACCCTTTATACAAATATTGAGCGTGATGATCATGCAGCATCCGGCGCGTACCGAACTCTGGGCCATTCTGCGGCTGTCAGGGCCGTTGATTGCCTCGCAGTTGGCGCACATGTTGATGGTGCTGACCGACACCCTGATGATGGCCCGCCTCAGCCCCGAAGCCCTGGCCGGCGGCGGGCTGGGTGCGGCAAGCTATTCGTTTGTGTCGATCTTTTGCATCGGCGTGATTGCCGCCGTGGGCACCCTGGTCGCCATTCGCCAGGGCGCCGGCGACATCGAGGGCGCCACCCGCCTGACCCAGGCCGGCCTGTGGCTGGCCTGGCTGATGGCCCTGGTGGCCGGCCTGCTGCTGTGGAACCTCAAGCCGGTGCTGCTGATGTTCGGCCAGACCGAAACCAACGTGCAGTCGGCCGGGCAATTCCTGATGATCCTGCCGTTCGCCCTGCCCGGCTACCTGACGTTCATGGCCCTGCGCGGCTTCACCAGCGCCATCGGCAAAGCCACGCCGGTGATGGTGATCAGCCTGTGCGGCACGGTGCTCAACTACCTGCTCAACCATGCGTTGATCGAAGGCATGTTCGGCCTGCCCAAGCTGGGCCTGATGGGCATTGGCCTGGTCACGGCGATTGTCGCCAACTGCATGGCCCTGGCACTGTTGTGGTACATCAAATACAACCGCGCCTACGCGGCCTACCCCCTGGGCAAGGGCCTGCTGCGGCCCAACCTGCATTACTTGCGCGAGCTGTGGCGCCTGGGCCTGCCGATTGGCGGTACCTATGCGGTGGAAGTCGGCTTGTTCGCCTTTGCGGCGCTGTGCATGGGCACCATGGGCAGTACGCAGTTGGCGGCCCACCAGATTGCCCTGCAAATCGTCTCGGTGGCGTTCATGGTGCCGGCGGGCATGTCCTATGCCGTCACCATGCGCATCGGCTTGCACTATGGCGGCGGGCAACTGCTCGATGCACGGCTGGCCGGACGCGTGGGTATCGCCTTCGGCGCGAGCGTGATGCTGGGGTTTGCCATGGTGTTCTGGCTGTTTTCAGACCCGCTGATCGGCCTGTTCCTCGACCATGACGACCCGGCCTTCGCCCAAGTGATCAGCCTGGCGGTCAGCCTGTTGGCCGTGGCGGCGTGGTTCGAGCTGTTCGACGGCGTGCAGACCATCGCCATGGGTTGCATCCGAGGGCTCAAGGATGCCAAGACCACGTTCCTCGTCGGCCTGGGTTGTTACTGGTTGATTGGCGCACCGGCGGCCTGGTTGATGGCGTTTACCTTGGACTGGGGCCCGACCGGCGTGTGGTGGGGTCTGGCGCTGGGGCTTGCCTGTGCGGCGATTACCCTGACCTGGGCGTTTGAGGCGAAGATGAAGCGGATGATTGCCCAGGAGCCGCAAGTCGATGCGGTCCCACAGCCTAACTGAAGGATGTACTCGGTCAGTGTGGGAGCTGGCTTGCCAGCCCCCACCTTTTTGATTGGTTTACAGGGCTAGATCACATCGCCCAACAACGCCTGCTGGCTGCTGCCAAACGTCAGGTATTCCACCAATTCCGCCAGCGGCAACGGCTTGCTGATCAGGTAACCCTGGGCCTGGTCGCAGCCGAACAAGCGCAACAACGCCAGTTGCTCCGGGGTTTCCACGCCTTCGGCCACCACTTCCAGGTTGAGGTTGTGGGCCAGGTTGATCATGGCGTGCACCAGCTTGCGGTTTTCTTCGCGCTCTTCCATACCGCCGACAAAGCTCTTGTCGATCTTGAGCAAGGCAATCGGCAGGCTGTTGAGGTGCACGAAGGACGAGAACCCGGTGCCAAAGTCATCCAGGGAGAAGCGCACACCCAGGCGGCCCAAGGCATCCATGGTCTGCTTGACCAGGTCGCTGCGGCGCATCACGGCGGTTTCAGTAAGCTCGAATTCGAGCCATTGCGCCTCCACCCCACGCTCGGCAATCAAACGGCTCAGGGTCGAGAGCAACTGGCTGTCCTGAAACTGTCGGAACGACAGGTTGATCGCCATGTGCAACGGCGGCAAGCCTAGCTCAAGCAACGCCTGCATATCGCGCAATGCCCGGGAAATGACCCAGTAACCCAGCGGCAC
>LNAP01004564.1_pt1 | contig 12726 bp, 12 predicted proteins | sample 602601 | NCBI WGS metagenome assembly LNAP01 (sample SAMN02440304, study PRJNA202911) | soil metagenome | biome: Subtropical and temperate rainforests or woodlands; isolation source: soil samples (1 kg each in a 20% v/v slurry with milli Q water) were... ...
AGCTATTTTGACGCCAGCGTGATTCCATCGGTCGCCTACACCCATCCGGAAGTGGCCTGGGTGGGCGTGGGCGAGGATGAAGCCAAAGCCGCCGGACGCCAGGTCACGGCGGCCAAGTTCCCTTGGGCGGCTTCCGGCCGGGCAATTGCCAACGGCGCGGAATACGGTTTCACCAAACTCGTGTTCGATGCGGAGACCCACCGCGTGATTGGCGGCAGCATCGTCGGCCCCAATGCGGGCGACATGATCGGCGAAGTTGCGCTGGCGATTGAAATGGGCGCGGATGCCGTCGATATTGGCAAAACCATCCACCCCCATCCGACGCTGGGCGAGAGCATCGGCATGGCCGCAGAAGTCGCCCACGGCAGCTGCACCGATTTGCCACCGCCGCGCAAACGCTAATCAGAAAAGCAAACACCACATGACACAGGATGAAATGAAACAAGCCGTGGCCATTGCCGCGCGGGATTACGTGGCCAAGCATTTACCCCAAGGCGCGATCCTTGGGGTCGGCACCGGCTCCACGGCGAATTATTTTATTGATGCGCTCGCGTCGATTCGCCCTCTGCTGGGCGGTGCTGTCGCGAGTTCGGAAGCCACGCACCAGCGTTTGAACCGTCACGGCATTCCCGTACTGGACCTGAACGATGTCACTGAAATGAGCATTTATGTCGATGGCGCAGACGAAATTGACCCTAACCAGGCCATGATCAAGGGTGGAGGCGGCGCGCTCACGCGTGAAAAAATCGTCGCGGCCGTGGCAGGTACCTTTGTGTGCATTTGCGATAGTTCAAAACGCGTCGCGACCCTGGGGCGCTTTCCCCTGCCCGTCGAAGTCATTCCCATGGCGCGGGCTTATGCCGCGCGCCAACTCACCGAGCTCGGTGGCACGCCCGTCTTGCGCGCGGGCTTTGTGACCGATAACGGCAACCTGATTCTCGATGTACACGGCCTGCACATCAATCAGCCCGCACGGCTGGAGTGCCAAATCAACAACATCACGGGCGTGGTCAGCAACGGGCTTTTCGCCATGCGTAGCGCGGATGTTTTACTCGTGGCGACAGCCGTCGGCATAGATCAGATAACAAACCAAAAACAGGCTTAGGCGGGAAGTCGCGCTAGAATCAGGCCAAGGCAGCACCTGTTGTATTCCCAAGACCAGCAGCAAGATCAACACAACCAGGCCACGCCAGATGGCCCAAGAAGAATTGCAACAAGAATTGCAACAATTTCGTCATAGTCTATACGTATAGTAGCCACACTCCCAAAGGTGACACCATGACCCAACAACATATCCTCAAAAAATTCGATACCGATCTGGAAGACTTGCGCAGCCGCGTATTGGCCATGGGGGGGCTGGTTGAGCAGCAGGTTTTGCGTGCCATGGAAGGCTTGGATAATGGCGATTTGGTCACCATTGAACGCACCATCGCGGATGACCACCTAGTCAATCGGCATGAAGTCGAACTGGATGAAGCCTGTAACCACATCATTGCCCGCCTGCAACCAACAGCCGTTGATTTACGCATGGTGATGACCGTGGTCAAGATCATTACCGATCTTGAACGCATTGGCGACGAAGCGAAAAAAATTGCCAAAATGGCACGTGAATTACACTCCGACCAGCTGCGCTCCGTGCCCTACATCGATTTGCGCTCAACCGCCAACATCGCGGTGGCCATGCTGCGCAAGTCATTGGACGCATTTGCCCGGGTAGATGAGACTGTCTCTTATGAAGTCGCGCGCCAGGACAAGGAAGTCGATGCGAGCTTTAAAGCCACCATGCGCCAACTGATTACCTTCATGATGGAAGATCCACGCACGATTTCCAGCTCACTTGACCTGTTATTCGTTGCGCGCGCCATTGAGCGCATTGGCGACCATGCCAAGAATATCGCCGAATATGTGGTGTATATGGTCAGAGGCCGCGACATTCGCCATATGGGCTTGGAAGCCCTGGAAAAAGAGCTCTCGAAATAAAAAATTTTGGGCGGCCAAGCTTAGGCTGCCCAAATCACGCAACTTAAATCAGGCAACCCGGGCGGGGACAACGTTCATGCCGCAAAAAAGTCGGCCATGGCAGAACGGCGTCTGACATGGCATGTTGAGTTGCCGCGGCCACTTGATCAACACGCCCGCACACCGCAGGCACAGCTTACGCTGACGGCGGAACGTAACCACTGACCTGATCTGCCCCTTCACCAAAGAAATGCTTTTGCACTTGCTCGGTTAAATATTTACGGTGGTGCGGGTCAGCCAGGCTCAAGCGGTTCTCGTTGATGATCATGGTTTGCAGCTTGATCCATGCCTGCCAAGCTTCTTTGGAGACGCCCTCATACAACTTCTTGCCCAACTCGCCCGGCATCGGCGGGAAGTCCAGGCCTTCCGCCTCCTTGTCGAGCTTGATGCAATGAATCATGCGTGCCATATCGTTTCCTTTGCTGTTTCCGTAACGGATAAATCAAGATTGAATAAAAATAACCATGCAAGTTTAAGCCAAGCCGGACAAATGCCCTACGGATTTACAAAGTTTTGACCAGAACTTTGGAGCGGCGCTGCAAGTTATAAACCTCACGTCGGGCAGATGGTAGCGCATCCACGCTGGATTCGACAAAGCCGCGCTCGATAAACCAGTGCGCGGTGCGCGTGGTGAGCACGAACAACTGCTTTAGTTTCATCTTCTTCGCCCGCGCTTCAATATATTCCCGTAGCTGATCGCCATAGCCGCTGCGCCGAAAATCCGGCATCACGGCGACACACGCCAGTTCGGCGGACTTGGCATCGGTGTAGGGATACAGCGCAGCGCAACCCACCACCACACCATCATGCTCGACGAGGGAAAAATGGCTCACTTCCATCTCCAGCCGCTCACGCCCGCGCTTGACCAGCGTACCATCCGCCTCCAAGGGTTCGATCAAGCGCAAAATCGCGGCCACATCATCAATCGTGGCATCGCGCAAACGCGCCAGCGGCGCTTGCGTCATCACCGTGCCCACCCCGTCGCGCGTGAAAAATTCCATCAGCATCGCGCCATCCGATTGCCGATCCAGAAAATGCACCCGGCCAACCCCCGCACGGCATGCGCGCACGGCGCTGGGCAACACGCGCGCAATTTCCGGCGCCTGCATTTGCAAGTTTCTCCCCACCAGTTTTTGTGCTTCGTCCGCCGTGAGCGCATCAATCAACGCGCCTTTCGCGTTGATCACCCCGGCGGCATCACATAGATAAATCAGCTTGTCTGCCTGCACCGCCACAGCCACGGCTTCGGCCACTTCTTCCCAGGCCAGATTAAAAATCTCGCCTGTTGGCGAAGCGCTGATCGGTGTGATCAGCACCACGTTTTCCTGCGCCAAATCGGCTTGGATTTCTTCGGCGATGACCTTGCGCACAGCGCCCGTATATTGAAAATCAACGCCATCGACCACGCCCACCGGCCGCGGCGTGACAAAATTCCCCCCCGTTACGCGCAAAAAAGCCCCGGCCATTGGGGTATTCGGCAAGCCTTGCGAGAGCAGCGCCTCAATCTCGATCCGCGTCACGCCCATCGCCCGCTTCACGCACTCCAAGGCCTCGGCATCCGTCACCCGCAAACCCTTGTGGAATTTCGGCTCCAGGCCGCGCATGCGCATTTCAGCGTCAATCTGCGGGCGCGCGCCATGCACCAAGACCAGCCGTATGCCCATGCTGTCGAGCAAGGCAATATCATGGATCAAGGCTTGCGCAGAGCCGGATTCGAGCACCTCGCCGCCAAAGGCGATGACAAACGTGCGCCCGCGGAATGCGTGAATGTAAGGCGCCGCCTGCCGCACCCAGGCGACTAACCGGACGTCGGTGTCGGGCTGCGAGCTACGAATATCCAATGTCATTTTTTGCCTTTCTTGGGGGGTGGATTTGCCATGAGTTTTTTTGCAGCTTTTCGTTCAGCCAATTTTCGTTCAGTAGCGCTTGGTTCAGCATTCTTGTCGGGATGGAACCCATCGTCGCTTAATGCGGCCTGTCCTGATGAGCTACCGTTCAACTCAGCCAACAAACGCTCGCAAACCGTTTGCAGAATTTTCACCCGGGCGTAATTTTTATCATTGGACTCAACCAGCGTCCAGGGCGCCGTGCCTGTGCTGGTGCGATCGACCATATCCGCTGCCGCTTGCTGATATTGCGCCCAATTATCGCGATTGCGCCAATCTTCCTCGGTAATCTTGAAGCGCTTGAAGGGTGTCTTTTCACGCGCCTTAAAGCGCTTTAACTGCTCGGCCTGGCTGATCTGCAGCCAGAATTTGACCACAATCGCCCCCGCATTTGAGAGTTCGTGCTCAAAATCGTTGAGCTCACTGTAAGCCCGCAACCAATCCCGCTCAGAACAAAAACCTTCCACCCTTTCGACCAGCACGCGGCCATACCAGGAGCGGTCAAACAGCGTGATCCGCCCACAACGCGGCACATGCCGCCAAAAGCGCCACAGATACGGTTGCGCGCGCTCCTCTTCCGTGGGGGACGCCACCGGGACAATCTGAAATTGCCGCGCGTCCAGGGCTGCGGCGATATGCCGTATCGCCCCGCCCTTGCCCGCTGCATCAACGCCCTCAAATACGCCAATCAATGACCGATGCGCAAAGCGCGGATCGCGCGTGATCTCTGCCAAAAGCCCTTGCCAATAAGCCAGCTGATCTGCATACGCCGTATCGTTCAGCTTTTTCTTGAGATTCAGGGCGGTTAGCACCGTGCGCCCATCCACACTCGGGCGAATGGCGGGCGCCACCGGCGTATCCTGGTTATCGCCATTGGCGACCCGCTGGCGCAAGGAGTCGAGCAGCACTTGACCCACCGTAATGGCACGATATCGGCTATCCGAACCATCCACAATCAACCACGGCGCCCAAGCCGTATTGGTCATGCGCAATACGTGCCCGGCCACATCCTGAAACCGGCCGTAACCCTTGAGCCGTTTGCGATGCCCATCCGTCACACGCCACGCCGTATGCGGATCGCTCTCCAGCAGCTTCATGCGTTTTTTCTGTCCATCCTTGGTCAGATGGAACCAGAACTTCAACACCAGCGCGCCTTCATTGACCAGCATGGCTTCAAAACGGTTGATCTGGTCAACGCGTGCATCCAGGTCGGTCAGGGCCAAATGGCCCTTGATGCGTTGCTCAATGGGATCGGAATACCAGGAGCCGGCAAAAATACCTGTTCTGCCCTTGGGCGGCAAAGCCTGCCAATAGCGCCACATCACCGGCCGATCGCGTTCTGCCTCGGTCGGTTTGGCAAACGCCAGGGTAGAAAGGAAATGCGGGTCCATCCAGTCATACAGCACGCGAATCGTCTCGTCCTTGCCGGCAAAATCATGGCCGTGGATCAGGATCACCACAGGCACTTTGGCGGCTTCTTTCAGATCGAATTGCGTATTGAGCAAAGCCACGCGCAAATCCGGCACAATTTTCCGCCAGGTGGCCTTGTCGATTGCGTGACCGATTTCTGCCGACTCAAACATGGCCGCTCCTCGTTACGATTTGGGGTAAGTGCATTTTCGCTGGAACAATTTGCCATGTCTCCCCATTACAAGTCACCCCACAGCGCCATCAACACCGCCAGCGCTGCGAGCCCCGCTGTTTCCGTGCGCAAAATCCGGGGACCGAGCCGGATCGGTTGGAAACCGACCGTCGTCGCGGCGATCAGCTCGCTATCGTCAAACCCGCTCTCAGGCCCCACACACAGCGTCACCGCTTGCGTGGGCGTTGCCCTGTCCTTCAAAGACGTGCAAGCTCCCGGCGCGCAAATCAAGCGCAAGCCAGCAGAAGTGGCTGACAGCTGCCCCAGATAGCGCGGCAACTCGACAATGGGGGCGACTTTGGGCACCCGGTTGCGCCCGCTTTGCTCGCACGCGGCAATCACGATGCTGCGCCAATGCGCCACCCGCCGCTCGGCGCGCTCGCCGGACAACTTCACCACGCTGCGCTTGGCCATTACCGGCTGAATGCGCGCCACCCCCAATTCAACCGCTTTTTGCACCACCCAGTCCATTTTGTCGCCCGCGGGCAAAGCTTGCACCAAGGTAATATCCAAGGGGGATTCGTTATCCTGCGCATCGAACGTCTCCAGCGTCGCCATGAGCGCCGCTTTGGGCGGCTTGCCATTCATGGCAAGCGTCGCGCGCCATTGGCCGCCTTGCCCATCAAACAAGATCGCCGTATCGCCAGCGCCGACTTTTAAAACATTCACGGCGTGATGCGCCGTCTCTGCAGGCAGTTGCACGGTCGCACCCGCACTGAGCGGGAAAGGGCAGAAGAATCTGGGTGTCATTCTAGGATTATCGCTAAAACAGGGCGCAAACGCCATGAAAAATCACTTACCGTTACCATTCAATCCACGCGCAATCCACGCGATCACCTGTCTTGCCAAAGACAAAAACTAATCCCGTCTGACCACGTCGCGTCCAAGGCGGTAAGTTAAAATCAGCTGCCTATGCCTACCTCGCCCACTCCCCAATTCATCCATCTTCGCCTGCACAGCGAATACGCCATCAGCGACGGCATCACGCGGATTGACAATGCCATTGCCCGCGCGGTGGCTGACCAGCAGCCAGCGTTAGCGCTCACTGACCTGGCCAATCTGTTCGGCATGGTCAAGTTTTACACCGCGGCGCGCAGCCAAGGCGTCAAACCGATCATCGGCTGTGACGTGTGGATTGATGATGATACTGCGGCCGGGAATGATGCCCGGCGCGAGTCCACACGGCTCCTGCTACTGGTCAAAAACAACGCGGGTTACTTGCGCCTGTGCGAGCTGATTTCGGCAGCCTACCTTGCCCCGCGTCGTCAAGGCCAGACCAGCCGGGCGGAAATTTCCGTTTCGCAGCTCAGCCTGGGGGACAACAGCGGTTTGATTGCCTTATCTGGCGGCCCGCTGGGCGATGTCGGGTTATGGCTTGCCGCCAACAAAACCGCGCAGGCTGAAGAACGTGCCAAACTTTGGGCGCAACGCTTTCCGGGTGCGTATTACATCGAAGTGCAGCGCCCGAGCGGCAAAACCGTCACGGAAGACGCTCACTCGGCTGACAACCAGCTGGTAGCAGCCAGCGCCGATTTAGCCGCACGTTTAGGCCTGCCACTGGTGGCCACGCATCCCATCCAGTTTCTGGATGAAGACGACTTCAAAGCCCACGAAGCGCGCGTGTGCATTGCCGAAGGTTATGTGCTGGGCGACAAGCGCCGCCCGAAAAATTTCAGCCCGCAGCAGTATTTCAAAACCCAGGCCGAGATGGTCGAATTATTTGCCGACCTGCCGGAGGCCTTGGAAAACGCCGTACACATCGCCCAGCGTTGCAACCTGACGCTGACTTTGGGCAAAAGCCGCCTGCCGGACTTTCCCACGCCCAATGGCGAACCGCTGGAGAGTTTTTTGGCCAGCGAATCGCATCGCGGCCTGGCCAAGCGGCTGGAACTGCTCTACCCCGATGCAACCCAGCGTGAAGCGCAACGTGCCACTTACGTTGAACGCCTGGATTTTGAAATCAAAACCATTATCCAGATGGGCTTTCCCGGCTACTTCTTGATCGTTGCCGACTTCATCAACTGGGCGAAAAACAACGGCGTGCCGGTGGGGCCTGGCCGCGGCTCAGGTGCGGGCTCGCTGGTCGCTTACAGCTTGGGGATTACCGATCTTGACCCGCTGCGTTACGAGCTGCTGTTCGAGCGCTTCCTGAATCCCGAACGCGTCTCAATGCCTGACTTTGACATCGACTTTTGCCAGGAAGGGCGCGACCGGGTCATTGATTATGTGAAGAAAAAATACGGCGCCCATGCCGTCTCGCAAATCGCCACCTTTGGCACAATGGCCGCCAAAGCCGTGATTCGTGATGTCGGCCGGGTGCTGGATTTAGGCTTTAACTTTGTCGATCAATTCGCCAAGCTCATCCCCAATGAATTGGGCATCACGCTCAAAGACGCGCTGGATAAAGAACCGCTCATTCGCCAGCGTATTGACAGCGAAGAAGAAATCGCCGAACTGTGGTCGCTGGCCATCAAGCTCGAAGGCTTGACGCGCAATGTGGGCATGCACGCCGGGGGCGTGCTGATTGCGCCCGGCAAACTCACCGACTTTTGTCCGCTGTATGCCGCTGCAGGCACGGATTCCGTCATTTCGCAATTCGACAAGGACGATGTAGAAAAAGCCGGCCTGGTGAAGTTTGACTTTTTAGGCCTGCGCACGCTCACCATTCTGGACGAAGCCGTGCGGCTGGCAAAAGAAGTCGAAGGCGTCGACATCAATCTGGAAACCCTGCCGCTGGACGACCGCGCCACCTACGACACGATTTTCAAAAGCGCAAACACCACCGCCGTATTCCAGTTTGAATCCGGCGGCATGAAAGAAACCTTGATTCAAGCGCGCCCCGATTGCCTGGATGACTTGATCGCGCTCAACGCCCTGTATCGTCCGGGCCCGATGGACTTCATCCCGGACTACATTGCCCGGAAACACGGCAAAATCTTCAGTTACCCGCACCCGATCCTGGAGCCAGTGGTCGATAAAACCTACGGCATCATGGTGTACCAGGAACAAGTGATGCAATCGGCACAGGTCGTCGCCGGTTACAGCCTCGGCGGCGCCGACTTGCTGCGCCGGGCGATGGGTAAAAAGAAACCCGAAGAAATGGCGCAACAGCGGGAAATTTTTGTGGCGGGCGCGGCAAACAATCAGATTGACGCCGGCAAAGCCAACGAAATTTTCGACACCATGGAAAAGTTCGCCGGCTACGGATTCAACAAATCCCACGCCGCCGCTTATTCGCTCGTGGCGTATCAAACCGGCTGGCTCAAATGCCACCACCCCGCCGCTTTTGCTGCCGCCACGTTGTCGTCAGAAATGGCCAACACCGACAAGATCCAGTTCTTTTTCAAGGATGCGACAGACAACGGCCTCATCTTTTTGCCACCGGACATTAACGCCAGCGGCGTGCGCTTTCGCCCCGTTGACAGCAAAACCATTCGCTATGGCCTGGGCGCCATCAAGGGCACGGGCGAAGCGGCGCTCACGGTGATTTTGATGGCGCGGGAGACCGATGGCCCCTTCACCGATTTGTTTGATTTTTGCCGACGGCTCGATAAACGCGTGGTCAACCGCCGCGTGATCGAATCGCTCATTCGTGCGGGCGCTTTTGACAGCATCGACAACCATCGCGCCAAACTGCTCGCCTCCGTCAGCATTGCGCTGGAAGCCGCCGAACAAGCCGAGCGCAACGCCCTGCAAAGCGGCTTGTTTGACCTGGATGGCAACCGCGAAAAAGCCACCGCACATTATGTCGCAACCCCACGCTGGACAGAACGCGAGCAACTGCTGCATGAAAAAGCCGCGCTAGGGTTTTTCCTCTCTGGCCATCCGTATCACGCCTATGCCGCCGAATTGTCGGCGTTCGTCAAACGGCGTCTCGGGCAAGTGGAACCGCAGCGCGACCCGGTATTGCTCGCCGGGATTGTGATCGCCTCCCGCACCCAGATGACCCGTCGCGGCAAAATGGCCATCGTCACGCTGGACGATGGCAGCACGCAAATCGAAGTCACTGTGTTTAACGAACTATGGGAAGCCGAACGCAGCAAAATCAAGGAAGACGAGTTGTTGCTGGTCGAAGGCAAAGTGCAAAAAGACGACTACAGCGGCGGCCTGCGTGTCACGGTGGAAAAGCTCTTCACGCTGAGCGAAGCCCGTGGCCGCTTTGCGCGCCGCCTGCAGCTCACCCTGAATGGCGGCTCGGACAGCGCCAGTGCCAAGCGCCTGCATTCTCTGCTCGCCCCCTTCCGCCAGGGCCCCTGCCCGATCCGCCTGCGCTACACCAACAGCGAAGCCAGTGCCGAATTGCCCCTGCCTGAGAACTGGCGCGTGCAACTGGACGACACCTTGATCACCGGCTTGGGCGAATGGCTCACGCCGGACAATGTGAAGATCATTTACAACTAGGTTATTTACAACTCAATCCATACCTCCATGCTCACCCGCATTGATAACGCCCTACTCGACAGCTTATGTGCACAAGCCGCCGCCAGCCCGCGTCGGCGCAAAAACCATAACCTGCACACCAGCGACACAGCGCTTGCGCACCGCCTGCTCAACGCCGTGCAAACCGACTCCTACATCGCCCCGCATCGGCATTTGGATCCGAGCAAAGATGAGACCTTCGTCGTCCTGCGCGGGCTCATGGGGCTGATTATTTTTGATGACGCAGGGACGATCAAGGAATGCATAAAAGTCGGCGCTGCCGATACGGCAAGCAATGTGCTCGGCGTCGACATCTCCGCTGGCACCTGGCACACCTCGCTCGCCCTCGTGCCAGATACCGTCATTTTGGAGGCCAAAGCAGGGCCTTATCAGCCGCTGACCGAAGCCGAACGCGCGCCCTGGGCCCCCACAGAAGGCGCACCAGAAGCCGCAGCACAGCTTTTGGCATGGCAGGCCTTGTTTACAACCGGCTAGACACAGGCTCATTTTTGCTGGTATTACACTAAAAAAACGACTCAGCGCACAAAAACGGCGAGACAGCAACAAAGCACCTATCGCCCCGCAAAAAGTCAGCGCTGATGAAACAACTGATGAACCCTCTGCACAGCAAGAAGGGGCAGGAAAGAACCCTGCCCGCTTCGCTGTGGATGCGCTACAAGGCTGTCAAGCAACAAACGCTCAGCTTTGCAGACCTCATTGCAGACCTGAGACTCCCGCTTCGCGGGCTGGTCTCCTCGCAGTAGCGGATGGCGGGACGGCGCTTGGGAAATATCAACCGATGAAATGCAAATGGCGCAGAAAATCCTGCGCCATTTTTATGGCCGATCCGTGATGAAAATCGGGTTTTTCTACAGCTTCAACGTGAAATTAACCGGCTCCGCGCTTTTGCGGAGTCCGGGTTGAATGTCGGGTTGGGCCTTGCAAATAACCGCAGCATCTACTCCCAATTGAGGTTGAGTTTGCGATGAGTAGCCGCGCAGTCTCGCAAATATAGATTGATGAGGCTTTGGTACGGAATGCCAACGTCCTCAGAGATTGTCTTGAAGTATGCGATGGACTCTTCGTCAAGCCGAATGGTGATTTGCTTCTTGAGTTGTGCTGCGTAAGGATTTTTCTTCGCAGCGGAGAAGTCATACTCTTTGCGCATGTGGCACCTCTATGGATAAGATTTGGATTCTTTGGCAGTTGCCTTCCGAGCGGAAATGATACGAATGGCATTGTTTTCGCTTCGATAGCAGTGACAGACAAGCAACAGTCGAAGCGCACTGCTCAGGCCAAGAAGCACAAAGCGATCTTCGTCTTCGGAATGATCGGGATCGCCAATTAACTTCGCACGTTCATCAACGAAGACAGATCTAGCTTCTTCGAAGCTCACGCCGTGCTTCGTAATGTTTGCAGCAGCCTTCCGATCATCCCATTCGAAGTGAAGTGTGCTCATGCATGCAGTGTAACTACAATGTAGTGTTACCGCAAGGACAGAGTCACCTTATTGTCGTGAGTTTCTGATCTGTCCGGTTTTGTAGCACGAGAACTGTCCGGTTGTCATAGAGCCCTGAAGGGGGTGAATGATGAGGCGGACAGAACGGCTACAGGAGATTCGGAAGATGAGATTCGAGGAAGCGTATGAAGGATGGAACAAGGGTTGGCTGACGCAGGCAGAAGCCGCGCAGATACTTGGGGTTTGTGCGCGTAGTTTTCGCCGCTACGCGGGGCGCTATGAAGCCGAAGGGCTGGACGGGCTGATCGACCGTCGACTGGAACAAGTCTCGAACCGCCGGGCGCCGGTGGACGAGGTGATGGCGCTAAATTAGGGTCAGACTCGAATTAATGTGATTTTGTCTGCTTAGGCCTGCCACGCGCCAGCGGGGTGGCTCGTCTTTTTGAAAGCGCTTCCACCTGTGCGCTGAACCGATCATCCCCTAAAGCCCATGATTTATTTGTTGCGTCACGGATAGCCTCTATATCAGCTTTAGAAACTTGCACGCGGAATAGCTCTCGGTATGCAGACTGACGCTCTTCATCGGTGAACCCTAGTTTGCCATATAAAGAATGAGGAGCTACCAGCGCATTAAAATTGCCCTGTGCATTTGCGCCGTAACTCGACCAAGGATAATCGCCAGGATGTTCGACCATGGCGGCGCGGACTGGATTCATTTCAATGTAGCGCATACAGGTGAGCAGATAGCGTTCGCTGTCAATCAATGTGCTTTTGTAACGTCCCTCCCACAGCGTGCCAGTTCGTCCATAAGCATAGTTGAAATACTGCACATAACGACGACCGATGGACTGCATGGTCTTGGACAGACACGATTCCGTTTCCGGTGTCACCAGCAGATGCACATGATTCGTCATCAGAATATAAGCATGGACAATGAGAGAATGAACCTCGGCAGCCTCTTGCAGGCAGCGCAGGTAAAAGTGGTAATCCTCGGGAGCAGAAAAGATTGCATTGCGGTTATTGCCGCGCTGGATCACATGCAACGGCTGACCGGGGAGATAAAACCGGGGAAGGCGAGCCATGAATTAACTCCAGACGATGAGAGAGACTGGAGAATAGCAAATAATTCGAGTCTGACCCGAATGGCACTAGACCCGAATGGCACTATGCATTTCATCGTCTACAACGCGGTACGCTTGCTGATCGTCGATGCGGCGAGACAGGTGAAAATTCAGCCGCGAAGAATTGGCTTCAAAACCGGTGTCCAGACCCTGCGGCAATGGGAGCCGCAACTCAATCAA
>LNAP01004565.1_pt1 | contig 12724 bp, 8 predicted proteins | sample 602601 | NCBI WGS metagenome assembly LNAP01 (sample SAMN02440304, study PRJNA202911) | soil metagenome | biome: Subtropical and temperate rainforests or woodlands; isolation source: soil samples (1 kg each in a 20% v/v slurry with milli Q water) were... ...
CTATCCACTTGACGCCCACCCACCCTGTCATAGACTCCGCTCATCCGTCAGGGAGATACGGTTATGCGGCGTTTTTGTGTTTGGGTTATTGGATTGACCGTTGTGACCTGCGCAGTACACGCGCAAACGCCCGCGTCAGACGATCCGTTGTTGGAAAACAGCACCGCTGGCAGCAATGCGACAGCCAGCAGCGAGGCCCGGGGCGTGTTGCGTGCCCGGGATCAGGCGGTGCTCGCCAGTGAGTTGTCCGGGCGCATTGTCGAGCTGCCGTTCAGTGAGGGCGAGTCGTTCAAGAAGGGCGATACGCTGGCGCGTTTCGATTGTTCCGCTTATCAGGCCCAGCTCAATGCGGCGCAGGCTGCCAACCGTGGTGCGGGTGAAGAGCTGTCCCACAACAAACAGCTGGCGGCGTTGAATTCGGTCGGGCGTTTTGAAGTGGCGCGGGCCCAAGCCAAAGTCAGCGAGACGCAGGCGCAGTCTCAGGTTTATCAGGTTCAGGTGAAACGCTGCAGCGTGCTGGCGCCGTTCGATGGCCAGGTCGTCGAGCGCAAGGTCAAACGCTATGAAAGCGTGGCGGCCGGTGCACCGTTGCTGGATGTGGTAGACAATCGAACGCTGGAGATCCATCTGCTGGTGCCGTCACGCTGGATGGCCCGGCTCAAGCCCGGTCAGACCTTCAGCTTTGTCCCCGATGAAACCGGTCAAGCGCTGGATGCCACAGTCAAACGCCTCGGCGCTCGAATTGATGAAGGCAGCCAGACCTTGTTGCTGGTTGCAACACTGCCCAATGCCAACGGTTTGCTGGCCGGCATGAGCGGCACGGCGCGTTTCGCGGAGCTTAAATGAACGCGCCCGCTGCGAGCGGTGCCGAACAGGTCTTCGCCAGGTTTCTTGATCTCGAACGCCTGACCCGCGCTGCGCGCACGCCTGCGCAACTGGCCTACAGCCTGGTCAATGACGGGCAGGCGCTGTTTGGTTTTCGTCATGCGGCGCTATTGATTGCCGGCAAGGTGCAGGCGGTGACGGGTGTCAGTGCCGTCGACCCGAATGCGCCATTCGTGGCGTTCGTCGAGCAGGCCGTGGCGCAGTTGTTCAAGGCCGGTGTGCTGAAGCAGGCAAGGGTGATACCGGCGAATGTCCTCAGCGAATCGATTCAGGCCGATTGGCAAAGTCTTTCGGCGGCTCAGGTGTTTTGGCTGCCGCTGATCGATCACCAGGGCGAGGTATTCGGTGGGCTGTGGCTGGCGCGGGACCTGCCGTGGAACCCTTCCGAGCAAGTGCTGCTGTCGCAACTGGGCGACACTTACAGCCATGCCTGGTTGGCGCTGCAACCGCGCAAACCGTGGCGGCTACGCTGGACCCGAAAACGTCGGGTGGCACTGGTCGCCGTGCTGTTGCTCGGGTTGCTGATCCCGGTGCGCCAATCGGTGCTGGCGCCGGCAGAAGTGGTTCCATTGGGCGGCCGCGTGGTGGCTGCGCCCTTGGACGGCGTGATTGCCGAATTCCTGGTCAAACCCAATCAGACGGTCAAAGCCGGCGACCTGTTGCTGCGCTTCGAAAGCACCACGCTCAAGGCCCAGGCCGATGTGGCCGAACGCGCCTTGGGGGTGGCCGAAGCTGAACTGAAGGCCAATTCCCAACGCTCGTTCGCCGATGCCGAGTCCAGCTCGAAGATTGATCTGCTGGCTGCGCGAGTCGAGCAAAAACGCGCCGAACGGGATTACGCCCGCGAATTGCTCAAACGCAGTGAAGTCCGCGCCGAGCGCGGCGGTATCGCGGTGTTCGCCGATGCGGAGCGCTGGACCGGCAAGCCGGTGCAGACCGGCGAGCGGCTGATGGAAATTGCTGACCCGACCCAGGCCGAGTTGCGCATCGAACTGGCGGTGGGCGACGCGATATCCCTTGAGCCCGGCGCGCAAGTCGCGCTGTTTCTCGACAGCGATCCGTTGCAGCGGCACTTGGCGAAACTCGAACGCTCGGCTTATGAGGCGCAACCCACCGCTGCCGGACAACTGGCTTATCGCCTGGATGCGAATTTCGAGGGCGCACCGCCGCGCATCGGCCTGCGCGGCACCGCTAAAATTTTCGGCGACCGTGCTCCGTTGGCGTTGTACCTGCTGCGTCGACCTCTGGCCGGGTTGCGCCAGAGTGTGGGGCTTTAGATGAGCCTGCCGAGCCTGCGGGCCGACTTGCAACTGTCCGTGGCGACTCCGGCCCTCGATGGCTCGCCGCGCTGGACCCTCGCCGACCCAGTGCGCGGGCGCTATTTCAAACTCGGTGCCGCCGCGATGCGGTTGCTGCGTCATTGGTCGTTGGGGGATCCCGAGCAGGTGTTACGCGCCGCCAACCGCGAGCCCGGGTTGCCACTCGATGGCGCGGAGCTTGAGCAGTTGCTGGGCTTTTTGCGTGGCCACGACCTGATCAGCGCACTCGACCCGCAACAGCGCGCCAGTTACAGCCTGAAGGCGGCCGCCCAGCGTCAGACGCTGTGGCAGATTCTGCTGCACCAATACCTGTTTTTCCGCATTCCCCTGTGGCGCCCCGACGCTTTTCTCAATCGTGCCTGGCCATGGATCGAGCGCTTCGGCCCGCGGGCGCTGCGCTACGGGTTGCCCGTGACGTTGGGGCTCGGGGTGTTTCTGGTGTCGCGGGACTGGCAGCGGTTTATCGCCACCTTCCCGCATCTGTTCAGTCTCGGCGGCGCTCTGGCGTTCGGTGTGGCGCTGTTTTTCGCCAAGCTCTGTCACGAGTTCGGCCACGCCTTCATGGCCAAGCGCGCGGGTTGTCGGGTGCAGAGCATGGGCGTGGCGTTCATGGTGTTGCTACCGATGTTTTACACCGACGTCAGTGATGCCTGGCGGGTCAATGATCGTCGTGCGCGACTGTTGATCGGCGCCGGTGGTGTGCTGGCGGAATTGCTGCTGGCGAGCATTGCACTGCTGGTCTGGTCATTGCTGCCGGACGGTCCCGGGCGCACCGCTGCATTCATGCTCGCCAGTGCCACCTGGATCACCACGCTGGTGATCAACCTCAACCCGTTCATGCGCTTTGATGGTTACTTTTTGCTCAGCGACTTTTGGGAAGTGGACAACCTTCAAGGGCGAGCCTTTGCCTTGTGTCGTTGGCGGTTGCGCGAGTTTTTGTTCGGCTATGGGGCTGCGGCGCCGGAGCCCTGGTCGCCGAAGATGCAGCGTCGATTGCTGATCTGGGGCTATGGCGCGTGGCTGTGGCGTGCGGCGTTGTTTCTCGGGATCGCGCTGGCGGTCTATCACCTGTTCTTCAAGGTGTTGGGGATTTTCCTGATGCTGGTGGAGCTGGTTTGGTTCATCTTCCTGCCGATCTTGAGTGAGTGGCGGCAATGGTGGAGCCGACGGGAGCAGGCCTATGTCCCCCGCGTGTTGCTCAGCGGTCTGGCCTTGCTCGGACTGGTGCTGGTGCTGGTTTTGCCGTGGCGCAGTGCGGTGGAGCTGCCGACGATGCTGGAAGCGGGACGCGCCAGTGCGTTGCACGCGCCCGTCGCGGCGCGGGTCAAAACGGTGAACGTGCATGACGGTCAGGTGGTTGCCCAGGGTGAGGTGCTGATCGAACTGGAATCGCCGGACCTGGACTCGCGCCAGGCCATCGTCCGGCGTGAAATCCAGATCCAGCAGTTGCAGATGCGCCGTCAGGCCAGTCGCAGCGAAACCGCCGCCGACGCCGGGATTATTGAGCAACGCCTGGCGGAGGCGGTGGCCGACTATCGCGGGCTGGCCGCCCAGCGTGAACGTCTGCTGCTGCGCGCGCCCCACGCCGGCACCGTGCGCGATCTGTTGCCGCAACTGGTGGCAGGTCGCTGGCTGTCGACCAAAGATCCCCTGGCGCGGGTCGTTGAAGACGGTGCACGGTTGCGTGGCTATCTGGCCGAAGCCGAACTGTGGCGCGTGGCGCCGGGGGCCACCGGGCGGTTCATTGCCGATGATCCGATGCACCCGGCGATCGCCGTGCGATTGACCGAAATCGACACCAATGGCGCGGCCTATGTCGATCAGGAAGCGCTGACGTCCGATCACCACGGGCCGATTGCCGTGCGCCGGGATGCGCATCAACGGGCTGAGCCGGTGCAGGGACAATACGGGGCGCGGTTGAGCACCCTCGAAGCCGCGCCGACGCCGATGCAACCCTTGCGCGGCGTGGTGGTGTTGCAGGGCAGCGGCGAGTCGTTGTTGGGCGTGGCCTGGCGCCGCATGGCGGCGCTGGGTGTCAGGGAAAGCGGTTTCTAAGGAGAGCAGGTGATGGCGAATACCGAATCAGTAGCGGCCGATGGCTTGGTGGTTCGGCCCTCGCGGACCAGCGATGGGCCTTTTTTGCACAGTCTTTACCAGGCGGCGCGGCCGGATCTGCAATGGATCGACGGCGATCGAGAAGTGATTGAGCAGGTGGTCGCCCAGCAATTTCAGGTGCAGGAACAGGGATTGGGGGAGCGATTCCCCAACGCGATGCATTACGTGATTGAAAAGCTCGACACAGCCATCGGCGCGCTGACCACCGATTTTGGCCCCAATGAAATTCGCGTGTTGTACCTGGCATTCATTCCACAGGCCCGCGGCCAGGGTTATGGCCGCAAGGTGCTGCAAGGTGTGCAGAAAGCCGCGCAACAGATCCGTTGCCCGGTGGCCACGGTGGTCTGGGCCAACAATCCCCATGCGCGCCAGCATTACCTGGCGCTGGGGTTTCAGGTTGAAGAGTGCAGCCCGGCGGCGGAGCGGTTGGTGTGGTATCCACAAGGCTGAATCCACCCCCGCCCCCTGTAGGAGCGAGCCTGCTCGCGATGGCGGAGTATCAGTCACCATAGATGTGAATGAACCACCGCCATCGCGAGCAGGCTCACTCCTACAATGGGATTTCGGTGTGTTCAGTTGAAGGCGATATAGAAATACCCCATGTCCGGATCACGGCCCATGGCCGGCACACGAGAGACAAAAATGCCCTGCACCTGACCCAGCATCGGTAACTCCAGCGTGCATAACCCATCCACAAACGCTGTGGGTTCCAGGCTGTTGAACTCGACACTGAACGGCACGCGCTCGCTGTTTGGCATCCGCGAATGGGGCGTTTCTTCAAGCGTGTCGATATGGATCGACAACTCACTGCCATCCGGCAGCCGCAGCGAGCCTGTCTTGCCCAGCAGGGTCTGAAAGTGTTGGCTTTGAACCTGTTGCAACATGGCGTCACTCCCGAAAAACGGCCGGGGGATGGGTATCCCCCGGCCAGACCTCAATTGCGAGAAGGGAACAACCCGTTCAAGGCGATGCTGAAGTTGAGCACCAGGAATGGGTTCATCGTTTCCATCGGCAAACCGTTACCGGCCGACGAGATTTCCCCCGTCACGGCAGTGGCCACGCCCTTCAGCGGTACCGCCGCAGCGCCTTGCGCATCAGAGAAGATGCTCGCCGAGCCCGGGCCGCCGCCCGAAGCACCGATGTACGAGTTGGTCGCGGTTGGAGCGGTGACCGGGTTGCTCGCCGGGCTGGCCAGTTGCAGGGTGGTGGTGGCCGTCAGCCCGGACAAGGCATGGGTGTGATTCGGCAGGTTGGTGATGGTCGCGGTGACGTTCTCGGTCCCGGAGAATTCGCCAATGACCCGTGGTGTCAGGTTCAGCCCGTTGCCCATGCACACCGGCATTCGGCCTTGCAGGTTGGGTAGCATGAAGTTGGTGGAGCCATTGCCGCCGAAGTTGACGCCGAGCAGGGCAAATAGCGCGTTGTATTGCTGGACCGCCAGCGTCTGGCCGTTGCACAGGGCCCAGCCGTTGGGAGCAAAGTTAAAGGCGAAAGGCTGAATAGTGCCCATGAATACTTCCATAGTTCCTTATCCCTCAGGTTAGTGTCTGAAGCGTCACGTAAGGCCCGGTTATCCGGGCGGATCGCGCTGATCAGCCGACTCCATTCATCTCCGTGGCTGGGTCACGCCAAGCCAGAGCGTAGTAGATCCGGATGATTGCCGAATGTCGTTGGTCGTAAAGCCAGCATCGACGACGGCGCTGACGCTGACCTACAGTGATGACACGCTTCACGCTTTTTCACTGGCAGTCCCGAGGGGAGCAATGGAGGCGTACAGAGAATTGCCACTTGAGGGCACCCAAGGCCCGCAAGCGACACCCGGTGCCTGGGCGAGCGTCAAGCGCTTGCTTCGGTGGGTGCGCGAACATTGGCTGTTGCCGATCCTCGCGTTGGCCGCGCTGGTGCGTTTCTACGACCTGACGGCGGCGGCTATCTGGGGCGACGAAGGTTCCAGCCTGCTGATGAGCCAGTTTTCGCTCGGCGGGATCTGGCTGCACGCCGCGTACGATGTCCACCCGCCGCTGTATTTCATGCTGCTGCACGGCTGGGTCGAGCTGTTCGGCGACGGTATATTTTCGATCCGCAGTTTCAGCGCGCTGCCCGGGATCGCCACGGTGTGGCTCGGCGTCTGGCTGATGGACTTGCTCGCCACCCGGCGTGCCGCGCTGCTGGCCGGTTTGCTGCTGGCGCTGCTGCCTACGGCGGTGCGATACAGCCAGGAAGTGCGGATGTACTCACTGCTGGGCCTGTGGCTGATCGGTGCGACGATTGCCTTGGTCTACTGGATCCGATACCCCCGGCGCACGCGTTATCTGGTGGCGTATGTGCTGCTCATGACAGCGGCGTTCTACACCCATTACTTCACCGCCCTGTGCGTGCTTTGCCATTGGCTGTATCTGGGGGTGATCCGCCTGCAACCAGGTTACCGCTTGCGGCATATTCAACGCCCCGGCTGGTGGCTGGCGAACGTGGCGATTGTGTTGTTGTACTTGCCTTGGGTGCCGAGCCTGATCGATCTGGTCCAGCACATGGATCAGCTCAAGGCCAATGGCGATGTGGGATGGGAGGCACCGGTCACGTTCGGCTCGTTGCCGTCGATGATCTGGTCGTTTCTGATCCAGGACGATGGCGAGAACCTGCCGACCCTGATTTTCAGCACGTTACCTTTGGCGTTGCTGGCCTTGATGTGGGTGGCGCTGGCGCGGGATCGCAGCGTGATTCGGGGCAGTGCGCTGGTGGTGATCTACACCGTTGTGCCGTTGCTGGTAGTGTTTGGGGTGTCGTTTGTCTCGCCGGTGTTCATCGAGCGTTACCTCACTGCCTACGCCCTCGGCCTGCCAATGATTGCCGCACTGGCCATTGATCGCCTGTACTCAGGGGCCCGGGTGTTGGCCATGACGGTGCTGGTGTTGTTTGCCGGTGTCGAACTGGTGGGCCTGAATAACAACGCCACGGTCGATAGCAACGACCAGTTCAACGTCATGGTCAATTACGTCAACCAGCACTTCGTTGCCGGTGACCGAATCGTCACCAGCGACATGCTTTGGTACCTCAGCTACGTCTATTACAACCGCACCGACGCCAAGCCGTTGCTGTACACGCCACCGTTACCAGGCGGTGCGTCGAGCCGGCCGAGTGCTTATGGTTTCGGCACGTTGGTGACCCCGGACATTTACCTCGATAGCCTTGGCACCTTGCCCAAAGGCACGGGGCGCGTGTGGTTGATCGGCACTGTCGGTGTGCCGGACGAGTTCGCCCCGTTGCCCGCCGGCTGGCGGAGCGTTGGCCAAACGCAGGCAGGAGGCGCCAATGCGCGCTTGTTCGTGTTGCGTTAAGTCAGTAACAAAAATCTTGTTTTTCAGACGATTTAGCTTCGATTTGATATCAAAACACTACTACTGCTTCGGCCATTCATAGTCTACGCTCCGTCATACATAAAGGACTGATGATCAGGTGAAGGGATGCAGCAGTACCACTTTATCTCCGGCTTGCCGCGTTCAGGCTCGACCCTGCTTTCTGCAATCCTGTTGCAGAACCCGCGTTTCCACGCCGGCATGACCAGCCCCGTTGGCGCCCTGTTTTCAGGTGTTCTGGAACAGTGCAGCGCCGGCAGTGAGTTTGGCGCGGTGATCGATACCGATCTGCGCCGACGCTTATTGCGCGGTCTGTTCGACTCCTTCTACGCCGACAAGGCCGACAAACCGGTGGTGTTCGACACCAACCGGCTATGGAGTTCGCGCTTGCCGGCCATCAGCGACCTGTTCCCGCAAGCCAAGGTCATTGCCTGTGTGCGCAATGTCGCCTGGGTCATGGACAGCATCGAGCGTTTGTACCGCGCCAACCCCTTTGAAAACACCAAACTGTTCGGCGACGCGATCGAGCGCAACACCGTCTACAGCCGTTGCGAAACCCTGGCCCAGCGCAATCGCCTGGTGGGATTTGCCTGGGCTGCGCTCAAGGAAGCCTATTACGGCGAACACGCCGAGTCGCTGCTGATCGTCGACTACGACCTGCTGACTCAGGCGCCGGATCGGGTGATGCGGCTGGTCTACGACTTCATCGGCGAACCCTGGTTCGAGCATGACTTTGACCACCTCGCTTACGACGCGCCAGCGTTCGACCAGGCCCTGGGGGTTTCGGGCCTGCACAAGGTCAAGCCGAGGGTCGAACTGCAATCGCGGCGAACGATTTTGCCGCCGGACTTGTTCAAGCAGTACGCAGAATTGTCCTTCTGGCTCGATGGCTCAGCCAGCGCCGCCAATGTCATTCGCATGAAAGCCGATGCCGCGATCAGTTGATCGCGGCATTTTCATTTTCGCGTCACGAAAGTTCGAGTCCGGGTGAGCAGCATGTGGTGGAGCAAAGGCAAGTCGCGGGTTACCGAAGGTGCACGGGCGCTGGCCTCGCCCATGATCATGTCCCTGGAGCCGCGAATGTTGTTCGACGGCGCGGTCGCGGCCACCGTGGCGGATGCCGCCCAGCCTGAAAGCCATCCCACGGCCGACGCGGCGAAAGCGCCGGCGAATGATCAGCCGGTCGCCAGCAAAGACACCCACGGCCAGGCCGATGCCACGCCGGCTTCAACACCTGTTGCCGTACCGGGGCAGAGCGTGGTGTTCGTCGATTCCCGGGTCAAGGACGCCGACAGCCTGCTCAAAGGCGTGGCGCCTGGCACTCAAGTGGTTCAGCTGGACGCGAGCCGGGACGGTCTGCAACAGATTGCCGATTATCTGGATACCCATCAGGGCATCAGTTCCGTGCAAATCATTGCTCACGGCAACGCGGGCGACCTGTGGCTGGGCGACAGCTATCTGTCGGCCGACAACGTCGCGGCCCGCAGTGCGGTGCTGGCGGAAATCGGCAAGGACATGAATGCCGGCGGCGACATCATGATCTACGGCTGCTACACCGCCGAAGGTGAGCGAGGCTTGAGTTTTGTCGATTCCCTCGCGCAGCTGACCGGCCGTGATGTAGCCGCTTCCAGCAACCGCACCGGGATCGGCGGCGACTGGGACCTGGAAATTGTCACCGGCAACATCGAAAGCGCCAACGTGCTGTCGACCACGGCCATGAGTGAATATCAGTGGGGCCTGGCGACCTGGACTGCTACCAACAACGGCAACACCGGTATCGGCTCGTTGCGTGCCGCCATCGCCTCGGCGCAGAACGGCGATATCGTCACCTTCAACGCCAGCATGACGGTGCAGCTGACGTCCGAACTGCTGATCAACCAGAACATCACCGTCGATGGCGACTTGAACAACGACGGCGTGGCTGACGTAATTCTCGACGGTCAGTACCGGACGCGGGTGATTGAAATTGCCGCGGGCAGAACCGTGACCCTTGATGGCCTAGTGATTACCCGTGGCCTGGTGGCGGGAACGGGCGGTAACGGTGGCTACGGTGCCTCAGGGGCCATGGCCGGGGGGATTTTCAACGCCGGCATCCTGACCCTTAACAACGTCAGCGTGACCTCCAATGCCGCTTCCGGCGGCGGTGGCGGCGGCGGTGTCACGGGTGCTTTTTACGGCGGTGGCGGTGGTGGTGGCGGCGGTTTGGGCGGTCAGAACGGTGGGCATGGTGGCTCGGCCGGGCCGGGCACCGGCACGTTGGGCGGCCAGGCTGGCAGCGCCAATGCCGGCGGCTACGGTGGCGGTTATGACGCGACCCACATGGGCGGTCGCGGTGGCACCAATACTGGCGGCGCGGGCGGGCTGGGCGTGTCCTATTACAGTAACGGCGGTAACGGCTCGACGGCCACCAATGGCACGATTTCCATTGGCGGCGGGGGCGGTGGCGCCGGTTGGGACAAAGTCGGTGGCGCTGGCGGCAACGCGGCGGGCGGGATCTACAACGCCAGCAGCGGCACCATTACCATCATCGGCACTTCGACCATCAGCAACAACATCGGCGCCGGTGGTGGCGGTGGCGGTGGCGGTGGCCAAGGCAGCAATGCCAGCAATGGCGGCATCGGCGGTCGGGGCGTCGGCGCGATCTGGAACAAAGGCACGCTGCTGATCACGGCCTCCAACTTCGCGGCCCTGGCTGGTAATGCCGCGGCCAGTGGAGCAGGCGGTACCGCGCAGGGTGGAGGTACAACCGGCACTTCGCCGACCTCCGTCGCGACTATCTTCAACGACGGAGGTGTACTCAACACCGCGTATGCGCCGCCGCCGACCGCAACCATTGTGGTCGCTGACACCACGCTGAGCATCGGCGAAACGTCCTTGGTGACGATCACCTTTTCCGAGGCCGTGACCGGTTTCACCAACGCCGACCTGACCATCGCCAACGGCACTCTGAGCGCCGTCAGCAGCGCCGATGGCGGCATCACCTGGACGGCCACCTTCACGCCGACCGCGAGCATTTCCGATACGACCAACCTCATCACCCTGGACAACACCGGGGTGAACAACGGCCTGGGCACGGCCGGCGTCGGTACCACGAACTCCAATAACTACGTGGTCGACACCTTGCGCCCCACCGTCGGCATCGTGTTCACCGACACCGCGCTGAAGGTCGGCGAAACGTCGCTGGTGACCTTCACCTTCAGCGAGGCCGTCAGCGGTTTCACCAACGCGGACCTGACGATTGCCAACGGCACCTTGTCGGCCGTGAGCAGCAGCGATGGCGGCATCACCTGGACGGGCACCTTCACGCCAACCGCCAGCATCACTGACGCGACCAACCTGATCACCCTCGATAACACCGGGGTCAGCGACCTGGTCGGCAACGCCGGCAGCGGCACCACCGATTCGAACAATTACGCCATCGATACCGTGCGCCCGACCGCGACCATCGTGGTGGCCGACACGGCACTGAAAATCGGCGAAACGTCGCTGGTGACCATCACCTTCAGCGAAGCCGTCAGCGGTTTCACCAACGCCGACCTGACCCTCGCCAACGGCACCCTGAGCGCGGTGAGCAGCAGCGATGGCGGCATCACCTGGACGGCGACCTTCACACCGACTGCCAGCGTCAATGACACAACCAACCTGATCACCCTGAACAACACAGGGGTCAGCGACCTGGCGGGCAACGCCGGCAGCGGCACCACCGATTCCAACAACTACGCCATCGATACATTGCGTCCAACGGCAACCATCGTGGTGGCGGACACCGCATTGAGAATCGGTGAGACCTCGCTGGTGACCATCACCTTCTCCGAGGCGGTGAGCGGTTTCACCAACGCCGACCTGACTATCGCCAACGGCACATTGACGGCCGTGAGCAGCAGCGACGGCGGAATTACCTGGACGGCGACCTTCACGCCGACCGCCAGCATCAACGACACAACCAACCTGATCACCCTGAACAACACCGGGGTCAGCGACCTGGCGGGCAACGCCGGCAGCGGCACTACCGATTCGAACAACTACGCCATCGACACCGTGCGGCCAACGGCAACCATCGTGGTGGCGGACACCGCATTGAGAATCGGCGAAACCTCGCTGGTCACCATCACCTTCTCTGAGGCGGTCAGCGGCTTCACCAACGCCGACCTGACGATTGCCAACGGCACGTTGACGGCCGTGAGCAGCAGCGATGGCGGCATCACCTGGACCGCGACCTTTACCCCGAGCGCCAGCATCAACGACACGACCAACCTGGTCACCCTGAACAACACCGGCATCGCGGATCTGGCGGGCAACGCCGGCAGCGGCACTACCGATTCCAACAACTACGCCATCGACACGGTGCGTCCGACGGCCACGATTGTGCTGGCCGATACCACCCTGACCGCGGGCGAAACCTCGCTGGTGACCATCACCTTCTCCGAGGCCGTCAGTGGTTTCACCAACGCTGACCTGACGATTGCCAATGGCACGTTGACGGCTGTGAGCAGCAGCGACGGTGGCATCACCTGGACCGCGACCTTCACGCCTACCGTCGGCGTGAATGACCTGACCAACGTCATCACCCTGGCCAATACCGGCGTGGCCGACCTTGCCGGTAACACCGGCAGCGGCACCACCAATTCCGGCAATTACACGATCGATACCGTGCTGCCGACGGCGACTATCGTGGTCGCCGACAATGCGCTGAGAATCGGCGAAACCTCGCTGGTGACCATCACCTTCTCCGAAGCAGTGACCGGTTTCAGCAACGCCGACCTGACCATCGCGAACGGCACGCTCAGCGCGGTGAGCAGCGCCGATGGCGGGATCACCTGGACGGCCACGTTCACGCCGACCGGCAGCATTACCGACGCGACCAACCTGATCGTGCTCAACAACAGCGGTGTGCAAAACGGTTCGGGCAATGCCGGCAGCGGCACCACCAACTCCAACAACTACGCCATCGATACCGTGCGCCCGACGGCCACCATCGTGGTGGCGGACACTGCACTGAGCATCGGCGAAACCTCGCTGGTCACGATTACCTTCTCGGAAGCGGTCAGCGGT
>LNAP01004567.1_pt1 | contig 12720 bp, 10 predicted proteins | sample 602601 | NCBI WGS metagenome assembly LNAP01 (sample SAMN02440304, study PRJNA202911) | soil metagenome | biome: Subtropical and temperate rainforests or woodlands; isolation source: soil samples (1 kg each in a 20% v/v slurry with milli Q water) were... ...
CCACCGCGGACAGACCGGCGCAGATCCAGAGTTCGTCGGCGGTCAGGCCCCTCACCACCACGGGCTGGCGGTTCAGCCTGTGCGGCAGGAAGGTCACCAACCCGTCATGCGCGATATCGTTCAAGGCAGCCATCGCCGCTCAGAGCACGCCAGTGGCCTTGGTCAGCAGCCAGATGCCGACCACCAGCAGGATCGCACCCACGGCCACGGTGAGGCCGAACTGGCCCCAGGTGGCGCGGCCGGTATGGATTTCCGAGTAGCGCGTATAGGCGTGGTAGCACACGCCGACGAACATCGAGGCGACCACCAGCAGCGCGACCAGCAGCACGATGTCGTACCCGTAGTTCTGCAGCGTCTGCATGATGCCGCTGCCCTGGCCGCGCGAGGGGTCCTCGATGGTCGGCAGGCCCTGCGCCCGGGCCGCCAGCGGCAAACCCAGCAGCATCAATGGCGCGAGGATGGTGGTGGCAACGCGATGGGGAATCGGATGGGTCTTCATGGCGGTCGGGCCTTTCGTGGTGGTCAGGACAGGAGGAAATAGGTCAGCACCAGGTACATCGCGACGAAGCGCACGACGACACCCAGGAACTGGCGCTGGGACAGGCGCTGCTCGGCCCACCCGGTGTAGGCGGTACGCATCGCCCACACGCCCCACAGGAGCAGGACGGCGAACACCAGGCCGAGCACCACCGTGGCCACGGCGGCGGGGGCAAAGCCGCCATTGGCCTGGAAGGCACTGACCTGGGCGGCGTTCATTGGGGTGCCTCCTGGTCGGAGGGCGGGTTGGACTGGCGGTAGTCACCGGACAGCTCGACCGGATCGCGCGGCTGTGCGCGCGGCGGCGTCAAGTAGTCCTGGATGCCCGCCCGGACGCGCTGGAGGTCCTCGCGCAGGCGGGCATGGTCGAAGTGGTAGCGGGCGCGCTGCTGCTGAGCGGTAAGGACGGCGTGCTCGGCCTGGCGGTCAATCAGATCGATCTGGCGAACCAAAGCCGCAAGCTGCTCGCGTTCGATGGCATCGTCTGACGCGGTGGCGGGTTGCCCGGCCGCAAGCAACATGGCCAACAGCACGGCCAGCGAAGGCCATGCGGATGCGCGGCGGTTGGTCTGTCCCATCGAGCCATTCCCAAGTGAAGCGAATGGCCTTGATGCTGTGTCTCTTGCGCGGCTCGCGCCGCAATCAAACGGAACCGGTGGTCAACCGTATTTCAGATGTGTTGCTTGATCTGCCAGCCAACGCTCTATCTCATCTACTGTCACGTAGCACGGCAAGAAATCGTCACTTACTCCTCGCCTAGTAGCAGCACGCAAGGATCCCCTCTAGGAGTCAATATCGTTGTCTGCCGCTTGCCCCGCGTGACACTGACCCGAAAGTTCTGGCGTGCTTGGTCATTGATTTGATCTCTGGAGTTGAAACGCACGATGCGGTCCGGATTGGCGACTATTTCCTTTTTTACCCGCTTCGGCCAACCCTCAAAAATAATCACCTCATCGAACTGCTTCCCCTTCGCCTTGTGCATGTTCATCACGACAACGCCAGATTCTGGCTTGGCGCTCGCGGAAAAGTGCTCTTTTACGAAGGCTTGTCGAATGATCGTCAGTGCATTGCGATATCCGTTGTCTCGCCAATCCTGAGAAAGCTCTTGGCGGAGTTGAGTGCCTCGATCCAGCAGACGGATGTTCTTAACCTCTTCCGCGATCTCTTTTAGGCGTTTGCATGCGCCGTCTTCCAGGGTACGCCGCACAGCACGCCAATCCTTGTCTGGATCACCCGTCATGACAAGGGCGCGTACCTGATCGTATACCGCCAGAACGTTGGCGAGGATACTGTTCTTGCGGATGGCTTTGCCATTGGCACGGCTGGTCAACAGCTCTTCATAAGCGCTACGGATGTTTGCAGCCTCTTTGAGAGCCCCCTGCGTCGGCTCATCCCCGTTCTTACCTTGGAAGTAATTGCACAACAGGTCAATGAGCTGCGCGAAGTGAAGACTATCTCCGGAGGATTGCATCAAAAGGCCGATGACTTCAGCTCCAAGGATCGCGGCCTCCATCTCGATGGTTGCCGTGTGAAACACCTCCGTCATCCCCGCCGGGGGGTGGCGCAAAGCATCAGACACTAGGCGCGTCAATTTCTTGGTTGGAACAAGAATCGCCAAGGACCAATTCTCGATTCCCTGCGTCATCAAACGCTGGCGAGCAGCATAGATTGTTGTCACCAGTTTGGTCATCGCAGGGTCTGGAAATGGCTCGAAGACATCGAACGCAACGCCCTTGTATTCCTGCTGGCGAAATTTGCCGGTGAGGAGGTCATTGCCAAAAATGGCAATTTCCGTCCCTGCGCTTCTGTGGTTATCTGTACTGAGGTCAACTTCCGCAGGGGGGAACGCCTCCCGAAAATGATCAAGGCGTGCGGGATCGGCACCTATCCAATCGTAAATCCGTTGCTCTGGGTCAGCGAGTGCGATCAGCCTGCAATACTCGCCCAATGCCTGAACCACGCGCCATTGCGCGTCGTTGGTATCTTGAAACTCGTCAAGAATGACGACCGGATACATGGTCGCGATGAGGCGCCGGATGCGCTCGCTACCATGCAGGATGTTCCCTACATACGAAGCGAAGAGATCGAAGCAAATCCGCCCCTCGTTCGTTGCCAGGCGGACACGCTCTGCCGTTTCAGCAGCTTTCTTGGCTTCCTTCTGTTCATCCGTGAGATTTCTAGCGGGGAAGCCCGACCTGACCCCTGAGAGAGCGATGGCTTCATTGGGTGGGGTGAGAATCGCTATCTTACGGGGCAGGCCAATCAGATAGCCATGCGTCTTTAAGATGCGCCAGAAGAATGCATGATAGGTATCGACGTCGATGAGATGTTTCGTGGCGGTAGAGATCTTCTGTTCGTATTCGATGGCCTCCACCACCCTGGAAACAGTCGCGCGAGCGAAACTGAGAAACAGAATTTTCTGACCTGAGCGGATATGTTGCTCCGCGATCTGGGCTGCCTTGATGATGGAGATGGTTGTCTTACCCGACCCTGGCCCGCCTGTGACAAGCAGGTGCCCATCGGCCTCCATTACACTCAGTTGCCCCTCAGTCAGTTCCATCGGCACCAGCACCAGCTTCCGGGCCTGCTTCAACGTGGGCGGGCGTGCAAGCCGCTTTCAATTTCAGCGCGGCGTCACGAAGCCACTCCGGGACCTCTTCTTCGCTGCATTGAGCGAGAAAGTCGGCAATGCCCCAGTTGCCCTTCGACCAAGAAAAATAATCTCTGAGTGCAGCTTCTGCCTGTGTTTCTGGGGCCGGGTACTTTTGTGCCAAGTGCGAAGGCCAATCCAACTGCTGTGCAAATCGCTTCAGGGCCTCTTCGGTTGTGCCCTTCAGGACCAAATCCTCGAAGCCCTTTTCGTCGTGCATCAGAAGGAGTTCGACTTGCGCCTCAATTAATGCTTTGTTTGCTTCTTCTTGCTTATCGCAAATCGCAAAGGTTCGCTTCCCCAGTGCTTTGTAGAGCTGCGCCATGCCAGGAACGTTCTTTTCGCCATCTGCATCAACTGTGCATATCCCGAGAGCTTCGAGGGAGAGGTAGTTTTCCGGGTCAAGTTCTGCGAGGCGGCGGCACACAGCCGGGAACGCCGAATACTCCGTTGGTCCTTCTGCGAGAAGAACACGGCGAGCCAGCAAGCCTTCACAAAAGCGGGTGCGGAATTCCTGCCGGTAGCGCTTTGGTTTCACATTGTCGGGCAGTGCAATAGCCCTTTGTCCCAACCGGCCCGAAGCGTCACGAGCGAGCACAACGGTTTCATCCGTCTCAAACTCCTCTAACACATAAGGCGAATGGGAGGTGAATAGGGCTTGGGATGCCAGTTTGCGGACTTCGTGGATGATCCGCTTCTGCGCATAGGGAGGTATCGCTGTTTCAGGCTCCTCCATGGCAAATATGACATTCTGCTTGCTCTCGGCAATCTGGGACAGCATTGCCAGGACAAGCATGTTGATAGTACCTGTACCTTGCCGGTAGAACGGTGCCGCATGCATGCTATCGCCCGTGGCGATGAAAGCTGTAATAACCTTTCTTAGGTGGTCGCGAGTGAGATTCGATACCTTGAGGTGAGGCTCAACCCCCCATTCCTTTGGGACATACTTCTTCAGCGCCGTGTTGATGCTCTCCAATACTGGGGAGATACCCAACGCCGGGTCGCTAGCGACCACAATTTCGGCAAGTGTGGCGAGAGTAGCCTCCCACATCTGTGGCCGTACCTCTTTCAAGCGCAGAATGATATCGAGCAAGCTCCCGCGTTCTAGGCTAAGTGCTCGCGAGCCGGTGCGGATGGAGCGGAGGTAGAGGAAGCCACAAAGCTGCTTGTGCTTCCTGGAAAAGAGGTCTGGTTTGTCGCTTTCGGTGAGGCTGCGGGTGAAGTAGGTTGCACCCTCGAAGTCGTCCTCTTCTTTGTCGTACCAGCCATGGAAGGTAACGCGGAGTGCCTCTGTGATCGTAGCAGCATCAACACCGGCAGGATTAGGCGCGTCGTAGAACTTGTCCGCGGCCGAGTCCCAAAACTCGATGTAATCGCCGAATTTCCCCTTCTGCTCCTCAGTCAGGTCCGCAATCGTCGCCTCTATGACGATTTTCGGCGTTGAGGAATCCGCGCCCTCATGGTCTGGCTCAGGCGGAGCAGCCCCGTCGGCTCTTGCATTTTCCGGAGGGGCATCGGGCAGTTCGGCGTAAATACCTCTGAAGAAGTCATGCTCGTCAATTGCGGGTTGGCGATTGAGGCGATCCGGTCCAAGAACGAGGTCTAGGGCCTCCAGTATCGTTGTCTTGCCGGTATTGTTGTCACCGATAAGAACGCCATGCTTTGGAAAAAACAGCTTCGCCTGCTTTATGCCCCTGAAGTTCTCTATTTCTACGCTGGCTACACGCATGTTTTACCTTCTCCCCCAATTTCAAACTAGTAGGTGGCATTGTATTCCCAGGCACCGTTGCTAACCAACCAGCCGGGCAGTCTTCGGGTCGTAGCTCACATTGGTAATCGAACCATCCCGGATGCGCTGAACCGCTTCGTCGATCACATGGAGCGGCAGCAGAAACCACTCCTTCGGCTTGACCGGACTGCCAAAGCGGTCTTCGATGGTCAAGTCGAGCTGTGCTGCGCCGAACAGACGGTGGAATAGGTTTTCCAGCCTGATACGGCTCAGGTTATGCAGCTTGTAAGTGGCGACCACCTCCACGTCGGCCAACAGGTAGGTGGCATCCTTGTTCGCGCCTGCGATGCGGGCCTCCACCTTGCCTCCGGTCACGCCAATCTTGTGGATCAGTTCGCGGTGCTCGGCGACGAATGGATGATTGGACAGGCTGCGCAGCACATAGATGGTTCCGGTTTCGATATCGTCAGGCTCGGGCGCATCGCCAAACAGCGGCCCCATGTCCGGGTCGGTAAGGCGGCGGCCTGTTTCATCCTTGTACAGGGCGCGTTGAAGCGAGCGACGCAACAAGTTGCTTTCCGTGCCGTTGGCATAGATAACGCGCAAGCGTGCATCGGTCTCGCCATTAGGAGCCTTGATGGCTTCGCCGACATCGGCCACGTAGGCTAGCTGCCCGCCCACGATGAAGTAGTTCCCGGTTTCAATGCTGGTGTCGCGCCCAAAACGCAGGGTCTTGCGAACGGCAGACTTCAGCTCTCGCTCCACCTGCTCGAACAACGGTTGGAACTTGTCAAAATCCGCACACGGGGTACGGTCGGCAATTTCCTCCGCCGCACGCTTTTCAGCGCGTGAACGTACATGGCGCAGTACGGTGATGTCGTTCTGGTCGGCAGGTCCATCGCCAATACCCAACTCGGCCAGCAAGGCGTCTTCGTCCAGATCATTCGCATCGACCGAGGCCGCTGCCGGGCCAGACAGCAGGCCGGGGCCATCCAGCTCAGCCAGCAGAGCTTGCGCCTCCGGCAACCTTCGCAGTTGATCCAAGCGCACAGCATACAGTCGCTCGAAAATGTCTCGCCCTTCGCCATGCTGTGGGGAGCGACCATGGGTCTGATGAAAACGCAGGATGTCCTCGAAGCCCGCGACGATGCGCTCCTCATGTGGGGTCCGGCTAGCAGACTTGAGCGGTACGATCTCTACGCCGAGCGCATCCAGCAATTCATCATCGTTCATATCAGCCATTGCCGGATTCCCCCTGTGCCTGTGCCGCCTTGGCCTGCGCACGGTAACGCGCAAGTGCGGCCACGCCTTCGGCCATGCGCTTTTCCCACGCATCGGCGGAGTTGATGTCTGGCAGACGACCGCGCTCATTCTTGAACTGCAAGGCTCGCCTTGCCAGTTCCCGCGCCTCGTCTTCAGGGATACTCACCTTCTTGGCGGCAATGCTCGCCTGCACCTGGCGCAGTGATTTCTCATCCATTGCTTTCGCCAGCACTGCGTAGGCGGCGTCGAAGGGGTTGATGCGGTCGATCAGGTCAATATCCAGGTCGCGCACGTTGACGAACTTGCGCACGCCATCGAGCAGGGCCGTATTGCCTTGCGCGCCACTGCTATTGGCATCGGCCTGAGCCAACGCCAATTTGGCCTGCTGGGTAATGTTCATGGCGGCGATGGCATGCTGACGGATGGCCTCCTGATCGGCATCGCTCAAGTCCGGGTAACGCTCGCGCACGATCTTGCCCATGCGCAACTGGGTCAGCTCTTCGGGCAGCGTGTTTTCCATGTCAAACAGACCGCGCTCCAGAACGGTCTTGTCCTGCAAGAAACTGGTAACGACCTCGTTCAAGTCCTCCTTGCAGATACGCGTCGCCTCCGGGCTCTGTGGTGTAGCCAGCCCGTTGATCTCCACGTGAATCTGGCCGGTGTCCTTGTTGACCCCGATGTTGTGGCCATCTTCCTTATAGCCTTCCGTGCCGTAATCGAAGCCCTCCTTCGGACCGGTGTTCTTGGGCGTAAACTCATAGCGCGGGGCCAGCACCTGCTCCATCAGCAGGCTGGCGGAAATGGCTTTGAGCATGTCGTTCACCGCCTCGGCCACTGCGGCCTGTTCGGCGGTGGGTTCGGCGATCAGATTGGTGAATCGCGCGCGTTCCTTACCTTCGGCATCACGGGTGGCACGGCCGATGATCTGCACGATCTCGGTCAGGCTGCTGCGGTAGCCAATGGTCAGCGCGTGTTCGCACCAGATCCAGTCAAAACCCTCTTTCGCCATGCCTAGGGCGATGATGATGTCCACGTGGTCACGGTTATCCTTCTGCGTCGGGTCCTTCAGGGCCGTCAGCACGCGGGATCGTTTGGCTGCATCGCTGTCATCAACGAGATCGGCCACCTTCAGGGTGCGGCCATCCTTTGCCTTGATGAGATGGAAGCCCGTGCCCGGATCGACCCCCTCCCAATCTCCCAATGCGCTCATGATCTCGTTGACCTCGCGCTCCTTGTCCTTGAGGCTCTCTCGCGCATTGACATTGGGGATGTGCACGATGGTCTTCAGCGCCGGGTCCAACACCTTGGCGACGGCATCGACGTAGCGGCCTGTATAGAAGAAGTAGCCGATGTCCAGCGACTTGAGCCAACGGTAACCGTTGAGCTGCTCGTAATAGGTGTAGGTAACGGTCTCAAATCTGGCTTCATCCGCAGGGGCCAACACTGCTTCGCTATCACCTCGGAAGTAAGAGCCGGTCATAGCCACCAGATGCACCCTGTCGCGAGCGATGAATCCACCCAACTGGCTGCCCAGCTTGTTGTCCGGGTTGCTTGAGACATGATGGAATTCGTCGATAGCGATCAGGCGGTTGTCGAACGCGGCAAGGCCCAGCTCCTCCACCGCGAAACGGAAGGTGGCGTGGGTGCACACCAGCGCCCTGTCGGCGCTATCCAAGAACTTGCGCACCGCGTCCACCTTGGACTTCGCTACGCGAGGCTCATCCACGCCGGGCGCGTTACACAGGTTCCACTGTGGAGCCACCTGCCAATCCCAATAGAAGCCGTGCCGGCTTAGGGGTTCATCGGCAAAGCTGCCACCGATGGAACGCTCCGGCACCACGACGATGGCCTGCTGTAAGCCTTGGTTGTGCAGTTTGTCCAGTGCAATGAACATTAGCGCTCGGGACTTTCCCGAGGCCGGTGGCGACTTGATCAACAGAAACTGCTCGCCGCGTTTGGCATAAGCACGCTCCTGCATTGCGCGCATGCCCAGTGCGTTGGCCTTGCTGGATACGCCAGTGCGTTCCGTGGTGATGGACACCGACGGTACGGTATACGCATTGGTAGGGTTGCCGGCTCGCTCGCTCACGCTTTCTTTCTCCTCGTCGCTTTCGTTGCGGGCTTGGCCGTGGCCGTTGCCGCCGTCATCTTCGTATAAAGCTCAAACAGTTTTTCCAGCCGCTCGGTGTCGTTCTTGAAACGGCGGCCAATGTAAATGCGCTCCAGCACTTCGTCGTTGCGCTCGTGAGCACGGCGCAGGTTCTCTGGCATGGTCTCCGGATCGTAAAGGTCGGCGATGGTGGCGGGGAAATGCGCCTCACGAGCTAGCAGGATGTCCTCGGCGCAAGCCGTTAGATCGACCTTGTTTTGCTCGGTTAGCAACGGCACTGGAAACGTGTTGTACACAACAGTGTTCCCATATCGAATTCCGTCGCCCAGGCGGCCTGCAATCGTTTCAGCCCAAACTTTGTGCAGTGTTGAGGCGATGATGGAAAACTCAACAAGCGGAGCGCCATAAATTACAAATGCATTGTGATTCGACACAAAGCCTTGTCGCTTAATATCTACAGGAACAAATGCCAGAGCTCCGCCAATGGTATTTCCTACTTGTAAGAAGTCCCGCTCTTCATAAGTTGAATAACAGAAAGCATGTGGCCGAGACGCTGCCTTTCGTGCGTCTCGACCCGCAGACATACGGTACTCACGGCAAGCATCTATAGCAGCCTTGATGGGAGGAATATTATTGGCGTCGTCGACCTTATCATCCTCAATCCATATACAGCGACGAGGAACGCCAGAAACCAACTCTTTCGTTCCGCCATACATGCGAATGAAGGAGGCCGCATCCGGATATTTGGAAACAATCGCTGATGCGGCATCCGACTCCAATACTAGCCTCTTTCCATCGACGCTATTACTTCCCATCTTCATTTGGGAAACTGCCGAAATTGGCGAAGCTTCAGGTTTGCAGTAGACTTTAGGTCCGGGGATTAAATATGGAGAGATGCTTTCACATCGCCTGACAATTTCTCCATCATAAATCCTTTTGTCCTTGGTCTCATCTTTGACCAGTCCAATGATCGTGCAAAACACGCCAGCATTCTTGGCGGCGGAGTTTGCCCACTTGAATGGTCTATATGCGAAAGAAACTGCTGCTTTACTGAATATTCTGGGCCAAAGAAGCGAAACCTGCTCTCCCTGACAAATAGAGCTTGTGGAAACAAGTGCCATAGCTGTACTTGTTGATTCCACCACGTCTAAGCCTTTGACAATGAAAGCAGCAACATAGTCCAGGAGTTGAGCATCGCCTAAACCAACAGCAGACATATCTTCGGACTGTTGCTTACTTTTTTTCTTTGCCCCTAGGTACGGTGGGTTACCACAGATGTATGTCTCGCCGCCTTCGTTCTCGAAATCGATCTCCGTCTGATTGAGCGGCGTGCCAAACAAATCGTCCGCCTTCACTTTCACGCCGGTGCCCGCAGGAGGGCAGACCGAAAGCCAGTCCAGCTGCAACGCGTTGCCGCAAACAATCCAGTTCTCCGCATTTAGAGGCAGAAACTCTGCCAGCGCTTCCTTTTGTCCGCGATACAGCACGTCGCACTGAAATTCCGCGATGATGAGAGCTAGGCGAGCGATCTCGGCCGGGAAGTCCCGCAACTCGATGCCGCGAAAGTTGGTCAGCGGAATGTCACTGCCGAGATGGGGCTCACCTCGGCGGCGATTAATCTCCGCCTCGATCTCGCGCATCTGCTTATAAGCGATGACGAGGAAATTGCCTGAACCGCAGGCTGGATCGAACACGCGGATGCGCGCCATGCGCTTGCGCAGGTTCAACAGCTTGCGTTCGTTACTACCGGCTTCGGCAAGTTGCGCACGTAGGTCATCCAGGAACAAAGGGTTTAGCACCTTCAGGATGTTGGGCACGCTGGTGTAGTGCATGCCCAATGCGCCACGTTCTTCGTCATCCGCAACGGCCTGGATCATGCTGCCGAAGATATCCGGATTGATCTCCTTCCAGTTCAGGCCGCCGGCATGCAACAAGTAGGTACGCGCCATGCGCGTGAAGCGCGGCACTTCGGTGCTGCCGGAGAACAGACCGCCATTGACGTACGGGAATTGATCCGCCCAAGGGCGAAAACCTCCGGCCGCACGCTCGGCAATCTTGGTGTTCATTGCGCGGAAGATGGCTTGCAGCACCTCGTGGGTGTTCGAGCCATCGCGGTCACTGAACCGATCCACGGTTCGAGTGAACAGACCCTCGCCGTTGAAAATATCGGTGTCTTCGGCGAAAAAGCAGAAAATCAGCCGCGCCATGAAATGGTTCATGTCGGCGCGACGCTCGTCCTTTGCCCAGTCTAGGTTTTCGCGCAACAGTTCGACGTACAGCTTGTTCAGGCGGCCCGTGGCGCGTACGTCGATGGGGTTGTCCTTGATCTCCTTGATCGTGGTGATGCCAGCCAGCGGTAGCAGGAGACCGAAGTGGTTCGGGAAGTCCGAGTAGTCGCAGGCGATGGTTTCACCGCTGACCAGCTCTTCGGCCTCCAGCGCTTGCCCATCGGTGGCGAGGATGAACTTAGCCTTGGCCTTTGCGGTCGCAGGGCTGGCACGCAGGGCTTGGAGTGTTTCACCCACCGTACCGGCTTCACACACGGCAATATGGATGTTGTTGCGTAGCAGTACGCCACCAGGCACATCCGAGGTGTTGTTATTGCCAGCGCGCAGGCGCTTGAGCGCCGTGTCTTTGTTTCCGAACGCGGCCAGGAAGGCAAAAGGGAACTCTGCCGCGTCGAATGGCTGTAGAGCCAGTTCTGATATGGCTGCTTCGATTTCTACTGCATTCATGGGACGTCTTGCCTAAGTGACTTCTTCCCGCTCGCGCCCGACAGGGGTTCAGCCACTGTCGGGGCACTTCGGGGGGCCACCTTGTATATGGTTGTCCGTGAGACCTTGTAGCGCTCAGCAATCTGACTGACCGGGATGGTCGGGTCAGACATCAGCCGCTTGATCTCTCGAATTTGTCGTGTATCCAGCTTCGGCTTACGACCACCAGCCCGGCCTCGCGCACGTGCGGCAGCCAAGCCTGCCCGAGTGCGTTCCCGTATCAGGTTGCGGTCGAACTCCGCCAACGCAGCGAAGACATGAAAGACCAGCTTCCCGGCTGCGCTCGTTGTCTCGATCTTCTCGGCGATGCTCTCGAAGCCGACTCCCTTTTCTTCCAGCTCGGCGACGATGTGCACGAGGTCGGGCAAACTGCGGCCAAGCCGATCCAGCCTCCATACCACCAGCGTGTCACCGGCGCGCAATGCTTTCAGACAGTGGTCAAGCTCCGGTCGGCCGGCAGTCTTGCCGCTTGCGGTCTCTTCGTAGATGGACTGAACTCCCGCGACGTGCAGCGCGTCGCGTTGCAAATCCAGGTTCTGGTCATCTGTCGAAACTCGGGCGTAGCCGATCCGTTGATTCATGGACAGTTGCCGGACGATGAAAAAATGACGGGAAGCTTAACATTGCCTGGGCCTCTGTGATAGCAGATGTGTCTATCGGAAGCAGTCCAGGTAAGTGGTTAGCAGTCTTACAGGTACTTCTTGAACGTTGCCGCCGCAATGCACACGGCCACGCCGAGCAGTGCGGCGCTGGGCAGCAGGATCAGCAGCGGGTTCACGCTGACCGGCAGTGCCAGGTAAGTCACCCACGGTAGTACGGCCAGCGGGATCAAGCTGGCCCTGGCGCGGTGATAGATGAACCCCGACTCGCGGCCCGCGCCGAAGCGGCGGATGTCCCGGCGCACCAGGCCGTCCACGAGGCCGACGAAGGCGGCTATCAGTAACAGCGGCAGGGTCAGGCACAGCACCAGCAACCGAACGAGGAAGACCAACGTCGTGTAGGCCGCCGCGATCAGGTAGCTCTCCACATTCACGTAGACCAGCCCCAGGTAGTAGCGGAAATCCTTGGTCGGGCGATGACTGCCGGCGCTGGCCTGCGCCGAGGCGTCGCGTATCCAGTCCAGCAGACCGCTCTTCACGAACAGCCAGTCGTAGACCTGCTCGACTAGCCGGTGCGCCGTGCGCCCCGGCTCCTGCACCAGCGCGCTGCGCGTGAAGTGCGTGGAGAGCTGATCCAGCTCGTAGTGCAGCATGCCCTGCGCGTGGCGCCAGCCCTGGTCTGGCCAGAACAGGTGCATGCTGACGCATTCGATGACGATGGACAGCAGCAGCGAGGCGACCAGCACGCCGAACAGGCGCCATGGCAGCGTGACCACGCTGGCGACCAGGCCGCGTTGGCGTACCTGCTGTCGCTCGGCGGTCGCGGCGGGCTCTTTCACGATGGGGCCTCTTCATCCGGCGTGCCTTCTTGCACTTTCTCGGCCAGATCCGCTGGCAACGCGTCGTCGTCGAGCAACCGGGGCAGCCCGTTGCCCTCCCACCATTCGCCTGCCTCGGCATAGTGCTGGCGCATGTAGCCGGCCAGTTGTTGCAGGTCCCGGGGCATGGCTTCGTCCGGATCGGGCGCTGGCAACGGCATGCGGACCTTCCACAGGTTA